>Ga0136633_1000237_pt1 | contig 41666 bp, 39 predicted proteins | sample AntDrymeUQ832206_2_FD_105494 | JGI IMG/M metagenome (GOLD analysis project Ga0136633, IMG submission 105494) | Polar desert sand microbial communities from Dry Valleys, Antarctica - metaG UQ83 (22.06) | ecosystem: Environmental > Terrestrial > Soil > Desert | place: Antarctica: Dry Valley... | reverse complement strand
GCGGCTTCGTCGGCGGCGGCCTGCTCAGCGTCGAGCCGCTCCGCGTCGAGGCCGGCAGCCTGCTCAGCGTCGAGCCGCTCGGCTTCGACACGCTCCGCTTCGACACGCTCGGCTTCGAGCGCTTCGACACGCTCCCATTCGAGCTGCTCCGCTTCGAGCCGTTCGGCTTCGAGCCGCTCCGTTTCGACACGCTCCGCTTCGAGCCGTTCGGCTTCGGCGGCGGCGGCCTGGTCCGCTTCGAGCTGCTCCGCTTCGAGCCGCTCCGCTTGGGCGGCGGCGGCCTGCTCGGCTTCGACCCGTTCGGCTTCGACCCGCTCGGCTTCGACAGCGGCGGCCTGCTCGGCTTCGAGTCGTTCGGCCTCCGCCCGCTCTTGATCGGAGCGAAGGGCATCGGCGAGCAGGGACTGCGCCAGCTCCGCATCCGCCGCGTCCTCGCGCAAGGACGCCACGATGCTCTCGAGCTCGGACTGCCCCGTGCTCTCCTGCTGCCGGCGCTCGTCCTCAGCCATCGCGTGGGCCATCGCCAGCTCGGCCGCGGCCGCGCTCCGCGTGTGCTCCAACTCGGCGAGGTCCTCGGCGGACAGGGTCGAGACCGGCCCGGCGTCCGGAGCGCGGGCGGCCAGGGACGTGGAGCCGACGGGTGCTACATCGGCGGCGGCGGCGGCGGCGGACGGACCGGACAGCAGCGCGCTGAGGGCCTCGCTGACCCGGGCCAGTGGGTCGTCTTCGGCGAGTTGGCCAGCACCGGCGGCCCACCCGGGTGCTGCCTCTGGCTCCAGGTCCGTGGGGTGGGTCAGGCCGGGGAGGTCCAGCTCAGCCCAAGGGCTGGCCGCAGGTGCCTCGTCGCCGGCGTCGGCACTGTCGTCGGAGAAGGCGAAGAGCCGGCTCAGCTCGCTCTCGGCCGCGGTGTCGTTGTCGGAGAGCAGATCTGACCACTCCGCGGCGGCCGCGTCATCCACGACTGCGTCCGGGCTCGGGTCGACCGTCTCCGGGTCGACGGTCAGCGGCATCAGCAGGGCTGAGCTGAGCTGCGAGAGAGTGCCGAATTCGTCGCCGTCGCCGTCGCCGTCGCCGTCGCCGTCGCCGTCGCCGTCGTCGGTGACGTCGGCGGTGATCTCCCCGGCGGGCTCGCGCGTGCCGCCGAGCAGGGCGATGGCGGAGCTGAGGGCGTCCGAGGTCGACATCGGCTCACGCGCCGCGTCCTCCTCGGCGTACTCGTCAGCGAGAGACTCTTCAACCTCGAGCAGACCGCCGCTGACCAGGCTGAAGACCACCTGTCCCGCCTCGAAGGTGGTGAAGCCGCAGTCACGGGCGAGCTGGCCGATGGTCCGCTCGCCGTCGACCTTGCACAGCAGCGCCCACTGGTCCTGGTCGAGAGTCATCTCCGCGGCCGACACCCCGGCCGAGGACAACGTGGGCACCGCATCCGGACCGTGGACGACGGGGTTGATCAGCTCCCACTCGCGGTAACGCCGCTCGACCTCGGCCAGGAGGTCGGGGATGGTGCAGCGCCCTCCGACGTCCTCGCGGGTCTTCTCGTTCTTCCTGAATTTCCAGGTGCCCTCGGCCCACCGAGACAGGTCGTACGCCGACTCGCGCAGCTGCTCGAGCACGAAATTCTCGACGACGTCCCGGTCGACGAAGCCGAGGTGGACCAGCAGCTCGCCGAGGCGCCATCCGTGCAGCTCGGTCTGCTGAGCGTCGAGTGCCTCTTCGAGCGACTCCGGCGCGAGCGCTCCGGAGGAGACGAGGCGCGACCCGAGCTGGGGTCGTCGGCCGGGCACGAAGGCGGAGTAGACGATGCCCGCCTTGAGGTAGACGAGCGCCTCGTCCCCGTCGTCGGCGGGGACGATGTGCAGGCACCCCGTCGACTCGGCCTCGTGCAGCGTGGTGAGGATCTCGGCGAGCGGGGTCGTGGTCAGGTCGCCCTTGAGCACTGCAACGACCTCCTCACCGGCGCGCTGGGTCGAACGGGCAACTCGAAGGAGATTATTCTCGCTCAACCCGTGTCTCTAGGCCTTCGGCAGGAGTTGCGGAGGTGTTGAGCCACCCGGGGGATGTGTCCAGATGTCCGGCTTGGGTGCCGATGTACGCAACTGCTACCCTTCTCGACGGCCCCACCTGACGACAGCCGGGAGTTTCACGCGTGCCTCGCCAGCCAGCCAGCTCCGCTCATACGTGCACTGCCCACCTGCCGCGCCGGGTAATCCTCGTGCTGGCGCTGGTGGCCGGTCTCGTCCTGACTCTGGCGCCTGAGGCCCCCGCGGCTTCGTCGAAGACGATCAAGGCCCAGCTCGAGGAGGCCGTCGGCCGCCAGCAGGACGCGCAGGCCCGCGACGCCAAGCTGGCCGACGACATCGTTCGGCTGCAGCGCCAGCTCGCTACGGACGAGAAGGCCCTCGTCGCCGTCCGCTCTCGGCTGTCGAAGCGAGCTCGCCTCGTCTACACCGCCGGCCTGGGCGGCGCTGGGCTTGAGGTCATGCTCACCGCTGACGACCCGGACGCCGCGCTCGAGCGCATCTCGCTGCTCAACGCCGCCACCCGCTCCGACCGAGAGGCGCTCGACCGCAGTCGGTCGGTACGCCGCCGGGTCGAGGCCTCGCGTCGTCGGCTGGTCCTCGCCCGTCGCGAGTCGGTCAAGGCGCTGGCCTCGATGCGGGCCGAAGGGGCTCGCATCGAGCGGCTGCTTCGTTCCGCGGAGAGCACCGAGCGGGCCGTCGCGATCAACGCGGCCAAGTCCAAGCAGCTCGCTGCTCTCAACTCCCGTCGCCAGGCTCGGGCCTCCCGATCCGGCGGATCCCTGCGGCTCTCCGGCGACTACGCCTGTCTGGTCGGCTCTAACCACGCCTTCCGCGACACCTGGGGCGCGCCGCGCTCTGGCGGCCGCCGGCACAAGGGTGTCGACGTCTTCGCGCCCTACGGCAGCCCGTCGTACGCCGTGACCAACGGAGTGATCTCCAACATCCACTCCGGCGGCAATGGCGGAAAGATGGTCTACCTGCGCGGCGACGACGGGAACGAGTACTTCTACTCGCACATGTCGAGCTACGCCTCGAGCGAGGGCGACCGAGTACGGGCCGGCGAGATCATCGCCTACGTCGGCGACACCGGTAACGCCCGTGGCGGCTCGCCGCACGTCCACTTCGAGGTCCACCCGGGGGGCGGCGCGCCGATCAACCCGACGCCGTTCACGCACCGCGTCTGCGGGTGACCCAGGGCGCTAGCCCAGTGGCCGGCACGCTCATCACCGTCGCCCCGACGGGTGCGGAGACGGCCAAGTCGAAGGCTCCGGGGCTGCCGGTGACGCTGGACGAGCTCGTCCAGTGCGCGCGTGACTGCCAAGTCGCGGGCGCTGCTGTCATCCACGTGCACGTCCGCGACGACGCCACCACATCGACGCTCGACCTGGGCCGGCTGCGGGACACCGTCGCCGCCCTTCGCGAAGCAACCGACCTCGTCGTGCAGCTGTCCACCGGTGGTGCGGTGACGGACAACGAGGCCGACCGGCTGCGCGTCCTGGACGCGGCTCCCGACACGGCGAGCCTGACCTGCGGCACGGTCAACTTCGGCGACGACGTCTTCGTCAACCGTCGCCCGTTCGTCGAGAGCCTCTACACGGCGATGCAGGAGCGAGAGATCGCACCGGAGTTCGAGTGTTTCGACGCCGGGCACGTCGCCACCGTGTCGTGGCTGCTCGAGCGGCACGGCCCGCCGTATGGCGGTCACGTCCACGTCGACCTGGTGCTGGGCGTGCCCGGCGGGCTGCCAGGGACTGCGGCGGCACTTGCTGCGGCGGTGGCGACGCTGCCCGCGCAGGCCAGCTTCTCGGCGACAGGGGTCGGCCGGGCCCACCTGCCGGTCTTGCTCGCGGCGCTCGCTCACGGCGGACACCTGCGCGTCGGGATGGAGGACACGCTAACGTTCGCCGCTGGGGAGCCGGTGCGCGACAACCCCCAGCTGGTCGCCCGCGCGGCGACGCTGGCGACACTCGCGCAGCGCCCTCCGCTCGACCCGGCCGCCGCGCGCGCGCTGCTCGGGCTGGCAGCGCAGGTCTAGGGAGGATCGACGTGGGAGACCAAGACGCCGTTGTCGGCGGCAATCGGCGCATCGATCGAGTCCTCGGCGAGGGCTACATCCACACGATCGGCACCGTGCCGCTGCCCGAGCTGCGCGAGATCCGCGAGGAGGCCGAGCAGGAGGAGGCGGACCTGTCCTACCTCCGCCGGATGCTCCAGGGGCGCATCGACATCCTCGGCGCTGAGCTCGACCGTCGCCGCCGCAGTGCCGCCGGTGACCCCGACGCCGGGTCGCTGCTCGCGAGCCTGCCGCAGATTCTGGCTGACGCTCCGCGCCCCGGTGCGCGGGGGATGGGCCGGCACAGCTCGACCGAGGCGAGCCGGGTCAGCGAGCACCGGCGCCGGGTCGAGCAGCTGGCCGGCGACATCTCGCTGAGCGACGTCGCGGTGCGCACCGAGGAGGAGCTCACCGCCTCCCTCGACCAGCTTCGGAGTGCCGAGAACGAGGTCTCCACGGTACGGCGCAAGGTGCACGAGATCCTCGACGCGTGCGCGGCCGAGATCACCCGGCGCTACCGTGACGGCGAGGCCGACGTCAGCGCTCTCCTGGCGGAGTATCCCCCTGCCTAAGAGCGCGGAGGTTGTCGCCGAGCTCGTGCGTTCAGGCTTCGTCGAGAGCGTGCACACCGGCTCCGTCGTCGCCGTCGACCCGGCCGGCAAGGTCGTGCTGTCGATCGGCGACCCGGCGGTCAAGATCTTCCCCCGGTCGTCCAACAAGCCGATGCAGGCCGCGGCCATGGTCTCCCTGGGTGTGGCCGACGCGTTCGACCTGCAGCCGCAGCACCTCGCGGTCATGTCAGCCAGTCACTCCGGCGAGTCCATGCACGTCGACACCGTCCGCGACCTGCTGCTCCGCGCGGACGTGCCGGAGAGCGCGTTGCAGTGCCCGCACGACATGCCATTGTCCGCCGACGCCGCCGCGTTTCTCATCTCCCGGGAGCTCGAGCCCGGTCGCATCCATCACAACTGCTCGGGCAAGCATGCCGGCATGCTCGCGACCTGCGCCGCGCAAGGCTGGCCGCTCGACAGCTACCGGTCGCCGGAGCACCCGCTGCACGTCGCGATCCGCGCGGAGCTCGAAGCGTGTGCCGGCGAGAAGGTCTCTGCGGTCGGCGTTGACGGCTGCGGCGCACCGGTTTTCGCCCTGAGCCTGCTCGGTCTGGCGCGGGGGATCTCTGCGGTCGGGCGCACCGACCCACCCGACCCGCGGGGGCGGGTGGCGGAGGCGATGCGCACTCACCCGGACCTGGTCGGCGGCACGGGGCGCGACGTCACCGCCTTGATGCGCGCGGTGCCCGGACTCGTCGCCAAGGACGGCGCCGAGGGCGTCTACGCTGCCGCGCTACCCGATGGAACCGCTGTGGCGCTGAAGATCTCCGACGGATCGCAGCGAGCGCGTCCGGCAGTCATGGTTGCCGCGCTGCGTCGGATCGGCGTAGACACCTCTGCTGCGGAGCGCGACGGGCTGCACGAGGTTGCCGTGCTCGGGGGCGGCGAGCCGGTCGGTGTCATCCGGGTCTCCGCCGCCCTCGCCTGACCTCCCGCCCCCCCGAACAATGGCCGGCCGCCGGCCTGGCTGCGCCGAACATCGGTCATCGTTTGCGAGGTAAGGCGGACCTCACCGCAGGGTGCTAGCAGGACTGCTTGCATTTGCTAGCACCCTGTGAAACTCTATGTCCGGCAGCTTCCGCCACACCAGGACCGGAAGCCCAGGACACCAGGTGCGGAGGTGGGAGATGGTGGCGACACTCAAGGTACGAGAGCTCGGTGACTACATCCGCGAGCAGCGCAACAGCTCCCAGATCTCGCTGCGTCAGCTCGCGCGGCTGGCCGGCGTCTCCAACCCCTACCTGAGCCAGATCGAGCGCGGGCTGCGCAAGCCGTCCGCCGAGATCCTCCAGCAGATCGCCAAGGCCCTGCGAATCTCGGCTGAGGCGCTCTACGTGCAGGCCGGCATCCTCGAGGAGCGCGACGGAGACAGCGATGTCCCGGCAGCGATTCTCGGGGACACGACCATCACGGAGCGGCAGAAGGCCGTGCTGCTCGAGATCTACGACAGCTTTCGCAAGGAGAACGAGCCCGCCGCGCCCCTGGCCGAGGACGTCGTGCCCGTGACCCCGCCCAAGAAGCCCGCTGCTCGCCGTACGCCGAAGAAGGCGCAGGCCAGCAGCACCTAGACCGGCGGGGGGAGGGGTGGCATGCACTGCAAGGCCCTCACCCGGCTCTCCTCCCCTCGCCGCTCCACCCGTCACACATCCCTTCCCCACACCCACCTGCCCGACATCCACAAGGAGATCTGCCATGCCCACCAAGACCGTCAACCGCGAGATCCGCAAGCCGTTCCACGCCTACGTCGGCGCCGTCGACCTGGCCGTCGCGAAGACCCGCGAGCTGCCCACCGAGGTCATCACCAAGGCGGCGACGTTCGTCCCGATGACCACGTCGTTCGTCTTCGAGCTGCCGAGCAAGGCCAAGTCGCTGCGCACCGGGCTCGAGTCCCGCAGCACCACGCTCACCCTCAAGGCGACCGGCTTCTACGGTGACCTGGTCGAGCGCGGCGAGAAGCTCGTCACCTCGATCCGTCGCCAGGAGAGCACCCAGGCTGCCGTCAAGCAGGTCAAGACCGCCAAGGCTCAGGCCAAGGGCGCCGCGACCACCGCGACCAACGCCGCGAAGACCGTGAGCACCCGCACCAAGGCCGCCACCACCTCGGCCGCCAAGGCTGCTGACGCGACCACCAAGGCCGTCGAGGACGCTGCCCAGAAGATCGGCTAGTTCTGCACCCCACTGCTTCGTCGTACGTCGAGCCCTCGCCCTTCGTGGTCGGGGGCTCGACGTCGTTGTGGGGAGCCTGGCGGTCGCCAGAACGACCGCAGGACTCCCCACACCGGACCGCCCGGCGTTTCCGGACCGGGCATCCGGGCAGCCTAGGTCCATGACCACAGACCGCAGCGCTGCACCGCAGGACCAGCCCGAGGGGCCCGAGAGCGGCAACCTCGACATCGGACCCGAGGATGCAGCGCAGGCCGCGCTCGGCGGTGAGCAGCCGCTGCCGGTCAGCACCGACGGGGAGATGACGATCGAGACCCCCGACGACCTGGGCGGTACGGCGGGCGAAGGCGGCGCCGGCTAGCTCATGCGGGTCCCGTGCCGGTTTGCTAGCGGCCGATCGTGTACGTCGCCGTGGTCGTCGCGGTGTCCTGCAGCACCGGCAGCACTGCGCCGCTGAAGAGGCCCGACGGTGATGTTGCCGCCGTGATGTCGCGAACGACGACACCCTTCTTCAGCGCACCGGAGAGCGGGATCTTGAAGGTGATCGTGGACCCCGACGCAGCCGCGTCGCCGGCTGGGAGCGACGACGAGGCGGTGTCGCACCCCATGCCTGACTTGCTGAAACCGAGAACGGAAACCGGGTGGTTGTAGAGCACGGCGTTGTAGTTGCAGTCGCCTGCGGTGAAGCGCACCTCGTAGGAGTACGGCGTCGACTCCGCGGGTGCGGCGGCGACAACGAGGTCAACCCGCATCGTGCGAGCCCCGCCGGAGGAGAACGTCGCCGAGACGATGTCGCCGGCGGCAACCTGCGTATCGCCCTTCGGGTCGGTCAGCTGGGGCGCCGGAGCAGCCGAGGCCTGGGCCGCGAGCAGAACGACCGCAGCCATCGAGAGCAGCAGTGACCGCACGGACTAGCTGCCGATCTTGTAGGTCGCGTTGGTGGTCGCGTTGTCGCCCAGCGCCGCAGCGACGCTGCCGCTGATCATGCCGGAGGGGGCGGTGCCGGCGGTGATGTCGGTGACCGTGACCCCCTTCTTCAGCGCGCCGGTGAGCGGCACCGTAAAGGTGATGGTCGAGCCCTTGATCTTGAAGGAGCCCTCCGGCAGCGACGTGCTGCCGGCAACCCGGCAGCCGACGCCGGACTTCGAGAAGACGCCCTCGGCCGGGTGGCCGTAGTAGATCGCGGCAAAGCTGCAGTCGCCGGCGATGAAGTTGACCGAGTAGGAGTACGCCGTCGGCGCGGCCGCTAGCGCCAGGTCGATCTGCAGCTTGCCCTTCGCGCCAGGCAGCGTCGACAGCGTCGCCGACACGATGTCCGCGCCCGCGACGGGGTAGTCGCCCTTCGGGTCGGTGAGCTGCGGCTTCGGGGCCGCCAGCGCGCCAGAGGCGAGCACGGTGGTCAGCGCCAGCGGGACGAGCAGGTGACGAGCGCGCATGGTGCACTCCGTAAGGTCGGGGTATCGGCGTACGTCCCATCAATTCGCTACCGACCTGCTCCAATCCTGCTTTCGAGGCAGTGGGCAGACCAGGTGCGCGCCAACGCCGACGCCGTCGCCGGTGGGTGGGAGCCGAGCGACGAGGACTTGTCCGCCATTGACCGGATCGTTCCAGAACCTGGTTGAGAGTTCGGTCACATCGCGTCACTGGGCGGCCTGATGCGCGTTGAGCAGGGTGGTGCGACGGTGTGTCCGCCGCCCCCTTTGACCCGGAGGCCCACCGTGCTGACGATGATCACTCTTCGAGACGAGGAGTACGCCGAGCTTTCGCACGACGAGCTGCTCGCGATCGAGTTCCTCGTGCACGAAGAGATCGCCGAGCATGCCCGTCGGCGGGGCTCCGGCCACAACTCGCTGCGCCTCGCCATCCGCGCGGCCGGCTACCTCGACGCGTTGGCCAGCGTTGTCGGGGAGGGCCAGAGCGAGACCCTGGTCGCCCGCATGCGGCGGCACCCCACGGCGCTGATCGCCCTCGACCGCACGACCCAGGTTGCCCGCCTCACCGACCAGTTGAGCGCGTAACCGGCTGCGCAGTTCCTGATCTCAACAGTGGCCTAGCCCGCGGACGAGTGATCAGAGAAGGCGGGCTGTAGGTCGACTGCAACCGGGTCGCGAAATCCGCTCTCGCCCCAGCGCCTGATGCCCCCGGTCTGACAGGCTGGCTGCATGCCCTTGCTGGAAACCGACGAGACGGTTCTGCACTACGAGCTGCACGGCACTGGCGAGCCGACCACGGTGTTCGCCCACGGCGTTGCCTCGTCGATTGAAGACATCCGGTTCCTGGCCAGCGGAGTACGTGGCACCCGCGTCTTCTTCCACTTCCGCGGTCATGGTCCCAGCGGTACGCCGGAGGAGCAGCCGGGCTTGTGGGGGTATCCGTCGGCCGCGCGCGACCTGCGAGCTGTCGCCGACCACGTCGAGGCTCGGCGCTGTCTCGGCGTCTCGCTCGGCGCGGGGGCGATGCTCGCCCTGCTCGTCGAGACGCCGGACCGCTTCGACCGAGCAGTCTTCGTCCTGCCGGCCGGGCTCGACACGTTGCGCCCGGCCGACCCGGAGTCCGACCTCGCGCAGACCGCAAGGCTCATCGATCTCGGCGACCTGGAGCGGCTCACCGCGCACCTCACCGCCGCGCTTCCCCCGGACGTAGCCGCTCGCCGTGGAGTGGACCGCATCATGCGCGAGCGGGCCGAACGGCTCTGCGGCAGTGGCGTGGCGAGGGCTATCCGGGCGCTTCCGTCGTACGCACCCATCGCCGACCGCGCGGCACTGGCCACTGTTACCTGCCGCTCGCTCGTGATCGCGCATGAGGGCGACGAGACGCACCCGGCCGCAGTGGCGCGTGAGCTGGCTGCAGCGCTGCCCGCGGCTGCTCTGCATGTCTTCGACCGGCCGTGGTCGATGTTGCGTGAGCGAGCGACGTTGCGAGCGGTCGTGGCGGGCTTCCTCGGTGCGGCCGGCTGACCGAGCTGACGGGTTGATCCCGGACGGCGGTACCGTGTTGGTGTGGCCCGCCCGGACAACTTGCCTGACCACGATCCATCGCTGGATGCGCTGGATCGGCTGCGGCGCCTCCTGGATCCGGCCTTGGCCCGAATCTCCCACGACGACCGGCTGCTCGAGCTGCTCACCCGGACGCAGAAGATCTGCGAGGTCGACGTCGCCAGTCTCCTGCTCGTCGACGACGCGACCGGCGACCTCGTGGTGAGTGCGTCGGTCGGCCTGGAGGACGACGCTGCGTCGGCCCTGCGACTGTCTCAGGGGGAGGGCTTGGCCGGCCGGGTGCTCACGTGCGAGGCCGTCGTCGTCGTGGAGAGCGCCGCCGAGCTGGCCGACATCAGCCCCGTGCTGACCGCCCGCGGCATCCTCGCGGCAGCGGCAGCTCCGATGTGTGTAGACAACACGATCATCGGAGTGCTCGTCGTCGGCGATCGGGCCGAGCGGGTCTTCGACGCGACCGCACTGACCGCGGTCGAGATTGCGGCGGAACGCCTCGCCCTGGCCGTCGAGCACCATCGCATCGCCAGGTTGGACCGGGAGCGCGAGTCGAGGGTGCAGGAGGCGACAGCCGGATACCGCAGCCTGCACGAGCTGGCGGCCGCCCTGGCCGGCGCCATCACGATTGACGACGTGGTGGACGTCGCTGTCCAGCACGGCGTCCGCTCGGTCGGCGCACGCGCCGGCACGATCGCGCTCCTCGAGCGTGACAGCCTGGTCGTGGCCGGTACGCGCGGCTTTCCTCCTGAGCTGATCGAGCGGTGGAGTCGATTCCCCGTGTCGGCGCTGGTGCCGATGGCCGAGGCGGCGCGCACCTGCACGGCGGTCGTCACCCGGTCCCCGGAAGACCTCGCCGAGCGTTTTCCGTCGGTCGAGGACTTCAACCAGGTAGGTGACCGGTCCAGCGTCTCCGTGCCGTTGATCGCCGCAGGCAACGTGCTCGGCTCCGTCGGGCTGATGTTCGCCGACGAGCACGCGCGGAGCGACGACGGCATCGAGCTCATCGAGGCAGTCGCTCACCAGTGCGCCCAGGCGCTGGCCCGCGCCCAGCTCTATGAGGCCGAGCGCGACGCCACGGCCCGACTGCGCTTCCTCGCCCGGGCGAGCGGGCTGTTGCTGTCGTCGCTGGACTACGAGACCACGCTGCGGACGCTCGCCGAGTCAGCCGTCCCGGCGATCGCGGACTGGTGCGCGGTCGACATGGTGACTCGAGACGGCGGCGTACGACGACTGGCGGTCGCGCACGTCGACCCGGCGAAGGTCGCGCTAGCCCATGAGCTGGACGCACTTCATCCCTTCGACCCACAGGCCCCCGTCGGCCTCGCCGCCGTGTTGCGGACCGGTGTGCTCGAACACCTGCCGAGCATCCCGGACGACCACCTGGTCGCCTTGGCACCCAGCGCCGCGTGGCTCGCCACGGTGCGGTCGCTCGGCCTGCGTTCGGCCGTGACGGTGCCGCTGAACGCCCGCGGCCGCACCCTCGGCGCGATCACGCTGGTGATGGCCGAGTCAGGACGGGAGTACGGCGCGGACGAGGTCGAGGCGATCGAGGAGCTGGCCCGCCTGGCCGGCGTTGCCATTGACAACGCGCAACTCTTCAACGATCGCACTGAGGTGGCCCGCGCGCTCCAGGCGAGTCTGCTGCCGCCGGTGCTGCCCCGCATCCCTCGACTCGAGCTCGCCGCGCGGTACCTCCCATCGGGATTGCACGCGGAAGTCGGTGGCGACTTCTACGACGTGTTCCGCGACGTGGGTGGTCAGTGGGCCTTCGTCATCGGAGACGTGTGCGGCAAGGGGCCGGAGGCAGCTGCCGTCACGGGTCTGGCGCGGCACTCGCTGCGTGCGGTCGCTCAGCACGACCCGGCGCCGGGTGTCGTTCTTGAGGCGGTCAACACCGCATTGCTCGACCAGGTGCCGGTCGGTCGTTTCTGCACGATCGGCTACGCCCGCGTGAATGTCGACGCCTCCGACGTCACGGTGACCGTGGCCAGCGGCGGGCACCCGCTCGCTCTCGTGCGCCGTCCGTCCGGGCTGGTGGAGGCCGTCGGCCGACCCGGGATGCTCGTCGGCGTCACGACCCCGGCGATCTGCCCCGAGGATGTCGCTGTGCTCGGTCCCGGTGACGCCCTCCTGCTGTACACCGACGGGCTGGTCGAGCGGCATCAGGCGGCGGGCGGAGTGGAGGACGGCGAGCCCGCGCTGCGCGCGGTCTTCTCCCGATGCGACGGTCTTGATGCTGATGCGATCGCCGATCTCGTGCTCTCGGTCGCCTTCGACCAGCCCGAGGATGCCCGCGACGATGTCGCCATCCTGGTCGTGCGGGTCGCGCAGGCGCAGCCGGACATCGAGCCGGTCGAGCTCGCGGCGGACCCGGCCGAGTAGTCAGCCCCGGCCCGTCCGCTAGCGCGGTGCGACAGCGGTCCAGGCGACGGTGAGCTCGCCTTCTCGCCAGCGCGCCGGGTTGCGTCCGATCCGCCAGCCGACCTCGGCCATGGTGCTCGCAGCGATGACCCAACGTTCCCGCGGGGTCATCGCCCCCGACGCAGCGAGCCAGGCCTGATCCCAGGCGAGGAAGAAGTCGTGCACCCGCTCACCGGCGACATGGCGATGGATGAGTGCCTTCGGCAGCCGCTCGGCGAGCTCGGACGGACGAGTGAGGTCGACGAGGCGGGCCGCGAAGGTCAGGGTGCGGGGACCGTGGGCGTCGATGCTCACCCAGCTGCCACGGCGACCGAGCTCGTCGCAGGTGCCTTCTACCAGCAGCCCGTCCACGCCGAGCTGTCCGCGCAGCAGCTCCCACGCCGACGCGGCCTCGGCTTCGTCGTACTGCCGCAGGACGTTCATCGCTCGGATGATCGCGGGCGGGCGCTCGTCGGGGGCCAGCGGGAGGTTGAAGCCACCGCGGGTGAACCGCAGGCTGGCATGGGCATGCGGCTGGGCGGCGTCCACCCGGTCGCGGTCGATCTCCACCCCCACGACGCGCACCGCTGGCAGATGCTCGGCGAGCCGCGCGGCCATCTCGACGGTAGTGGTGGGCGCCCGGCCGTAGCCGAGGTCGACGACAACCGGGTGGTTGGCTCGGCGCAGCCGCGCGAGCTGGGTGGCGACCAGCCATCGGTCGACGCGTCGGAGCCGGTTGGCGTGCGTCGTACCGCGCGTCGGATCACCCAGCGGTCGGGACGCTGGCGGGAGGTGAGGGCCGGGCATGCCGATCAGCCTGGCACGCGCCGCCCCTCGCACGTGGAGTCTCGGGGACCGGTCAGGACCGGCGTGGGAGACCCGACGTGCAGTGGGGCGGTCACGTGGAGTCTCGGGGACCGGTCAGGACCGGCGTGGGAGACCCCATGTGCAGTGGTGGGGCGGTGGGGTGGTGGGTGGGGTGGGTGCGGTGGGTGCGGTGGGTGCGGTGGGTCGGTTAGACGAGGCGGTGGCGGCGTACGGCGAGGGCGCCGAGACCGGCGGTCACTGCGGCGGCGAGGGCGACCGGTGGGAGACCGCCGCCCGTGGCGGGCAGCGGGGCGGGCCGGGGCGCCGGAGCGACCGGAGCCGGAGCCGGCGCGGGGGGAGCCGGCCGCGGTGCTGGGGCGGGTGCGGCAGCAGCGCCGGCGATGGGCAGGGTGACGGTCGACTCGCCGGTGGCCAGGGTGACGACCTGACCGGTGAGGGACGGCACGGTGCCGCCGGCACTGTTGCGGAAGGTGACGCGCAGTCGATGGCCCTTCGGTACGACGTAGTCGGTGTGCATCGAGGAGAAGGACAACGGCGTCATGGAGCTCGACGTCATCGGCGATCCGCCCTTGGGGATGTTGCGCTCCGGTCCTGCCTTCACCGAACCTCGGTAGAACGTGCGCAGCCACGCGTACGTGATCGTGATCGCGTCACTGGGCGTCGCCTCGACGAGGGATCCTTCCGAGCTCAGCTCGTCGTCTGCGGCGTCCGGGCCGAGGTCCGCGATCGTGACGGCCATGGTCGTATCGGGGCCGAGGGTAGAAGCGGAGATGTTGAAGTCGATCATGCCGGACAGGCGGGTGTCCTTGGCGAAGGGCGCCGTCACGAAGCCGACCTGAGCGGGCGCATTACCGGATCCGGGGCCGTCCGCATAGGTCACCGTCGCCGGCTCATCCGCCGAAGTCGGTGGCACGAGCTTGCCGTCATTGCCCAGAGCAAGAATCTGCGGGGTGCCGGCGAGGGGGTACGTCGACGACGCGGCGAAGGTGCCGTCGCGCTGCTGCACTTCGACCGGGGTGCGCGTCGCGCCGGCCTCGACTCCCTTGAGGAACTGCAGCCACCAGCGGTGGTTGAGCTCCACGAACTTGTCAGGGAGGGGTACCGGCATGTTGTGGCCGCTTGCCGTGCACGCCTCGACCGAGTCGCAGCGGGGGTCAGTGTGATCGGTGTTGAGCAGGAGCATCCGCTTGGGCAGCTCCGCAGGCAGCGCACTCCACAGGTAGCCGGCGTTGTGCGGCTTGACGTTGAAGTCGAAGAGCCCGTGGATGATGAACGTCGCGGCCTTGAACCCGGCTGCGTCCTTGTGGAAGTCGCGCTCGGACCAGAAGGCGTCGTCGGCGTCCTGGTAGGGCTTGGCGTAGCCGACGTCGGTCGCGGCGCCCAGCGTCGCGATGCAGGCCTTCCGCTCGGCGAGGTGGAACGCGTAGAGCGGGTCGTCGGTGCCGGAGTTCGGCTGGTCGAGGCCGGCGAGCGCCGCGGTGAACAGCGCCGGCGTCGCGGCATGACCCTGCGACTGCACGCCGTTGAAGAAGTGGTAGTCGTACCAGGCGTCGATCGCGCGGATCGGGATGATCGCGGCGAGGGCCTCGGGGTGCTTGCCGGAGATCGGCGCCTCGGCGGCTGCGCCATTTGCAATCGTGCCGTCGTAGGACCCGCCGGTCATTCCGACCTTGCCGTTGGACCACGGCTGCTCGGCGATCCAGTCGATGACGTCGACGGCGTCGATCGCCTCGTCGCGGTCGCCGTACTGCTGGCAGCCGCTGCTGTTGCGCGTGCCGCGCAGGTCCATGCCGATGAATGCGTAGCCGCGGGGCACGAAGTACTCGTCGTACCACTCGGGAAACGGCGTCTGGTTGGGCGTGCAGGTGGACAGGCCGGGTGCGCCGGGTGACCCGGGAAGCCCGCCGGGAGGTGACTGGTGGGGGGACTTGCACTGCGCCTTGTAGCCGCGGCCCAGGGTGTTGAAGTACGGCGACGACATCATGATCGCCGGCACCTTCTCCTGGGTGTCCGGTCGGATCACGTCGATCCAGATCGTGTCTGGGCAGGTCGCAATGGTCGCCGGGATGCAGGTGGGCGGGTTCTTGCGGGTCGGCACCTGGTAGTGCTCGACGAGAGCGCTGTCATAGGGGAAGCGCACCGGGTCGATGCGGTTGAGGTCGGGCAGCCCAGCGGTCTGTCGTGGGGCCGTGGCGTCGAAGTCCGCGCCGACAGCGGCGGAGCTCGACGGTGCCACGGCTACCGCGGCAAGGAGCGCGACGGTGCCCGCGAGGGCGGCAAGGCGGCGGGACGAGAGCATCGGACCTCGTTCGGGTGTCAGGGACAGGAGATCGTAGTGTCCGACTTCGCCGTGTGCCCTACCTGGTCCTGCCGCGGTGGCCAACCCGTGACCGACGTTCGCGGCTCATCACACCGCCGGCGAGGGCGGCCGCCGAGACGAGTGCTGCGAGCAGCCCGAGCGGGATGCCGCCCGTGGCGGGCAGCGGTGCAGGATCGGACGCGCGGGCCGGGCCGGCGGATGGCGGACGGATCGGCGCAGGTCGGGCCGCCGACAGCGGCGCAATGGGGAGGGTGACGGTGCTCCCACCGTCGCCGACGGCCAGTGACACGGTCCCCCCGGTGTTGGCGGCGACGGTTCCACCGGCGGCGTTGCTCACCGTGAACCGCAGCCGATGACCGGCCGGTACGACGTAGTCGGTGTGCAGGGACGAGAAGGACACCGGGGTCGGGGCACCCGGCGTCATCGGGGCGCCGCCTGAGGGGACGTTGCGCTGGCGTCCCGCCGCGACGGTGTCACGGTAGAACGCGCGCAGCCACGCGTACGAGAAGGTCACGACCTCGTCGGGCTCGCGCACGTCGTAGCGGCTGGTCCCGCCGTCGGCGTCGTCCTCGGCAGACGCAGGCAGGTCGTCGACTTCGACGGCGATCGTCGTGTCCGGGCCAGTCGTCGCAACGGTCAGCGCGAGGTCGATCTGGCCGGACAGCCGGGTGTCGGTGGCGAACGGCGCCGTGACGAACCGCAGGGAGGTGGGCCCGGTCCCGGTGGGGCCGTCGGCGTAGGTCAGCGCACCTTCATCGCCTGCGGTGTCGGCCACTGCGCGACCGTCGGCGGTGAGAGTGAGGACGCGGGGTGTCCCGGCGGCTGGGTACGTCGGTGACGCGGCGAAGCTCCCGTCGCGGCGCTGCACCTCGACCGGGGCCGCGAGCGCACCTGCCTCGACGCCCTTGAGGAACTGCAGCCACCACCGGTGGTTGGCCTCGACGTATCGGTCGGCGATGGGGAACGGTACGGCGTGACCGCTCGCGGCGCAGGTCTCCTCGCTCGGGCAGCGCGGGTCGAAGTGGTCGCCGTTGATCAGCCACAGCTTCTTCGGCAGTGACGCGGGCAGCGCACTCCACAGGTAGCCGGCGTTGTGCGGCTTGACGTTGAAGTCGAAGAGCCCGTGGATGATGAACGTCGCGGCCTTGAAGCCGGCAGCGTCCTTGACGAAGTCCCGCTCAGCCCAGAACGGCGCATCAGCGTCCTGGTACGGCGACGCGTAGCCGGCGGCGGCGATTGCGCCGAACGTCGCAACGCAGGCAATCCGCTCGGCGACGTGCAGCGGGAAGAGCACGTCGTCTGTGCCGGAGTTGGGTGTGTCGGTAGGGGGCCCCAGCACCGTGAAGGAACCCGGCGTGAGCAGGTGCGACGACGACTGGACGCCGTTGAAGAAGTGGTAGTCGTACCAGGCGTCGATCGCCCGGATTGGGATGATTGCCGCGAGCGCCTCAGGGTGCTTCGCCGAGATCGGCGCCTCAGCCGCGGCACCGTTGGCGATGGTTCCGTCGTAGGACCCGCCGGTCATCCCGATCTTGCCGTTGGACCACGCCTGCTCGGCGAGGAAGTCGACGACGTCGACGGCGTCGGTGACCTCGTCGCGGTCACCGTAGGTCTGGCAGCCGGTGGAGTTGCGAGACCCGCGCAGGTCCATCGCGGCGAAGGCGTAGCCGCGCGGGACGAAGTACTCGTCGTACCACTCGGGGAATCCGGTGAGCGGCTCGTCCGGCGGGTTAGGTCCCGTTTGGTGCGGGATCTTGCGCTGGCCCTTGAAGCCGCGGCCGTTGGTGTTGAAGTACGGCGACGACATCATGATCGTCGGCACTGTGGTCTTGGTGTTCGGCCGTACGACGTCGACCCAGATCGTGTCGGGACAGGTCGCGATGCTCACCGCCGGCATGCAGGTCGGCGGGTTTTTGCGGGTCGGCACCTGGAAGTGCTCGACGACGGCGTCGTCGTAGGAAAAGCGCACGGGGTCGAGGCGGTCGAGGTCGGGCAGCCCAGCAGTCTGCGGTGGTGTGAGCGACGTGAAGTCCTCGCCGACCGAGGTGCCGGCCGCTGCGGCACTGCCGGCGAACAGGCCCAGCGCGAGGGCCAAGACGAGGACGCGGGTGCGCACAGCGACTACTCCTTCGACGAGTGACGCTCGAGGGTGGCGGAGAGGTGGGGCTGCAGCGGTTGCCCCACCGCAGCCATGTCAACGGCGTACATGAGCTTGCCCTCGACGAGGCCGTAGAGCCGGGTGAGGCTGGTGACTTCCTTGGCCGAGGCGGTGCGTACGACGACGTCGGTGGCCAGCTCGATCCGCTGGCCGGTGACGGTGCCCACGTAGATCTCCGCGATGCCGGTCGGGTGCGCGAGGACGACCTCGAGGCTGCCGTCAGGCTGCGGGCGGAAATAGCCGGACTCGGCGTGCGATGGAGTCTGCGCGTCGTCGAGCAGCCAGGTGCGTTGTCGGTAGTGCAACACCGGCTTCCCGTTGTGCGAAAAGGTGGCCTCCTCGCCGTAGCGGAAGTCCTCCATCGTGGGGTAACCGCCGACCCCTTCACCGCGCCAGGTGCCGAGCAGGAAGGCCAAGGGGAGCAGCGCAGGGTGGAGGTCGGGAGCGGTCACGTCGGTCATCGTAGGAGACCGTGTGTAGGACTTAGCTGGTGGCGTTGGACGAGCGACCCATCTCCGTCACCACGATCCCGCCGGCGAGGAGCACCACGCCGAGGATCATCAGGGTCTGCGCACTGGAGCCCGTGTAGGGCAGAGACGCCTGGTCCAGCACGCTGGGCGCCGGCCGCGTCGGGGTGATGCGCACACCGCCGACGGACGCGGGAGTGACTGGTCGGGTCACCTTGACACCGGCGACCGAGGTGACAATGCCGGGGGTCACGGGGTTGTTGCTGTTGTTGCTACCCACGGGAAGCACCACGGGCTTAGAGGTTGTTGCGACCGGCTTCGGCTTCTTGGTCGGCTTGGCCTTCGGACCGCCGCACCGGCCGTTGTTGTCGTCTTCACGGTCCTCGTCGTTCCCACAGCCGTTGTTGCAGTCGGCGCCCGGAGCAGTCTTGTCGTTGTTCACGATGCCGCGGTCCTGGCCGACGCCGTCCTGGTCCGGCGTGCTGCTGTTCTTGCAGCCGTCTCCGTCTCCGGTCCGGGGCGGCTTCGGCGTCGCGGTGGAGCTCGGCTTGGGCTTGGGCTTGGGCGTCGGCGTCGCGGCGGGGCTCGGCTTGGGCTTGGGCGTCGCGGTGGAACTCGGCTTGGGCTTTGGCTTGGGCTTCGGCGAAGCCGAAGTGTCGGCCTTGTCCTTGTCCTTGTCCTTCGGACCGCAGTTGCCGTTGCTGTCTCGTGAACGGTCGTCGGCGTTGCCGCAGCCGTTGGTGCCGTCAAAGCTGCCGGTGCCCTGGCTGCGCGCCGCCTGGCCGTCAGCGGGGTCGGGCTTGCCCACGCCGCCCCCGTTGGGGTTGGACCCGGACTGACCTTGCGCACCGCCCGACGACGCTGCCTCGGAGTTGCCGGAGTTGCCGGAGTTGGCGGGGGCGTTGCCGGGGGCGGCATACGCCGGTGTGCCCAGCAAGGCGGCGAGCGCGACAGCACTCAAGGTGGTGGCGCTTCGGCGTAGAGCGCTGCGGCTCATCGTGGTGCTCCCGTTCCGATCATCAGATGCCCGCGCAGGCATCGGTGCGGATCGGGTCGGTCTCGCCACTCGCTCCTCGCCCGGTCTTGGCGACCGTATTCCTCCGTGCGCCGGTGTGAGCCAGCGTCGGTGTGGACCGGGCGGATCATTGCTTCCCGCAAGCAGCCGTCATGGCTACTCACAGTGACGAGAGTACCCCACCACGTAACGCTCGTAAACGTTGCTGCGGAGTAACTTCCCTTGAGCCGGTTGGCGTAGTGCACACTTCGCCTCAGGTGACAGGGAGGGGCGCAGTGGTCGAGCACGTCGCGGCGACGCCGGTGACCCACGGCGTGATCGGGGAGCTGTTCTTCAAGATCCCGGACGCCGTCGTGATCACCGTCGGTAATCAAATCCGGGCGATCAATGGGCCCGGACTTGCGATGTTCGGCTTCCCGGCTGACGAGAGCCGTCCGCTGACTGACCTCTCGACCGTGTTCGGTCCGGCGTACGACGACCTCATCGCGCTGCTCGCCACTGGCGGGCAGGCCCTCCTACGAACCGGGGGAAAGCGCACTGACCTCCTCGTCGAGGCGACGTCGTGGCAGCTCACCGGGCATGACCAGCTCACCGGGAATGACCAGCTCACCGGGAATGACCAGCTCACCGGGAATGACACGGCCCACGTCCTGCTTCTGCGAGACATCACCGCTCCGGCCCGACTGCGCGACGGGTTGGCCGACATCAACCGGCTCGGCCGCGAGCTCCTCGTTGGCGAGCTCATCCTGCAGGAGGTGCTGCAGCGTCTCGTGACCGTCGCCAAGGAGGTGACCGGCGCCGCGTTCAGCGCGCTGCTCCTCGTGCGGCCCGAGTCTGCGGCCGAGGTGACCCACTTCGTCTACGACGCGCCGCGCGAGCTCTTCCCGGAGCGGCTGCCGCGGACCGTGGGACTTCTCGCCGTGCCCCTGGCCAGCCGTCAGGCTGCCCGCCTCGATGACATCCGTGGGCATCCGGCCGGGGTGGGCATACCCGGCGTACACCCGCCGATCAGCGCTCTGCTCGCTGTTCCGCTGCTGTCCGGCGACCTGGTTATCGGCGAGGTGGCGGTGGCGAACCAGCCGGGGGAGCGACGCTTCGACGAGGCGGACGAGACCCTCCTGACCGAGCTCGCGGCACAAGCCACCCTCGCGGTGCGCGTCGCCCAGCAGCGCGAGCGCGACGAGGAGTCACGGGCGCGTCGTCAGGACGTCACTGATGCAGCGCGCCACGACATCCGGACCCCGGTCGGTGCCGGCAAGGGCTACCTGAGGATGCTGGAGCAGCGCTGGGAGGACATGACTGGCGAGCAACGCACGAGGGCCATCGACGCGGTCCGGGGCTGTCTCGACCGCGTCGAGTCGTTCGCGCAGCGGCTGCTCCTCGACGAGCACCTGGAGCTGGCCGGCCTGGAGCCCGCGTGGTCGCTCGTCGAGATCCGGCCGATGCTCGACTCGGTCGCCCGCGATCACACCGTCGGCAACGAGCGAGGGGTGAGCGTCGTCGTCGGTGTGGAGGAAGGCGTCGAGGTGATCGCCGCCGAGGGCAAGCACGCGCGCGATGTGCTCGACAACCTGGTCAGCAACGCCGTCAAAGCGTCGCCCGCAGACGGGATTGTCACCGTCACGGCCCGGCACGAGGGCGCGGCGCATGTGCGATTCGACGTCCGCAACACCGGCGAAGGCATCTCACCCTCGGACCAAGCGCATCTGTTCCAGCGCTTCTCCCGTACCGAGCAGAGCATCCGGGCCAACATGCCCGGCACCGGGCTTGGCCTGTCCATCGTCCAACGCCTCGTCGAGGCGCACCACGGTTCGGTGGGGGTGTCGTCCCGGGCGGCTGAGGGCACGACGTTCTGGGTGACCTTCCCCGTGGCAATTCCGACCAGCGAGCCAGGGGCCGTGCCAACCGGCGCGCAAGGCGCGACACCGTGACGTGGCAGGTCGTGCTGATCGAGGACGACCCGAGCGTCCGGGGCTTCTTCGGCCTCCTCTTCTCGCTGGAGCCCGACTTCGACATCGTCGGTGAGGCAGCATCGGCTGAGCAGGGCGTCGAGGTCGTGCGAGCGACCCAGCCTGACCTCGTAGTCCTCGACCACCACCTGGCGGGCAACCTCACGGGATTGGACGTCGCCGACGACCTTCGCGCGGCCGCGCCACACACGCGCATCCTGCTCTGCACAGCATTGGACATGAACACCGCAGCGGAAGAGCACCCGGCCATCGACGCCTTCCTGTCGAAGTCGCGCATCGACGCAGTGGGTGAGGTCGCCACCACCCTGCTGCGCGCGTGAATGCGCGCTCGTGAATGCTGTGCTCGTGAATGCTGTGCCTGTGACACTGCCCTCCGGTCTGCGCCGCATCGCGACGCTGTCTGTGCACACGTCGCCTCTCGACCAACCTGGCACCGGTGACGCCGGTGGGATGAACGTCTACGTGGTCGAGCTCTCGCGTCGGCTTGCCGCGCTCGGCATCGAGGTGGACATCTTCACCCGGACGACCAGCTCGGCCCTGCCGGCTGTGGTGGAGCTGGAGCCCGGGGTCACCGTGCGCCACGTCAATGCCGGTCCGTTCGAGGGACTGTCGAAGAACGACCTGCCGGCGCAGCTCTGCGCCTTCACATCCGGTGTGCTGCGAGCTGAGGCGGTACGTGAGCTCGGCTACTACGACCTCGTCCACTCTCATTACTGGCTCTCGGGGCAGGTCGGCTGGCTGGCCTCCGAGCGGTGGCGGGTGCCGCTGGTGCACACGTTCCACACGTTGGCCCGGGTGAAGAACGCGGCCATGGCCGACGGGGACGACCCCGAGCCGACGGCCCGGGTGATCGGCGAGGAGCAGGTCGTCGCCGCCGCCACGCGGCTGGTCGCCTCCACCGATGCCGAAGGTGACGAGCTTGTCTCGTTGTACGACGCTCGACCTGACCAGGTCTGCACCATCGCGCCCGGAGTCGACCTGACGCGCTTCTCCCCGGGCATGTCCCGTGCGGCATCACTCGCGGCGGTCGGGCTGCCGGCGGACGCGCTGCTGCTGCTCTTCGTCGGCCGGATCCAGCCGCTGAAGGCGCCCGACGTGCTGTTGCGGGCCGCCGCGGAGCTCTTGCGCCGCGATCCAACGTTACGATCCCGGCTGCGGGTCGACGTCGTCGGCGGACCGTCGGGCACCGGCACGCGGGACCCGGAGAACCTCGCCGACCTGACCCGCGAGCTCGGCATCGTCGATGTCGTACGGCTCATCGAGCCGGTCAGCCAGGAGCTCCTCGCCGAGCACTACCGCGCCGCCGAGGTCGTGGTCGTGCCGTCGTACAACGAGTCGTTCGGACTGGTCGCGCTGGAGGCGCAGGCGTGCGGCACGCCGGTGGTGGCCGCTCGCGTTGGCGGCCTGCGCACGGCAGTGCGCGACGGCGTGTCCGGAGTGCTCGTCGACGGACACGACCCCCGGGACTATGCCGACGCCATCGCCGCGCTGATCGCGGCGCCTGAGAGACGGGCGGCGCTGTCCGCCGGCGCCGTCCAGCACGCCTCGGGTTTCAGCTGGGCGGCGACTGCCGACGGGATGCTGTCCGTGTACGCCGACGCGATGCGCGAGCACGCCGCCAGCTCAGCGTCCGCAGGTGCCCGATGAGTGCGATCGACCTGGCTCAGCTCGACGAGGTCATCGCGGCGACGCTGGAGGACCTGGAGCTGACCTACGAGCGGACGGCGCCGGGGTCGTTCCTGGTCACCTTGGTCGGCGAGCACCGGCTCACCACGATGACCTGGCTGGTCGTCGGCGATCACTCGCTGCGGGTTGAGGCGTTCTTCATGCGCAAGCCGGAGGAGAACGAAGCCGAGACCTACCGGTTCTTGCTCCAGCGCAACGCTCGGACCTACGGAGTCGGCTTCTCCTGCGACGTGCTCGGCGACGTCTTCCTCACCGGGCACCTGCCGCTGGCCTCGATCTCGGCCGAGGAGCTGGATCGCCTCCTCGGCTGCGTGCTGGAGTACGCCGACGGCACCTTCGACGCCGCGGTGCAGCTCGGCTTCAGCGGCTCCATCGATCGCGAGCGCGCCTACCGCGCCAAGCTGGTCGCCCAGGGCGAGACGGTCCCCGCCAACCCCCTGCTCGACCGCTAGCGTCCGGCTCTAGGCGTCGGCGGTGTCGTCGGGCTCGGAGTCGCGGCCCATCGGCGGTGGCCCGCCGGTCGAGCGCTCCTCCGCCGGACGGCCCTGCGCAGCCACTGCCGCCGCCGCCGCAGCGGCCGCCGCTGCGTCGCCGAGGTAGCCCGACTTCACCGGCATCATCCGCTCGTCGAGGGTGTAGACGAGTGGGATCCCGGTGGGGATGTTCAGCGACGCGATGTCGTCGTCGGAGATGCCGTCGAGGTGCTTGACCAGCGCGCGCAAGGAGTTGCCGTGCGCGGCGACCAGCACGTTGTGGCCGTAGGAGAGGTCGGGTACGACGGCGTCGTACCAGTACGGCGTGATCCGGCGTACGACGTCGGCCAGGCACTCGGTGGCGGGCAGCACGTCGGGCGGCAGCGACTGGTATCGGGGGTCGAAACGCGGGTGCCGCTCGTCGTCCATCTCGAGCGCGGGCGGCGGCGTGTCGTAGGAGCGGCGCCACGCGTGGAACTGCGAGTCGCCGTACTTCGCCAGCGTCTCCGCCTTGTCGAGCCCCTGCAGGGCGCCGTAGTGCCGCTCGTTGAGCCGCCAGGAGCGACGCACCGGCACCCACAGCTGGTCCGCCTCCTCCAACGCGAGGTTGGCGGTGCGGATCGCCCGCTTCTGCAGCGAGGTGTGCACCACGCCGATGTCGATGCCGGAGCCCGCGAGCAGTCGCCCGGCCGCGCGGCCTTGGTTCTCGCCGTCTTCGGTGAGGTCGACGTCGTGCCATCCGGTGAACCGGTTCTCACGGTTCCAGACGCTCTCGCCGTGGCGGAGCAGGACGAGGGTCGACTCCGGAGGCGCCATCAGGACTGGCCCATCACGACTTGGCCCATCAGGACTGGACCCGCTCGCCAGTGACGAGGTAAACCACCCGTCGAGCGAGCGAGACTGCATGATCGGCGAAGCGCTCGTAATAGCGCCCGGCGAGCGTGATGTCGATCGCAGCCTCGATCCCGTCAGTCCACTCGTCGTCGAGCAGCGACGTGAACAACGTCCGGTGCAGCTCGTCCATCGCGTCGTCGTCGGTCTCGAGCTCGGCAGCGAGGGTGGCGTCGCGGTTGGCGATGCAGTCGCCTGCCTTGCTCATGATCAGCTGGGCGACCTGACCCATCTCGAGGATGGTGGAGCGAAGGTGCTGCGGTACGGCGGAGTTGGGGTAGCGCCGGCGGGCGATCTTCGCTACGTGCAGTGCGAGATCGCCCGAGCGCTCCAGGTCGGCGACCATCCGCAGCGACGTCACCAGGATGCGCAGGTCACCGGCCACCGGCTGCTGCCTGGCCAGCAGGTCGAACGCCTTCGCCTCGGTGTCGTGGTACACGGCGTCGATCACCTCGTCGCCCGCGATGACGGCCTCTGCCAGCGTGAGGTCGGCATCGAGCAGAGCTGTTGTCGCGCGTCCCATCGCCGACCCGGTCAGCGAGGTCAGCTCGACCAGGCGGTCGGTGATGGCGTCGAGATCCTCGTGGTAGGCGTCGCGCACAGCGGAAGTCTCCTCACCAGCGTTCTCGGATCGCACAGCGTAGCGGGCAACACGCACACCAACGCTGCATGAACAATGCCTCTCGTCCACGGTCGTCGTGTTAGTGCTGGGTGTTCGGCCCTTACCATCGAGCTTGTGACCCCTGTCCTCGCGCTGCTGGTCGGAGCTCTGGTCGGCGCCGCAGTGGCCTGGGTCGTTCTTCGCCACCGTGCGCCGTCCGCCGCCGGGCCGCCGGAACTCTCGCCCGCACTGCCGCCGCGAGTGCTCGAGGAGGCGCTGTCGACGCTGGCTGCGGGGGCGGTCGTCCTCGATGGTCGGGACCGGGTGGTCCTGGCCAACCACACGGCCGAGGACCTCAAGCTAGTGCGCGGTCGAGCGCTCGCCATCCCCGCGCTCGGGCGGCTGGTGGCCGACTTGCGCCGTACCGGGCTGCCGGCCGAAGTCGAGCTGGACATGCCGGGCGGACCTGATCTCGCGGCGGTTCGCGTCCGCGCCGCGCTGGCCGGCACGACCGGCCACGCGGTCTTGCTGGTCGACGACATCACTGAGGCGCGCCGCGTCGAAGCAGTGCGTCGGGACTTCGTCGCCAACGTCTCGCACGAGCTCAAGACGCCGGTCGGCGCCTTGGCATTGCTGGCCGAGGCCATCCACGACGGCGAAGGCGATGCAGAGACGGTACGACGCTTCGCCGGTCGGATGGTGCATTAGGCCGGTCGGCTGAGTCGACTCGTCCAGGAGCTCATCGACCTGTCCCGACTGCAGGGCGCCGAGGCGCGACCCGCGGCGACCGTCGTAGGCATCGACCGGGTGGTCGGCGAGGCGGTGGACCGCAGCCGGCTGCGGGCCGATGCCAAGCAGATCACCGTCACCGCCGAGAGTGACACCGGGCTCGACGTTCGGGGCGATGAGGCACAGCTGGTCACCGCGATCGGCAATCTGCTCGACAACGCCATCGCCTACTCCGCGCCGGGCACCCGCGTGGCACTCGGCATCCGTCAACGTGACGACCTCGTCGAGGTCACGGTCACGGACGAGGGCATCGGAATCGCCCACGAGGAGCTCGAGCGGATCTTCGAGCGCTTCTACCGGGCCGACCCTGCTCGGTCCCGGGAGACCGGCGGGACCGGTCTCGGCCTGGCCATCGTCAAGCACATCGCCGGCAACCACGGTGGCCGGGTCACCGTCTGGAGCGTCGAAGGCACCGGGTCGACGTTCACCCTGCATCTACCGCTCGTCGCCGACGACGCGCTCACCGACCGAGAGGCCGTCCTGTCATGACCCGCGTACTCGTCGTCGAAGACGAGGAGTCGTTCTCCGAGGCTCTGTCCTTCATGCTCCGCCGCGAGGGCTTCGAGGTAGGCATCGCGACAACCGGCCCTGATGCGTTGACGGAGTTCGACCGTTCAGGAGCGGACCTCGTACTGCTCGACCTAATGCTGCCGGGGATCTCCGGCACAGAGGTCTGTCGGACGCTGCGGGCCAAGTCCGGCGTGCCGATCATCATGCTGACCGCACGTGATTCTGAGATCGACAAGGTGGTCGGGCTCGAGATCGGCGCCGACGACTACGTGACGAAGCCGTTCTCCTCCCGCGAGCTGGTGGCGCGCATCCGCGCAGTCCTGCGCCGCCGCGGCGAGGAGGAAGAGCTGCTGCCTGCCGTCCTCGAGGGCGGGCCGGTACGGATGGACGTAGAGCGACACACCGTGACGGTCAGCGGGGTGCCTGTCGCACTCCCGCTCAAGGAGTTCGAGCTGCTCGAGCTGCTGTTGCGCAATGCCGGTCGGGTGCTCACCCGAGGCCAGCTCATCGACCGGGTCTGGGGTGCGGACTACGTCGGCGACACCAAGACCCTCGACGTCCACGTCAAGCGGCTGCGCAGCAAGATCGAGCCCGACCCGGCGACCCCGAAGTACCTCGTGACGGTCCGCGGCCTCGGCTACAAGCTCGAGGCCTGACTCTTCGAACCCGACTAAACCTAGGCAAATCAGTCGTATCCGGTCACACTTCCCTCACCGCTCCCGCGACTCCCAGAGGACCCCAGTGCGCCCTGTCTCGCGTTCTACTGCCCTGCGCCACCGCATCGCCGCCGGTCTGACCGTAGGCGGGCTGCTGCTCGCACTCGGCGCGCTCCCCGGCACCGCCGCGGCAGCCCCCGCGCCCCCGGCGCAGCCGGTGCCAGCGCCGGGCAGCTCAAGCACGGTCACCTGGAACGGAACGATCCGGGCCGGCGCCAACCCGACGGCCAACTGCCAGGCGCAGCTCAGCGACGTCACCGACGTGACGATCACCGTGCCGGCCGGCTCCTACGCCGATGCAACCACGACCGCGGTGTTCTCGATCACCTGGAACGACCCGCTGGAGTTCAACGACGAGATGCTCACGGTCGTGCCGCCGACCGGCGGCGGGGCGACGGTCACCGCCGACGAGATCAACGACAACCAGTCGGCGCAGCGCGAGGAGCTCACCTTCGCCAACCCGGTCGACGGTGTCTGGCGGGTGCGGGCCTGCCCGTTCTCCTCGACCAGCCAGCCCTACACCGGCCGGCTGACCCTCACCACCACCGGTTCGGGCGGCGGCACGGGGTCGGCCAGCCCGTCCGCGTCGGCGAGTGTGTCCGCCTCGCCATCCGGCGACCCCGGGCCGCAGAGCGACCGCACGTTCTCGCCGCCGGTCGTCGTCGACACCGACGACCTCAACTCGGTGGCCGAGCCGAGCATCGAGATCGCCCCCGACGGCGCGATCTACGTCTCCGGGCCGCAGGGCCTCGGCGGGGCGCGTGTGCCGGCCCTGGTGCCCGGCACCGAGCCGTTGCCCGGGGTCGGCGGCGACCTGCTGTGGCGCTCCAACGACGGCGGCCGGACCTTCACCTTCCTCGGCTCCTACGACGGGGCGGCCGGTGGCGGCGACTCCGACATCGTCGCCACCCCCGACGGCGACCTCTACGCCTCGGGGCTGACGCTGGCCTGCATCTCGCTGGCCCGCAGCGACGACCGCGGCGTGACCTGGGCCAACAACCCGGCCGCCTGCCTCGACGGCGCCGGCGTGGCCGACCGCCAGTGGAACGACACCTACGGCAACGACGCCCTCTACACCGGCTACGGCACGCTGACCCAGGGACTGGTCCTGCACCGGGCCCTGGTCGACGGCCCGCTGCCGATCAACGGCCCGGCCACCGCGCTCGACCCCTCGGCCGACTACCAGTGGCCGGGCGTGGTCGATGTGAACCAGACCAACGGCAACGCCGTGATGGCCTGGAACACCCCGGGCACGTCCAACGGGACGATCGACCAGATCAAGATTAACGGCGTTACTGACGCCGGTGGCCTGCTCTTCGAGGAGCCACAGGTCGTCGCCACCACGACCGGCGACACATTCGACTCGTTCGTCTCGATCGACCACGGCACCGATGGCACGCTCTACGCGGCGTGGTCGGAGCGCCGGCCAGCCGCGCGCGAGACGTGGACCATGTTGGCCGCGTCGCGCGACGGCGGCGCCACCTGGGCAACGCCCGTGCACGTCGACACCAAGCCGACGACGACGGTGTTCCCGTGGGTGACCGCCGGCGACGCGGGCCGGGTGGCGGTCAGCTACTACGGCACCGGCTCGGGCGGGGTCTCCCCGGAGAACCTCGACGTCAAGGACGCCGGTTGGTTCGTCTACTCGTCGTTCTCGACCGACTACGGCGCGACCTTCGCTGAGCACCGCACCACGCCCGACCCGATGCACCAGGGCAACATCTGCACCAGCGGCACCGGCTGCGCGGCGGGCACCCGCGACCTGGCCGACTTCTTCGAGACCGACCTCGACAAGCGCGGCTGCCTCGTCACCACCTACACCGACAACTCCCGCGACACCGTGTCGCCCACCGGCACCCGCAGCCCTGACGAGGCGACGCTGGTCGCCGTCGTCTCGCAGAACGGTGGGACCGGCCTGCTGGCTGACCAGCCGTGTGGCCTGGCCGCCGAGCCGGTCGTGGCGGAGACCCCACTGGCGACGCTCATCCCGCTGCTGGCCGCCGGCCTCATCGGTGTGGCTGTGCTCCGCCGCCGGCACACGCCGCGCCACGCCTAGGGTTTCGCCGGTCCCGGGTGGGGATCGGGCCTGCGTGAGGGGCTAAGTGACGATGGGGAGCAGGGCCCGGCCGGGGAGCTCGGCGGGGTGCGGTGCCAGTGAGCCCTGTCGCTGACGGAGTGCGCAGAGCCGGGCTAGCTCGGCGTACGCCGGCGCACCCATGATCTCGGTCAGCTCGGGCCCATAGGTGAGGTAGAGCGCATCGCCCTGCTGATGCGCAGCCGAGGACTCGGTGCACCACCAGTGCAGGTCGTGGCCACCTTCACCCCAGCCGCGCCGGTCGAACTCGGTGATCGTCGTGACGAGCACCTGGGTCTCGTCGAGGCGGTCGACCCACTCCGCATCACGCTTGATGGGCAGCTGCCAGCAGACGTCCGGCTTGGTCTCGAGCGGGTGCATGTCGCGGCGCAGCGCCATGGCGTGCAGCGCGCACCCCTGTCCGCCGGCGAAGCCCGGTCGGTTGAGGAAGACGCAGGCTCCGTCGTGACGCGCGGTCCGCTTACGCCCGTCCTCGACCTCGACGATGCCCTTCTTGCGACCCACGGCGCGCAGCTGCCAGTCCTCCTTCGTCAGCTCGGCGGCGAAGCGGCGTACCCGCTTCTCGTCCGCCTTGTCGGAGAAGTGCGCCCCGTGACTGCAGCACCCGTCATCCGGCCGGCCGGCGACGACGCCATGACATCCGCGGCCATAGATGCAGCCCCACGTCGAGAGCAACCAGGTGAGATCACAGCGAAACTCGTGCTCGGGGTCCGCAGGGTCCGGGAAGGTGATCCACTCCCGGGCGAAGTCCAGGTCGACGGGCGCCACCGTGTTCCTCTCGTAGGCAGTGTCTCTCATGGGCATGGTGCTGTGACGTGCGGATGCACCATAGGTGACCGAGGTGAACGGCGTATGCCGATAGCGTGCATCGCATGCGCCTCGGCGTCCTCGACATCGGCTCCAACACGGTGCACCTGCTCGTCGTCGACGCGCATGTGGGCGCCGCACCCGTCCCCGCGCTGTCGCAGAAGACTGAAGTGCGCCTGGCCGAGCGACTTGACCTCTCCGGCGCCATTAGCGACGAAGGGGGCCAGCTGCTGTACGACGCTCTGGTTCTCGCCCGCGCCACCGCACGGGAGCACGGAGTGGACGACCTCGTCGCCTTCGCCACCAGCGCGGTCCGCGAGGCGACCAATGGCAATGAGGTTCTCGCTAGAGCCGCCGAGGCCGCCGGCGTCGACGTGCAGGTGCTCCCCGGTGAAGATGAGGCGAAGCTCACCTTCCTCGCCGTACGCCGGTGGTACGGCTGGAGCAGCGGGCGACTCCTCGTCCTCGACATCGGCGGGGGTTCACTCGAGCTCGCGATCGGCGGTGACGAGGACCCGTCGTACTCCGTCAGCGTGCCGCTTGGCGCTGGTCGGGTGACTCGGGACTATCTGCACGCAGACCCGCCCAAGCGCAGCGAGCTGGCCGAGCTTCGCGCCTATGCCCGCGCCACCCTGCGACCGATCGCGACCCGCCTGGCGGAGGAGGGGGAGCCGGATCGGGTGGTCGCAACGTCGAAGACCTTTCGCACGCTGGCTCGCCTCGCCGGGTCCGCTCCCGCTCGCCAGGGCCCGATGGTGCGGCGGTCGCTGACGCACGGCCAGCTCGCCGGGGTGTTGCACTCCGTCGGCCGCATGTCGGCGGCCCAGCGCGCCGAGCTCGACGGGGTGAGCACCAGCCGAGCGCGCCAGATCGTCGGCGGTGCCGTGGTCGCCGACGTCGCGATGGAGACCTGCGGTGTGGGCAAAGTGGAGATCTGCCCGTGGGCCCTGCGCGAGGGCGTCATCCTGCGCCGGCTCGACTGGCTGACGCATACCTGAGCCTGGGTACGCTGGCAGACATGTCGGACCGAGCGGTGCGGGTGGCGAGCGCCAAGGTGGCGCTGTCGACCGCGTCGACCTACCCGGAGAGCACCGCCGCCGCTTTCGAGATGGCCGCCCGCCTCGGCTACGACGGCGTCGAGATCATGGTCTGGACCGATCCGGTCAGCCAAGACGTCGACGCGTTGCGCCGGCTGAGTGATTACCACCAGATCCCGATCCTGGCGATCCACGCGCCGTGCCTGCTGATCACGCAGCGCGTGTGGGGGACCGATCCCTGGGCCAAGCTGCAGCGCGCGCAGTCCGCGGCGGAGACCCTCGGTGCGAGCGCTGTCGTCGTACATCCGCCGTTTCGCTGGCAGCGCGACTACGCCCGTGACTTCGTCGAGGGCATCGAGCGGATGGCCGGGGAGACCGACGTCCGGTTCGCGGTGGAGAACATGTTCCCGCTGCGTGCCCGGGGCCGCGCGGTGGTGCCGTACGCGCCGGACTGGAACCCACTTGCGGGCGACTACCGGCACATCACCCTCGACCTGTCCCACGTCTCCGTCGCGCAGGGCGATGCGATGGGTATGGCGCTGGAGGCCGGCGACCGGCTGGCCCATGTCCACCTCGCGGATGGCGTCGGGACCGCGCGTGACGAGCACCTGGTGCCCGGCCGCGGCACCCAGCCGTGCGGCGAGCTGCTCGAGCATCTGGCGGCGACGTCGTTCGACGGAGTCGTGGTCGTCGAGATCAACACCCGGCGCACCGAGAGCCGCGCCGACCGGGAGGCCGACCTCGCCGAGGCGCTGGCCTTCACCCGGCTGCACCTTGTCAGCGCACCCCTGCCCGCCGGCGCCTGAAGCGACCGCGCCGACCGCTAGGGCGCCCGACACATGAGCTGATTCGCGACCGGGTCGCACGACGACTCGGCCCGGGTCGGTGGGGCCGGGACTAGGACGCCGGGCCGCGGCCGCCGCAGTGCACGTCCGCGTTGAGGCACTCGCGGACGAGGCGCTCGAGCTCGCGCTGATCCCAGGCGTTGAAGAAGTCGGCATGCGCGGTGTACGCCGACCCGGAGGCGAGCCGGATGGAGCCGCCGCCTCGCGTGGGGTAGCGCAGGTTGAGCGAGACGACTGGAAGCTTCCTCGGGTGCGAGCTCGGGCAGGCGCCCCGGTCGGCGTACGCCAGGTGGCTCTTGTGGTCGGTGCTGTCCAGCTGCCGGCCGTTCCAGCAATCGGGGAACCGAACGTTCAGCACGAGCTGGGACCCCTCGGGGCAGGTGGGTGGCGCGCTGCTGGGCGCCACGCCCGTCTCGCCCGAGCACTTCCACCGGGTGACCCGCATCGGCTGCGCAGCCTTCGCCTTGGAGTCACCGGCAACCACCTTGAGCCCGGCGGGCGGCGCCTGGATCGACGACAGGTCCTTGGTCCCGGGCAGGTAGTAGATGGTCGCCATGGTCGGCGCCAGCGCCGTGTTGCCCTGGTAGAGCGTCGGTGCCCAGTACGCCGCGGTGTCCGAGCCGCGCTGGCAGGTCGTGCCGGCTGCCCGCAGGGACCGGTGCGTCGACCCAGCTGACGTCGACGTGTTGCCGACGAAGTCGTGGCTGTGCGACCCACCCGGCTTGCCCGGCGCAACGATCGGGTCGTCCGGCGCTCGGTGGCTGAACCGACACATGCTCTTGAAGTTGGTCGGCTCGGAGCGCTCCTCGCGCTCCTCGCGCTCCCCGAGCGGTGGCACAGCGGCCGAGGCAGCTGACCCGGTGACCAACGTTGCGCCCAGCACTATCGTCGCGCTGATCGCAGCGAGCCGCCGGGTCGGGTTCATCGAGTGCTCCTTGGTCGTTGGAGTCCCACGATGGGGGTTTGACGACATCGCGGCAACGATCGGCTCGCAATTCACACTCCCTTCTTACCGGGTCGATGGTCCCGCTGCCGGACGACCGCCGACCGACTAGCCTGGCGCTTCGCCCCGCTCGCGAAAGGATCTCCCGTGCTGCGCCGCGTCCTGCTCTCGGCCTCGCACAACCCGACGATCGCCCGCGCGGTCCGCACCGCGCCGCTGTCGCGTGACGTCGTACGCCGGTTCGTCGCGGGAGAGACGACGGAGAGTGCGGTTGACGCCACCCGCGACCTGGTGGCGGCCGGCCTCACCGTCAGCCTCGACCACCTCGGCGAGGACACCGTCGATGTCGGCCAGGCCAAGGCGGTGGTCAAGGCCTACCTTGACGTGCTTGCGGTGCTCGAGGGCGAGGGGCTCACGGCCGGGGCCGAGGTGTCAGTCAAGCTCAGCGCGGTGGGCCAGGCGCTCGACGAGGCGATGTGCCTCGACCACGTCACGCAGATCGTCGAGGCGGCGACCCGGGCGGGTACGACGGTGACCCTCGACATGGAGGACCACACGACGACCGACTCGACGCTGGGCACGCTGGAGGCGGTCCGCAAGGAGCACCCGCAGACCGGCGCGGTCATCCAGGCCTACCTGCGCCGCAGCGCCGGCGACATCGAGGACCTGATCCTGAGCAAGGCCCGGGTGCGGTTGTGCAAGGGCGCCTACAAGGAGCCCGAGTCGGTGGCGTTCCAGAGCCGCAAGGAGGTCGACCTGTCTTACGTCCGACTGCTGGTGCGGCTGATGACCGACGGCGCCTACCCGATGGTCGCCACCCACGACCCGCGCCTCGTCGCCATCACCGAGCACCTGGCGCGCAAGCTCGGCCGGGCGCCGGGGTCGTATGAGTACCAGATGCTCTACGGCATCCGACCGACCGAGCAGCGAAGGTTGGCGGCGGCGGGCAACCCGGTGCGGGTCTATGTGCCGTACGGCGAGGAGTGGTACGGCTACTTCATGCGCCGCCTCGCTGAACGCCCAGCCAACCTGGCCTTCTTCCTCCGCGCGTTGGCGACCACCTCATGACGAAGATGGCCGTCCTCGGCACCGGCAAGATGGGCGAGGCGCTGCTGTCCGGCCTGCTGCGTTCTGGCACCTCACCCGAGGACCTGGTGGTCACGACCCGGCGGCCGGAGCGGGGCGAGCAGCTGGCCGCGTCGTACGCCGTACGCGTGGTCGGCAACGTCGAGGCCGTCGCCGCCGCGGAGGTGCTGCTGCTGGCCGTCAAGCCGCAGGACATGGCCGCGCTGCTCGACGAGATCGCGGCAACGGTCGGCGACCACCAGCTGGTCGTGTCGATGGCCGCGGGCATCCCCACCTCGTTCATCGAGAAGCGGCTGGCCGCCGGGGTCCCGGTCGTGCGGGTGATGAGCAACACTCCGGTGCTGGTCGACGAGGCGATGAGCGCGATCTCGGCCGGCTCGCACGCGACCGAGGAGCACCTAGCCCGGGTTGAGGAGCTGCTGGGCCACGTCGGCCGGACGATCCGAGTGCCGGAGGACCAGCAGGACGCCGTCACTGCGCTGTCCGGCAGCGGTCCGGCGTACTTCTTCTTCCTGGTCGAGGCGATGACCGACGCCGGGATCCTGCTGGGGCTGCCCCGCCAGGTGGCGGCGGACCTCCTGGTGCAGACGGCGCTGGGCGCTGCGGTGATGCTGCGCGACTCCGGGGAGCACCCGGTGAAGCTCCGGGAGGCGGTCACCTCTCCTGCCGGCACGACGATCAGCGCCATCCGGGAGCTGGAGCGCCACGGTGTGCGCGCCGCGCTGATCGCGGCCATCGAGGCCGCACGCGACCGCAGCAGGGAGCTCGCCTCCGGCCACGAGTGACCCCCCCTCCGCGAACTATGACCGATTCGTCCCGGGTGCAGGCGGCCGGGGCGCCATGGTTCGGGGGCGGTACGCCAGTCAGGCGATCGGGCAGGAACCGTCACTGGAACGGCGAATCCCCGTTGGTATGTCTATGAAGCCTCGTCTGGTCTCCGGCGTGCTCGCTGCTGCCCTCTTGTCCGCCGCTGTCCCGGCCATCGCCGCGGGGCGCACCGCCCACCCCCAGCGCGTCGAGTTCGCCGGGTCCGGCGTCGTCCGCGGTGACCTCGGCCCCGCCACGGGCAGTCCCCGGGCTGCCGCTCGGGCCGCCCTGCGCGCCCAGGCCGGCCGCCTCGGTGTCGACGCCGGCGACTTCGTCTTCGAGTCGATCCGTACGTCGGTCGTCGGCACTCATGTCCGCGGCCGGGAGTTTCGCGCAGACGTGCCGGTCGCCGGCACTGCTGCCGCGGTCCACATCGTCGGCGGCCGGGTCGTCCAGGTCGAGGCCCGTGGGCTCGCGAAGGTCTCCGGCCGACCGGCCGCCAAGCCGGTCGCCCGTTACGTCGCCGAAGCTGCTGCGCTCACCGTCGCCGGCTCCCGCAACCCGCTCAAGGTCTCGGCCGAGCGGGTGCTCGCTGCGCGTGGCGCTCGCCTGGTCGACACCTGGCAGGTCTCCGTCGTCTCCCTCGCCCCCGGGTACGCCGGCCGGGTCGACATCGACGCCGCCACGGGTCGCGTCCTCGGCACCTTCGACGAGCTCCGCTACGCCGAAGGCACTGCCAAGGTCTTCAACCCGAACCCGATCGTCAGTGCCAAGGACGCCAGCCTGCGCCAGCCGGGCGAGATGATGCTGCCTGTCGACGCCGACCTCATCGACGCCAAGCTCGACGCCCAGCGCCAGGTGCTGCCGCTCAAGGAACTCGATGCCGCCGCGCTGTCGACCGGCCGGCTCACGGGACCGTGGGTCAACGTCATCGCGGGCGGCTACTTCGCGCTCCCCGGGGCTCCGGCTTTCGACGTCAGCCGAGGTGACCCGCGCTTCGAGGGTCTGATGGCCTACTCCCACATGGACTCAATCCAGCGCTACTTTGCCTCGCTCGGCTTCGTCGGCGCCAAGGGCGCCAACAACGAGTCGCAGGAGGTCGTCGCCACGCGCGTCGAGGGCTTCGACAACAGCTTCTACCAGCCCGGCAACGACCTCATGCTGCTCGGCACCGGTGGTGTCGACGACGGCGAGGATGCCGAGGTGATCGTGCACGAGTACGGCCACGCGGTGCACGACGCCCAGGTCAAGGGCTGGGGCGCCAAACATGAGGGGCGTGCCATGGGTGAGGGCTTCGGCGACTTCCTCGCCGCGACGTACTACGCCCGCACCGCTAGCAAGGGCTTCCAGGACGAGTGCCTGATGGACTGGGACGCGACGTCGTACTCCGACTCCGACCCCGCCTGCATCCGCCGTACTGACGTGAAGAAGCGCTACCCCGACGACCTGAAGAACCAGGTCCACGCCGACGGCGAGATGTGGTCGACCTTCATGTGGCGGGTCCGCCAGCGGCTAGGCAGCAACGCGCTGACCCGCTCCGACAACTCGGTCCGGCTGCTGCTGACCTCGCATGAGTTCCTGACTCCGCAGGCCGAGTTCGGTGACGCGGTGGCTGCCCTGCGCCTCGCGGCCAAGGCTCTCGGCCACAGTGAGTGGAGTGCGATCGTCAACAGCGAGGCTCGGCGGACCGGCTTCCCGCTCAACCCCGCGTAGCGCGTCTCCTTAGACTGACCGGGTGCCTCCTCGCGCCCTGCTCGTTGCTGTCCTGTCAGCTGCTCTGGTGCTCCCGGCGTGCTCGGGCGACGACGGGCCGGACATCGAGGTCGGCGCTGTGAGTCGCGCGGACGTCGTGGAGCTGGTCAACGCGCCAGCCACCGTGATGGCCCGCGCCCAAGCGACCGTCACCGCCGCTGCCGCCGGCACCGTGGTCGCGGTCCTCGTCGAGGCCGGCGAGGCGGTCGTCGCCGGCGTGCCGCTGATGCGACTCGAATCACCTGCGGTCCGCACCCGACTCCTCGCTGCTCAAGCGCTTCTCCGGTCCGCGTCGACCGCGGAGCAGCGTGCGCAGGCAGCTGCCGCGGTCGCCGCCGCCCAGCGCGGTGTCGCCGGGCTCACCGTTGTCTCGCCGATCAACGGCACGGTGCAGCTCGGCGGGTCGGCGCCGGCGGGCGCGGCGCCCAACCTCGACGACCTGATCGGCGCACTTCCCGCAGGGATCCAGGGCCAGGCCGCGTCGGCGCTCGGCGGTGGCGGATCAGCGGGTGGTACGACGACGGTGGCCGAGATCGCGCCCGGGGTGCCGGTGCAGCAGGGCACCGTGCTGGCTGCGGTCTTCGATCTCTCCGCATTGACACTCGTCGCCGAAGTGGACGAGACCGACGTCTTCCTGGTGAGCAAGGGAATCACCGCCGAGGCAGAGCTCGACGCCGTGCCCGGCGCGGTCTACCCGGCCACCGTCCGGTCGGTGGAGCTGTCGCCGACGACGTCGAGCCGCGGCGGCGTGACGTATCGAGTCGCGTTGTCGCTGGCCGCCGGCAAAGGCGTCGACGGCGCTGTCGCGCCGGTGCCGCGACCCGGGATGAGCGCGGTCGTCGACCTGCGGGTGCGCGAGGCCAAGGCCGCCGTGTCGGTGCCGGCCGCGGCGGTGATCCGCCAAGGTGAGCGCGACGCCGTCTGGGTGGTCCGTGACGGTCGGGCGCGCGCCACCGTTGTGACTCTGGGCGCCCAGGGTGACGACGTGGTCGAGGTGCGGTCCGGCGTTGGCGAGGGTGAGCGCATCGTCGTACGCGGAGCCGACGCCGTCCGCGAGGGTCAACAGCTGTGACCGCGGTCGTCGAGGCTCTCGACGTCACGAAGTCCTACGAGCTCGACGGTGTCACGGTCGAGGCGCTGTGTGGAGTGACCCTGACCGTCGACCGGGGCGACTACCTCTCGATCGTCGGTCCCTCCGGCTCCGGCAAGTCCACGCTCATGCACCTGCTCGGCGGCATCGACCGGCCTAGCACCGGCACGGTCCACGTTGCCGGGCGCGATGTCGCGGAGCTCTCCGAGGACGACATCGCGAAAGTCCGCAACGCGACTGTCGGATTCGTCTTCCAGGCCTTCCAGCTTCTGCCGCGTACGTCGGCCGTCGGCAACGTCGCGATGCCGCTCGTCTACCGCGGTCTGCGTCGCGCCGAGCGCCGCCGGCTCGCCACGCTGGCGCTCGAGTCGGTCGGCATGGGCCACCGGCTCGAGCACCGCCCCAGCCAGCTCTCGGGCGGCGAGCAGCAGCGGGTTGCGATCGCCCGCGCGCTCGTCGGAGACCCGGAGGTGATCCTCGCGGATGAGCCGACCGGCAACCTCGACACCCGTCGGGGCATCGAGGTGATGGAGCTGCTCGAGCGGCTCAACTCCGAGCGCGGCGTGGCGGTCGTCGTCGTCACCCACGATGCCGACGTCGCGGCTCGTACCCGCCGCGTCGTCCATGTCCGCGACGGCCTCCTCGAGCCCGAGCCGCCGGGTACATGATGACGGCGCGACCATGAGGGCGGCGGAGGCGTGGCGGGTGGCTCTCGAGTCGTTGCGCGCTAACCGGGTGCGCAGCGCACTGACCATGCTCGGCGTGGTCATCGGAGTCGCGGCGGTGGTCCTCCTCGTCGCGATCGGCGGCGGGGCCAAGCGCGAGGTCGAGACCCAGGTGCAGGGCCTCGGCTCAAACCTGTTGATCATCGTGCCGGGTGAGATCTCCTTCGGCAGCGCACCGACGACGAGCCGCCTCACCCTCGGGGACATCGACGAGGTCGCACGCATCGTCGGCGACCGCCGGCGAGTCGCTGCGACAGTGAGCAGCGGTGAGAACGTCCGAGCGGGTACGACGGAGATGTTCACGACTCTGCAGGGCACCAATGAGACCGTTCCCCTGGTCTTCAACCGGCCGGTCGCGCGCGGCTCCTACCACCGGCGCAGTGACGTCGAGTCGCGCCGTCGGGTCGCGGTGATCGGACCGAAGACGGCCCGCTCGCTCTTCGGCGACAAGGACCCGCTCGGCCGTCAGATCGCGATCAGCGGCGTGCGCTTCCGGGTGATCGGCGTCTTCGCGCCGGCCGGGTCCGCTTTCGGTGTCGACCGCGACGTCGACGTCCATGTGCCGATCACCGCAGCGCAGCGTCTTCTGGACACCCGTCGGGTCGACGCTCTGGCGGTCAAGGCGCCCAGCATCGACGGCATCAACGAGCTCGGCGATCGCGTCGTCGACGGACTGACCGCGCGGTATCCCGACGACACCTTCAGCGCCGTGACGCAGAGCCAGATTCTCGGCACCGTGGGCCGGATCCTGGGCCTGCTGACGCTGGTGCTCGGCGCGATCGCCGGCATCAGCCTGCTCGTCGGCGGCGTCGGAGTCTCCAACATCATGCTGGTCAGCGTGCGCGAGCGAACCCGGGAGATCGGCTTGCGCAAGGCGGTCGGCGCGCGGCAGCGCGACATCCTCGCGCAGTTCCTCATCGAGGCGGTCGTGCTGACCAGCGTCGGCGGTGTCGTGGGCATCGTGATCGGCATCGGCGGGGCGCTGCTGTTGGAGCAGCTCACGCCGCTTCCCGCGGTGATCGCCTGGTGGTCTCCGGTGCTCGCCTTCGCCGTCTCTGCTGCGGTCGGCATCTTCTTCGGCGTGTTCCCCGCACGCCGGGCCGGCCGCCTCGACCCGGTCGTCGCGCTACGGTCGGAGTGATGAGCGAGCGCGTGCTGGTCGTCTGGGACGACGTGATGGCCTCCTACGACTTCGGCCCGAGTCATCCCTTGCGGCCGTTGCGCCTTGAGCTGACGATGGGCCTGAGCCGTGAGCTCGGCCTGCTGTCCCGGCCCAACGTCACCGTTGCGGCGCCGGTGCCGGCTGACGACGCGACGCTGCGCCTCGTGCACGACCGTGACTACATCACCGCCGTACGACGGGCGCCCGACGACGTGATGGGTCGCCTCGGCTTCAAACACGGTCTTGGCACGGGCGACAACCCGATCTTCCCGCAGATGCACGAGGCCGCATCGCTGGTGACCGGCGCGAGCATCGACGCGGCTCGTGCGGTGTGGACCGGTGTTGCCGACCACGCGGTCAACATCGCCGGCGGCCTGCACCACGCGATGCGCGACCGGGCGAGCGGCTTCTGCGTCTACGACGACCCGGCGGTCGCCATCGCCTGGCTGCTCACCCAAGGTGCCGAACGGGTCGCCTACGTCGACGTCGACGTGCACCATGGCGACGGGGTGCAGGCTGCGTTCTACAGTGACCCGCGAGTGCTGACGGTGAGCTTGCACGAGAGCGGTGCCACCCTGTTCCCGGGCACCGGCTTTGCCGACGAGGTCGGCACGGGTGACGGTCGCGGCACGAGTGTCAACGTCGCCCTGCCGATGGGCACTGGTGACGGCGCATGGCTGCGCGCGTTCGACGCCGTCGTACCTCCGCTCTTGCGGTCCTTCCGACCACAGGTTCTCGTCACGCAGCTCGGCTGTGACACGCATGCTCTCGATCCGCTCGCGCATCTGACGTGCAGTGTTGACGGGCATCGCGCGACCTACCGGGCATTGCATCTGCTGGCGCACGAAGTGTGCGAGGGGCGGTGGGTAGCGGTCGGCGGCGGCGGCTACGAGATCGTCCAGGTCGTGCCGCGGTCGTGGACCTACGCCATCTCGGAGGTGGTCGGTGCCACCGACGTGCCGGCAGAGACACCGGAGTCCTGGCGCGAGTGGGCGGCCGGACGGTCCGCCGAGCACGCGCCGATATCCTTCAGCGACGACCGGTCGACCCAGTTCCGGCCCTGGGAGGGCGGGACCGGTGATCCGGCGGACGCACTCGATCGCGCCGTCGCCGCGACCCGCCGCGCGGTCTTCCCGCTGCATGGCCTCGACCCCGAGGCGGCAGCGTGACGTCCCCGCTCACTGACCGTCAGGTGCTGCGCCAGCATCTCGTCACGTCGCGCATCGCCGGCGATGTCGCCACCCCTCGGCAGAGCAACGTCGCGGCGATGCACCGCCTCGCCGACGGCGATCCCCGGACGTGGTTCGGGCTGCCGCCGTCGACGTCGTACTCCTACCCCGATGTGCTCGCGATCATGGTGGAGCGGGTAGGCGTCGACGGCGATGTCGAGCGCACGGACGGCGCCGACACGATCGACCCTGATCTCACCATCGACCGCCTCGACGCCATGGCGGTGCGACTGCGCGAGGCGGCGCAGCGCCGTGAAACGGTGTTCATCGCGACGGGTCACCCGGCAGGGGTGCTCGCGATCCACCTGCGCATCGCTGCGGCGCTGTTGCGAGCGGGATGCGAGCTGCTCACGCCTGATGCCGGGCGCACGTGGTCCTACGCCGGTGGCAAGCGTCAGCTGCGCTACATCGCCGACGTCGCCGTGCTCTCCGACCGGGGCGAGCTCAACCACACGCATGCCAGCCTGCCGATGGCCGAGCTGCTCGACGACGGGCTGGCCCCGACGCTGGTCGTCGCGGACCACGGCTGGGCGGGTGCGGCGGGCGCCGCCGGCATCGACGTCGTCTGCTTCGCCGACTGCAACGACCCGGCCCTGGTCGTGGGTGAGGCGCAGGGTCTCATCTCGGTGGCCGTGCCGCTCGACGACAACGTGCTGCCGCACCTCTACGACCCGCTCGCCGACCGCTTGGTCGCTGCGATCGCCGACTGACTGCGATAGCTGCGGCGACCGCACGCGGCAGGTCCGCGGGCACGCGACGGCGAACAGAACTGACAGACCGTCCGACCATTCCCTGGGGAACCCATGACTCGCGTACGACGCCTGCCCGTCGTCATTGCCCTAGCTCTCGCCGCGTCCGCCGGGGCCGCCGTGGCCCAGATCTCCCCTCGTCCGCTCGCCGCGCCGGTGAGCGCCGGGCAGTGGGTTCGAGTCCAGCTCGCCGACCGGGTGCTCCCGGAGCAGGTGGACGCCCTGGTTGCCGCCGGTCTTGACGGGCTGCAGTACGTCCCGGACAACGCTTACGTCGGCTACGGCACGGCCGCCGCCGCCCGCAGCGCCGCCTCGGTGGCCGGCGTCACCGGCGTCGAGTCGCTCGGTCGCCCAGACAAGCTTGACCGGGCGCTGCTCGTCACCGCCCGGCCACGGGTCACGGTGCTCGGCTACCGCCCGGAGCGTTCCGGTCTCGACGCTGCGCTGACCGCGCTCGGCGCCCGCCGGCACACGGCGTACGACCTGACGAGCTCTGGCCTCGCCGTGCGCGAGGTCACCCTGCCCGTCGCGGCACTGGACGACCTGGCGGACCGCGGCGACGTCCTGCTCGTGACTGCCGGCACCGGGACGCCGTCGACCGAGGACGAGGCCACCGCGCAGGTGCTGGCCAGCCGGGAAGTGGGGGCCAACCAGGCGAAGCCGGGCTACGAGAAGTT
>Ga0136633_1000236_pt1 | contig 41745 bp, 44 predicted proteins | sample AntDrymeUQ832206_2_FD_105494 | JGI IMG/M metagenome (GOLD analysis project Ga0136633, IMG submission 105494) | Polar desert sand microbial communities from Dry Valleys, Antarctica - metaG UQ83 (22.06) | ecosystem: Environmental > Terrestrial > Soil > Desert | place: Antarctica: Dry Valley... | reverse complement strand
CGCAGCTCGTCCTCATCGATGCCGAAGAGCTCGGTCACCTCCCCCACCGTCACTCCGGGACGGGCGGCGAGGTACGGCACCAGGTTCAGCAGCCGGGCCAGCCGGGGCGTGGTCGCCGTCATTTCGACGCTGAACCCACGATGGAGCGCAGCCGACCAACTACCGCGGCGACGAGCTCAGGTGGGGATACCACGACCACGTCCGGGCCGTGCCCGACCACGGTATCCGCGAGCCGGTCGACATCGCCCATCGGGACGTCGCACTGCTCCCATCCGTCGTCCGTGGGCGTGCACGACGTCGCCGTACGACGCAGCTCCCACGAGGCGCCGGATCGAACGCGAATGACAGCGCTGCCCGCACCGGTGTCGGCCTCGAGCTCAGCAACCTGTGATGCGAGGTCGAGACCCTCGGGGACCGAGACCTCGCCGATGGTGCCGACGGTCTCGACCGGACCGTCGATCCTGGAGAGTCGGAAGACGCGGGTCGCAGCCCGGTCGCGGTCGTGCCCGACGACGTACCAGCGACCTCGCCGATGGACGACGCCCCACGGCTCCACGGTGCGCCGCGCTGGAGCCCCGGCGCCGCCGGTGCGGTAGTCGAAAGCAATCGGCTGCCTCGACCGAGTAGCCGCCAGAACCGGCTCGAAGGCCGCGTCAGCGCTTTCGACGCGCGGTTCCACGCCGGCTACCTCCACCGCTTCGGCGTCGACTCCGGCCGCCCGCAGCTTCAGTAGAGCAGCCCGGCTCGCCTCGGCCAGACCCGCCGACTGCCACAGTCGAGCCGCGAGCGCGACTGCGGCTGCCTCGTCCGGCTCTAAGGAGATCTCCGGCAGCTCGTAGTCGGCGCGGCGCACGATGTAGCCCTGCTCGGTCTCCCAGCCGTCGACGAAGGCCGTCTCGAGCGGTACGCCGAGGTCGCGCAGCTCGTCCTTGTCACGCTCGAACATGCGGCGGAACGACTCGTTGTCGCCTTGGTCGTACGCCGGGTGAAGCGAGCGGATCTCCTCCGCCGTCATCGGCCGCCGCGCGGTGAGCAGCATGATGAGCAAGTTCATCAGCCGCTCGAGCTTGCGCTGCGACATGCGGTGTTAGCCGACCTTGAGCAGGTCGACGACGAAGACCAGCGTCTCGTTGGGTGCGATCACGGGCGGGAAGCCCTGCGCGCCGTACGCCTTGTCGGGCGGGATCGTGAGCTGCCGGCGCCCGCCCACCTTCATCCCCACAATGCCCTCGTCCCAGCCCTGGATGACCTTCCCCGCACCCAAGGTGAAGTCGAAAGCCTTGCCGGAGTCCCACGACGCGTCGAACTGCTTTCCGGTGGAGTAGGACACCCCCACGTACTGCACGGAGATCGGCTTTCCCGCCTCGGCTGCTGCTCCGGCACCGACGACGAGGTCGTCGATCTTGAGAGCGCTCGGCGCCGGTCCGGCTGGCACGGTGACTGTCGGCTTCATCGTCAGGTCCTTGTTGTCAGAGGAGGAGGCAGCGGAGGAAGCGGCGGCTGAGGCACCGGACGGCCGATCGCCTGCGGAGATCGAGGACTCGTCATCTCCGCAGCCGGTGAGCACGAGCGCAACGGCAAGTGAGAGCGCGGCCAGGCGGCGCACGGCAGACCTCCGTAAGACGAGAAATCGGACAGTTCATCCGGGACCGGCAAAGGCTACCCTCCGATCCGTGATCCGGATGCGGCGCGGAGTGGTGACCGGCCTCCGGCGCGCCTGGCCGGGGGCCGTCGAGCTCGACGTGACGGTCGATGGATCGCCCGGTCGAGCCCTTGCCTACCCTGCGCTCGTCGGCACCCCCGAGGTCGGCGACGAGGTGCTGCTCAACACGACAGCGGTGGACATGGGGCTGGGTACCGGCGGTTACCACCTCGTAGTTGCCGACCTGGATCGGTTGGCACCGGATCGCTCGGGGCCTGGCCACCTGGTCAAGGCGCGCTACACGCCTCTGCAAGCCGTCGTCCTCGGCGTGGACGAGGAGGACTCGCCTCATCGTCGGGCCTTGACCGACGCCGTGTCGCTCGACGGCCAGCCCGTCGTCGTGGCCGACCTGCACTCGGCCTTGCCGGCGATCGTCGTCGGCCTGCTCGCGGCTCGGCCGGACGCGAGAATCGGCTACGTGATGACCGACGGCGGGTCCTTGCCGGTGTGGTTCTCGAGGTCCGTGGCCGAGCTCACCGCTGCGGGCGCGATCGTCGGCACGGTGACCGCCGGCCAGGCGTTCGGCGGTGACCTCGAAGCGGTCACCCTGCACTCGGCACTGCTCGCCGCGCAGGTAGTCCTGCGGGCGGACGTCACCGTCGTCACCCAGGGACCCGGCAACCTGGGCGTCGGCACGCCGTGGGGGTTCTCCGGCGTGGCCGCCGGCGACGCGGTCAATGCCATTGCCGCCCTCGATGGCCACCCCGTAGCATCGCTGCGCATCTCGGACAGTGATCCGAGAGAGCGCCATCGCGGCATCTCCCACCACAGCCGTACGGCGTACGGTCGCGTCGCCTTGGCCCGGGCGGACGTGGTCGTGCCGGCGCTCGACGAACCCTTGGCGGGCGACGTCGGTCGCGACCTGTCCGAGTCAGGCATCGCAATGCGCCACGACCTTGTGAGAGTTCCGACCGATGGTCTGCTGGAAGCGTTGCGCAACAGCGGATTCGAGCTGTCAACGATGGGCCGTGGACTCGACGAGGACCCGGCCTACTTCCTCGCCGCTGCCGCCGCGGGCAGATTTGCCGCCGGACTCCTCACATCATGACGAAGGGACCGCCGGACGTTCCCGGCGGCCCCTCTGCCATACGTGAAGCGACTAGCAGGTCTTCTTGGGCGCCTTCGGCGTGCAGGAGAACGCAACGCTGCTGTTGTCAGTGGTGCTGTCGTAGAACACCCGGGCCTGGCCAGCGGAGGTGGGCAGCGGTGCGAAGTGAACCATGAAGGTGCGCTTGGCCTTCAGTTTGACGTTCTTGATGACCGCGGTCGTCTTGCCAGCACCGGCAGGCACGTCGACGACGATGGCACCGGCGACCTTCGGGAAGTCGGCGTTGCAGGACTGGCCCTCGACGTCGGAGAAGACCTGGACGTTGAGCTGAGTGCCGGGCGCTGCGTAGGTGCTGAAAGTAATCGTCATCGGACCACTCACGTCGCCCGCGAGCTCACCGATGAACGTCGGGAACAGTGAGTTGCCAGCACAGTTGGTGTTAGGCCCGCCAACGTAGTTCGTGACCTGCTTGGACTTCGACTGTGAGCCACCCGGAGCCTTCTGGTCGAGGGTCATGAAGGTGCCGGTGCCGATGTTGCTCTCGACCTCACCGAACGTCTCAGTTCCGTGCATGAAGAAGGTCATGGGGATCGGCTTGGCCGCCTTCGGGGCGGCCTGCGCTGAGACACCGGTCGCGCACAGTCCTGCTGCGACGCAGAAAATGACAACTCGCTTCACTGGGGGATCCCTCTCGTTAGGTCGTCTGGAGCGTTACGCCTTCAACGACGAGAGTTCGACCGGGTGACGCGATGTCCTGCAAGTTGCGGACCGAAGTAGGGCAAAACGTCACATACTGGCGATCAGCTTCTCCACGCGGTCGTCGACTGACTTGAAGGGGTCCTTGCACAGGACAGTGCGCTGCGCCTGGTCGTTGAGCTTGAGGTGCACCCAGTCGACGGTGAAGTCGCGGCGCTTCTCCTTGGCCTTGGCGATGAACTCGCCACGCAGCCGAGCCCGGGTGGTCTGCGGAGGGGTGTCCATGGCCACTGCGATCGTTGCGTCGTCGGTCACCCGCTCGACCGCTCCCCTGCGCTCCAGCAGGTAGTAGAGGCCCCGGTCACGGTTGACGTCGTGGTAAGCCAGATCCAGCAGGGCCACCCGCGGCGCCGACAGAGGGAGTGAGTGCTTGGCCCGGTAGCGCTCGATCATCAGGTACTTGCTCACCCAGTCGACCTCGCGGCCGACGATGTCGAGGTCGCCGGTCTCGATCGCGGTGAGGGTGCGGCCCCAGAGATCGAGGACGCGCTCGGCCAGCGGGTCGCTCCCCCGACGGGTGACGAAGTCCCGCGCCTTGGCGTGGTACTCGTGCTGGATCTCCAGCGCACTGGCCTCGCGGCCGTTGGCCAGCTTCACCCGACGACGGCAGGTGATGTCGTGGCTCACTTCGCGAATGGCCCGGATCGGGTTCTCCAGGGTGAGGTCACGCATCACCACCCCGGCCTCGATCATCCGGAGCACCAGGTCCGTCGTACCGACCTTGAGCAGTGCGGTGACCTCGTTCATGTTCGAGTCGCCGACGATGACGTGCAGCCGGCGGAATCGTTCGGCGTCAGCGTGCGGCTCGTCCCGAGTGTTGATAATCGGACGCGATCGGGTCGTGGCCGACGAAACGCCCTCCCAGATGTGCTCGGCCCGCTGGCTGACGCAGTAGACGGCACCACGCGGGGTCTGCAGCACCTTGCCTGCGCCACAGAGGATCTGACGCGTGACGAGGAACGGGATGAGGACGTCAGCGAGCCGACTGAACTCCCCGTGCCGGCTCACTAGGTAGTTCTCGTGGCAGCCGTAGGAGTTGCCTGCGGAGTCGGTGTTGTTCTTGAAGAGGTAGATCTGTCCGGCGATCCCCTCTTCATGCAGGCGCTGCTCAGCCGAGGCAAGCAGCGACTCGAGGATGCGCTCCCCCGCCTTGTCGTGGGTGACGAGGTCGACCAGCGAGTCGCACTCGGGCGTGGCGTACTCCGGGTGGCTGCCGACGTCGAGGTAGAGGCGCGCGCCGTTCTCCAGGAAGACGTTGCTGCTCCGACCCCACGAGACGACCCGGCGGAAGAGGTAGCGAGCGACCTCATCCGGGGAGAGCCGCCGCTGGCCCTTGAACGTGCACGTGACGCCGTACTCGTTCTCGATGCCAAAAATCCGGCGGTCCATCGCCCCACGGTATCTCGCCGGGGTCGCTATCCTCGGCACATGATCCTGCGACGACGCGGCCGCGCTGAGGCCGATACGGCTCCGGCCCACCGTCCGGCACCTCGGACCGAGGTGTACGTCGGCACGACGCTCACCCCTGATGAGGGGGCATCGCTGCGAGTCGACTCTGCCGCTGACGTGAACCCCAACGTCAAGGCGCGCGGTGTCGCGGGCATGCCGCGCGGCGATGCCGGCGGCTACGGCGGAGCGGGCACAAAGTAACCACTCCGCACTGAGATAAAACAGACGAGCGACCGGAATGCGGGTTTGTCAGCCCGGCGCGCCGGAAATTCATGCCCCATGGAAATCACCTTGAGCCTGGCGCTCCCACGGGACTTCCAAACGGTGCCGGTGGCTCGACGCATCGTGGCTGCATCGATGGCGGCTGTCGGGGTGACCCAGGAGTGCTGCCACGACGTCACTCTCGCGCTGACCGAGGCGTGCGCCAACGTGCTGGATCACTCAGCCGCAGGCGACGAGTACGAGGTCCGCTTCTCCCTGGACAATGAGGTCTGCAGCATCAAGGTCATCGACGTCGGCCAGGGTTTCGACCCGGCGGCGGTCGCGCAAAGGCATGCCGCGGCAGAGGACGAGAGCGGCCGAGGCATCTCGCTCATGAGCTACCTGGTTGACGACCTGCACTTCGAGTCGAGCCCGAAGGACGGCAGCGTCGTCACGATGCGCAAGGCCATCGAGTACGCCGAGGGCTCCCTGCTCGCCAAGGCCATCGAGGACACTGCCGTCCTACCGAGCTAGGCCTTGGTTGCCTTGGGTGCGCCGATGAGCTTCGCTACCTGAGCATCGGCCAGGCGCTTGAACTTCCGTCGCGGGCGGGTGCGATCGAGCACCGCGACCTCGAGCTGCGCAGCGGTGAGCGCCTTGTCTCCGGTCGACATCAAGGTGCGAACGGCCAGGCTGACAGCGTCGGCGAGACTCATGCCGTGCTTGTGGTGCTCCTTGAGGTACGTCGACAACGGCTCCGCCTCGCCGCCCATCGCCACGATGTCGCGCTCGTCGGCAACGCTGCCGTCGTAGGTGAGCCGGTAGATCTGGTCGTCGTCCGGTAACTCGCCCACCTCGGCGACGACGATCTCCACCTCGTACGGCTTCTGGTTCTCGGTGAAGATCGTGCCGAGGTGCTGGGCGTAGATGTTGGCGAGACCCCGCCCGGTGACGTCGACGCGGTCGTACTGGTAGCCGCGGATGTCCGCGTAGCGGACGCCGGCGGTGCGCAGCGTCTCGAACTCGTTGTACTTGCCGACCGCCGCAAACGCGATGCGATCGTAGATCTCGCTGACCTTGTGCAGGGCACTGGACGGGTTCTCGGCGACGAAGAGGATGCCGTCGGCGTAGGACATCACGAGCACGCTGCGGCCTCGGGCGATGCCCTTGCGTGCGTAGTCGGCCCGGTCCTTCATCAGCTGTTCGGGCGAGACGTAGAACGGCATGGACATGAGGTCAGCCTCCCGGGTTGGCGTAGCGGGCGGTCACGACCTCATCGACGACAGCCCCGACATCGGTGTCGGGCAGCCGACGGAAACCATCAGCGGAAACCTCGACGACCACCGGGTAGATCTTGCGGACCAAGTCCGGACCACCAGTCGCAGCATCTTCGTCGGCGGCGTCGTAGAGCGACTCCACGGCGATCCGCACGGTCTCCTCGGTGGTCATGTCCTCCCGATAGCGCTTCTTCAGCGCACCTCGGGCGTGCAGGGAGCCGGAGCCGACCGAGTGATAGGAGAACTCCTCGTAGCGGCCGCCGGTGACGTCGTAGCTGAAGATCCGGCCGATGGCGCCGTCGAGGTCCCAGCCCGCGAACAGCGGTACGACGGCGAGCCCCTGCATCGCCATCGCGAGGTTGCCTCGGATCATCGCCGAGAGCCGGTTGGCTTTCCCCTCCAGCGACATCGTCGAGCCTTCGAGCTTCTCGTAGTGCTCGAGCTCGACCTGGAACAGCCGCACCATCTCGATCGCGATGCCGGCCGTACCCGCAATGCCGACGCAGGAGTACTCATCGGCCTGGAAGACCTTCTCGATGTCGCGCTGCGCGATCGTCATGCCCATCGTCGCGCGTCGGTCGCCCGCCATGATCACGCTCGACGCGCTGGTCGCGGCCACGATCGTCGTGCCGTGCGGCGCTTCGACGTGATGGGCTGGCGGCGTACGGCGACCCGGCAGCAGGTCGGGCGCGTGCAGGTCGAGGAAGTCGGCGAAGGACCCGATGCCCGGCGTTGTGAACGCCGAGGGCAGCCGACCCGATCCACGGTCCGTCACGCAGTTCTCCTTGCCTGGGCCCGGCCAGCGGCCTCAAAGATCATCAGGTAATGAATCGCGGCTTGCAGTCGGTCGCGGTCCTCCCCGAAATTGGCAAGGCCGACGTTGCAGGTGAAACAGAGGATCGCGCGGACCATACCGGTCTTGTGGTCGTGATCGACGTGCTCAGCTGGACGCTCCCGGCAGATGAAGCACAACCCCTTCTGATCGTCGATCATTTCCTGCACCTCGGCAGCCGATACGCCGTACCTACGCTTCAAGTGATAGTGCCGCGACGAGCCATAGAGACGGCTCAAGGTTTCCGCTGTGCGCGCATTGTGACACGGCTTGCAGTACGAATGTCGGCCGTCCGCACGACCACGATTCCGTACAAAGTCGTCGAGCGGCTTCACGTCGCCACAGTCTGCGCAGATCTTCTCAGTGGGGACTTCTCGTGGTTCCCCGGTTCGTCGCCGGCGCGACGGCGGACTGATCAAGGTTCCCGCGGCGCGGCGCGCACGAGAGGCAGCATTTCGAACTTTTGTGCAGTCTTTACAGTACGTGGTGCGACCACTAATCGCGCGACGGTTTACATAAAACGCTTCAATATCTTTACTTGCCCTGCATTCGGGGCACCAGAGCATTTCCTATTCTCCCCCCTTCTGTATGTATCCACGGATGAACTCTTCTGCATTTTCTTCTAAAACATCGTCGATTTCATCAAGTAATGCGTCGACGTCTTCGGAGAGCTTCTCGTGGCGTTCAGCCACGTTCTCCGCAGGCGCGTCGGCCTGGACCTCCTCGACCTCCTCGGACTTCTTCGAGGCGCGCTGCTGACCGCCGCCGGTGTCCTTCGTCGCCATGTGCGCCGCCTTCCGGAGGTGGGTGAGATCTCATGATCGGCTTGCAAGTCGAGCCTAGCCCCTGGCAGCGACAGCGGCGGGTGGTTGCGGACCCGGCAAGCCGGGCATGCGGAACGCAGACACCAACGAGGAGATGACCATGGCGCAGGCCGTGAAGAGGCTCGGCTGGAAGATCGTCGGCATCGGCGCGGGCACCGCGGCAGCGCTGGTCACCAAGAAGGCGATGACGGCGGCCTGGCGTGGCACGAAGCACGCCGACCCACCGGCCAACCCCGCTGCCCCGACAACGACCTGGCCCGCGGGGCTGGCCTGGGCAGCCAGCACAGGTGTCGCGCTCGGCGTAGCGAGGTTGGTCGCCCAGCGCGGCGCCGCAGCAGGTTGGCAGAAGGCGACGGGCAGCCTCCCACCCGGCCTGGAGAAGGTCGCTTAGGCGTTGTTCGGCAGGATGTCGTCGGCGAGGACCTTGCGGGGATCCCACGGTGACTGGCCTCGCCCCCGCTCGAGCACCCTGACGGTGGAGCCGCGGATCTCGACGTACGCATAGCCGGCGTTGTCGGTCTCGTCGCTCTCCAGCACGTCGTTGCTGGCATCGGCGACCGAGCGCACCACGTAGCGTCCGTCCGGGTTGTCGCCGAACTCCACGTAGTTGCCGTCGAGGGACCATACGTAGATGTCGGCCCACCCCCTACCGAGGCCCAGCTGGGTGCTGGTCGGGCCTGATACGAGACTGCAGTCCTGCCGTATCGCGCCGGCCTGGTCGTTGGCGAACGAACGCCAGTCGGCGATGAGGAAGTCGAGCATGCAGAAGCCCTGCTTCGGCCCGCCGCCGGCGCGCACCAGGGTGCCCCGTCGCGGATCCGTGACGCGGTAGAGCTCCAGAGAGCCGAAGCCGTTGTGGTGATGATGGGCATGGGTCTTGTGGTAGAGCGCAGACCCAGCCTGTCGCTCGGTCGTCGTGCCGTCGGCGTGATCGATGAGCTGGTAGACCGGCTCCGGCGCCGCGATGCCGCTGAACGCCGGGAACCGCAGCATGAAGGGGCCCTCGCCCACGTTGGCCGGGCCCAGAGAGAAGCGCAGACACCGCCGGGCGCCGTACTCCGCCTTCTCGTATTCGTTGCAGCCAAGATCCTGGCCCGCCGTCGGCGAGCTCATCGTGAACTGGTACGGCGGCACGAGCCGCAGGTTCGGCAGCAGCGCGCGGCCGCTGGACCGCGGTGCCGAACCGGGCGGCTCGAGCCGCGCCCGCATTCTGAACTTCACTGCACGATTGGTACCGAAGATGACGCGGGCGACATGGCGTCCGGCGTCCGGCTCGTCGAGGAAGACCTCGGCCGAGAACGTGCCGTATCTCTCCTCGAGCAAGCTCCCGTCAGCCGCGAACACCTGCAGCTGCGGCGACCCTTGCCCGTTGGTGTCGACAGCAACTCGCAAGGTGGCGCCGCCGGGAGCAACGTCGATGGCGAAGTCGTGGCAGCGAGTGGCACTGCACCTGGGTGCGATCGCGGAATCTCGGGGGGCGGTCGAACCCCAGAACGCACTAGCGCCGACCCGCAATGTCGCCGCGGCCGGTGCAGCTGGCTCGCCGCTCGCCTCCACACCCGCGGCGAGTGCGCCGGCGAGCAAAGTCGGCGCCAGAACAGCGATCACAAGGCGGCGCCCGGTTGCGGGCTTGAAGATGGTCATCCACACAGGCTAGGAGAGCCCAGCGGCGCCGCACAGGTTCGGTCGGTGTCAGGTTGCCGACTATTTTGCGAGCGCGTCGACCAGGTCTGCAGCCGACTCGCAGCGATCGAGCAACGCGCCGACGTGCGCTTTGGTCCCCCGCGTGGGCTCCATCGTCGGCACCCGCTGGAGGGAGTCGCGACCCACATCGAAGATGACCGAGTCCCAGGACGCCGCGGCGACGTCGGCGGGGTACCGCGCCAGGCATCGACCTCTGAAGTAGGCCCGCGTGTCCTCGGGCGGCTCGGTCATCGCCCGGACGATGTCGAGCTCGGTCACCAGGTGGTCGACCCGGCCGCTAGCGGCGAGCTTGTTGTAGAGCCCCTTGTCGGGTCGGACGTCGTGGTACTGCAGGTCGACCAGCTGCAGCTTGTGGCTGTCCCAGCCCAGGCCTTCGCGGTCTCGGTACCCCTGCAAGATCTGCAGCTTGGTCACCCAGTCGACCTCGCGCGCACAGGTCATCGGATCGTCTTCGAGCCGGGTGAGCACACTCTCCCACCGGGCCAGCACGTCGGCGGTGGCTGGGTCAGCGTCGGTTCCGTCGTCGACCTGCTTCTTGACGAAGGCCTTGGCAAGCTCAACGTAGACGAGCTGGAGCTGGACGGCTGTCAGCTTCCGTCCGTCGCGCAGCGTCACCAGGTGCTTGAGGCTCGCGTCGTGGCTGACGGCCCGCAACGCGGCGACCGGCGACTCAACCCAGAGGTCGCTGTCGATGAAAGAGGCCTCGATCATCGCAAGCACCAGCGACGTCGTACCGACCTTGAGGTACGTCGCGACCTCGTTCATGTTCGCGTCGCCGATGATCACGTGCAGGCGGCGGTACTTCTCCGGGTCGGCGTGCGGCTCGTCGCGGGTGTTGATGATCGGCCGTTTCAACGTCGTCTCGAGGCCGACCTCGACTTCGAAGAAGTCGGCCCGCTGGCTGATCTGGAAGCCCTCTCCGCGCCCGTCCTGGCCGATGCCGACCCGACCGGCGCCGCAGAAGACCTGCCGGGTCACGAAGAACGGCGTGAGGTGCCGGACGATCTCGGCGAACGGTGTCTGCCGGGCCATCAGGTAGTTCTCGTGGCAGCCGTACGACGCGCCCTTGTTGTCGGTGTTGTTCTTGTAGAGCTGCACCGGCTGGGTGCCCGGCACCCGAGCCGCGAGGCGTGCCGCCTCGGCCATCACCCGCTCTCCTGCCTTGTCCCACAGCACGCAGTCGAGCGCGTTGGTGACTTCGGGGGTCGAATACTCCGGGTGCGCGTGGTCGACGTAGAACCGCGCCCCGTTGGTGAGGATGACGTTGGCCAGGCCGAGGTCGTCCTCACCGGGCATCTCGTGGTCGCTGCTGCCGACGTCGAAGCCACGCGCGTCGCGCAGCGGGTTCTCCTCCTCGAAGTCCCACCGGGTACGGCGCTCGCGTGACGGCGAGTAGGAGTTGACGACGAGCGAGGACGACACCATCGCGTTGGCGCCGGGCTGGCCGGGCACGGACACGCCGTACTCGGTCTCGATGCCCATGATCCGCCGCGAGCTCATGGTGCCAGGCTACCCGCCGGCAGCCCGCCGGCTGGTGTGCGCGGGCACCTCGATGCGCGTCGCCGTCCGCCACACCCACAACGCGAGCAGCAGCCCGAAGCCGAGAGAGCCGATGGTGAACCAGTAGCCGGCGCGGTCGAGATCGCCGTCCTCGGTCACATGGATGACCAGGTGCGGCACGGTAAAGACTAGGAAAGCGATGAGGGCGCCCTGCACGAGCTCCCGCTGCAGGTACACGGCAGCCCACACGAGTACCGCGGCAACCCCGAGGTAGCCGCTGCCCAGGTCCTGGACGAAGTGCTCGTTGTAGTGCCCGAACGCAGACGGGGGTGCCACGCCGGCGCCGAAGTCGGCGTACCAGGACGCCGGCGCGAAGACCGCCCAGATCCCGGTGAGCAACGTCGGGGCGGCGAGCACGGATAGGCCGACTCGGACGCGCTGCGATGTCCCCACCTGGCCACCCCCCTGAGAAGCGGCTACAAGTACTGGCCGGTGTTGGCGATGGTGTCGATCGAACGGCCTGCCTCGTTGCCCTTGGTCCCAGTGATGAGGGTGCGGATGTAGACGATCCGCTCGCCCTTCTTGCCCGAGATGCGGGCCCAGTCATCCGGGTTGGTGGTGTTGGGCAGGTCCTCGTTCTCCTTGAACTCGTCGACGATCGCCGCCATCAGATGCGACAACCGCAGGCCCTTGGCGCCCAGCTCGAGGAAGTCCTTGATCGCCATCTTCTTGGCCCGCGCGACGATGTTCTCGATCATGGCGCCGGAGTTGAAGTCCTTGAAGTAGAGGACCTCTTTATCACCGTTGGCGTAGGTGACCTCAAGGAAGCGGTTCTCGTCGACGACGTCGTACATCCGCTCGACGGTGCGCTGGATGAGCGCTTCGCAGGCGGCGACCCGGTCGTTGTCGTGCTCGGCGAGGTCGTCGGCGTGGATGGGCAGCTCCGGCACGACGTACTTGCTGAAGATGTCGCGCGCCGCCTCGGCGTCGGGCCGCTCGATCTTGATCTTCACGTCGAGCCGACCAGGCCGCAGGATCGCCGGGTCGATCATGTCCTCGCGGTTCGAGGCACCGATGACGATGACGTTCTCCAGACCCTCGACGCCGTCGATCTCGCTGAGCAGCTGCGGCACGATGGTCGTTTCGACGTCGCTGGAGACACCGGAACCACGGGTGCGGAAGATCGAGTCCATCTCGTCGAAGAAGACGATGACCGGCACGCCTTCAGAGGCCTTCTCGCGGGCGCGCTGGAAGATCAGCCGGATGTGCCGCTCCGTCTCGCCGACGTACTTGTTGAGCAGCTCCGGGCCCTTGATGTTGAGGAAGAACGACTTGCCCTCGGGCTTGCCGGTGACCTGGGCGACCTTCTTCGCGAGCGAGTTGGCAACGGCCTTCGCGATCAGCGTCTTACCGCAGCCGGGTGGGCCGTAGAGCAAGATGCCCTTCGGCGGCTTGAGCTGGTGCTCCTTGAAGAGGTCAGCGTGCAGGTAGGGCAGCTCCACGGCGTCGCGGATCGACTCGATCTGCGCGGCGAGGCCGCCGATCTGGCTGTAGTCGATGTCGGGGACCTCTTCAAGAACTAGCTCCTCGACCTCGCTCTTGGGGATCCGCTCGTACACGTAGCCGGACCGCGTCTCGAGCATCAGCGAGTCACCGGGGCGCAGCGGGCCGTCGAGCAGGGGGTCGGCGAGCAGCACGATTCGCTCCTCGTCGGTGCGCGTCGAGACGAGCGCTCGCGCGCCGTCAGCAAGCACCTCCTTGAGCTGGACGACCTCGCCCTGCGTCTCGAAGTCGAGCGCCCGGACGACGTTGAGCGCCTCGTTGAGCATGACCTCCTGGCCACGCCGGAGGTCCTTCACCTCGATCGTCGGACTCACCGCAACGCGCAGCTTGCGCCCGCCGGTGAAGATGTCGATCGTGTCGTCGTCCTCGTTGGACGACAGGAAGACGCCGTACCCCGAAGGCGGCTGGGCGAGGCGGTCGACCTCCTCCTTGAGAGCGAGGATCTGGTCGCGAGCCTCCTTGAGGGTCGCCACCAGCTTGTCGTTGTGCGCGGAGAGTCCCGCGAGGTTGTGCTGGGCCTCGGCGAGTCGCTCCTCGATGACCCGGACTTGGCGGGGCGAGTCGGTCAGCTTGCGGCGCAGGAGGCCGACCTCTTCCTCGAGCGAGCGGGACTGGGCCTGGAGCTCGGCCAGCTCTCGCGCGTACTGCGCAGCGCGGCTCTCCGCATCGCCCTTGCTGGCTCCGGCCACGTTGGGAACTCCCCTCCATCTGCTTGCTGGGCAACCCTATACACGCGGTCGGTCCCCGGGGCGCCCATTCGGCCGAGGCGCGGCGAGTGTGGCGCGATGTTACGGTCGACCCGTTGTCTTCTTCCGAGGAGATCGGTGGCGTCCGAAGAGCTTCGCGTGTACGTCGACCAGGACCTGTGCACGGGCGACGGGCTCTGCGTGCAGCTCGCCCCACAGGTTTTCGAGTTCGACGTCGATGGGCTCGCCTACGTCAAGGGACCCGACGGTGAGCTGCTGACCGAGCCGGGCGCGCGTGTCGTCGTACCGGCGCGGTGCGCTGCCGATGTCCTCGAGTCGGCCAAGGGCTGTCCCGGCGACTGCATCTTCGTGGAATCGTCCACCGGCTCTCCCGTCGCCGGGCCGCTCGTCACCACCAGACCCGAACAGTGACCGAATCTTCCCGGTCCCAGGCGAGGGTACGTACATGGTTCGGGGGTCTTGCTGGATCACTCGGCGTCGGCGGTCATGCCCTTCGAGGGACGCCGGCGGCGCAGCGGTGGCTCGACCCCATCCGCGAGACGCCGAGCGAAGGCGAGGAAGCCCGTGTGCCCGATCATCCGATGGTCCGGCCGTACGGCGAGCCCTTCGGTGTGCCACGTGCGCACGAAGGACTCCATCGACCACGGTTCGGCGAACGAGCCGTGGGTGCGCAGGGCCTCCACTGTGCGGGACAGCTGGGTGGTCGTCGCCACGTAGCAGCAGACAAGGCCGCCTGGCGTCAGCGCCCGCGCGGTGGCGTCGAGAACGTCCCAGGGGGCAAGCATGTCCAGCACCACGCGGTCGACGTCGGTCTCGGTGAGAGAGGCCGAGAGCTCGCCGACAGTGAGCGACCATGCCGGGTGCTCCATACCGAAGAACCGCTCGATGTTGCGGCGCGCCACCTCCGCGAAGTCCGCCCTGATCTCGTAGGAGGACACCACCCCGTCGTCGCCGACCGCACGCAGCAGCGAGCAGGTGAGCGCCCCCGATCCGACACCGGCCTCGACGACGCGGGCCCCGGGGAAGATGTCGGCGTAGCCGACGATCAGCGCCGCGTCCTTGGGGTAGACGACCTGCGCGCCGCGCGGCATGGAGAGCACGTAGTCCGACAGGAGAGGGCGCAGCACCAGGTACGGCGTGCCGGCCCCGGTCTTGATCACGATGCCTTCCGGCTCGCCGATCATCTCGTCGTGATCGAGGATGCCGCGGTGGGTGTGGAACTGCCCGCCGGAGGCGAGCGTGATCGTGTGCAGCTTGCCCTTGGGATCGGTCAGCTGCACCTGGTCCCCGACTGCCAGCAGGCCTCGACGACGCGCGGCCCCAGTCGGCTCCCCACGGCTCATCACGTGGACACCAGCGGCAACGTCAAGCGCTGGCGAGCTCGGCAGTAGGCGCAGACGTCTGAGGAGGTGGGTCCGCCACACTCAACACACGGGACAAGCTCGACGCCATCGCGCGGGAAGTGCGCACGACCCTTTTCCAGGAAGCCGAAAAGGAAGTTGTGCTTCGTTCCTGGCAGATCCGCCTCGATCTGGTCGAGCAGCGTCTTGTAGCGCATCTGCGTGTTGCCCTCGACGAGCGGGCACTCCTCGACGACGTAGTCGATCCCCTTGATGACGCAGTACGCCGCAGTCTCCCGCTCCATCAGCCGGTAGAGCGGTTTGACCTTCTTCACGAAGCTCGCATCCGTCGCGTCCAGCACCGGTGACTGCCGCGCTAGGAAGCCGGTCTCCCACCGTAGGACGTTGCCGAGCAGGACTGCGGCCTCATCGTCGAGGTTGTGACCAGTTGCGACGACGTCGTACGCCTCGTCCCGGGCCACCCGGTTGAAGAGACTTCGCTTGGAGAGCCCACACACCGCGCAAGCAGGACGAGTGCCGTTGGCCGCCGCCGCAGGGATGGTGAAGCCCTCTGACTTCGCCATGTCCAACACTCGCAGGTGCGCTCCGCGGGCGTCGGCGAAGCTCTGGCAGACCTCGTGTGATCGGGTGCTGTATCCCCCGATGCCGAGCCCCAGGTACAGCCCATCAACGTGGTAGCCCAGCTCGAGCAGCACATCCCACAGCATCAACGAGTCCTTGCCACCCGATACGGCGACGAGCACTCGATCGCGGTGGCCGAACATCCGGTCGTGCCGGATTGCCCGAACCACGAGATTGCGGACGTAGTGATCGGTGAAGCAGGTGCCGCAGAACGCCGCATTGGCGCGGGGCACCTCCACCACCGCGCGGGCCCGACAGCGTCGACACTTCATGGTGACCAGGGTAGTCGCGCGCTCAGACGCTCCCGCCGGAGATGACCGGTCGAACCTCGACGACGTCACCCGGCGAGACGACGTCCTCTCGAGTCAGCAGCTCTCGATCGCGGATGACGAGCACGGCATCAGGGTGCATGCCGACCTCCATGAGCAGCTGCCGCACCTGACGGGGCGCGGAAACCGTGACCTCGCGATCGGGATTGCGCAGCTTCACCGTGGCTGTGGCCAGCGACTCGACGGTCATGACTGCGGCGCCAGGCGGCGTACGACGTCGCGAGCCGCGAGCACCCCGACCACTCCACCATCGTCGTCGACGACGAGGTACTCCGATGCGGGCGTGTTTCGCAACGCGGCCAGCACCGCCTCGCCTTCGAGCCGGGAGTCGAGCACGAGTCCCTGGACGAGGCGGCGGGACACCGAGCCCACGCTCACCCAGGGCCGCCGCTCTGCCGGTACGGCATCGACCGCGGCACGAGAGAGCACCGCAGACGGCGATCCTGTGGCGTCGACCACCAGGAGTCGCAGCTGGTCTTTCGCTGCCCGACGCAGTGCCTCTGCGAGCGGCAGGTCAGCCGTGACCGACAGCGCAGGACGCGTGAGTGAGCGAATGTCGAGCGAAGGCAGACGGCCCGCCACCGTGGACTGAGCCAGCGAGGCGCGGGCGCCGCTGTAGATGAAGAAGGCGATGAGCAGCGTCACCACCGACGACGCGTCACCAGTGGTGATCGCATAGAGGCCCACCCCGCCGAGCAGGACACCGACCGCCATTCCGGACCGGGCCGCGACGCGGGTAGCGGACACCCGGTTGCCACGCACCTGCCAGACCGCGGCCCGCAGGATCCGACCGCCGTCGAGCGGCAGACCCGGCAGCAGGTTGAAGAACCCGAGCAAGAGGTTGATGAAGGCGACGTACCCGAAGAGGACCGCCGTTTCAGGTCCCGCAGTGAGGTCGAGGCAGACGAGACCGAGGCCACCGAGGGTCAGAGAGACGAGCGGCCCGGCGACGCTGATGAGGTATTCCTTGGCCGCGGTGTCCGGCTCACGGGTGATCTCAGCGATGCCGCCGAAGAGGAAGAGGGTGATGCGGCGGATCGGGATGCCGAGCGCGAGGGCCACCGCAGAGTGGCCGAGCTCGTGCAGCAGGATTGACAGCGCAAGCAGGACGGCCGCAGCCATGCCCACAGCGACTCGCACGGACCCACTGCGCGACGCGATGTCGGGGTGATCGGCGATCTGAACCGTGACAAGCACGGCGAGCAGCACGACGGAGGGCGAGAGGTAGACGGGGATGCCGAGAGGTCGTCCGATGAACAGCCCGGACGGACGGGACTCAGTGCGGGAGGAGCTCACCCTTCGATGTTACGCGGCAACGTATTAGGTACGTCGGGCAGCGACGTGCCAGACGGGCACAGCAGGCCCCAGCGCCTCACTGACGTGAGCCAGGCTGAACCCGTGCGCGGCGAGCAGCGTCGTGGCCTCCGCCGCGGTGCCCAGGCCGCTGGCAACGACGATCCGCGCCCCGGAACGAGCGACGCGCTGCATCTCGGGCAGCACGTGCCGCAGGTCGAGGTCACGCAGCGGCACCGGTGCGCAGAGAACTGTGTCTACCGAAGCGTCGGCCAGCGGCACGGAGTGCGGCTGTGCCTGGAGCCAGTGGATCGGAGCCCACTCCGGCATGCCGTCTCGCTCCGCTCCGTCCCGTAGGAGATCGGCGTCGGGCTCGACCGCGATCACCAACCCGCTGGCGGTGGCGCCTGCTGCGGCTGCCCGGCTGCACCTCCCCGGTCCCGAGCACACGTCGAGCACGGTTCGCCCTCGGCGCACCCCAGCTAGGGCGAGCACTGTCGCGGTGAGGGCGAGAAGCGCCGGTCCGGACGGCTCCGACGAGCTCGCGGAATCGAGCGCCACCCGCCCATCATGACAGGATCGGCGCGTCGGCGACCGTGCCAGCAGGGGAGGGATGCACCGATGCGCTGGTGCTCGTGGACCTCCGCCGAGTGGGGCGGCGCAGGCCGGCTCGGGGCAGTTCGCTCCCGAGACGGCGAGGACTGGCTGCTCGATGTGGTGTCGTGGGCGGCAAGCCGGGAGGCCGACGCACCCGCCGACCTGGTCGACCTCGTCGAGTCGTCGACCGCGACCCAGGAACGCGTCACTGCGATGGCGACGTCGGCACCCGTCGATGCGACCGGCTGGAAGCGCCTCGAGGACGTACGCCTGCTGGCTCCGCTGCGGTCCCCCAACTCGCTCCGCGACTTCATTGCCTTTCGCAGCCATGTCGAGCTCGGCGCACAGCGGCGTGGCGGATCGGTGCCGGACGCCTGGGACCGGCTGCCCGTCTACTACAAGGGCAACCGCCGCTCAGTTGTCGGCCCCGACGACGACGTGCGCTGGCCGTCGTACACCGAGCAGCTCGACTATGAATGCGAGGTGGCCGCGGTCGTCGGTCGGGGCGGGCGTGACTGGAGTGCAGACGAGGCAGCAGGGGCCATCTTCGGGTTCACGATCATGAACGACTGGTCTGCAAGGGACATCCAGAAGGACGAGATGAGCTGTTGGCTCGGTCCGGCCAAGGGCAAGGACTTCGCCACAACGCTCGGCCCGGTCGTGGTGACCCCCGACGAGTGGAGTCCGGAGGATCCGCACGAGATGACCGTCACCGTCGACGGCGAGGTGTGGTCTTCGGGGTCCACGCAGGGGCGCCGGTGGACCTTCGGCGAGATGGTGGCTCACGTCAGCACCGACGAGGACGTCTACCCCACGGATGTCATCGGCTCGGGGACGTTCGGCGGCGGCTGCGGCCTGGACATCGACCGTTGGCTGACACCAGGATCCCTCGTCACCCTGAACGTGGCGGGCCTGGGCCAGGTGTCCAACCGCGTCCTTCGCTCGGGTTAGCCGACGTGGACCTCCGAAGTTCAGCCATTTGGCCACCGCTTATCGCGCCTCAGTACGGGTACCGTCGAGACATGGCTCTCCACGTGTCCCGAATCCAGCTCCGTCGGTGCGCGCTGGCAGTGTCCGTCCTCCTGGATCTCGATCTCGAGCCACACAGCGACGGCGTGATCGTGGCGGGCGTGCCCCCAGTAGTAGTCGGCTGGCGCGAGTGCCGAGCCGCACTTGCCGGCACCTCTCCGGACACTGCGGAGGGACGTACCTTGCTAGCCCGGTGGCTCCTCCGACGGCGCTGGATCGCCGACCACACGCTTGACGACCTCGCGGAACGGGCCCGACCGGTCGGACTCCCCTGGGGCCACGCTCTGCATCCGGGTGCTGCCTGGGTCCGCGAGACCGTTGTCGGCGGCTCGCTCGATCTAGGGCTGGGCTTCATCGGCCTGCAGCCCGGTCAGCCCGACCGGGTCATCATCGTGCCGCAGGGTGTCTTCGACACAGTCGGCACAGACGTCGGGGCGTTCTGGAAGCGGGCGAAGGCATACCTGGAAGAGATGGGCGAGCTCGCTGTGGCGCGGTGGCGACGCGACCGAGGTGCCGTTGTGCGCCCGATGGGCGACTGCGATGTCGTCACCCTCCTCGGCTCCCGGAACTTCCGCTGGGCCGTCAGCGCCGAGGACCCACACGGCATGCGAGCCGCTGTCGTGCCGATGCGGACCCGCGGGTGGCTCGACGTGTCTCGGATAGATCCGGCGTTCGGTCCGGCCGCTGCCACCGCAACGGACGCGGTGGACCGGGGCTTCGCCAGGCCGGTGCTCGTCACCGCGGACGAAGTCATCGTGGTGCGAGCCGGCGGGCGCCCCGAATCAGCGCTGGCCGATCCCGCTCCTGCGAGGAACTGGCTACGGCCGTTGTTGTACCGCTAGCTTCACATCGAGTGCGGCGTGAGGGCCGGCTCGGAAACAGAGACCGCCTCCACGATCGCCCGCGCCACGCTCTGTGCGCCCAGACCGTGCTCGACGAGGATGGCCTCGCGCTTGCCTTGGTCGATGAACTGCTGCTTCAGTCCGAAGTTGATGACCGGGACGCCGACCAAGACATCGGCCAGCAGCTGGGCGACTGCGGCGCCAACACCGCCGACCCGTCCGCCGTCTTCCATCGTGACGACCAAGTGATGCCGGGCAGCCAGGCCGGGCAGGGCGTCATCAAGCGGCTTGACCCATCGAGGGTCGACGACGGTCGCGCTGATCCCCTGGTCGGCGACTCGGTCGGCCACTTCCAGCGCAGTGCGCACCATCGCACCGACGGCGACGATGAGCACGTCCTCGCCCTCGCGTAACACGTCCATCCGGCCGACTCGGCGAACTGCGGGAATGTCGTCCCCGACTGCCGACTTCGGGTATCGGACGACGCTAGGACCGTCGTCACGCGCGACGGCCTCGCGCAGCTCGGCGCGTAGCGTCGCGCCGTCGCGCGGCGCAGCGATGGAAAGTCCAGGTACGAGCTGAAGGAAGGACAGGTCCCACATGCCATTGTGACTGGGACCGTCCTCGCCGGTTACACCCGCGCGGTCAAGCACAAAGGTCACCGGCAGCCGGTGCAGGGCCACGTCCATCAACACCTGGTCGAACGCGCGGTTGAGGAAGGTCGCGTACACGCAGACGACGGGCTTCATGCCCCCCATCGCCAAGCCGGCCGCGGAGGTCACTGCGTGCTGCTCGGCGATGCCCACGTCGTACACCCGATCCGGGAAAGCTCGGGAGAAAGCGCCGAGACCTACCGGCTCGAGCATCGCCGCGGTCAGAGTGACAACCTCAGGGTGGTCGGCGCCGATCGCAGTGATCTCCTCGGAGAACACGCTGGTGAAGGTCAATGACTTCGAGCCCAGTGCCTTGCCAGATACGGGGTCGATGGCGCCAACGCCGTGCAGGCAGTCCGCCTCGTCGTCCTCGGCGGGCTGGTAGCCAAAGCCCTTGCGGGTGACGCAGTGCACGATCACGGGGCCGCCGAAGGCTTGCGCCCTTCCCAGAGCTGATTCCACCGCCGCAATGTCATGGCCGTCGATGGGGCCCACGTACTTGAGCCCAAGGTCTTCGAACATCCCCTGTGGGGCCAAGGCGTCCTTAAGGCCACGCTTGATGCCGTGCAGCGCGTCGTACAGCGGGGCACCGACGAGCGGGGTCCGACTGAGCACCTGCTTGATGACGTCGAGGGCCTGCTCATAGCCTTGGGTGAGCCGGAGGCTGGCCAGGTGGTTCTGCAGGCCTCCGATAGTCGGTGCGTAGGACCGCCCGTTGTCGTTGACCACGATGACGATGGGCAGCTCGGAGGCGGCAATGTTGTTAAGCGCCTCCCACGCCATGCCGCCGGTGAGCGCTCCGTCACCGACCACTGCGACGACAGTGCGGTCCCGCTCCCCGCGCAAGGCAAAGGCTTTGGCGATCCCGTCGGCGTACGACAGCGCGGTCGATGCGTGAGAGTTCTCGATCACGTCGTGCTCGGACTCGGACCGACTGGGGTAGCCGGACAGCCCGCCCGGCTGCCGCAGAGTCGCGAAGGCATTCTGCCGACCGGTCAGGATCTTGTGCACATACGCCTGATGACCTGTGTCCCACAGGATCCGGTCCCGAGGCGAGCGAAAGACGCGGTGCAGCCCGATGGTGAGCTCGACCACGCCGAGGTTGGGCCCGAGGTGACCTCCGGTCGCGCAGACGGCAGGAACCAGGAAGTCGCGGATCTCCGCAGCGAGCGCAGGAAGGTCGCCAGCATCGAGCCGACGGAGGTCCTCGGGGCCGTGCAGCGACTCCAGCAAGCTCATCAGTGATCCTCCGCCATCTTCTGTGACCCCGATCCTACGGCGGGTGCCCGAGGTGATTCGCTCGGGGTGTGCCCGCGGATGCCGTTGAGCGCGAACACCGCGGCAGAGGCATGCTGAGTCCTATGGGTATGACGACCTGGTTGCCTGCGGCCCTCGCTCTCACGGCGGTGCTCGGCGGGTGCAGCGGCGACCCCGTTGCCGCGCCGACCGCGCCGGCGCAGTCAGCACCGGCCCAGACTGAGCCGACCCAGACTGAGCCAGGAGCGGTCGCGCTCCGGCTGGAGACAGTCGTCGACGGCCTTGACACGGTCTGGGACATCGCCTTCGACCCGTCCGGCACCCTGTGGTGGACCGAGCGGGGCGGTCGGCTCACCCGACTCGGGGACGAGCCTGCGGACGTATCCGGAGTCGACGAGGGCGGCGAGGCGGGGCTCTTGGGCCTCGACTTCGACGCCCAAGGGCGCCCCTATCTCATGTACACCAGCCGGGACGACAACCGCGTCGTGCGTCTCGACGGAAAGCGCCAGACGGTGTTGGTCGCCGCAATACCCAAGGGCGGCATCCACGACGGCGGGCGGCTGCTCTTCGGGCCTGCTGGGGAGCTCTACATCTCGACGGGTGACACCGGCGACACGTCTCTGCCTCAGGACAGCAGAAGCCTGGCCGGCAAGGTGCTGCGCCTGGATCCCGGCCAGCCGGCGGTCGTGCACAGCAAAGGGCATCGCAACATCCAGGGGCTCTGCTTCGACGGGTCGGACCGACTGCTGGCCACCGAGCACGGACCCGATCGCGGGGACGAGGTTGCCGTCGTCGAACGCGACGGCAACGGTGGTTGGCCCGACATCGCGGGCAACGGCCTCCAGAACTACACGCCGACCATCGCGCCGGCCGGGTGCGCATTTTACGACGAGGTGATGATCCCGCAGTGGCGAGGTTCATTGTTCTTCGTCACGCTCAAAGGTCGTGACCTCCGGCGGCTCACCTTCGGCCCGGACGGGTCAGTGAGTGGAGAAGAGGTGCTGTACGACGGGGTGCTCGGACGCCTGCGCGACGTCGCCGTAGGCCCCGACGGCTTCCTCTACCTGGCGACGAGCAACCGGGACGGCCGCGGCGACGGACGATCCGACCGGGTCGTCCGGATCAGGCCGGCGTGATCCGGACGACACACTCGACGTGCTGCGTCATCGGAAACAAGTCGAATGCCCGCACCCAGTCGACGCGGTAGCCGGCGGCCCCGAACGTCGCGAGGTCGCGCGCCAGCGCCGCTGGGTCGCACGCGACATACGCGACGGCACGGGGGGCCAGCTCGGTGATCCGACGTACGACGTCCGCCCCCGCTCCGGTCCGCGGGGGATCGAGCACCACGACCTGGGCCCGACCGAGCCCGAGGGCCGCCAGCACGACGTCGACGCGACCTTCGTGCACTCGCGCTCCGGTGAGGTCACGCAGGTTCGTTCGGGAGTCCGCTGCTGACCCTCCGGCGCCCTCGACAGCGATCACCGCGCCGCGGGGAGCTACGAGAGGGGCCAGTGCGGCGGCAAAGAGCCCGACCCCCGAGTAGAGGTCCAGCGCAAGGTCACCCGGTTCGGGATGGAGTGCGGAGAGCACCGCCTCCGTCAGGACGGCAGCCGCGCCCGGGTGCACCTGCCAGAACCCACTGCCGCCGACCCAGAACGTCCGCCCTACGGCGTGCTCCCGCACCCCCGGCCGCCCCCGAACGGGGTCGATCCCACCCTTGGGGTCAGCGCGCATCACCGATGCGTCGAGGGTCGCGGGAGCCCCGACCTTTGCCTTGCGCCGACTCGGTGTGACCACAACGGCACGGTCCCCGGAGCTGCCGGCGATAGCCTCGACGGTCGCCGCTCCCGGCCACCGGAGCGACGGGACGCCCAGCTCGACGACTCCGGGAGCAGCTATCCGGCACCAGTCGATTCCGACGACGTCATGAGAACGGTGTCGACGCAGCCCAGCCACGCCGTGGGCATCGACGGCGTACTGGACCCGGGTTCGCCACCCAAGGCCGTCGAGGTCACCGGGCACAGGCTCGACCACGACGTTGAGATCGAGGCCGGCCAGATGCTGCAACTGCTCGCGGATGACTGATGCTTTCAATCGCCGCTGCTCGGCGAGGGACGCATGCTGCCAGTCGCATCCGCCGCACAACGCCGGCCCGGCCCACGGGCAGGGGGGGTCGACGCGGGACGACGATGCGCGCAGCACCTCAACGACGTCCGCTCGGACGTAGCTGGTCCGCACTTCGGTAACGGTCGCCCGCACGTGCTCTCCCGGCAGCGCATGCCGGAGCAGAACCGTGAGTCCGTGATGAAGGGCGAGACAGATGCCGCCATAAGCAACAGACTCGACGTCGAGCTCAATCTCCGCTCCGACCTCGAGCGGCGCAGTCAGGAGGGTTTACCCGTCGACACCGGCTCCTCCGGCTCCGGCGCAGAGGAGAGGTGCCAGGGCACGCTGGTCACCGACACTCCGGGCTGGAACAGCAGTCGGCCCTTCAGCAGCAGCGCGCTCTGGTTGTGGAGTAGCTGCTCCCACCATTTGCCAACGACGAACTCCGGGATGATGACGGTGACGACGTCGCGCTCACTCTCGCGCGGGAAGTTGCGAACGTAGTCGAGCACCGGCGCCGTGACCTCGCGGTAGGGCGAGTCTCGGACCACGAGCGGGACGTCAATGCCCTTGTCGGCCCACTCCGCCTGGAGCTTCTGCGACTCCTCGTCGTCAACGGCGACATAGAGCGCCTGCAGCGTGGAGGGGCGGATCGCTTTGGCATAGTTGAGCGCGCGCAGCGTGGGATTGTGCAGCTGCGAGACGAGCACGATCGCGTGCATCCGTGACGGCAGGACCGGTCGCGTGTCGGACGCACGGACTTCCTCGGCTACTCGCATGTAGTGCTTGTTGATGGTCCGCATGATCGCGAAGATGATCGGGATCGCAATGACGACCATGTACGCGCCACTGCGGAATTTGCTGTAGAGGACGACGACCAACACGAACGCTGTGGCGATGGCGCCGACGTAGTTGGTGAAGCGAGCTCGGCTGACCTTCCCCTGGTCGAGCGTCGGGTCCTCCGTGCGCACCCTGTCCCAGTGCTTGACCATGCCGTACTGGCTGAGGGTGAAGGACACGAAGACGCCGACGATGTAGAGCTGGATGATCTTCGTCAGTTCCGCGTTGAAGATCCAGATGAGCGCCGACGCGAACACGGCGAGCGCAATCACACCGTTGCTGAAAACAAGACGGTCGCCGCGGTTGTGCAGCTGCCGAGGCAGGTACCGGTCCTGCGCGAGGATCGAGGAAAGCCGCGGGAAGTCCTGGTACGCGGTGTTGGCGGCGAGGATGAGAATGCCGGCCGTGAAAGCCTGGATGTAGTAGAAGAGGAAGGTCTTGTTGCCGAACGTGGCCGACGCGATCTGAGCGACAACCGTCCGGTGCTCGAATCCCTCACCGACGCGGACGTCCGCTGCAATGGCGAGGACCGAGATCCCCAGGAACATGGAGATCGACAGCACGGCCATGATCAGCAGTGTCGCGGCGGCGTTTTCTGCCGCCGGCTTCTTGAACGCCGGCACGCCGTCGCTGATCGCCTCGACCCCCGTCAGCGCCGTACACCCAGATGCGAATGCCTTGGCCACGAGGATCGCAACGGCAATGCCCGCGTACGAGTGCTCGGCTTCGATCTCGATGCCGGCAGTTTCGGCGACGAGTCCACTGCCGATGAACTGCTTGTAGAACCCGGCTCCGAGCAGGGCGGTGATGCCGAGAATGAAGCCGTACGTGGGGATGGCGAAGAACGCGCCCGACTCCTTGACGCCTCGCAGGTTGACCAACGTGATGAAGACGATGAATCCGACCGCGATCGGCACCCGATGCTCGTCGACGCTCGGCGCCGCCGACGCAATGGCGGCGACGCCAGCAGTGATCGACACGGAAACCGTGAGCACGTAGTCGATGAGCAGCGCACTCGCGGCGAGCAGACCCGCGTTGGGCCCGAGGTTGGTGTGGGCGACACGGTAGGCGCCGCCGCCCTGCGGGTAGGCCCGCACCGTCTGCCGGTAGGAGATGACCACGATGGTCAGCAGGGTGGCGACGGCGATGGCGATGTACGGCGTATAGCTCAGAAACGCCAGCCCGCCGAGGCTCAGGACGAGCAGGATCTCCTCGGTCGCGTAGGCCACCGAGGACAAGGCGTCACTGGAGAACACCGGAAGCGCGAGCTTCTTCGGGAGCAGGGTGTGTCCGAACGCATCGCTGCGCACCGGTCTGCCGACGAAGATGCGCTTGGGCAGGTCGAAGAGGGCCACGGCGGGGATCCTACTGCCGGGTGATCACCGGACCTGGCGGTGGGATAGCGTTGCTCGCGTCCGCGACAGAGGTGCAGGAGGACCGCAGGTGCACGTCGTCATCATGGGGTGCGGCCGGGTGGGGTCGACCCTGGCCCGCACTCTCGAGGAGATGGGCCATTCGGTTGCGGTCATCGACCGTGAGGCTGCCGCGTTCAAGCGGCTTCCGTCGAGCTTCCAGGGCAAGGCGATCACTGGCTTCGGCTTCGACAAGGACACCCTCGAAGAGGCCGGCATCGCCGAGGCCGGTGCTTTCGCGGCGGTGAGCAATGGCGACAACTCCAACATCATCTCTGCTCGCGTAGCCCGGGAGAACTTCGGCGTCGAGCATGTCGTCGCTCGCATCTACGACCCCAAGCGCGCTGAGGTCTACGAGCGTCTCGGCATCCCCACGGTCGCGACCGTGCGGTGGACTGCCGACCAGATGCTGCGTCGGCTGATCCCGTCCGGCAGCCAGCTGCAGTGGAGTGACCCGTCGGGTGAGGTGCTGCTCGCCGAGGTCGCGGTCAACCGAACGTGGGCCGGACATCGGATCACCGACATGGAGACCGCGGCCGAGGCGCGAGTTGCCTGCATGACGCGGCTCGGTGCGGGTCGGCTGCCGGAGAAGGGCGACGTGGTGCAGGAGGGCGACCTCTTCCACTTTGTCGTCATCAAGAGCCGCCTGGCCGAGGTGGAGCGGATCATCGCCGGCGGGCCTGAGGGGGGCGGTCACTGATGCGCGTCGTCATCGCGGGCGCCGGGAGCGTCGGGCGCTCCATCGCCCGCGAGCTGCTGGACAACGGCCACGAGCTGCTTCTCGTCGAGAAGGAGCAGAGCAACACCAAGCCCGGCAGCGTGCCCGGCGCAGAGTGGCTAGTGGCCGACGCCTGCGAGCTGGAGCAGCTTCAGCGAGCAGGGTTGGAGAACTGCGAGGTGGTGGTCGCGGCAACTGGGGACGACAAGGTCAACCTGGTGGTATCGCTGCTCGCCAAGACGGAGTTCGCGGTGCCCCGCGTGGTGGCACGGATCAATCACCCGAAGAACGAGTGGCTGTTCACCGAGGCGTGGGGCGTCGACGTGGCGGTCTCGACACCGCGGATGCTCACCGCTCTGGTCGAAGAGGCGGTCAGTGTCGGCGACCTGGTCCGTCTCATGTCCCTCGAGCAGGGCCGGGCGAGCCTGAGCGAGCTGACCTTGGCGACGGACTCCCCCGTCGTCGGCCGGACAGTCGGCGAGGTGGAGTGGCCTACCGACAGCGCACTCGTCGCCATCCTCCGAGGTGGCCGGGTTCTCGTGCCGTCTGCGCAGATGCCGCTGGAGGCCGGTGACGAGCTACTCGTCGTCGCCACTGCCGACCGCGACACCGAGCTCGATGCCCTTCTGAGCAAACCGGGCCCGGGCTAGAGCCGCACGCCCAGCAGGCTGAGGACGAGCGCTCGTACGACGCCTGGCGCGTCCTCGTCCCGCCCGCCGGTGCGCACCGCCTCGGTCGACCATCGGTCGACGGCCCCCAGTGCTAATGGTGCGTTGAGGTCATCCGCCAGATGCCGGCGAACATCGGCGACGACGCCGACCGCCGTAGGTCCGGTCGCGAGCGCCGTCGCAGCGCGCCACAACCCCAGTCGTTCGTCGGCGCGCAGGACGTCATCGTGGAACCACTCCCACGGGCTCCGGTAGTGATGCGCGAGCAGGGCCAGGCGTACGGCGGCCGGCTGGTGCTCCAGACGCAGGTGACGGACGAAGACGAGATTGCCCTTGGACTTCGACATCTTCTCGCCGTGCAGCGCGACCATCGCCGTGTGCAGCCACGTACGGGCGAATGGCCAGCTGCCGCTCGCCAGACCGGACGTTGTCGCGCTCATCTCATGGTGCGGGAAGACCAGGTCGGTGCCGCCACCGTGGAGGTCCATCGTGTCGCCGAGGGTGGACTGGGCGATGGCGGAGCACTCGACGTGCCACCCTGGCCGACCGGCTCCCCACGGTGCCGGCCACGACGGCTCGCCCGGACGTTCGGCGCGCCACAGCAGCGGATCCAACGGGTCTTTCTTGCCAACTCTGTCCGGGTCCCCGCCGTTCGCAGCGGACAGCGCGACCATCGCAGCACGATCAAGATGACCGATCTCGCCGAATCGCTCCCACGCCGCGACCGAGAGGTAGACATCGCCGTCGACGTCGTAGGTGACGCCCCCATCACGGAGCCGGCCGACGAGCGCGACGATCTGCGGGATGGCCTCGACGGCGCCGATGAAGTGAGTGGGCGCCAAGATCTCCAGCGCCGTCATGTCGCCGCGGAACTGCTCGATCTCCCGGTTGCCGAGGGACTCCCAGTCGTCGCCGGTCTCGGCAGCGCGCTCGAAGAGCGGCTCGTCGACGTCGGTGACGTTCTGGGTGTAAACGACCTCGTGACCGCCGTCGAGAAGCAGCCGGTAGACCAAGTCGTAGGTCAGGTAGGTCATCGCGTGGCCGAGGTGCGCCGCGTCGTACGGCGTGATCCCGCAGACGTACATGGTGAATCGCGGTCCTGGAGCGACCGGACGCAACTCCCGCGTCGCGGTGTCCCAGACCCGTAACGGAGGTGGACGCCCGGGCAGATCGACCGGCATCGCCACGTCCCAGGACCTCACCCTGCCCAGCCTAATCGGGCTCGAGCGGGGTGGATCAGTACGGCGGCCACGGCACCGCGGGCCAGTCCGGATTGGGCTCCGGGAATACACCGTGATGGAGAAGGTCGTCGACCCGGTGCACGGTGGCCACCACTTCGGCCGGGTCGAGCAGCGCCACGAGCGCCTCGCCCAGCGTGCCGGTCAGAGCATCGCGAAGGACACCCAGGACGGAGATCTCCTCCCGGTCCAGCGCAGTCCCACGCCACCCCCACAGGACCGTCCGGAGCTTCGGCTCGACGGAGAAGCACACCCCGTGGTCCACGCCGAAGACGTGCCCCTCCGGCACCGGGAGTAGGTGGCCTCCCTTGCGGTCCGCGTTGTTGACGACGGCGTCGAAGACCGCCATCCGTCGCAGGGCCGGGTCATTGCTGTGCACGAGGGTGGCGAGCTCGATCGCCTCGTCGACATCGATCCACAGCTGCACCATGCCAAGGCCGAAGGGGCCGTCTCGCAGCACGGTCGGCGGTACGACGTCCCACCCCGTTGCCACCGACACCAGGTAGGCCGCTACCTCGCGGTAGGCGAGCGTGCCGTCGGGGAAGTCCCACAGCGGTCGCTCCCCCTGGATCGGCTTGTAGACGCAGATCGCCTGCATCTGCGCATCCGCGATCGTGCAGTAGAGCGTCGCGTTGGAGGCATCAGCAAGGCGCCCCTCGACCGTGATCTCGCCGTCCCGGAGCAGGGCCAACGCTCGCTCGAGGTCGACCTCGATGCTGCTCAGTGACGGTGCCCGTTCTGGCGGGGGCAGATGTGGCCCTCAGGGTCCAGCGGCAACCCGCAGAGCGGGCACGGGGGGCGGCCAGCAGCAACGACGCGCCGAGCCCGCTGGATGAATGCACGCGCCGCACCGGCGGTGATCCGCACCCGAAGCACGTCCGGGCCGTCGTCGGAGTCGGAATCCTCGCCGATGTCGTGCTCGTCGTCGTCCGCGCTCTCCGTACCTGTCTGCGCCAATGCCTCGATAATGACGATGTCGTCCTCGCCGTCCCAGGCGAGTCGCATCGTGCCGACGCGGAACTCCTCCAGGATCGGCTGGTCCAATGGCGCGACGTCCTCAGTGCCGGGCAAGGCCGCCGCCGGGACATCCGCCCCCCGACGCCGTACCTCGTCGAGGAGCTCGGCCACCTTCTCAGCGAGCACCGTCACCTGCACCTTCTCCAGGGCGACGGTGGTGACGCGTCCACCTCCGCTGGCCTGAAGGAAGAAGGTGCGCTCACCGGGCTGTCCCACAGTGCCCGCGACGAATCGGTCGGGCGGGTCGAAGCTGAAGATCTGGCGAGCCACGATCACTCCGGTATCCGTAGAAGGGCGCACAACGAAAGGTTCGAGACTACGACGCCCCCGATCCACCTCCGACCGCAGCATCGGAGCTTGCCTTCCGGCGACCCTTTCGCTTCGCCGGCATGAGGTCGGCCACTCCCCCGCCGACGTCGTTGAGCCGTACGACGAACGGGCGCAGCTCGGTGTAGCGGATCACCGTCACTGAGCACGGATCCGCCTGGATTCGCTGAAAGAGGTCGAGGTGAAGGCCCAGCGCGTCAGCGACTACGGCCTTGATGACGTCGCCGTGACTACATGCCACCCAGGTCGCCTCCGGGCCGAGGCGCTCATTCCATTCGCGCACGGCAGCGACGGCCCGGCCCTGCACCTCCCGGAGCGACTCGCCACCAGGAAACGTGACCGCCGATGGGTGAGCCTGCACCACCTTCCACAGGGGGTCCTTCGCCAGCACCTTCAGCGACTGTCCGGTCCAGTCGCCGTACCGGCACTCCCCCAGCCGATCATCGACGTCGAGACTCAGGTCACGTTCGCCGAGGATCGCCGCGGCCGTGTCCACGCAGCGCTCCAGTGGTGATGTGACGATCGCGGCCAACGGGAGTGCGGCCAGGCGCGCTGCGACGTCAGCTGCTTGCTTCGCACCTCGGTCGTCGAGGTGCAGCTCCGGTGTCCAGCCCGCTAACACCGGCCCGGTCATCCGGGTGAGGCCGTGGCGGACCAACAGCACCGTCGTCATGCAGCGAGCCTACGTCGGTGCGGGTCAGGAGATCGTGCCGGCAGCGGTGAGTGTGATGACGACAGCACCGAGGAAGATGCGGTAGCCGACGAACACCGTCGCGCTGTGCGTCGCGAGATAGCGAAGCAGCCACGCGATCGCGGCATAACCCGACGCGAAGGCCACAGCGGTCGCGACGGCGGTGGATGCCGCACCTGGCCCATCCCCTGTCCCGATCTCGGGCAGCTCGAGGAGGCCGCTCAGGACAATGGCTGGGATCGACAGCAGGAAGGAGTACCGCGCCGCCGCAGGGCGCTCCAGGCCGCGGAACAGCCCGGCGGACAGGGTCGCGCCGGACCGAGACACCCCCGGTACCAGAGCGCAAGCCTGTGCCACGCCGATCGCCGCTGCGTCGACTCGATCCAAGTCGGCGAGGGGCCGCTCCCGGGTACCGAACCGCTCCGCCACCCCTAGCACCACGCCGACGACAACCAGCGCGCTGCCGATGAGGTAGAGGTTGCGCGCACCTCCCTCGATCTGGTCCTTGAACGCCAGCCCGAAAAGTCCGATAGGGATCGTGCCCAGCCCGATGTACCACCCCATCCGGGCATCCAGCTCACCGCGGAGGGCGGGATCGCGCAGGGATCGCGTCCAGGTCACCACGATGCGGGCCAGGTCGCGGCGGAAGTAGATCAGCACTGCCACCGTCGTCCCGAGCTGAGTGACGGCCGTGAAGGCCGCACCGGGGTCGTCCCAGCCGAGGAATGCCGGCACGATCCGCAGGTGTGCCGTCGACGAGATGGGCAAAAACTCCGTCAGCCCCTGGACCACGCCGAGGACAACGGCCTCCACGGGACTCACTCCCCGATGCCCGCCTTGTCCAGAGCCTCCGCGGCTTGCCGGAGCTGGTCGATGCGGCCGTCGAGGGTCGATGCGGTCGGCGCCAGCGACAGCGTCGTGACGCCGGACTCGGCGTACTCCGTCATTCGCTCGGCGATGCGCTCAGAGGGACCGATCAGCGATGTCTCGTCGATGAAGTCGAGCGGCACTGCGGCCATCGCGCCGGCATAGTCCTTGGCGAGGTAGCGGTCCTGGATCTCCTGGGCTGCCTCCTCGTAGCCGTACCGCCGCGCGAGTGCGTTGTAGAAGTTCTTCTCCCGGGAGCCCATGCCGCCGACGTACAGAGCGGCATATCCCCGCAACGGCTCAGCGCAGGCGTCGAGATCATCACCGATGGAGATGGGGACAGTAGGTACGACGTCGAACCCGGCCAGTCCGTCCTTGCCCGCGGTCCGGGCGCCGCGCTCGACCGCGGCGAGCTGGTCTGCGGCGTGGCGCGCTGAGTAGAAGATCGCCAACCACCCGTCGGCGATCTCGCCGCAGAGCTCGAGGTTCTTGGGGCCCACGGCGGCGAGGTAGACCGGTATGTGCTCGCGCACCGGATGGACGATGAGCTTGAGCGGCTTGCCGGGGCCATCCGGGAGCGGCAGCTGGATGTGCTTGCCGTCGTACACGACGCGCTCGCGGCGAAGCGCCATCTTCACCACGTCGACGTACTCGCGGGTGCGGCCCAGCGGAGCGTCGTAGCGCACCCCATGCCATCCCTCGGACACCTGCGGTCCTGAGACGCCGAGGCCGAGGCGGAACCGCCCGCCCGACAGGGTGTCCAGCGATGCTGCGGTCATCGCGGTCATCGCCGCAGTCCGGGCCGGGATCTGGAAGATCGCCGAGCCGATGTCGATCTTCGTCGTCTGCGCGGCGACCCAGGCCAGGGTCGACACGCAGTCGGAGCCATATGCCTCGGCCGTCCACGCGACGGCGAACCCGTGCCGGTCGGCCTCCCGGGCCAGCGCGAGGAGGTCTGCCGCCTCGGCGCCGGTGCTCCAGTAAGCGAGGTTGAGTCCCAGCCGCACGTGCTCCTCCTAGGGAGTGGACTGCGTGGCGGGCAGCCTAACGGCCGGACGACGGCACCAGGCGGTAGCGTCAGCACTGCCGTCCGGCATCGACTCAGGGGTTGCCCGTGAAGCACCGTCACCTCGGCCGCAGTGGCCTCGTCGTCTCGCGGCTCGCGCTCGGCACCATGACCTGGGGCAAGGACACCGACGAAGACGACGCCGCCCTGCAGCTGAGGGCGTTTCGTGATGCCGGTGGCACCCTGGTCGACACTGCGGACGTCTACGTCGGCGGCGAGAGCGAGCGCATCGTCGGACGGCTCATCAACAAGGACGGCGGTCGCGACGAGATCATCGTCGCGACCAAGGCATACGGCGGCACGGGGGCCGGGCCGATGGGTCGCGGCAGCTCGCGCGGGCACCTGCTCGCCGCCCTGGACGCCTCCCTGGGTCGCCTCGGCACCGACTACATCGACCTGTGGCAGGTCCACGCCTGGGACACCAGCACACCCATCGAGGAGACCCTCGCCGTCATGGACACGGCAGTGCGAACCGGCCGGGTGCGCTACGCCGGGATCTCCAACTTCTCCGGCTGGCAGCTCGCCAAGTCCGCCGAGCACGCGCGCGCACACCGCCTGGCGCCGGTCGTCTCGGCGCAGATGGAGTACTCGTTGCTGCAGCGGGGCATCGAGCGCGAGGTGGTGCCCGCGGCCCTCGACGCCGAGGTCGGCATCCTGCCGTGGAGCCCACTCGGCCGCGGAGTGCTCTCCGGCAAGTACCGCACCGGGGCCATCCCGAAGGACTCGCGGGCAGCCCACCCGGACTTCAGCGGGTTCGTCGAGCCCTACCTCGACGACGACCGCACCCGCGTCGTCGACGCGGTGCTCACCGCCTCCGAAGGCCTTGGGGTGACTCCGGCAGCCGTGGCCCTGGCCTGGGTGCGCGACCGGCCCGGCGTGGTCGCCCCGATCGTCGGCGCGCGGATCGTGGGGCAGCTGGTGGCCTCGCTGGCCTCTGAGCTCGTCGTACTCCCGGACGAGATCACCCAGGCTCTCGACGACGTCTCGCTCCCGTCGCTGGGCTATCCCGAGCGGGTGCGCTGGGCCAAGGCGCACGACGACGTCGAGGACTGAGCCTCGCCACAGCAGCAGGAGTCGGCGCGTGGGCCGCGAAAAGTATGCGCATGGCATCCTCCCGCTGGCTCCGCCCGCTCCTCGCCGCTGTCACCCTCGCCGCCACCCTAGGGCCGCTGCATCTCGCCGACGCCGCCCCACGCCAGAACGGTCCCGACGACGCCGTAGTGGTGGCCGTCATCGACTTCGGCATCTCGCCGTACCACTGGGACTACCTCGCGTCCAAGATGCCGCAGGCGACCAACGCCGACCGCACCGACGACCTGCCGCTGCGCAAGGCGCCGCACACCTGGCTCTCCGGCTTCCCGTCGCCGAAGAAGTTCGCGTCGTACAACCGGCTCGACCTCACGCTCGAGGAGGTGGACGACGGCGCTTCCCTCAAGGACCTGGATGCCAAAGACAAGGCGAAGTGGGAGAAGGTGCAGCCCAGCAACGTCAAGGAGCAGCACGTCTACTGGATGCCGGGCACCAAGATCATCGGCGCGATGGCCTGGGCCGCAGAGGACACCCCGCGCGGCACCATGATCCGCAACACCGCCCAGAACGCACATGGCACCGGCAGCAACAGCGTCTCCGTCGGCAACCTGAATGGCACCTGCCCGGAGTGCCTGCTCTTCTTCATCGACCTCAGCAACGCCTCCGTCGCCGAAGGTGAGGACGCGATCAACTGGGCGATGAACCAGCCCTGGATCGACGTCATCACCAACTCCTACGGCTACTCGGCGGCGGAGCGCGACCGGCTCTACGACGGCTCTGATGTCGAGCTGCAGCGCACGGCGACGCAACGCGGCCAGACGATCCTGTTCTCCGCCGGCAACGGCCACGGCAGCGCGTTCACGGTGCCCAACCAGACGCTGATGTCCTCGCAGGAAGGGCCCGACTGGATCGTGACGGTCGGCGCGACCGATCCGAAGCACAACCGCAACTACCCGGGTGCCGGCAAACCGGCGGATATCGCTGGCGTGGGCAGCGGGTATCCCAGCGCCTACAACGCTTCGTCCACCACCAACGGCGCGACGTTCGGCGGTACCTCGAACGCCACGCCGACCATCGCCGGCACCTACGCGCGGGCTCTCTATCTGAGTCGGCGAGCGCTTGCCGGGCCAAGTCGGATCCAGGCGAAGGGCGTGATCGCGCGGGGTCGCGGTGGCTGCGGCGCAGTGCGCCGGGACTGCGAGTTGGGAGACGGAGTCCTTACGGGCGCCGAGCTGCGCAACCGCCTCTTCCAGGGCGCGACACCGTCGAACGGTGGCTTCACAGACCTCACATCGACGGCGCAGGCACCGAAGGCGGCAGACGAGCGCTACTTCTCCGAAGGACACGGCACCTACCGGGCGCGGCTCAACCGAGTCAAGAACGGTGACGGGGAGTGGCTGGCGGAGTTCCAACGGCTGTGGGGTCCGCTGTCCGGTACGGCGGCCGTTCCTGCTCGTCCCTCGGACGAACGTGACTGGATGCTCGTCGACTCTTGGTGCCGTCAGCAGATCTGGGGCGCGTGGGACGGCGGCTACTTCGTCAGTGGCAAGACGGCTCTGCCCGGTCCCAATCCCGCTGCGCCGAGCCGGATGGCTTACCAACAAGGCTGCACCGGACAGCGCCGTCCGCCGTACTAGCTCTCTAGGCCGTTCCCAGGAAGCGGTCGAGGACTCGCACGCCGAACTCCAACGACTCGATCGGCACCCGCTCGTCAACACCGTGGAACATCGCGGAGAAGTCGAGGTCGGCGGGAAGCCTCAGCGGTGAGAAGCCGAAGCACCTGATCCCCAGCGGCGTCAGGTGCTTGGCGTCGGTGCCGCCGGACATCAAGTAGGGCACCGGCCGAGCACCCGGGTCCTCTGCCCGCAGTGCCGCGGACATGGCGTCGACGAGGGCACCGTCGAACGTCGTCTCGAGCGCTCGCTGTCCGTTGACGACCTCGCGCTCGATGTCCGGCCCGAGGATGTCGTCGAGCTCGGCTTCGAACTCCGCCTCGAAGCCGGGCAGCGGGCGTCCGTCGATCTGCGCCGTAGCGGTCTGCGGGATGACATTTACCTTGTATCCGGCGTCGAGCATCGTCGGATTGGCCGTGTTGCGGATCGTCGCGCCGATCATCCGGTTGATCGGGCCGAGCTTGGCGAGCGCCGTCTCCGGGTCGTCGACGTCGATCTCGATCTCGAGTGCATCGCCGAGTTCAGTGAGGAAAGCGCGCAGTGTTGCGGTGAGGTGGATCGGCAGCCGCGTCCGGCCGAGACGCGCGACCGCCTCGCACAGCGTGGTGACGGCGTTCTCGTCATTGAGCATGCTGCCGTGACCGGCTCGGCCCTTTGCCGTCAGCCGCATCCAGGACATGCCCTTCTGCGCGGTCTCGATGAGGTACAGGCGTACGTCGGGTGCGACGGTCACTGAGAACCCGCCGACCTCCCCGATCGCCTCGGTCACGCCGTCGAAGTGCTGCCGGTGATCTCTCGCGAGGACGGCTGCACCTTCGAGCCCGCCGGCCTCCTCATCCGGCATGAAAGCCAGCACGACGTCGCGACTCGGCTGCCGGCCCTCGCGCCGGTAGGCGCGCACCGTCGCCAGCGTCATCGCGACCATGTCCTTCATGTCGACGGCGCCACGGCCCCAGACACACCCGTCCTTGATCTCGCCGGAGAACGGGTACACCTGCCAGTCAGCGGCATCTGCCGGTACGACGTCGAGGTGGCCGTGCACGAGAAGGGCATCTCTGCTCGGGTCGGCGCCCGCCATTCGCGCGATCACCGCCGTACGGTCCGGCGCGCACTCCACCATCGTCGGCTCGATACCTACCTCGGCAAGCTTGCCGGCGACGTAGTCAGCGGCCGGCCGTTCCTTCTTGCCAGGGTTGGACGTGTCGATCCGAATGAGGTCGCTGCACAGCTCAACGACGTCGCTCATAGGGAGCCTCCAGGGAAGGATCGCGCTGGTTCGTCCGATCCTCTCACTTCAGAAACATTCTCCCGACAAAACCTAACAATGCCTTGTGCGCCAAGGATTACTCAGTCATAATAGAACACATGTTCGTACAGAAGGTTTTCCTCAAGTGGGGCCGCCTCATCAACAGCCCCCATCACCTCCAACTTGCCCTGCTGCAGGTCACCCCACCCGGCCCGGCGGCACTCAAGCAGTTGACCAGCATCGAAGTGGCCTCCGTCGACATGTACGACCACGTGGTGCTGCTGAAGGTCTGGGAGCGGCAGAGAGCATGGCTCGATGCGGCCCAGCAGCCGATCCTTGTCGCTGTTGGCGGAGAGCGGTCGGAGGAAGACTGGGGTCGTGCCGAGATCGGCGCCGCGCTGCGGCTGTCATCCGTCACCGCGCAGCGCCGCCTCGATGTCGCTCGTGATCTCGTCGGGCGGCTCCGGATGACGCTGGCCGCGCTGAGCGAGGGGCGGCTGTCCTACCTCCATGCCGCCCGCCTAGCCGCCGACACCGCCGGACTGAGCCGGCTGCACGCGGCCATCGTCGAAGCCACCGTGCTGCCTTACGTCATCGGCCGAGACGGCAAGCCCGGGCAGACGTTGGCCGCGTTCGGCCGGACGATCGCCGAAGCTGTTATCACTGTCGACCCGAAGGCTGCCGACGAACGGCACCAGGACGCAGCCGCCGGTCGCAGCCTGACCGACTTCGACACCGGCGACGCGACGGGAGGGGTTGTGGTCAAGCAGCTCCCGGCCGACCAAATGCGGATGGTGATGGCGGTGCTCCGCGCCCGGGCCGCCAAGACGGGCGCTGACGACCAGCGGACTCGCGACCAGCGACTCGCTGACGCGTTCGTCGGAGTCTTCGCCGATGCGCACAGCCGCCTCGACCTGCCGCTGGCTCATGGACGTCGGCCGGTCACCAGCCTCGTCCTCGACGTCGACACCTGGGCCGGACTCGCCGACCACGCCGCCCACCTCGACGGCTACGGCCCGATCCCCCCGGCTATGGCCCGAAGGATTGCCGCCGACAGCGACTTCCGCCGCCTGATCATCGACCCGCTCACCGGGCACCTGCTCGACCTGAGCCCACGCACCTACCGGCCCAGCCAGGCGCTCACCGACTTCGTCATCGCCCGCGATCGAACCTGCGACTTCACTACCTGCGGGCGCCAAGCTCGGCACTGCGAGCTCGACCACATCACCGAGTTCCAGCGAGGCGGCACCACCAGTCGGCAAAACCTCAAACCCGCGTGCAAGCACGAGCACCGGATGCGCCATCACACCCGATGGCGCCTCGAGATGCAGCCCGACGGAAGCGCCATCTGGACCAGCCCAGCCGGGCACACCTACCCCGTCGCCCCCTTCGACTACAGACCGCTTGAGTGAGTGATTCGACCTCGCCGCTTCATGTCTCGAACAGACCGACGCTCCCAGCTGGTCGGGTACTATCTGCGCCGTACCCACGTCCGGGTGGCGGAATTGGCAGACGCGCTAGCTTGAGGTGCTAGTGCCCTTCGGGGCTTGGGGGTTCAATTCCCCCCTCGGACACCAGCGTGACCTGTCATTCGACGTCTGCGACGAGCGGCGTGTCACGAGTGTCGTCGCAGGCCACTGAGTCGCCCGACGACGGTTTCTCCGACGAGAGTGCATTTTCTGTCGCTATTGCAGCCGTCCATAAACGCAGCCCAAGGCGTGCCGACCGCATCCAGCTGGACATCGATGAAGTCGTACTGCTGTTGACAGCGGAACGGCCCGCACTCTCCGACGATCAGCGGGTCGGACGGCGCGTTGACGCTGGCGCTCGTGAAAATCGGGTCCGCGGACAACGGGGTGTCCGTAACGGTCACATAGCCGTTCCAGGTCACGTCGGCGTACGCCTTCCCGCCGCCGCACGGCCCGGTCGAGGTGGGGGCAGCGCAGTTGCTGTCGTTGGGGAACGGCCGACCGGGTGAGGTGGTCGAACCGAGATACGCGACCGCAACTCGGCCGCCAGGAGTCACGGCGAGTGCTGGCAGGTTCGTCTCGACGACGCCAGGAGGCGCCACCATGAGGGGCCGTGTCCAGGTACGCCCGCCGTCGCGTGAGGACACGAGGTAGGGCAGGCGGTCTCGGCCGACCCACGACAGGTGGACGACGCCCTTGGCGTCAACGGCGACCGACGACTCATGGTCGGGCTTGCCGTAGGTGTCGGTGTTCACGCCGAGCGACGTGGGAATCTTGATGGTCTCCCACGAGTCGCCCTCGTCCCGGCTGACGAGCAGCAGCGGGTCGCGGCAGTTCTTCGGGAGGTAAACCGCGCCGTCGGGGCCCACAGCGCCCTGGCCGAGCAGCCCATCGCAGTAGATGGCGTTTCCGCCGGGGCCGTCCATGAGTGTGGGCCGGAACGGCAACCCCCGGGTCGATACGAAAGTCGATCCGCCGTCGGTGCTCTTCTGGCACGCCGAGGCGGCCGCGCGGTCTTGCGCGCCGAGGCTCGCTGCGCAGTAGTACAGGACGTGCGGATAGCCAGTGGGCTTGCTGGAGACGGGTGGTCCACCGAAGAGGCTCTGGTGGTCAGCCACGTGCGTGCACGTCAGGGGGTTGTTGGCCCACGTTGCGCCGCCGTCGTCGGAGCGCGCGATCTGGGGGCAGAACGCGCCGACGAGGTTCGTAGAGAACACCCGGCCGGTGCGCGGCTCGGCGTAGAGGTAAGGATCATTCGAGATGACGTGTGCTCGCTGCCCACCTACGACCGGCGACACTTCCTGAAAGCTCGCGCCGCGATCGCGGGAGCGCAGCACCATTGGTCCCCAGATGACGCGCGCCCCGGTATTGGTAACCTTGGCCGCTGTCACGAGCACACTGCCGTCCCTGAGCAGCCCCAGGCTGGGCTCGTAGCCCAGCTCGCCGGTCCGGTGCAGCAGGGAGCGCGCCGGACTCGGACCGCCGCGCCGGCCACCCGCGCGGTGCACGACAGCGGCGCCGCCAGAGCCTGCACGGCCCCGCGGGTCGCGCGGAGCAGCGTCATCGACACGCCGCTGCGAGTCCGACAGGGCAGCGAAGTCACCGACTCCCGCGAACATCGCGCCCGCACCGCTGTGCGAGTGCGGAGGAACGTCAGATACCGCCGGCGACGTCCCGGCCGTACGCGTACCCACGAGCGCCAGCGATACCGCGGCCAGGGCGAACCCGACGGTCACCGTGGCCAGGAGCGGTCGCCTCGACCCCACTCGTGGGCGGATCCGCACAGCAACCTCCGAAAGCCGGGTCACGCCTCTGAGTCTCTGTGTTCGGCTTCGACGCCCTGACTCCTGCCGACCTCGAGCATAAGGCTGTCCGAGCGGGACATGTCGTCGCGTATACAACCGCGGTCGTGCGTGTCCGCGACGCTCAGGTTTCGGCCTGCCACCGCCTCAGACGCCAGTGACCACCCGTGCAGACTTGTGAGGTCGGTCCTCGGACACCCGAGATAGCCCCATGCCCAGCGCGGCGGCATCGACCTGGACCTGCATGGTCAACGTGTGGATCTCGTAGTTGCACCGCAAATCCACCTGCTTGTAGATCACGCGGCGCTGCTCGTCCGTCGCCAGGGCCAGCAGTGCGGTCATGTCCGGGACGTTGGCGATCATGCTCCGCAAGGTCCCCTCATCGAGTCGTGGCTGGCGCAGGAGAGCGTTGAGGCGGTGCTCGGTTGCATTGTGCTTTCCCTGGGCCTCCTTGATCCACCTGATGACCTCGGTGAGGTCGTCGCCGGGCTCGGCGTCCAGTACGGCCTTGTAGCGGGTGAGCAGGCGCTGGGCGTCGGCTACGTCCTGACGCAGGGCGAGGATCGCCTGGCTGTCCTCGCTCCGGGCAGCCTCGGTTAGCAGGTCGGTGACCGTCAGGTCGAGGCGTGTTGTTGTACGACCTCGTAAGGGAAGTGACGCCTAGGTTGGCGGCGACGGGGACATACGCGAGGGAAGCGTCGTCGGGGCGACCCGCCACGGCCCGAAAGGCGATCTCCGACCATTGGTCCTCGTCCGCACTGTTGCCGGGAAGTTGGAGTTCCACCGCGAGCGCCTGACAGTGGGTTAAGGGCGTCGAGTCCGATGTCGATGAGACGGAATGGGCATCAGTCTTGGCGGCGGTCTGGGGCCTTTCCGTATGCGACTTGGTACACGCGGTGGGAGTGTGGGCTTCGGCCCACTGACGGTCGGCGGGGGGTGGCGTCGCAGAGGCGGCAGACGTAGCCGAGCGAACAGCGACCGGCAGGCTGAGGTGACTGGCCAAGTGATCGGTGGTGTTCTCGCCCTGGCAATTGGCGCGGCCCTCGCGGTGGTTGCCGCCTCACTCATGCTGATCTGGCTGCTGGTGCTCTTGGGATTCGCGGGCGCTGTTGCGGAACTCTTTGTGATCCTTCGTCTTGTCCGATTGGCGTTAGAGGTCGTGGAGTTTTTCCCACTCCGAAAAGAGTCGTGGAAGGCGGTCCCGCGTGCCGTCTGGCGAGCGGAACGCACGAAGCAGCCGACACCGCGATTGCCGTGGTTGGATCGCGCCCTTACAACGCTCGTCCGTTCGCTACGGGCCATTCCTAGTTGGATCTGGCCCTTCAGTAATCGTGTCGCCCAAGGAGCAGAACCCAAGGCGATGACCACCGCTGTCGTCAACGACAACTACGACCCGGCGTTGATCGGATACTTGACACCTCCCGGCGTGTCCGGAGACTCCCGACGTTGGGAAGATCAACGACATGGGACGTCCAAGTAGGTACCCGCAGGAACTGCGGGATCGGGCAGTGCGGATGGTGACGGAGATCCGGCCGGACTACGGGTCGCAGTGGTCGGCGATCTGCGCCGTGGCGGGCAAGCTCGGGATCGGGGCGCCGGAGACGGTCCGGACCTGGGTGCGCCGGGCTGAGGTCGACGGCGGGCACCGTCCGGGGGTGAGCACCGAGCAGGCCGCGGAGGTTGCTCGCCTGAAGCGGGAGAACGCTGAGCTGCGCCGGGCCAATGAGATCTTGAAGGCAGCGGCGATTTTCTTCGGGGCCGAGCTCGACCGGCCCGCGAGACGGTGATCACTTTCATCACCGAGCACAAGGACCACCGCGTGGCCGATGGGCTGCGCTGGGGTGTCGAGCCCTTGTGCGCCGTGCTGACCGAGCATGGCATCCCGATCGCCCCCTCGACCTACTACGAGTGGGCCGGCCGGGCGCCCAGCCGGCAGGAGCTGCGTGATGAGCAGGTCACGGAGCTCATCGGTGCCGAGCGGGCCAGCTCACCGTTCGTCGCGACCCTGGGGTCACGCAAGATGTGGCTGCG
>Ga0136633_1000235_pt1 | contig 41756 bp, 44 predicted proteins | sample AntDrymeUQ832206_2_FD_105494 | JGI IMG/M metagenome (GOLD analysis project Ga0136633, IMG submission 105494) | Polar desert sand microbial communities from Dry Valleys, Antarctica - metaG UQ83 (22.06) | ecosystem: Environmental > Terrestrial > Soil > Desert | place: Antarctica: Dry Valley... | reverse complement strand
TGTCGCCGATGTCCCGGCGGGCAACGACGACCGCTTCCTCGATGGCGACCAGCGTCGCCGCTGGGATGCCGTCATCGTGATGGATCGAGGCTCGCGATCCTGTAAGTGGGATCGAGCGTTGGACGACTCCCGGGGGGAGCGTCGTGGTGGAGGTGGTGCTGGTGCTCGTCGTCGTGCTGGACGTTGCAACCGACGTCGGCACCGTCGACGTGCTCGACGCAGGGCTGACGGCGAGCGTCACGGTTGGGGGGGAGGCAGTGGGCGGGCCGTCGGCGCAGCCGGGAAGGAGAAGGCTGAACAGCCAGGCGATTCCAGCCGCCCGCCGGGCCGCCCGCCAGCTCAAGCCAACCTACGCGCCGTCGATCTGGCGGAGGCATCTGAGCCGAGCGTCAGATTGCAATGACGTTCACAGCGATTCCGAGGTGGCCGGCGACGCGGGGGAGCTCGGTGGTATCGCTCGCGATCACCGCCACCGGACCGAGGGCCCCCTGAGCAACCGCACCGAGATGGGCGTCGGCGACGGAGAGGTCGAGGGCGTTCCGGATGGCTGCGGCGCGGTCCGCCGCCGGGCGGTCCAGAGGCGCGTCATCCGCTCGCAGCCGGTCGACGGTGACGGCGGTACCGGACGACCTCCGGTCCCAGCCCGCTTCGACGCAGACGGCGGTTGGCGCGACGAGGCGAACTGATCCGGCTCTGCGGAGGTTACGAGACGCCACGACTTCGACACACGCAAGCACGCGTCGGTGCTTGCGGTGGGTGACGTCGGCGAGCGCCTGGATCGCCCCATTGTCGAGGATCACCGTTCGCGCCGGCTTCACGCTGCCGCAGCGAGACCGGCCGCGTACAGCAGCACGTCGTCGGCCGTGGGGTTGTTCCGGATGGCGCTCACCTCCGACGCGGCGCGGTGGAGTAGTTCCGGCCGGCTCGCCAGCGGGTTTCCGTCGATCTCCGCTGCCGCGAGCGCCATCTCGACCAGGTCGGGTCGGGCCTGGGGATGGGCCCGGTGATGGGCGTCGAGCAGGGCTCGCTGGGCAACAGCTTCGAGAACGTCTCGAAGGCCTCGCACCGTCAAGGCCGTCGTCGACTCCGCCAGTCCCATGCTTGACGCCAGGGCGGCGGCGTCTCGTAGCGCCACCGGCATTCGTACCGAAGTGCCGACGGTCTCGTCGCCGGACGCATCGAGCAGATCAAGAAGTCGGCCGAGCGTGGGATCGTCCATCCCGGAACGATACTACGAGATGTACCACACACCTCGAAGCGAGCGGCGCGCCTCGGGTTGAGGAGGGGCCAGCAAGAAAACATAGGATTGTCGCCATGGACGACGAGAAGCAGGGGTGGCAGGAGCTCGGGCAGCAGCTGCGAGTGGACGCGGTCAAGATCAGCGGTGTCGCAGCGTCGGGCCACCCGACCAGTTCGATGTCGGCGGCGGACCTCATGGCCGTGCTGATCAGTAAGTACCTCCACTACGACTTCGATACGCCTGAGAACCCGAACAACGACCACCTGATCTTCTCCAAGGGACATGCGTCACCCCTGCTGTACGCCATCTACAAGGCCTGCGGTGCGGTGACGGAGGAGGAGATGGCCACCTACCGCCAGCTCGGTAGCCGGCTGGAGGGCCACCCCACGCCCGATCTCCCGTGGGTCGACGTGGCCACCGGGTCCCTCGGCCAGGGCCTGCCCATCGCCGTCGGCGTTGCGCTGGCGGCCAAGAAGCTCGACCAGCTCGACTACCGGACCTGGGTGCTGTGCGGTGACTCGGAGATGGCCGAGGGGTCCATGTGGGAGGCCTTCGAGGAGGCCAGCTACACCAATCTCGACAACCTCACCGCCATCATCGACGTGAACCGCCTGGGTCAGAGCGGCGAGACCCGCCACGGCTGGGACCTCGCCGCCTATCGCAACCGGGCCGAGGCGTTCGGCTGGCACGCCATAGAGGTCGACGGCCACGACGTGGAAGCGATCGACGCCGCGTTCGCCGAGGCCGTGGCCACCAAGGGCAAGCCTTCGGTGATCATCGCCAAGACAAAGAAGGGCGCCGGCGTGAAGTCGGTGGAGGACCAGCTCAACGCCCACGGCAAGGCCGTCCCCGACTACGAGGACGCCATCGAGGAGCTCGGTGGCGACCGCGGCATCACCGTCCAGGTGCCCAAGCCGCCCACCGACGGCAAGCCCCACGTCTTCGACACCGGTGAGCTGCAGCTGCCCACCTATGAGAAGGGCGGCGACAAGGTCTCCACCCGCAAGGCCTACGGCGATGCCCTGGCCGCGCTCGGCGCAGCACGGGGCGACGTGGTCGCTCTCGACGGCGAGGTCTCCAACTCCACCTTCTCGGAGATCTTCCGCAATGCCCACCCGGACCGGTACTTCGAGTGCTACATCGCCGAGCAGCAGATGATCGCCACGGCGGTCGGCATGCAGGTCCGGGGGTGGATGCCCTACGCCTCCACGTTCGCCGCCTTCCTGAGCCGGGCGTACGACTTCATCCGCATGGGTGCGGTCAGCCAGGTCCGCATGAACATCTGCGGCTCCCACGCCGGCGTCTCCATCGGCGAGGACGGCCCCTCCCAGATGGGACTCGAGGACATCGCCTCGTTCCGGGCCGTGCTCAACAGCACAGTCCTGTACCCGAGCGACGCCACCCAGACCGCGGCCCTGGTCGCCCTGATGGCCGACATTCCCAAAGGTGTGGCGTATCTGCGCACCACCCGTGGCAACACCGACATCCTCTACTCCTCCGACGAGACGTTCGAGATCGGCGGCTCGAAGGTCCTCCGCTCCTCCGACGACGACAAGGTCACCCTCGTGGCCGCCGGCATCACCCTCCACGAGTCGCTGAAGGCGGCCGACGCCCTGGCAACCGACGGCCTGGCCGTACGCGTCATCGACCTCTACTCGATCAAGCCGATCGACGTCGCCACCCTCGTCGAGGCGGCCCGGGCCACCGACGGCCGGGTCATCATCGTGGAGGACCACTGGCCCGAGGGCGGCATCGGTGAGGCTGTCTCCTCGGCCCTGGCCGAGGCCCAGCTCGACATCCCCCTCAAGCTGGTCAAGCTGGCCGTCGCCAAGCTGCCCGGCTCGGCCAAGCCCGACGAGTGCATCACCGCGGCGGGCATCGATGCCGAGTCGATCGCCGGCGCCGCCCGCAAGCTCGCCGGCTGACGTCGCCAGCTACCCGCCCGGAATCGCCCGGGCGGGTAGCCTCGCTCGCATGAGGGTCTGCGCACGCGTCCGGTTTCAGCCCTGACCGAGCGTGCACTGAGCCGGGTGGTCACGGATCGGCCCCCCCTCTCCACCCGCGACGCCATCCTGTCCGAGGCCCTGCGCTGCTTCGCCGAGCACGGATACGAGGGGACGTCGCTGAACGACATCGCCGCCGGCGTCGGCATCCGCCGGCCCAGCCTGCTGCACCACTTCCCGTCCAAGGAGGCCCTGTACCGCCAGGTCTTCGAGCGGGCCCTCGCCGACTGGTACCTGGAGGTCGACGCCGCCACCGAGGTCCCCGAGGAGGGCTGGCCGCAGGTCGACAAGATCCTGACGGCCGGCTTCCGCTTCTTCATGGACCACCCGGAGTTCGTCCGTCTCGTCCGGCGGGAGGCGCTGGAGGGCGGGAGCCGCCTCGGCGTCGAGCTGGGCGAGGGCCTGCGGCCGTACTTCAACACCGCGGTGGCGTTCTTCGAGCGGGAGATGGCCGGCGGTCGCCTCCGCCGCCACGACCCCCAGCAGCTGTTCTTCACCATCTACGGCGCCCTCGTCAGCTATTTCAGCGACATTCCGCTGCTGGAGGGGCTCCTGGGCGGTGACCCGCTGGCCCTCGAGGTCGTCGAGGCCCGCCTCCGGCACCTCCGCTCCCTGTTACGGGCGGCGCTCGAGCCCTAGCTCCGGGCGGGGCGGTTCTCCTTGCGCCAGACGAAGCGGAGTCCGGACCACACCTCGTCGACCGCGCAGACCTTGTTGTCGACCAGGCCCTGAGGCAGGCTCACCTCCCGCAGCACTCGATACCGAGCTTCCGGGCCAGGGGAGTACCTGAGTATCCGACCATGGGAAGACATTGCCATGGCGCGAGTTTGATACATGAAATAGCATGGAACGGTATGAAGGCTCCCCGTTCCGGGTGGATGTCGGCCGCTCAGGCGTGCCGGCGGCTCCACGTCTCGCGGACGACACTGCTCCACCTCATCGACGACGGTGAGTTGCCGGCGTACCGGATCGGGTGGATGCTCCGCCTGCTGATCGAGGACGTGGAGGCATATCGCGAAGCCCATCCCTCCGCCCCCCCAAGGGACGATGGCTGACTCACGGGGCGGCCCGGAGGACGAGGGCGGCGTTCTGGCCGCCGAACCCCGCCGCGTTCACCAGCACCGACCGCAGCGGACCGGTCCGGGGCGATCCCGTCACGTGGTCGAACCGGCACTCCGGGTCCACCGTGCCAGGCTCCAGGCCACGCGTGGCTGGAAGGATCTGGTGGTGGAGGGCCAGGGCGGCCACCATGACGCCGAAAGCGCCGGCGGCGCCCAGCCCGTGGCCGAGCGCCGCCTTCGGGGCGGTGACGGCCAGGCCCGGCGCCGGCCCGAACACGGCCCGCAGGGCGTGGGCCTCGGACAGGTCGCCCTGGACGGTGGCGGTGGCGTGGGCCACCAGGGCGTCGATGTGGCCGGGTTCGGCGCCGGCGTCGGCCAGCGCACGGCGCATGGCCGCCGCCGCCCCTCGGCCGTCGGGGCGGGGCGCGGCCACGTGGTAGGCGTCGCCGGCACTTCCGCCTCCCGCCACCACCGCCAGCACCGTCGCCCCCCGATCCTGGGCCCGACGCAGCCGCTCGAGCACGAAGACCGCCGCACCCTCCGATGCCACCATGCCCGCCCGGCCCACGGCATAGGGGCGGCACGCCGACGCGGGATCGGCACCGGCCGGCGCCAGCGCCCCCGCATTGACCAGCGAGCCGAGCAGCATGGGCGACAGGGCGGCGTCGGTGGCGCCGGCCAGCACGACCTCGGCGTCGCCCCGTTGCAGGACGCGCAGGCCGTCGAGCACGGCCTGCACGCCCGCCGCACATGCGCCGACGCCGCCGAGCACCGGACCGGTGGCTCCGAACACCATGGACGGCTGGCAGGCCGCCATGTTCGGACCGTAGATGGGGACGAAGAGGGGGCTGACCCGGGCGGGGCGGGCCGCGGCAGGGCCGGCGGCGGTCTCGGCCTCGATCAGCCCGCCGGCCCCCGTGTGCACGACCACGCCCAGCCCGTCACCGGTGTAGCCCTCGAGCCCGGCGTCGACGAGGGCCATGCCGGCGGCGGCCACCGAGAACTGGCTGAAGCGGCCCATGCGCCGGACCAGGTGGCGGTCGATGTGGTCCGACGCGCAGAACCAGGCGGCCGGGCCCACGACACCGCAGCCGGCGCGTTGCAGAGCCGGCTGCGCAACCACGAGTCCCGAGTCGCCGGCCAGCAGCCGTGACCAGGTGACGGTGGCGTCGCCGAGGGGGGTGATCGCACCGATCCCCGTCAGCACGACGGTGGCGTCGGCGTCGATCCCGTCGGCGTCGATCACGGCGGCGCCGACGATATCAGCGTCCTTTGATACTCATTGTAGAGTTGGCCGCCATGGTGAGCGCCGTGACCCAGAAGGAGGCCGGCCGCCTCTCGGAGGACCTTGCCGTGATCGCCGAGCCCCACCGCCTGCTCATGCTCCGTCATCTGCGCCGGGGGCCGCGCAGCGCCGGGTACCTGGCCAAGGCCCTCGACCTGCCCCAGCCCCTGGCCGCCTACCACCTGTCCGTGCTCCTGCAGGCCGGCTTGATCACCAAGCGACGCAACGGTCGGTTCACGTGCTACGCCGCCGATCACGGCAGGGTCAGCGAGCTCCATCGCACGATGGGCCGGTTGGTGGGCGTCTCCGGGGCGGTCTCCGAGGCCCGCCTGGCGGCAGACGACCCGTGCTGAGCGAGCCTGGCGGGCTGGTCCTGGAGCCCTCGCCCGCCGGCGAGATCCGCTGTTACCCCGACCGGGTGCGCACCATCGTCGAGGCCCTCGACCGGGCGGTGCGCCTCTTCCCCGACGCGGTGGCCCTGGAGACGGCCGAGGGCGACGTCACCTACGCCGAGTTTGCCGAGCTGGTGGAGGGTGCGGCCGAGCGGCTGGTCGAGGAGGGCCTCTCCCCGGGCGACCGGCTGGCCGTCTGCCTCCGGAACGGGCTCGACATCACCGTGGCCATCTGGGCCTGCGCCCGGGCCGGGCTGGTCTTCGTGGGACTGTCCACCCGGCTGGCGCCGACGCAGTGGGCCTACATGCTGTCCCATTCCGGGGCCTCGCTGGCCCTCGGTCATCCCGAGTTCGCCGACGGCCTGCGCCGGGCCGGGGCCGACGCCGGCCTCGCCCCCGCCCGGGTGCGGGAGGTGGGCGACCACCTCACCGGGCGCCGGCGGACGTGGCGCGGGGAGTCCGTCCCCTTCCCCGACGAGGACAGCACGTATGGGGTGATCTACACCTCGGGCACCACCGGTCGGCCCAAGGCCAGCCGGGTCGTGCACCGCGGCACCATGCACTCCGCCATCGCCTACGTGCGCACGCTGGCCCTCACCGCCCGCGACCGCACGGCCATCGTCTTCCCTCTCTACTACGTGACCGGCCACGTGGCCCAGGTGACCCCGATGATGCTGGTGGGGGGCACGTCGGTGACCGTCGCCGACGTCGTACCCCGCGAGTTCGTCCGGTTGATCGACCAGCGCCGAATCACCTACCTGATGGTCGTCCCCTCTATTTGGCCGCTGCTCCTGCGCGACCCGGCTTTCGGGTGGCCGCAGCTCGCCCATGTGGAGATCGGGGCCTTCGGAGGCTCGCCGGTGCCCCTTTCCACCATCGGCGCACTCCGTGAGCGGATGCCTCAGCTGCGCCTCTACGACGCCTACGGGCTCACCGAGACCCACTCCCCGGCCACCATCCTCCTCGACTCGGAGTTCCGCCGGAAGCCCGGTTCGGTCGGTCGCCCCCTGCCGTGCGCCGACGTGCGGGTGGTCGACGACGACGGCCACGACGTGTTGCCCGGCGAGCCCGGCGAGCTGTGGATCCGGGGTCCGATGGTGACACTGGGCTACTTCGGCGACGACGCCGCCACCGAGGCGGCCATCACCGACGGCTGGCTCCACAGCGGCGACTACGCCCGGGTCGACGACGAGGGGTACGTGTTCATCCTCGACCGCAAGAAGGACATGATCATGCGGGGCGGCAACAAGGTGTACTCCGTCGAGCTGGAGTACCTGCTGGTCAGCCACCCCGACATCGCCGAGGCGGCGGTGTTCGGCGTGCCCGACCGCCTGGCGTATGAGTCGGTGGCCACGTACGTGGTGCCGGCCACCGGGCGCACCGTCGACGCTGCCGCCGTGCAGCAGTGGGTGGCCGGCCACATGGCCGACTACGCCGTGCCCCGCCACGTACGGGTCGTCGACGTGATTCCCCGCAACCGAACGGGCAAGATCGACAAGCTGGCATTGAGGGAGACGATGGAACTGGAACTGTCATCGGCGGCCGCAAGATGAGCGAGATCGAGCCTCGGGTACGGAGCGTCGTCGCCATTCACCTCGACGTGGAGTCCGATCGGCTCCGGCCCGACGCCCGCCTGGGCGAGGACCTCTGTGTCGACTCGCTGGCCGCCACCGAATTGGCCATGGTGCTCGAGGACGAGTTCGACATTGCGCTGCCCGAGGAGGCCCTTGGCTGCGTGCGGACCTTCGGCGACGTGGTGACGTTGGTGCAGGAACGGGTGGAGATCCGCCGTCACGCCGCCGACGCCCCAGCCTGAGCTGGGGCGCCCTCGATGGGCGCGGCCTCAGAGCAGCGGCGTATCGGGCTCCAGCCCGAGGAACACCCGCCCGACGGTCTCTAGGCCCGGGAACGCAAGCACGACGTGGGCGTTGAGGGCATGGACGTCGCGGTGGCGGCGTTGCAGCGGGTGGTCCACGAACAGCGCGGTGGTACCTGCGGCCTCGACGCACAGGTTCACAGCGTCGCGGCCGGCGCGCGCAGCATTGACCACCGCCAGTCTGGCGACGGCCCGATCCGTCAGAGAAATGTCGTCGCCGTCCACAGCCGCAGCGGCCAGGCCGACCATGGTCTCGACCAGGAAGGCCCGGGCCGACCGGGTGGCGGCCTCGGCCCGGGCCACCATCGACTGCACGACGTCACGCTCGGCGAGGCCCCGGGCACTGCGGTAGGGCGTCTTGACCTGCGCCAGGACCACTAGGTCGGCGATCGCGCCGCGGGCTATGCCGAGGGACACGGCGGCGAGAGGGGCGAAGAACAGCGGCATCGGGGGCATGCGCCACATCGGGCCGCTCGGCCATGGATCGAACGCAAAGCCCATCGCATAGCAGGCAGGAATGTCGAGCGCCTCGACCTCGTAGTCGTGGCTGGCTGTGCCCTGCAGCCCCGAGGTGTGCCACGTGGGATGGATGGTGGCTTCCGACGCCGGGAAGAACGCGAGACGGGCCTCGGGACGCCCGTCCTCAGAGGTGCGCAGCTCCCCCTCCCCGTCGACGAGTAGGCAGGCGCCGCTCATCCAGTCGGAATGCGTGACGGCGCTCCCGAAGCCCCAGCGGCCGGTAAGGCACAGGGAGCCGTCCTCGGCGACGGTGGCCCGGCCCGCGGTATTGAAGGACCCGCCGGTCAGGGTGGCGGGTGACGTGAAGATGCTGCGGGCGCCGTCGGCCGGCAGATAGGCGGCCAATGCGTTGGTGCCAACCGCCACCGCCGCGCACCAGCCAGTGGATCCGTCCGCCGCAGCCAGGGCGGCAATAGCGTCGACGACCTCCGCTGGAGCGGCCTCTGCGCCACCCAGCTCCGCCGGCAGCCACATCGCGGGCACGCCGCTCGCCCGGAGGTCGGCGACCACGTCTGCGGGCAGGTGGCCGCCAGTCTCGATGGCCGCCGACTTCGCAGCCACCCCATCGCACATCCGGCCGGCGGCGGCGAGCGCCGCGGCCCCGGCGTACATCTGACTCAACGTACCGCCACCAGGCGGCGGATGCGGTAGCTGATGCCCACCGGCGCCGACCTGACCCGGCGCTGGAGCTCCTCGACGGCGGCCGCCACCCGCTCCGGACCTGCACCGGGAGCGTAGAACGAGTGGACGACGCGCTCGGCGTCGTCCGGGCCGCGCACGGTGCGGATGAAGACACCCGTCTCGTCCCCGACGAGGCTGAGCCCGGCGGCCCGGAACCGCTCGTCGACGCCGGAGCCGTGGAGCGGCTCGGGATAGTCGGCGCCGGCCTGGCCGAGGGCGCCGAGGATCTCGGCGAACGCCGGAGCGCCGGCCGGCCCCGGGGTCGCGGCGCGAACGGGAATGGTGGCCACCACCCTCCCTCCCGGCCGGAGCACGCGCCGGACCTCCGCCAGTGCGAACTCCAAGGGGCGGAGCAGCATCAGCGCCATCGACGCCACGACGGCGTCCGCCGCCTCGGCGGCGATGGGCAGGGCCGACGCCTCCGCCCGGACCAGCGAACCGGGGCCCGACCGGGCCAGGCTCAACTCGCCCGCCGACCGGTCGACGCCGACCACTTGCGCCGCGTCCAGCATGCCTGCCAGAGGCCCACTGCCGCAGGCCAGGTCGATGACCGTCGACATCCCGGGCGGGACCGCTTCCACCAGCCAGTCATAGGGTGACCGGCCGTCTCCGTCGAGAGCGTCGGCGAGGACATCCTGAGTGATGCCCGGGTTGGCGTCGTGGTAGTCGACCACGTAGCCGTCCCAACCGTCGGCCCGCATGGGCACGAGGCTGTCACGCATCGAGAACCCGGGTGAGCACGGCGGCCTTCAGCTCCACGAACCGGGGGTCGGACAGCGTGGCCCGCCCGCGGGGCATGGGTAGGTCAAGCACGAGCTCCTCCATCACGGTGGAAGGACGATGTGAGAGTCGCAGCAGGCGGTGGCCGAGGAGCAGCGCCTCCTCCACGTCGTGGGTGACCAGGAGCGTCGCCGTCCGTCGCTCGGCCAGCAGGCCGATCAGCCACTCCTGCATGCGGACACGGGTCTGGGCGTCGAGCGCCCCGAACGGCTCGTCGAGCAGGAGCAGCGGGGGTTGGTTGGCCAACACCTGGGCGATGGCCGCCCGCTGACGCATCCCGCCCGACAGCTGGCGGGGCAGCAGGTCGGCCGAGCCGTTCAACCCGGTAGCGTCGAGCAGCTCGTCGGCAATCTCCGAGGCCCGCCGGACGCCGAGAGCGCGGGGTCCCCACTCGAGGTTGGCCCGGAGGGACAGCCACGGGAACAGCGTGGCGCCCTGTACGACCATCGGCCGCTCGGGCGACGGGCCCCTGACAGGCGCACCGCCGGCTTCCACCCGGCCGTTGTCAGGGAGCTCGAGGCCGGCCAGCACCCGCAGCAGGGTGGACTTTCCGCACCCACTGGGCCCGAGGACGGCGACGACCTCTCCAAGAGCCACCCGCAGGTCGATACCGGCCAGCACCGAAAGGGCGCCGTAGAACTTGGTGACGCCGGTGGCGGCGAGGGCAGGCGCTGCGGTGGCGTGCGCCTTGGCGATCGGATCGCTCAGGAGTCGGCCCACCGCACCAGTGGACGGAAGGCCGCCCGCAGGAGGGAATCGCCGGCCAGGCCCACGACGGCGAACGTCGCCATACCGACGATGATCTGTTCGAGGCCAGGGCCCTCCCTGGCCGCAAGCATCATGGCCCCGAGCCCCCGGCTCACACCGGTGAGCTCGGCGACGATCACCGTGGTCCAGCCCAGTGTGAGTCCCAGGCGCAGGCCGGTGACGATGCCGGGAAGGGCCGACGGCAGGTAGACCCGCCTGGCCAGGTCACGCTGCCGGGTGCCGAGCATGCGCGCCGTGTCGACCAGTTGGCGGGGGACCCGGGCCGTGCTGTCTGCGGTGGCCACGACGATGGGGGAGACGGCGCCGATGAACACGAGGAAGCGCCCTGCGCCCTGGCCGAGCCCGAACCAGACGAGGGCGATCGGCAGCCAGGCGGTGATGGGTACGGAACGGATGGACTGGTAGAGGGGGTCGACGGCGGCGGCCATCCATCGCGAGAGACCGAGGCCGAGCCCAAGGGGCAGGCCGACGCAGACGGCGAGGGCGTAGCCCACCACCCAGAGCCCGATGCTGGCCTCGACGTGCTCGGCCGCCGCGCCCTTGAAACGAATGACGCCCGGCACCGGAGGCCGGCTCGGGGCGAACACGAACTCCCTGGCGCTGCGGAGCAGGTCGCCCGGTGGCGGGAGCGCGTTCTCCGACAGCGCGCCGGTGGCGCTGAGGATCGACCACGCCGTCAGCAGCACGGCCGGGAGCGCGAGCCCGACCGCGAGCCGGCGCCAGCCCGAAAGCCGCCTGCGGGTGGCGATCCGGCTGCTGGGGCCCAGGACATCACCCAGGTCCAGGCCGGCGTCGCCCTCCACCTCTCGAAGGGCCATATCGTGCCGCCTCAGTTCTTGGGCTGGAAATCCAGGAGGAGCAGGTCGTCGATCTTCGGCTTGGTGGTCAGCACTCCCTGGGTCAGCATCATCTCGGCCGCGCCCTCGAACTGGGCCTTCCGTGCCTGGTCGAAGCGCCAGACCGCTCCGATGTTCTCGAGCGCCCCCTTGTACACCGGCTCGGTGTACTCGAACTGCTCGACCAGGAGCTTGCGCCACGGCTCCGGGGCGTTCACACCGTTGGGAGTGAAGTACTCGGCTGCGTCTCGCTGCATCTTGGCGACAGCGGTGAGCAGGTCGGGGTCGTTGAGGTTTTTCGGGGCGGCCCACATGGCGGTGTTGATGTCCCCCGCCGGCGTGCCGTAGACCTCATTGATCCGGACCCCTCGCCCGGATACCACACTCTGGGTGCACAGCGGCTCGGTGCCCATGAAGGCGTCGACGTCGCCGCGGTCCAACGCCCCTGGTTGGTCGGCGAAACCGACCGGCACCGGCGTGACGTCGCGTTCGAGTTTGAGACCCACCTTGTCGAGGGCGGCGGTCAGGGCGAGCACCTGGACACCGGGCGGCGGCACCGCCACCTTCTTGCCCTTGAGGTCGGCCATGGTCTTGATACCCCGGTCGGAGCGGGCGACGAGGCCGATGCCCTGCCGGGAGCACATGGAGATGACCTTGGACTTGAGGCCGGTGGTGCTGGCCTCGATGAGGGTGTTGTAGTACCCCATGAGGCCGAAGTCGAGCTCCCCGGCGGCCAGCAGGCGGCTGATCTCTGCGGCGCTGGTGACGATGACCGGCTTGATGGTGAGCCCCGGCGGCGCATAGTCCTTCCAGTACAGCATCGACGAGGCGTGGTTCCTGGCGTACACCGCCGTGGTGATGGTCTTACCGCCGAAGTCCTTTGCCGCCGCTGCCGGCTGTTGCGCCGGCGCGGTTGTGTTGGTGGTGGCGGTGTCGTCGTCGCCACCGCACGCGGCAAGCAGAGCGGCCGTTGCCGCACCCCCGGCGGCCAGTCCGAGGAACCTCCGCCGGGTCAGGTCGTTTGCGGTCAAGCGGCTCCTTCACGAATCAACATGAATTGATGAATCTATCGGACGGGTTCCCGCCGCTGCAAGGCGCCACGAACCCCTCTCACGTCGCCCTTGGACGTCGGTGGGTGGAGTCTGGGCGTCCGGCGTGGGGAGGTTCTGATGCAGATGAGATCGGGCCGCGGCCAGTCACGGAAGCTGGTGATGGTGGCCCTCTGTGCGGCGACGGCGGCCGTGCTGCTGGCGGGCTCGAGCCCGTCGGGCGCCGCCGTCAGCGCGGTGAGCGGCCGGGCCTTCGGCGAGCGCGTCAGCGTCAGCCTCATCGGAAGCCCCCCTTCACCTCGGGGCCCGCCCCGGAGGTCGTCCTGCCGCCGGCGGGCGGCGCGCTGGCCGACTCCCTCCCGTCGGTCTCCGTCAGCCCGCCGGGGAACCCACCTCCGGTGTTCCTGCTCACCACCGGGCGGCTGGACGTCAGCACGTCGGGTCAGCCCGGTCCGGTTGGATCCTCCACGAGCACCGCCACGGTGGCAATGGTGAGCGCCCTCCGGGGCTCCAGTCGACCGATCGGCTTCTTCGACGCTGCGCTGGTCTCGGCCACGTGCACGTCGAGCGAATCCAGCTCCACCGGGTCGACGACGCTGACCGGCGCCACCCTCAACGTCGGGAGCAACCCCTCCCAGCCGCTGTCGGCCAATCCCGCGCCGAACACGACGATCGAAGGGACCAACCCCGACAACGGCGACCGGTTCCGCGTCGTCCTCAACGAGCAGGTGGTGACGCCGACCTCGATCACCGTCAACGCCGTCCACATCTACCTTGGACTCGAGGAGGACGACGCGGCCAAGGGCGAGATCTCATCGGCCATGTCGAGTGTGGCGTCACCGCGGCGGCGACGACCACCACGATCGCTCCCGCCGGCACGTGCGACGGCCGCACCGCCACCATCGTGGGCACCAGCGGCGACGACACGATTACGGGGACCGCCGGAGCCGACGTGATCGCCGGCGGTGCGGGCAACGACAACATCCGGGGCCTGGGCGGCGACGACGTCATCTGCGGCGACGCCGGCAACGACCTGATCCTGGGTGGTCCCGGCAACGACCGCATCCTTGGCGGGGCCGGCAGTGACCAGATCCTGGGCGAGGACGGCAACGACACCCTCTTGGGCGGGGCCGGCTCCGACCGGCTCGTGGGCGGCCCGGGGGACGACTCGCTGGCGGGTGAGGCCGATCCCGACCAGTGCCTCGGCGACGCCGGGACGGACACGGCCTCGACCTGCGAGTCGGTCGTCGGGGTGCCCTGAGGGGACCGTTTGGTCACTGCGCGGCCCCCAAGCCTCACCGATTGACCAATCGGTGAGGCTTGGCTAGCCGGGCACCACGTCGAGGCGGCGCTTGAACGACCTCTCGAATAGCTCGCGCTTGCGGCGGGCGCCCCACAGCTCGATGGCGATGTCGGTGTCAGCGGTGACCAGCAGCCGGGCCTGGGCACCGTCGACGACCACCTCGATGCCGTCGACGTTTCCGCACCGGCCGCGGTCCAGCCCGTCGGCCACGCGGAGGAGCGCGGCGAGGCGGGTGACGCGGTCGCGGTCCTCGCGGTCGAGCGAGGCGAAGGGCTCATGCGGCGGCTTCGGACCCCCACCACGGTGGGCCCGCGCCAGGGCGGCCACGAAGTCGACCTCCACCGGGGTGAAGCCCCGCAGCCGCCCGTGCTGGATGAGGTAGGCCGAGTGCTTGTGATGCGACTCGGTGGACACGTGCTCGCCGATGTCGTGGAGCAGGCCGGCGTGTTCCAGCAGCTCGCGGTCCGCATCCCCGAGCCCGTGGAGGCCCACGGTCTGATCGAACAGGTCGAGGGCCAGGCGGGCTGTCTGGCGGCCGTGACCTTCGTCCCAGTTGCACCGCCGCGCCAGCTGCACCACCGAAGAGGCCCGGATGGCCCGGGGGTCGGCCGACCAGTCGGTGGCCTCGTGGCGGGGGATGGCGTCGAGGATGATGCCCTCCCGGAGCGCCCATTCGCTCACCGTCATCCGGTCGAACCCGAACAGCTCCATGGCCGTGAGCAGGAGGGTGGACCCCGTGGGGATGATGTCGGCCCGCTTGGGCTCCAGGCCGGCCAGCGCAGCCCGCTCTGAGGATCGCAGCGCGAGTAGCTCCCTGTGCAGCGGCAGCAGCTCATCGCGGGTGAAGGTGAACTGATTGATCGAGCGGGGCACGCTCCCGGTGCGCCGGGCCGCCACCATCCTGGCCAGGTCGCAGAAGGTGCCGCTGCTGCCGACGGCCATGCCGGGATGCAGGTGGGCGACGTCGTCGGCCAGGGGGGCGAGCGCGCTCGTGACCCGCTTCTCGACGCGCCGGACGTCGTCGGCGCTGAAGGGGTCGCCGGTGACCAGCTCGGCCGAGAGGCGGGCGACCCCGAGCTTGACGCTCTGCGCCAGCTTCATGCCCGACGTGTCGCCGACCATGATCTCGAGGCTCCCGCCACCGAGGTCGAGGCAGAGGGCGGGTCCCGGATCGATGACGACGGCAGCGCGGACGGCCTCGAAGATCAGCCGGGCCTCCTCCCGGCCGCTGATCACGCGCACCTTGACGCCCGCCTCGGCCGCCATGCGGTCGACCACCTCGCCGCCGTTCTCGGCCTCGCGCAGTGCGGAGGTGGCCCGGGCGTGGATCTCCTCCGTGCCGGCGCCGATGGCGAGCCGTCGGAACCTCTCGACGGTGGCCACGGCTCGGTCGGCCAGGGCATCGGGGATCCGGCCCTCGCGTCCGACTGCGTCGCCCAGCCGGAGCATGTCCTTCTCCTTGATGAGCGGTACGAAGGTGCCGTCGGGATGGGCGTCCACGACGAGGAGGTGAAAGGAGTTCGACCCCAGGTCGAAGGCGGCGATGCGCATGTGCTCAGAGGCTACGTCGGCGGAGAGCCGCCAAGAACTTCGGTCGGCGGTCATCGACCCCGAGTTCACCTCCCCTTCGTTCCCACGAAACCGGGCGAACATGTTGGTTTTGTAGGTTGCGGGCATGGAGTCGACCGCCGTCCCGCGCGACCACTTCCGGGCCTCGCTCCTCCTTGTCCTCGGCGAGGCGCCCACCTACGGCTACGACCTTCCCGCTCTTCTCGCGCCGCTGGGCCTGGGCGACGCCGATCGGGGCTTCGTCTACCGCACCTTGCGGGTCATGGAGGCCGACGGACTGGTCAGCTCGGCCTGGGATCCGTCGCCGACCGGTCCCGCCCGGCGGACCTACACCGTGACGCCGGCCGGCCGCGCATGGGGTGCGGCGGCGTCGGCTGCGCTGCGGGACGCCGACCGGCACATGGCCGCATGGCAGGCCCGCTACCGCCTCCTGCAGCGCCGGGGTGGACCGCAGGTCGTGCAGCGCGTGCCCGCCGCCAGCTGAGGGCTGATCTGAGCCGACACAGGCGGCCCGATCACCCCGGCGGCGGGAGGCGGCGGGGCTCTCCGGCGCCAAGGACCCATGTCGTGCTCTTATCGGTCTCTGCATCGCGCCTGACGTCGAGCGCGTCGAGCACCTCCTCCACCACGTCGCCGTGCGTGCACAGCGCGGTGAAGCCGGCGGCGTCGAGGAGGCTGTTGACGAGGGCGACGCCGGCGCGGGTCTCGCCCTCGGCGAGATCGTCGGACGGCTCCACCGCCAGCCCGCGCGCCGCGGCGAGCGGCGCAACCGTCTGGCTGCATCGTAAGTAGGGGCTGGACAGCACCCGGACGATGTCGAAGCCGGCGAGCTCGGCCACCAGGGCCTCGGCCTGGGCCTCGCCCTTCGGGGTGAGCGGCCGGAGGTCGTCCGGGCTCTCCCATTTCTGGCGGCTGCCCGCCTTGGCGTGACGAATCAGGAGCACTGCCATGTCAGACGACCCGGTCGAGGGCGGCCAGCAGTGAAGTATCCCTTGTGTAGGTGAGGAGCGACCGGGCCGTGTCGACGGAGACCCATCGCACCTCGTCGACCTCGTCGGACGGGGTGAACGTGCCGTCGACCGGTGTCATGGCCCAGTAGCGCACGTGCTTCGGCCGGTTGCGCCGGTCGCGGTAGGACGTCGGCGGCAGCTCCGGGCCCATGACGCACCGCAGCCCGGTCTCCTCCGCCACCTCCCGCAGGGCGGCGTGGGCGTGGTCCTCTCCTGGGTCGAGCTTGCCCTTGGGCACCGTCCAGTCGTCGTAGCGGGGCCGGTGGACGAGCAGGACCTCCACGTCACCCGTGGGCGAGCGTCGCCAGACCACCCCGCCGGCGGCCTGCACCACCGTGGTGCGGGTACGGGTCACATCCAGCTCCGTAGCTTCTCGTCGGACGCCTTGGCCCACGCCTTCGGCCACTGCTTCCGATTGCGGGCCGCCTCGGCCAGCTGCATGGCGATCAGCTCCCCGACCGCCAGCGAGACCTCGGCGTCCGCGCCTTCCACCGCACCGCGCAGCCACGCCTCGGCCACCATGGCGTCCTGGTGGTCACCGAGCACGGTCTGCAGGTCGGCCAGGGCGGCGGCGAACCGGGAGGCCTTCTTGCCCACGAGGGGCGCAGCCGCCTCCGCCGCGTAGCGGGCCCGCTTGGCCAGGATGCGAATCTGGTGCAGATCTTCCGGCGGCGGGTCGTCAGGCAGCGCCTTCACTGCCTTGCGCAGCTCCCGCCACGGGTTCGACACCAGCCCGGGCACGACGTCGACCGCACTCGCCTCGGCCGACCGCCGGCAGGGAGGTTTGGTGGCCCCGGCCACGAGGCGCTCGAGCAGGCCGATGTACCGGGCGCTGTGCAGCGCGTCCAGCAGCGCAGCGCGGGACTCGTCGCGCTCCTTGGCCAGCCGTCGGAACAGCGGGGCCAGGCCGGCGGTATCGGGCTCGGGGAGCATGGCGGCCTGGCGCCGCAACCGCTCCTGCAGCACATCGGCGTCTCGCACCGCACCGAGCGCGCTGGCCAGCCATCCCAGCTCCTCGCGCAGCGGCGAGAGCCAGTCCTCGTCCAGCAGCGGGGCGAAGGTGCGCAGGTCCGACCGCAGGCGCCGGGTGCCGACCCGCGCCTGGTGCACGTCCTCGGGGTCGTCGCCGATGCGGACGCCGGGGTCGTGGCGCATGATCCGGTCGACTGCGGTGGCGATCGCGTACCTGACGAACACGGCCGCCGACGGCGACTTGCCGAGGGAGCCCGGGTCGACCTCCGGCGGGCCGAGGGCCCGGGCGCCCAGGGCCCGGATGACCTTCGGCATGGTGTCGGGCTCGCCGGCGCCCGCAGTGCGAAGCCGGGCGACCAGGGTGTCCAGCAGGCCGGCAGGCGGCCGCTGGCCGAGCTCCACCTCGACCTCCCGGAACCGGGTCGCCACCCGCCCACCGTGGAGGACCGACACCTCGTCGTCCACCACCTCGGCCACCACCGCGCCCTCCCGGTCGCGCAGGTCGACGCCCGTGCGCACGGTGCGGATGCGCGCCACCGGAATCAGGGGCGTGTTGCGGGTGTAGGCCAGGATCAGTGACGCCGCGCCCTGCGGCATGCGGCTCGCCGCGCCCTCGAACGTCAACTCCCGGCGGACCAGCGCCGGGCCGTCCTCGCCTTCGGGCAGCTTTACCGTCCACCCGTCGCCGTCGCCTGTGCGGTGGCGCACGGTGACCCCCCAACGGGCCAGCCGGAGGTCGGCGGTGTCGTAGTACACGGCGACGAGCGTGCGGGGCGCCCGGGCGACGCAGGTCAGCTCCTCGGCGGCGTCATCCAGGGCGGGCAGCTCGAAGCCGGCCCACGCCCCCATCTTCACCTCTGTCTCAGTCGCCAGGAGAGGTCTCCTGGCGACGCCGCCGTGCTCGTTCGAACGCCAGTTCCTGGAGACGGAGGTGGGTGTTCATTCCCTTGGTCGTCTCCACCTTCGTCCACGTGCCGTCATCGCCCAGCGTCCAGGCCAGCGTGTCGTCGGCGAGGTTGACGTCGAGCACCTCCTGCAGCCGGACCTGGAGGTCGGGATCCTCGATCGGGGTTATCGCCTCGACCCTCCGGTCGAGGTTCCGGGGCATGAGGTCGGCCGAGCCGATGAGGTAGTGGCGGTCGCTGCGCTCGCCGAAGGCCAGGACGCGGGAGTGCTCCAAGTAGCGCCCGACCACCGAGCGCACCCGGATGTTCTCGGAGAGCCCTGGCACACCGGGGCGCAGGCAGCAGATGCCACGCACGATGAGATCGATCTTGACGCCCTCCTGGGACGCCTCGTACAGCCCATCGATGATGGCCGTGTCGACGAGGTTGTTCATCTTGAGGACGATGCGCCCGCTCCGATCGGGGGCGTCGCGCTCGGCCGTGATCAGATCGAGGATGGACTGCCGAAGGCCGGCGGGGGCGACGAGCAGCTTGCGGTACTTCGTCTGTCGGCTGTACCCGGTGAGGTAGTTGAACAGCTCGGCCAGGTCGGCGCCCAGCTCCGGGCTGGCCGAGAGCAGGCCGATGTCCTCGTAGATCCGGGCGGTCTTGGGGTTGTAGTTGCCGGTGCCGACATGGCAGTAGTGGCGGATTCGGTCGCCCTCCTCCCGCACGACGAGCGCCGTCTTCGTGTGGGTCTTGAGCCCGACCAGGCCGTAGACCACGTGCACCCCGGCCTCTTCCAGGGCCCGGGCCCACGCTATGTTCGCCTGCTCGTCGAACCGGGCCTTGAGCTCGACGAGCGCAGCGACCTGCTTGCCGGTCTCGGCGGCCCGGATGAGGGCCTTGATGATGGGACTATCGCCCGAGGTGCGGTACAGCGTCTGCTTGATGGCCAGGACGTGGGGGTCCGATGCCGCCTGCTCGATGAATGCGACCACCGACGTGGAGAAGGAGTCGTAGGGGTGGTGGAGCAGCACCTCCCGTTCCCGCAGGACCGCGAAGATGTCGCAGGCGTCGCCGTCCTCGTCGACCAGGCGGGGCTGGGTCACTCCCACCCAGGGGGGATCCTTGAGGTCGGGTCGGTCGAGCTCGTAGACGGCCATCAGGCCGCTCAGCTCGAGCGGCCCGTCGACAACGTAGACGTCGTCGGTGCTGAGCTCGAGCTCCCGCAGGAGGAGCTCCCGGGTCTCCTCGGCCATCGTCGTGGCCACTTCAAGACGCACGGCGCGACCGAACCGTCGGCGGCGCAGCTCGAGCTCCACCGCAGCCAGGAGGTCGTCGGCCTCCTCGTCGTCCTCGAGGGTGACGTCGGCGTTGCGGGTGACTCGGAACGTGTCGTGCTCCTCGACCTCCATCCCCGGGAAGAGCGCATCGAGGTGGGCGGCGATCACCTGCTCCACGGCCACGAACCGCTCGCCATCGGGCATGACAACGAACCGGGGGAGCAGCGGCGGGACCTTCAGCCGGGCGAACCGGCGGGCGCCGTTCCCGGGGTCGCGCACGCTCACCGCCAGGTTGAGCGAAAGGTTGGAGATGTAGGGGAACGGGTGGCCCGGGTCGACTGCGAGGGGGGTCAGTACCGGGAAGATACGGCGGTTGAAGACGTCGACCAGGTAGTCACGGTCGTCATCGTCGAGCGTGTCCCAGTCGGAGAGCACGATGCCGGCGTCTCCCAGGGCCGGCGCGATGTCGCGCAGGAAAACTTCGGCCTGGCGGGCGATGAGCTCGGCGATCCTTGGCTGGATGGCCCGCAGCTGCTCGGCGGGAGTCAGCCCGTCGAGCGATGTCGTGCCCAGCCCTGCGGCCTGCTTGTCGTGCAGTGCGGCCACCCGTACCTGGAAGAACTCGTCGAGGTTGCTGCTGAAGATGGCCAGGAACTTGGCCCGCTCCAGGATCGGCGTCTCGGGGTCCTCGGCCAGGGCGAGGACGCGGGCGTTGAAGTCCAGCCACGACAGCTCGCGGTTGATGTACCGGGGTCCGGCGGGCCCAAGGTCCTCCGGCTCGGACTCGACCTCTGCGAAAGCCTGGTCGACGTCGGTCACGGGAGGCTCATACTACCCAGGCTCCCCGGACGCGAAGCGGCCCCGAGTAGCCCTTCAGCCGAAGCTGCCGAACTTCTCGGGACCGACCTCACCGGCCCTTCACAACCGTCCAGCGCCGCCCGGAGGCAGGCACCGGCCGGCCCGATATTCCCCGGGAGGAACACCGGCGGGTGTGGAAAGCCTGGCCCGATGCTTCCCGGCGGCCGCTTGCGCAACCACCGTTCCCTACCGGACGAGAGCAGTATGGACCGGAAGGGGTGTGCATTGGAAGGGGCGCAACCTGGGGATTTTCCGCAGTTCGGGTGTGGACGAAGCCATCGCCGAGGAAGTCTCGGACCCGGCCCGCCGCAGTCGTGGGACGGCGGGCCGGGGCACTGCTCGTTTTCTACGCCGCCTGGATGACGGGGACATGAACGTGCCCGGGCCTGTCGGTGGTCAAACGGCGAACAGTTCCGGAAATGCCACGTTCCGTTCAGCTCCTCGCCGGCGTGTCGAACTTGTAGCCCAGGCCTCGGATGGTGACGATCCGGTTGGGCTTGGCCGGGTCGACCTCGACCTTGGCCCGGAGCCGCTTGATGTGGACGTCGAGCGTCTTGGTGTCGCCCACGTAGTCCGCGCCCCAGACCCTGTCGATGAGCACCTCCCGGGTGAGGACCCGGCCCGCATTGTCGAGCAGGAACGAGAGGAGCTCGAACTCCTTCAACGGCATGGCGACGGACTGGCCTCGGACGAACACCTCGTGCCGCTCGGGGTCGAGGCGGACATCGCCTACTTCGAGCGTGGCGGGGCTCGACGGCGCATGGTCGGATATGGGGGCGCGGCGGAGGGCGGCGCGCATGCGAGCAACGAGCTCGCGCAGCCGGTATGGCTTGGACACGTAGTCGTCGGCCCCGATCTCCAGACCCACCACCGTGTCGATCTCCGACGACCTCGCCGTCACCATGATGATCGGCACCCGGGAGCGGGTGCGGATCTCCCGGCACACGTCGATGCCCGAGATGCGGGGGAGCATCACGTCGAGGAGCACGAGATCGGGCTGCACCAGGTCGAACAGCTCGAGCGCCTCCACGCCATCCCGCGCCACCCGTACCCGGAAACCTTCCCGCTTCAGCCCGACCGTGAGGGCGTCGACGAATGACTCCTCGTCCTCCACCACGAGGATCGTCGTGGTCGGCTCGTTCACTGGGCTTCCTGGATGCGTCGCCGGCCGGCCCTCGACGGCCTTCCGGCAGGGGCCGCCGCTTCGCTCCGGCGAGGCCAGTAGGCCGGGCCGGCCCGCTCACGCATCATGCCGCGAGAACGATGGCGTGCTGGATGGCGGAGGCGATGTCGACGTTGCCGTCGGCCCGGATGCCCACCAGCGCGGTCACCGTGACCCACCCCTCCCGCAGCAGGGCGGCGTCCGTCCCCGGTTCGACCTTCGGGTCGCTGAAGCGGAACTGGGCCGTGTAGGGCACGGGTGGGCGGTCCTGGATCGATGCCTGCACCGTCCCGAATGTTGCCAGGGGGGCCTGGCGGACGCCGGCGAGGCGGTCGAGCGGCAGGTCGGGGACGTTGACATTGAGCACTGTGCCCGCCGGTGCGTCGAGGACCCAGTCGAGGGCGGCCGCCGCCACCGTGGTGGCCGTGGAGAGGTGGGCGGGTCTGAGGGAGTCGATACTGACGGCGAGGGCCGAGAGCCCAAGGTTGGCCGCGGCCAGGGCGGCGCCGACCGTGCCGGAGAAGAGCACGGCGATGCCGGTGTTCCGTCCCAAGTTGACTCCCGACGCCACCACCGACGCCTCGGAGGCCGGCCTGCCGAGCTCCCCGAGCCGGGCGCCCAGGACGGCGAGCGCGGGCGGGCCGTCGACGGAGAAGGCGATGAGCCCTTCGAAGCCGGGCTCCTCGAGGCCGGCGATGGTCACCGGCTCGATGGAAACGCCCTCGGCGGGACGGGGCGCCACCGCCGCCGACGTGCCGCTCTGGTCGCTCGCCGGCGCAGCGACGACCACTCGCCGGCCCGGATCGGCCACCGCCCGCACGAGGGCAGCCAGGCCGGGCGAGGCCACGCCGTCGTCGTTCGTCACCAGCACCGTGGTAACCGTCACCCGAACCGCCCGGTGATGTAGGCCTCTGTACGGCTGTCGTCGGGCCTGGTGAAGATCTTCGACGTCGGTCCGATTTCGATCAGCCGGCCCGGTTCGCCGGCCACTTCCAACGTGAAGAAGGCGGTGGAGTCGCTGACCCGGGCGGCCTGCTGCATGTTGTGGGTGACGATCACGATTGTGTACGTGTCCTTGAGCTCGGCGATCAGGTCCTCGATGCGCAGGGTGGAGACGGGGTCGAGGGCCGAGCACGGCTCGTCCATGAGGAGCACCTGCGGCTGCACGGCGATGGCCCGGGCGATGCAGAGCCGCTGCTGCTGGCCGCCGGAAAGGCTGGCGCCGGGCTTGTCCAGGCGGTCCCGGACCTCCTTCCACAGGCCGGCGCCCTGCAGGGCCTGCTCTACGACGGGGTCGAGCTCGGACCGCTTGCGGGTTCCGTTCAGCCGCAGGCCGGCTGACACGTTGTCGCGGATCGACATGGTGGGAAACGGGTTGGGGCGCTGGAAGACCATGCCGATTGTCCGGCGCACAGAGACGGGGTCGATGCCGGAGGCGTAGATGTCCTCACCGTCGAGGAGGATCTCGCCCTCGATGCGGGCGTTGGGGATCACCTCGTGCATCCGGTTCAGGGTGCGGATGAAGGTCGACTTGCCGCAGCCGGACGGTCCGATGAGTGCGGTCACCTGCTTGGGCTCGATGGCCAGCGTCACGTCGTCGACGGCCTTGAACCCGCCGTACCAGGCGCTGACGTGGTTGGCGTCGATGCGTTTCACGTCACCAATCTGTTGCGCCGCGTGACCAGCCGGGCGGCCACGGTGAGGAGCAGGACCACGGCGATGAGCGTAAGCGCGCCGGCCCAGGCCCGGTCCACGGCAGCGCCGAACGCCGACGAGGCCTGGCCGAACACGAACAGCGGCAGCGACGACTGCGGTCCCGAGAAGGGGTCGTTCTGGATCGAGTCGAACCCGAACGCAGTGAGGAGCAGGGGAGCGGTCTCGCCCGTGACCCGGGCCACGGCCAGCATCACCCCCGTCGTGATGCCCGCCGATGCGGTCGGGAGCACCACCTTCAGGATCGCCCGCCATCGAGGGATCCCCAGGGCATAGGCGGCCTCCCGCAAGGAAGGCGGCACCAGCTTGATCATCTCCTCGGCCGACCGGACGATGATCGGCAGCATGAGGATCGACAGGGCCATCGCCGCTGCGAACCCCGAGAACCCCCGTCGCAGGCCCAGGACCCAAAACGCATAGACGAACAGCCCGGCCACGATCGACGGGATGCCGACCATGACATCGACCACCGTGCGCACCAGCGACGCCAGGCGTCCCCGGCCGTACTCGGTCAGGTAGATCGCCACCAGCAGACCGGACGGCACCGAGATCAGGGAGGCCAGCAGGACCTGCTGCAGGGTGCCGACGATGGCGTGGTAGGCGCCGCCGGCATCGTCCCGGGGCCCGACACCGTTCATCGAGTGGGTGAAGAAGTACCAGTCCATCGACTTCAGCCCTCGCACCGCGGTGTACATCAGCACCGACCCCAGGGCGAGCAGGCAGAGGCCCACGGTCGTCGCCATCAGCACCGCCGCCAGGCGGTCGACCACCGACCGCCGGCTCTCGGTGCGGGCTGCGGCCAGGAGGTAGCCGGTGGTGCCGGCGAGGTACGCCACGACAACGAAGTCGGCCCGCCCCTGCATCGGGGTGAGCCAGAAGGCAAGGAGGGTGATGGCCACGCCGGCTGCGGCGGCCCCGATGGCCTGGCCGTGCCCGAGCCTCTCCGACCGCAGTGCGCTCACGCTCATCGAGCGGCGACGGTCGAGCGGCGGATCACGGACCGGGCGGCCATCGTGGCCGCCAGCGTGATGGCGAACAGGACAAGGCCGCTGGCAATCAGGGCCGAGCGCCCGACTTCGCCCGCTTCCCCGAACTTGGTGGCGATGTTGGCGGCGATGGTGTTGCCACCGGGCTCGAGGATGCGGATATGGATGTCGAACGTGGCCGCCAGCACGAGCGCTACTGCGATCGTCTCGCCCAGGGCGCGGCCCAGGCCGAGGATGACCGCACCGATCACGCCGCTGCGGCTGGGCGGCAGCACCGCGGTGCGGATGACCTCCCAGCGGGTGGCGCCCAGGGCCAATGCCGCCTCCCGCAGCTCCTGCGGCACCTGGCGGAAGATCTCACGGGACACGGCAGCGACGATGGGCAGGACCATCAGGGCCAGCACCACCGACGCGGCGAAGACCGACTTGCCGTAGACCCCGTCCGGGTTGCCGAAGAAGGGGAGAAACCCAAGGTGCTCGGCCAGGAACCTCTGCGCCGGCACCATGCGCGGCACGAGGAAGAGCAGCCCCCACAGGCCGTAGACCACGCTGGGGACGGCCGCGAGCACGTCGACGAGGTAGCCGATCCAGCGGCCGACCGCCGGTCGGGCGTACTCGGTGACGTAGAGCGCCGACCCCAGTGCCACCGGCACGGCGATGGCGAGGGCGAGGATGCTGGAGACGAGCGTCCCCCAGACGAGGGCGGCGATGCCGAACCGGGCCGGCGTGGCGTCGGGGAACCACTCGCGCTCGAGGAGGAAATCGCCGCCCGCCGCCCGCACCGCCGGCCAGGCCCGGATCAGGAGAAAGGCCGTCATGGCCAGGAGGATGACAACGACGGTGCCGGCCACGGCCGTCGTGACGCCCTGGAACACCCGGTCACCCGTCTGCCCGCCCCGTTCGCCGGCCCGGATGCCGTCGACCTCCGGTGTGACGACCACAGGTGCGGTCAGAGCTTCACCGCCCCCAGGGCGGTGACCTGCACGGGTTCGGGTAGGGGTGCGTAGTCCAGGCCTTCGGCGAGCCCTTGGCCGTCGGCCAGGGCCCACGCCGCGAAGTGCTTCAGCGCCGCCTCCTTGGCCGGGTCGGACCCCGCTCGGTGGAACATCAGGTAGCTGGCGCTGCTGATCGGGTATGCCAGCGCGTTCACCGGCGCGAAGTTCAGTTTCAGGGTGCCGTCGGCGTTGACGGTGGCCGATGCCAGGGCCGCGCTCACGGCTTCGGCATCCGGACCCACGAACCTTCCCGCTTCGTTGCGGATGGTCGCGATCCCGAGCTGGGCCTGCTTCGGGTAGCTCGGCTCGGCGTAACCGATGGCGCCGACCGACTGCTTCACCGCGGCGGTCACCCCGTCGGAGCCCTTGGCGCCGGTGCCGGCGGTGCCGGCGGGCCAGTCCTTGCCGGAGGGGAACGTCCACACCTGCGGGGCGACGGCTTTGAGGTAGTCGGTGAACACCTGGGTCGTCCCCGACCCGTCGGAGCGGTGGACGACCTGGATGCCGGATGCGGGCAGCGCTACGTCGGGATTCTCCGCCTTGATCGCCGGGTCGCTCCACCGGGTGATCGTCCCGGCGAAGATGCCAGCGAGGGCGGCGGGCGTGAGGCGCAGGCCGGTGACGCCGGCGAGGTTGTACTCCACGGCCACGCCGCCTGCGGTCCAGGGGATCTGCGCCACCGCCCCCGGCCCTCCGGTGGCGGCGACTTCGCTCTCCTTCAGGGGCACGTCGGAGCCGGCGAAGTCGACGGTCTTCGACGTCAGCTGCTGGATGCCGGCGCCCGACCCGATGGGCTGGTAGTTGATGGTCACGCCGGGGGCGAGGGCGCTGTACTCCTTGATCCACTCCTGGACCAGGGTGGCGGGGAAGGTGGCCCCGGCGCCGGAGAGGGTGGCCACGTCCTGTGCGCCGGGGACGGGACCCGTCGACGGCCGGCCCTTCGACAGTCGCGCGCTGTTGTCGTCGGTGCCGCACCCGGTGACGCCGGCCAGGCAGAGGGCGGCGGTCATCGCGAGCATCGCGACCCTTCGGCGCCTCATAGGGGGAAGGTACCGGCGGCGATCGTCCGGCCCATGGACGCCAGGTGAACAGGAGGTGAACGGGAACCCAACCGTGCCGCCCGGCTGGGCTCGGTGAACGTGCGGGCCGCGGTGGCCGCCGGTATGGTGAGGCAACCGTGCCGGGCGGCGGAGCGCCGGGCGGGCCACGTCAGCCGTGCCTGGGAGGCCGATGGCCGCACCACCTCGGAGGAGAATCGGCGCCGTCGCCATGCTTCTCGTCGCCCTGGTTGCGGGCGCGCTGCCGGCTGGCGCGGGTCAGGTGCCGGCATTTCAGATCGAGGACAAGCGGACGGAGGCGGCGGCCATCGCCGCCAAGCTCGATGAGCAGGCCCGCGGCATCGTCGCCCTGGACAAGGAGCACCGGAGGGCTCGCGACGAGCTCCAGACGGCCGAGGCCGCCGTCACCCGGGCGGAGACCGACCTGGCCGCCGCCACCCGGCGACAGGACGAGGCCCGGCGACTCCTGGCCGCCCACGCCCAGGTCGCCTACGTCGGCGGCGGCACCGTCACCTTTCTCGCCCAGATGGCCCGCGCCTCGCCTTCCGACGCCGGGCCTCGCCGGACCTATCTCCGCATCATCGCCGGCGAGGACCGCCAGGCGATCGGTCGCCTGCAGGTGGCCCGGGAGGATCTCCAGGTCCGTCAGCGCAGCCTCGACCAGGCCCGACGGGTCGCCGCCCTGCAGAGCGAGGCCGCGTTCACCGACCTCGCCGGGCTGGACAAGGCCGTCAGCGCACAGCGGGCGCTGCTGGCCCGCGCCAACGGTGAGCTCGCGCAGCTCGTCGCCGCCGAGCAGGCCCGCCGGGACGCGGAGGCGGCACGGGCCGCCGCCGCCGCCCGCCCGGCGGCTACGGGCACGACGGCGGCGCCCGCTCCCCGGCCAGGCGCACCCGCGACCACGGCGCCGCCGACGACCGCGGCCAGGGCGACAGAAGTGCAGGCGGCGGCGCCCGCGCCGACCTCCTCGTCGTCCGTCGACGAGACGTTCGCCTGCATCCGCCAGCTCGAGTCGGGGAACAACTACAGCTCGCCGGGCGGGGGCGCCTACCAGTTCCAGGACGCCACGTGGCGCTCGCTCGGCTACACCGGTAGCGCCCAGGACCACCCACCGGCGGTCCAGGACAAGGCGGCCCGAGAGCTCCTGGCCCGCGACGGCTGGACGCCGTGGACCACCGCCCCCCTCTGTGGACGGGTGTGAGCGCGCGCTAGGCGTTGAACTCGCCGGTGACCATGTAGCCGACCCGCTCGCCGATGTTCACCGCGTGGTCGGCGATGCGCTCGAAGTAGCGCCCGAGCAGGGCCACCTGCACCGCCCGCTGCACCTCGGCCTCGTCGTGGGCGCCGGCGCCGAAGATCGTCCGATAGAGCTCCTTCTGGAGGTCGTCCATCACGTCGTCCATGTCTTCCAGCGCCGACGCCTTGGCCGGATCCCGCTCGGCGAAGGTGTCGGAGGCGAGCTGCAGCTGGGCCGTGGCCTGGCTGCGCATGCGGTCGATGATGCCCCGGATCTTGGGGTCGAGTGGCCCGGGATACAGGCGGCGGGCGCCCTTGGCCACGTTGACCATGAGGTCGCCGATGCGCTCGAGCTCGTGGATGATCCGCAGGGTCGTCACCAGCATGCGCAGGTCGACGGCCATGGGCTGCTGGCGGGCGAGCAGCAGGTACGTGCGTTCCTCGATCGAGTGGGTCAGGTCGTCGAGCACCTGGTCGCCGGCGATCACGGCCTTGGCCTTGGTCAGGTCGAATTCGAGGAGACACGCAGTGCCGGCCTGGATGGACTCCGACGCCATGGCCGCCAGTCGCACCGCGTCGGCGTGGAGCTGGTCGAGCTCTTCGTGGAACACCTTGCGGGTCTCGGGCATGAGTGTCTACGCAGTCGGTAGTCGGAGCGTGAACGTCGACCCTATGCCCTCCTGCGACTCCACCAGCACCTCTCCACCGTGATTGGTGGCCACGTGGCGGACGATCGACAGGCCGAGGCCCGAACCCCCTGTCTGCCGGCTGCGGGCCCGGTCGACCCGGTAGAAGCGCTCGAAGATGCGCTCGAGGTCCTTGGCCGGGATGCCGATGCCCCGGTCGCGCACTGCGACGTCCACCCAACCGTGCCCGTGTGGGTCGACGCCGACCTCCACGTCCGAGCGCTCGTCGGAGTACTTGACCGCGTTCTCGAGCAGGTTGACGACGGCCGAGACGAGCTGGTTCTCGTCGCCCTCCACGGCCAGGTCGACGCCGCCGGTGCGGTCCACGAGCACGACGCCCACCTGCTCCGCCAGGTGGCCCACCCGCTCCACCGCAGCGCGGACCACTGATCCGAGGTCCACCCTCCGGCTCCGGTGGATGCCGGCCGCCTCGATGCGGGAAAGGTCGAGTAGCCCGTCGATGAGCCGCCCGGCCCGCTCCGCCTCGGCGGTGATGCGCGCCGCCAGCCGGCGCATGACCTCGGGGTCGCGCTCGTCGGCCAGCGTCTCGGCCAGGACCCCCATGGCCCCGACGGGCGTGCGCAACTCGTGACTGACGTTGGCCACGAAGTCGCGCCGGACGGCCTCGAGCCGGCGCAGCTCCGATACGTCGTCGACGAGCACGACGGTGCCCGACGACCGGTCGGCGCGGCCCATCGGCGTGGCGGTGACCTGCAGCGTCTGGGGCGGCGGGCCGTGCAGCTCGAGTGTCTGGGTTACCGGGCGGGTCCCCTCTGCGGCGGCGACCACCTCCTCGACCGCCCGCTCCACCAGGGCGGCGGCGTGGCGGCCGCCTTCGAGGTCGAGGCTGCGACGGTTGCGCAGGACGACGGCGCCGGTGATGTCGCACACCACCACTGCGTGCGGGAGCGCCTCGATGGCGTCGCGCAAACGCGCCGCCTCGGCGGCGTCGCGCCGGGCGCGCTCCTCGACGTCGGAGGACCTGCGCTCGGCGGCGAGCAGACGTTCGGCCAGTTGCTGCTTCCTCATCGGCACCGCCCACGGTACGTTGCCCGGGTGTTCGAGGACTTCTACAGCACGTTCGCCACCGTCTCGCTCACAGTCACCGGGCTGTGGATGTACGTCGCGTCGTCCCGGTTCCGCGACTGGATGGCGGACCGCGACCACTTCCGCCGGGCGTCGGCCATCTCGGTGCAGCTCGCGTTCCCCGGTCTCATGTGCCTGTTCGCCCTCATAGACTCCGCCAGCTCGACGCTGTGGCGGTTCTCCTTCGGGATCACCTCCGCGGTGGCGGTCGTGCTGCTCGTGAGCCTCAACCGCCGTTCGGCGGCGAGGTGGGTGCGCTCCAACGAGGTGGGGAACTGGTTGGCCGCCGCCCTCTTCGCCTGTATCTGCGTCGTCGCCCTGTCCCCGGAGATCGTGGACGAAGTGATGTCGGCGGCGCCCCGGCGGGTCGAGTTCTTCCTGTTCTGCCTCCTCCTGCTCGACGGTCTCGTCGTCGCCTGGATGATGCTCTTCGCCGAGGCTCAGGACACCGCCGACCGGGCCTGACCGCCCTCGAAGGCGCGCCACATGGCTGCGTAACGGCCGCCGCGGGCCAGCAGGTCATCGTGGGTGCCCTGCTCGACCACCCCGCCGCCGTCGATGACCACGATGCGGTCGGCGCCCTGTGCCGTCTGCAACCGATGGGCGATCAGCAGGGTGGTCCGGCCTTCGGCGACGGCGCCCATGGCCCGGGTGACGCGGGCCTCACTGGCCAGGTCGAGGGTGGACGTGGCCTCGTCGAGCAGCAGGATGGCCGGGTCGACGAGGCGGGCGCGGGCCAGGGCGATGAGCTGGCGCTGGCCCGACGCCAGTGATCGACCCCGCTCGGTCACCGGGTGAAGGTAGCCGCCCGGCAGGCCGGCGATGAACGGGTGGGCGCCGACCGCCCGGGCCGCGGCCTCCACCTCGGAATCGCCGGCATTGGGGCGGCCGTAGGCGATGTTGTCGCGCACCGTGCCCGAGAACAGGAACGCCTCCTGGGGCACGTAGCCGAGTTGCCGGCGGTAGACGCCCAGGTCGAGGTCGGTGAGGCGGTGGCCGTCGACGAGGACCTGGCCGGCGGTCGGGTCGTAGAAGCGGGCCAGCAGCTTGAGGACCGTGGACTTGCCCGCTCCGGTCTCCCCGACGAGCGCGACGGACTCGCCGGCGCGGATGTCGAGGTCGACCCCGTTCAGCGCCTCCTCGGCGACGCCGGGGTAGCTGAAACGCACTCCCTCGAAGCGGATGGCACCGCGGAGCCGGCCAGGATCGACCGGTGAGGCCGGCTCCTCCACCGACGGGGGGATGGCGAGCAACAGGTCGATCTGGGCCACCGACGCCCGGGCCTGCTGGTAGGTGTCGAACACCTGCGAGAGCTGCTGGATGGGTGCGAACAGCAGGTTGAGGTAGAGCAGGAACGCCACCAGCTCGCCTGACGACAGCCCGCCGTCGCCCACCAGCCCCGCGCCGACGCCCAACACGACGGCGGCCGCCACCTCCGAGAGCATCTCCACGAACGGGAAGTAGGTGGCCACCAGGCGCTGGGCCCGCATGCGGGCGTCGAGGTGGCCTTTCGAGACCTCCTTGAACTCGCTGATGTTGCGGTCCTGGCGCCCGTAGGCCTGCGCCACCCGGACCCCAGAGACGCTCTCCTGCAGGGTGGCGTTGACGGTGGCGATGCGCTCCCGCGCCGTGCCGTAGGCCCGATTCGACAGGCGACGGAACAAGACCGTTGCCACCACGAGAGGCACCAATACCGTGCACGTGGCGAGGGAGAGCGCCGGGTTCATCACCAGCAGGACCAGGGCGACGCCGACGAGGGTGAGCACGCTGACGACCGCGTTGATCAGGCCGTTCTGGAGGAGGGTCGACAGTGACTCCACGTCGGTGGTCATGCGGGTCATGATCCGACCGGCCATCTCGCGCTCGTAGTAGTCGATCCCCAGGCGTTGCAGGTGGGAGAAGATGCGGATCCGGAGGGCGAAGAGCAGGCGCTCGGCCGTGCGGCCGGTGTAGCGCTGCTGGGCCCACACGACGACCCAGTCGGCCAGGACGACTGCCGTGAACAGGGCGGAGACGGCCCACAGGGCGCCGGTGGAGCCGGCGACGACGCCCCGGTCGAGGCCGGCCCGCACGAGAGCCGGTCCGGCCAGCGCAGCCAGGGCGTCGAGGACGACGAGCGCCAGGCCGAGGGCCAGCGGGAGCCGGTAGGGGCGGAGAAAGCGATTCAGGGTGAAGTCCCGGTCGGGACGGGTCTCCCGCCCCACGTCGACCTCCGGCCGGTCGTCCGCCGCTGGAAGTGCGGCGACCGCAGCCAGCAGCTCGGGGGTGGCCGACACCATGGCCATGCGGTCGCTGTGGAACCCTCCGGGGCCTGTCGCGGCGGCGACCTCGACCCGGGCCCTGGGCGCACCCGCCGCGCCACCCTGCCACGCAGAGGGGGTGACGCCGCCCGCCAGAGGGGCGTCGTCGTCCAGCTCCTCTGTGGCGAGCTCCACATCGGAAATCTGCTCGATGCCTGATCCCGCGCCGGCCAGCAGCAGGCGGTAGAGCCGGCAGCGGGCCAGCAGCTCGTCGTGGGTGCCGGAGTCGACCACCGCGCCCTTGTCGACGACGGCGATTCGGTCGGCCAGGCGCAAGGTCGAGCGGCGGTGGGCCACCAGCAGCGTGGTGCGGCCCTGCATGAGCCGGTGCAGGGTGGCATGGATCTCCTCCTCGATCCGGGCGTCGATGGCGGAGGTGGCGTCGTCGAGCACGAGCACCCGGGGATCGGTGAGGAGGGCGCGGGCCAGCGCCAGCCGTTGGCGCTGGCCGCCGGAGAGGGTGAGGCCGCCCTCGCCCAGGCGGGTGTCGTAGCCGGCGGGCAGGGCGACGACGAACTCGTGGGCCTCGGCGGCCCGGGCCGCGGCCACCACGTCGTCCTCGGTGGCGTCCGGCCGCCCGTAGGCGATGTTCGCCCTCACGCTCTCGGAGAAGAGGAACGACTCCTCGAACACCACGCCGATCTGGCGCCGCAGCGAGTCGAGGGTGACGTCGCGCACGTCGACCCCGTCGAGGCGCACGCTGCCCGACTGCACCTCGTAGAAGCGGGGCAGCAGCAGCGACACGGTGGACTTCCCGGAGCCCGATGGCCCCACGAGGGCGACGGTCTCGCCGGGAGCGACGGTCAGGGAAAAGCCCCGAAGCACCGGCTCCGAGCGGAGGTACCCGAACGTGACGTCGTCGAACTCGATGCCGCCGGTCACCGGTGGGAGGGCCGTGGCGCCCGGCCTCTCGACGACCACCGGAGTGGAGTCGAGCAGCTCGAAGATGCGCTCGGCCCCCGCCCGGGCCTGCTGGGCGATCACGGTGAGCACCGACAGCATGCGCACCGGCCCGACCATCTGGAAGAGGTAGGTGGCGAAGGCCAGGAACGTCCCGATGCTGATGCGACCTTCCAGGGCCAGCCAGCCGCCGAAGGCGAGTACGGCCACCTGACCAAGAGCGGGAACGACCTGCAGCGCGGACCCGTACCGGGCCTGGATCTTGAGCGCCCGCAGACGGGAGGCGAAGAGGTCCTCGGCCGTGGCCGCCAGCCGGTCGACCTCCCGGCTCTCCTGGCCGAACCCCTTGACCACCCGCACGCCCGAGACCGCTTCGTCGACCACTCCGGCGACCTCGGCCGCCCGCTGCTGGGCGTCCCAGGAGGCGGGGAAGACGGTGTCCCGGAGGCGGATCGCGATCCACAGGATGGCCGGCACCACGATCAGGCTCACCATGGTCAGGACCGGCGACAGCACGGCCATGATCCCGAGGGAGAGCACGACCATGATCAGGTTGCCGCTGGCGAGGGGGAGGAAGGCCAGGAGGGACTGGACCAGACCGACGTCGGACCCCGCCCGGGACACGAGCTGTCCGGTCTGGAAGTCGTCGTGGCGGGCGAAGTCGAGGCGCTGCAGACGCTCGTAGATGGCGTTGCGGAGGTCGAACTGGACGCTGAACGCCACCCGACCGCCGACGAACCGCCGCACGTGGGCGACCCCGAACCGGAACACGCCGGCCACCACGAGCAGCGCCAGCCAGGGGGCCAGGGGCCGGCGGTCGGCCAGGATGACGTCGTCGATGATGATCTTCTGGATCAGCGGCGTGAAGGCGGACACGGCAAGGCCCACAAACGCGGCCCCGAAGGAGACGATCAGGTCGCGCCGGTGGGCCATGAGGTAGGGCCACAGCCTGCGGATCCAGCCCCGGGACATGACGGCGAGCGTACGGTGACCCCGGCCCGTACTCGGTCGCCAATATCATGTGCGCCGATGGCCGTGATCGAGGGAGACGCGGTCACGAGTCGCGTCGAGCTCGACGACCGGGTGAACCGGCTGGCGAGCGGCCTCGTCGCCCTGGGCACCGAGCCAGGGGAGCGGGCGGCCTGGTGCGGGCCGAACAGCACCGAGGTGGTCGTCGCCATGCTGGCGTGCCGGGCGCTCGACCTCGTGGCCGTGCCCGTGCCGTACCGGTTCACCCCTGAGGAGCTCCACCACGTCCTGGCCGACAGCGGCGCGTCGGTGGTGATGGTCGACCCGGCCTACGCGTCCACCATTGTGGGACTGCTGCCCCGGTTGCCGGCGGTCCGCCACGTGGTGACCTTCGGCGACGAGCTCCCGGCGGCGTCCGGCCCGCTCGCCGCCGGCGCCGGCGGCAAGGTGATGCTCTACACGTCGGGCACGACCGGCCGCCCCAAGGGGGCGGTCCGGGCGCCGTCCGACCCGGCGACGCTCGGGGCGATGATGGCAGAGCTCGACTTCGGTTCGGACGAGGTCCACCTCGTGACCGGGCCGCTTTACCACGCCGGCCCCCACGCCTTTGCCCTCCTCGCCCTCCGCACGGGCGGCACCGTGGTCGTCGCCCGCTCCTTCGACGCCGCCGAGTGGGTCCGGCTGGTCGGGCGGCACCGGGTCACGTCGGCCTTCGTGGCCCCCATCCACCTCAAGCGCATCGTCGCCCTGCCCGCAGGTGTCCTGGCGTCCGTGGACCTGTCGTCACTGCGGACGGTCGTCGTGAACGCAGCGCCGGTCCCGTACGCCCTCAAGGAGGAGGTGATCGCCAAGCTCGGGGCGGGTTTCCTTTACGAGGTCTACGGCTCGACGGAGCTGGGGATCGTCACCGTCCTCCGCCCGGAGGACCAGCTGCGCAAGCCCGGCTCGTGCGGCCGTCCCTACGGCGGCATCGGCCTGCGGGTCGTGGACGACGACGGCTCCGAGCTCCCCGCAGGACGGGAGGGGGAGCTCTTCGTCCGCACGCCGCACGCCATGGAGGGTTACCGCGGTTCGGTGGCGCCCATGGCCGAGCTCCCCGGCGACCCCGGGTGGAAGTCGGTCGGCGACATCGGCCGGCTCGACCACGAGGGCTACGTCCACATCTGCGACCGCCGCACCGACATGGTGATCACCGGCGGTATGAACGTCTACCCGGCCGAGGTCGAGGCCGTGCTCCACAGCCACCCGGAGGTCGCCGACGCCGCGGTGTTCGGCCTTCCCGACGACGAGTGGGGGGAGCGGGTCCACGCCGTGGTGGCCCCCCGGCCCGGGTGTGCGCTCGACCCCGCCGCCCTTGGCGACTTCGCCGCCGTCCGCCTCGCCGGCTTCAAGTGCCCCCGCTCCTGGGAGGTCCGCGACGTGTTGCCCCGAACCGAGAGCGGCAAGTTGCTCAAGCGGACGCTGCGGGCGGAGGCAGTATGAGCGGAGCCGCCGGCGGGCGCAGCGACCAGGAGACACTATGAGCAGGGTCCGGGCCGTCGTGCTCGCCGTCGCCCTGCTGCTCCCGCCGGCCACCGCAGCTGCGGCCCAGGAGAAGCCGGCTCCGGCGGCACCGACGCTCACCACGCCGCTGTTCAGCATGCGCCGGGTGCCGGCGCTGGTGTCGCGGGTCGTCGCCGAGACCCACCTGCGCACGGACCTCGACAAGATCATGACCGACCCGGTCTACGGCGCGGCCCGGGACCGTTCGTGCCTGGTCGTCGGCGATCCGGGTGGGGGCACAATCCACTACTCCCGCCAGCCGTCGCTCGGCCTCATCCCTGCGTCCACCCTCAAGCTGCTCACCACCGCCGCCGCCCTCTCGCAGTTCGGCGCGGACAGCCGGTTCACCACCGACGTCCGGGCCGCCTCGCCGCCATCGGGAGGCGAGGTCGGCGACCTCTACCTGATCGGTGGCGGCGACCCTCTCCTCTCGACCGCCGAGTTCGCCGCGGACGGCGGGTATCAGGGCCAGTCCCGCCGGACGACGTCGATCGAGGCGCTGGCCGACAAGGTCGTGGCGACCGGCGTGCGCCGGGTCGGGCGCATCGTCGGTGACGAGAGCCGCTACGACAGCGAGCGGCTGGTCCCGAGCTGGAACCCCCGCTACATCGCCAACTTCGACATCAGCCCCCTCTCCGCGCTCGTCGTGAACAAGGCGTTCACCACCACCACTCCGCCGGCGGTGGCCGTCTCTCCGCCGGCCCACGCCGCCACCGTGCTCGCCGACCAGCTGCGGGCAAGGGGCGTGACGGTCGGCAGCACCGCAGCCGGGAAGGCGCCGGCCGGGACGACCCGGGTGACGTCGATCGAGTCCCCGCCGCTCAGCGACATCGTGGCCGAGGTGCTCCAGAACAGCGACAACATGGCCGCCGAGATGCTGGTGAAGGAGATGGGCACCCGCCCCGGCAGCCCCGGGACGACGGCCGCCGGCCTGAGCGCGGTCGCCGACCGGCTGCGCCAGCTGGCGGGGGTGGCGCCCGAGGAGCTGGCCACCGTCGACGGATCGGGCCTCGACCGCGGCGACAAGCTCAGCTGCTCCGTGCTCCAGCGGGTGGTGGCCCAGAGCCCGCCCGCCCTGGCTGCCGGCCTGCCCGTCGCCGGGAGGAACGGCACGCTGCACCGCCGCTTCCAGGCCACGCCGGCGGCCGGACGGGTGTGGGCCAAGACCGGGTCGCTGGAGGGCGTCGCCGGCCTCAGCGGGTTCGTGACCGCCCAGGGCAACCGCAACGTCGCCTTCTCCCTCCTGAGCAACGAGCTGCCCAGCATGTCGGCGGGCGCCGGCATGCAGGACCGGGTGGTGAGCGTCCTGTCGGCGTACCCGCGGGCGCCGTCGCCAGACGAGTTGGGCCCGAAGGCCGTCTCCACCCGATGAGCGGTGACCTGGTCGAGCTGCCGATGTTCCCCCTGGGCAACGTGCTGCTCCCGTCGACGCTGATCTCCCTCCAGGTGTTCGAGGACCGGTACCGGGCGATGGTCCATCACTGCATGGCCGGCGACCGGCGCCTCGGCGTCGTCCTGATCGAGCGGGGGAGCGAAGTGGGGGGCGGTGATGTCCGGTTCGACGTCGGCACCAGGGCCACCATCGCCGACGCAGTCGAGCTCGACGACGGCAGGTGGATCATGGTCCTGGCGGGAGTCGACCGGGTGCGGGTGCAGCGGTGGCTCCCCGACGACCCCTACCCTCGCGCCGAAGTGGTGCCGTGCGCCGACCCGCCCGCCGGCCCGGAGGCGCCTGCCCGTCGTGACGACCTCCAGGGGGTGCTGTGCCGGGTCCGGGCCCTGCAGGTGGAGCTGGGTGAGGCGACCGACGACGACACTGTCGACCTGAGCCTGGACCCGGCCGTCGCCACCTGGCAGGCGGTGGGGTTGGCTCCCCTCGGCCCGCTCGACGCGCAGCGGGTGCTGGGCACCGACGGGGTGGCCGAGCGGCTCGACATGGTCCTTTCGCTCCTCGACGAAGAGGCCGGTGTGCTTGCGCAGCGGGTGGACGGAGGATAGGAAGCACACATGGCAAGGCGGGAGACGATCGGCAAGACGCAGGTCAAGAAGGACAAGAGCCTGCCCGGGGAAGCCCAGGAGATCTTCCAGCTCGTCGTCGGGTACGCCAAGCAGGAGACGCTCGATCCGGTCAAGAACCTTGGGCGGTGGGTCGGTTTCGGGCTCGGCGGCGCGCTACTCGGCAGCCTGGGCGCCGTCCTGCTGCTGTTGGGAGGCCTCCGCCTCCTCCAGACCGAGACCGGCGAGGCGTTCGACGGCAACCTCACGTTTATCCCGTACCTGCTGGTGCTGGTCGTGAGCGGCGCCATTGCCGGTGGCGCCGTGAAGGCTCGCGGACGCGGGCAGAGGAAGGGAAAATCATGACCTCACCTCCGGCCGGCGGCCGCATCACCCGGGCCGACATCGAGGGCAAGCTCCGCGAGATGCGGGGCGAGGTCGAGGAGACGGCCGAGGCGGCCAAGACGCCCATCCTCGCCGTCGCCGGCGGTGTGGCTGCAGCCATCGTGATCCTCGCCTTCCTGTTCGGCAAGCGCCGCGGGCGGCGGAGGTCCACCGTCGTCGAGATCCGCCGGGTCTGATGCTCAAGACGCTGGTGCGGGTCGGGTTCGCCCGGGGCCTCGGAGGCTCCCGCGGCTGGCTGGCCCTGGGCGTCGTCGCCGGCGGCCTGCGCCTCCTGCGCAACCTGGCCAAGCGCGAGGAAGACGTCGTCTACCAGGAGAAGCTGCTCCCCGGCGAGTCGCTGGTCATCCGGCATTTCCCCCGCGCTGACTAGGGGACCGGGAGCGGGAGGAACCGGCCCGGCCTGCCGGCCCCGCCGGAGCGGAGCGGAGGCCTCAGCCGGCGGGCCGTTGAGGGCCGGTGACGGAGCGACCCATGACACAGTAGGTCCTGTGGACCCCTCCTTCTCCTCGGGCGACAAGGTGCTGCTCATCGACGGGAAGGGCCGGCGCTACCTGGTCACCCTGCGCGAGGGAGGGGAGTTCCACACCCACGCCGGCGTGACGCCGCACGACTTGATCATCGGGTTGCCCGACGGGTCCACCGTCCGGTCGCCGTCGGGTGCCCGGTACCTGGCCTTGCGCCCCACCCTGGCCGACTTCGTCCTGTCCATGCCCCGCGGCGCCCAGGTCATCTATCCCAAGGATCTCGGTCCGCTGCTGATTCTGGCCGACGTGTTTCCCGGCGCCCGGATCCTGGAGGCCGGGGTGGGCTCCGGCGCCCTGTCCATGACCCTGCTGCGGGCCGGGGCCGACGTGGTCGGGTACGAGCTCCGGGAGGACTTCGCGACCAAGGCCCAGGCCAACGTGGCGTCCTTCCTGGGTGAGGGCCTCCCGTACCGGGTGGAGCTCCGCGACGTCTACGAGGGGATCGACGAGGTCGGCCTCGACCGGATCGTGCTCGACCTTCCCGAGCCCTGGCGGGTGGTCAAGCACGCTCTCACCGCGCTGCGCCCCGGAGGCATCTTCGTCTCCTACCTGCCGACGATCGGCCAGGTCGCCCAGCTCAAGGAGGCCCTCGACGGGGCGGCGTTCATGCTGGCCGAGACCATCGAGGTGCTGCAGCGGTCGTGGCACGTGGAAGGGCAGTCTGTGCGGCCCGACCACCGGATGGTGGCCCACACCGGGTTCTTGACCGCCGCCCGCCGCCCCGCTGACCAGCCGTTGGGATGAACATTCTCGACCTCATCATCGTCATCCTGGTGGTCACGTCCATCGGGGGCGGGTGGCGGCTCGGGTTGCTGACCGGCGCCACGTCGTGGGTCCTGTTGATCCAGTCGCTCGTGCTCGCCACCCTGGTCCTGCCCCCGGTGGCCACCACCCTGGGAGGCGAGGATCCTGGCCTGCGCCTGCTCGTCGCTGCGCTGCTCTTCGTCACCGTCGGGTTCGCCGGACAGCGGGCCGGCATCGTCCTCGGCCGGCAGTTCCGTCGCTCGATGCTGCCGGAGGAAGGGCCGGCCCGGCGATGGGACAAGCTGGCCGGGGCGGTTGCGGGCCCGCTGGCGGTGGTCATGGGCCTGTGGCTCCTCGTCCTCCCCCCGCTCGGCGAGGTTGCGGGGTCGCTGGCCGGGCTCACGAAGCACTCGGCGCTGGCCCGGGCCATCGACGCCGCCCTGCCCGAGGCGCCCGAGACGTCCCAGGCCCTGCGCCGCCTGGCCGGCCCCGCCGGCGCCCCGCACGTGTTCGACGGGCTCATCCCGGCCCTCGACACCGGTCCGCCGCCGGCCGACTCCGGCCTTTCCGACGCAGTCCTCGCCCGGGTGTCGGCCAGCACGGTCAAGGTGGAAGGGGTGGCCTGCCGCTTCGAGCGCGACGGCAGCGGCTTCACGGTCGCCCCGGATCTGGTCGTCACCAACGCCCACGTCGTGGCCGGTCAGCAGCGGACGATCGTCGTCCGCCCCGACGGCCGCCGCCTCCGGGCGACAGTGACGGTCTTCGACCCGGCCCGCGACCTGGCCCTGCTCGTCGTCCCGGGCCTCGGCCAGCAGGCTCTGCCGATCGGCACCGGGAAGGTGGGGACCACGGCGGCGGTGTTCGGGCACCCCGACGGTCAGGCCGAGCTGGAGATCTCTCCGGCCGGCATCCGCCAGCAGGTCAACGCCCTCGGCACGGATCTGTACGACTTGGGCGTCACCCGCCGGACGGTGTACGTGCTGGCCGCCGAGCTCGCCCCGGGCGATTCGGGCGGCGGCCTGGTCGACGCCGACGGAAACGTGGTCGGTGTGGCTTTCGCCATCTCACCCGACGATCGAGGGACCGCGTACGCCCTCGCCGCGTCAGAGCTGCGCAGCGTCCTGGAGGCGCCGCGGGAGGAGCGGGCCCCGACCGGACCCTGCATCGGATAAGCGTGCGGGGGGACGTAGCGTGGGGCCCATGACCGACGTGGCGAAGACCGACGAGGAGTGGCGTGAGCAGCTCACGCCCGAGCAGTACGAGGTGCTGCGCCGGAAGGGCACCGAGCGGGCGGGCACCGGCAAATACGCCTACTCCAAGGACGACGGGATGTACCGGTGCGCAGCCTGTGGGGCGGCGCTGTTCAGCTCCGACGCCAAGTTCGAGTCGGGCACCGGCTGGCCGAGCTTCACCGAGCCGGCCGTCGCCGACGCCATCGATCTCCACGAGGACCGGAAGTTCGGCATGCGTCGCACAGAAGTCACCTGCCGGGCGTGCGGCGGCCACCTCGGCCACGTCTTTCCCGACGGCCCCGGCCCTGGAGGCCAGCGCTACTGCATCAACAGCGCATCACTGGATCTAGAGCCGAAGCAGTAAAACGCCGCCGGCCGCAGGCGCCGCCAAAGGCGGCCCCAGCGGCTGGCGGCAGAGAAGCTCTTCAGCACGATCGCCTCGCACGAGCGCCAGCGAGGGCGACTAATCGACTTCGATGAAGATGCACTCTCCGGGGCACTCTTCGGCGGACTCGATGGTGCCGTCCTCCTGGCCTGCGGGCACGACGCCCAGGCCTTCGACGCCACCGGGGTCGCTGAAGACCTTGCTGCCCTCCTTGACGTAGGCCAAGCCGTCGTCGAGCAGCGTGAACACGTCGGGAGCGATCTCCTCGCAGAGGCCATCGCCGGTGCACAGATCCTGGTCGATCCAGACCTTCATCGCCATGGGAGCCTCTTCCTGTTCTTCGTCGCGGGGCGCCCTTGTAGGGCTGTCTCTAATTTACCCGGAATCCGCCAGGAAAACCAGTTCCGGGGGTACCGTGATTCCAAGGAGGCCCGGTGTACGGTGGTTTCCATTCGAGGGGCGACCCCGAGGAGGTGAGTCCGACGTCCAGTTCCGAGTACGAACGACGCCTGTCAGCGTACGAGCAGCAGGTCGAAGCCCTGCTCGAGCAGGTCAAGTCGCTGGAGGAGGAGGTCATCGGCCTCCGCCGCAAGCTGCAGGACGCTCCCAAGCGGGTGCGCACCCTGGAGGAGCGCCTCCTGGAGACCAAGGGGCAGCTGGCCCAGGCCACGTCGCAGAACGAGAAGCTCTCCTACACCCTGCGCGAGGCCCGCGACCACATCGCCGAGCTGCGGCGTGAGGTCGAGAAGCTCACCCAGCCGCCCTCTGCGTACGGCACGCTGCTGTCCCGCAACGACGACGGCACGGTCGACGTGTTCTCCGGCGGCCGCAAGATGCGCGTCGCCCTGCACCCCGAGCTGGAGGACATCGAGCTCACCCGGGGCCAGGAAGTGGTGCTCAACGAGTCCCTCAATGTCGTGCTGGCCCGTGCGGCCGAGATGAACGGCGAGGTCATCACCCTCAAGGAGCTGCTGGAGGACGGCCGGCGGGCCATCGTGGTCGGCCGGGCCGACGAGGAGCGGGTGGTGGAGCTGGCCGAGTCGCTGATGGGCGAGAAGCTGCGGGCCGGCGACAGCATCCTCATGGACTCCCGCACCGGCCTCCTGCTCGAGCGCCTGCCCCGGCCCGAGGTCGAGGAGCTGATCCTCGAGGAGGTGCCCGACGTCTCCTACGAGGACGTGGGCGGCCTCGACGACCAGATCGAGATGATCACCGACGCCGTGGAGCTGCCCTTCCTGCACCGCGACCTGTTCGTCGAGCACAAGCTGCCGGCGCCGAAGGGGATCCTGCTCTACGGCCCTCCCGGCTGCGGCAAGACCCTCATCGCCAAGGCGGTGGCCAACTCCCTGGCCCAGAAGGTCAGCCAGGTCACCGGCAACAAGGCGGCCCGCAGCTACTTCCTGAACATCAAGGGCCCCGAGCTGCTCAACAAGTACGTGGGCGAGACCGAGCGCCAGATCCGCCTG
>Ga0136633_1000234_pt1 | contig 42001 bp, 44 predicted proteins | sample AntDrymeUQ832206_2_FD_105494 | JGI IMG/M metagenome (GOLD analysis project Ga0136633, IMG submission 105494) | Polar desert sand microbial communities from Dry Valleys, Antarctica - metaG UQ83 (22.06) | ecosystem: Environmental > Terrestrial > Soil > Desert | place: Antarctica: Dry Valley... | reverse complement strand
GGCCACACCGGGCGTCGCCGGCCACACCGGGCGTCGCCGGCCACACCGGGCGTCGCCGGCCACACCGGGCGTCGCCGGCCACACCGGGCGTCGCCGGCCACACCGGGCGTCGCCGGCCACACCCGGCTTCGGCGGTCGGCGCTGACGAGTGTGGTGCCCGTCAGTTTGCGGTGCCCGCCGGCGGCACGGGGACGACGACGTCGAGGCAGTCGGGCCGGTGGCGCACCTCGAGGTGGTCGACCTCGCCCATGAAGTCGCCGTCGACCTGCCAGGGGAACGGGCCCAGGCCCTCGACCCGCACGGACTCGAGGTCGCGATGGACGGCCACGCGGCCCATTGTCTCGAGGCGGCTTCCACCGGCCAGGGCACCGGCGGCGGCCCCCACCAGGGTGGCGGCGCTGAGGTCGCGGAGCACAACCACGGAGAGCCTGGACTCGAGCCCGGTGCCGGGCGCCACGCGGAAGGCGCGGGGACCGAGGTACGTGTAGGGGTCGGTCTCCTCGATGATGGCGAAGTACCCGTCGGGCACGACCTCGCCGCCGGGGAGGTGGACGCGGAAGCGGGGCCGGCTGCGGTCGTAGTGGCTGACCCAGGTGGTGACCGCTGCGTAGGCGAACAACCCGTGGCCAAGCCATCGCTTCATCTGGCCGTGCTTCTCGACCTGTTGCACCACGGCGGCGTCGAACCCCACGCCGACGTGGAAGAGGAACGACCGGGAGCCGGCCTCGCCCACACCGATCCGGCGGATCGACCTTGCCGCGAGGGCCTCCACCAACCGGTGCACGGCCGGCACCGGCCGGTGCGGGAACCCCAGGGTACGGACGAACACGTTGGTCGACCCGCCCGGAAGTGCGGCCAGGGCGGTGCGCGTGCCGACGAGGCCGTTTGCCACCTCGTTCACCGTGCCGTCCCCCCCGAGCACCACCACCGCGTCGACGCCGGCCTCGGCCGCCTCACCGCCCAGGGTGCAGGCGTGCTGGCGGGCGGCGGTGACGACGACGTCGAGCTCGTGGTGCTGGCGCAGGGCCTCCTCGATGAGGGCGTGGTTCCGGGGCGTGACGGCCGAGGCCACGGCGTTCACGACGAGGAGAAGTTTCACCCCTCGCCCGCTCTCACAAGCCGGCCCTACGAGCCTTCGGCGGCCGAGCGGAGCTGGGCCAGGCTGCGGGCGAGCAGGCGGGATACGTGCATCTGGCTGATGCCCAGCCGTTCGGCGATCCCAGACTGGGTGAGCCCCTCGAAGAAGCGCAGGTGGAGGATGACCTGCTCCCGCTTGGGCAGCTGGGCGAGAAGCGGCGACAGGGCGACACGGTGCTCGGCGTCGATCATGCCCGAGTCCTCCTCGCCGAGCTGGGCGCTCATGGTGTCGCCCTCGTCCTCGCCCGGGCTGGGCGCGTCGAGCGAGGCGAACCGATAGGCCTGTCCCGCTTCGAGTGCCTCCAGGACCTCTTCTTCCGACACCTGGGCCTCGGCCGCCAGCTCTGGGATGGTGGGGGAGCGCCCCAGCTCCTGGCTCAGGGTGCTCACGATCCGGCCCAGCCGCAGGTACAGCTCCTGCATGCGGCGGGGGGCCCGCACCGCCCACCCCTTGTCCCGGAAGTGGCGCTTGAGCTCGCCCACGATCGTGTGGGTGGCGTAGGTGGAGAACTCGACGCCGCGGGTGGGGTCGAAGCGGTCGACCGCCTTGAGCAGGCCGACCGACGCGACCTGGGTGAGGTCATCGAGCGGCTCGCCCCGGTTGCTGAACCGGCGGGCGAGATACTCGGCCAGGCCGAGGTGGGCCTCGATGAGCTCGTCGCGGGTCTTCGGCGAGCGCGTCTGTGCGAACTCGACGAACTTGCGGCGCAGCTCGTCGCGCTGTGCGGCGTCGAACGTCATCGGAGCGACCGTCCCCCGGGGTCGTTCACGACTCGTCGGTGACGGGTTGGCGGCGCTTGACCAGGCGGAAGGCGGATTTTCCCTGCTCGTCCCGGTAGACCGCGTAGTCGTCGACCAGCGCGGTGAGGATCTGCTCGGAGAACGACGCCAGCATCGGGTCGGTCTGGTCGTCGTCGAAGTTGCCGACGCCCACCACCTCGAGGGCGTCGGCCCGCACGGCGTAGCGGATGTCGACCGTGCCGGGCCGTCCCCGGCTGCCGATGAGCGCGAAGCACAGCTCGTCGATGGCCAGGCGGAGGTCCTCCACCTCGTCGTAGCTGAACTTCAAACGGCTGGCCAGCCCCGAAGCGGTCACGCGCGCCAGGCGAAGGAACTCCGGCGTGGCAGGGACCGCCAAACGGACCTCGTCCCTCACCTCGTCGTGCGTCACCACCGATCCTCCTCGCCCCGGTCGGAGGTCGACGCTACCCCAGCGTGTCGGTGGCGGTGGATCACGGTCCCCCGGTTGGTGGGCGTCGGACCGGTGGGCGAGTATGCGGGGATGAAGGTGGCGGTGTGCGTGAAGCAGATCCCCGACCCGGCGACGCCGGGCCGCCTCGACCCCGCCACCAACACCCTTGTCCGTGACGGGAAGCTCATTCTCGACGACTCGGACGCCTACGGGGTCGAGATGGCCCTCCAGCTGGTCGACGCGGCGGGCGGCGGCGAGGTCATCCTCGTCTCCATGGCGCCGCGTGGTGAGCTGGGCGGGCTGCGCACCGCCCTCGCCATGGGCGCCGACCGGGCCGTGCTGGTGAGCGACGACGCGCTGGCCGGGTCCGACGCCCTGGGCACGGCCAAGGTCCTGGCCGCCGCCATCCGCCCCCTCGGCGCCGACCTCGTCCTGGCCGCCACCGAGTCCACCGACGGCTACACGGGCACCACGCCGGTCCAGCTGGCCGAGCTCCTCGGGCTCCCGTCGGTCACCTTCGCCAGGCGGGTCGAGCTGGCGGGGGGCGAGCTGCGGGTGCAGCGCCAGACCGAGGCGGGCTACGACGAGGTGACGTGCCCGCTCCCGGCGCTGGTGACGGTGACGGCGGGCGTCGTCGAGCCCCGCTACCCGTCGTTCAAGGGGATCATGGGGGCGAAGAACAAGCCGGTCGACGTGCGCACCATGGCCGACCTCGGGCTCGACGCAGGCACGGCGGGCTGGGCCGGCGCCCGCCAGGCCATCGTCGACGTGGCGCCCTCCGAGCAGCGCCGGGCGGGCGCCGTGGTCGAGGACCAGGGCGATGCCCACCAGGCGATCATCCGGTTCCTCGAGCAGGTCAAGGTCCTGTGAGGAGCATCGCCTCGCAACCGGAACTCGCCCGGCGAGCACGCCATTGCGTAGGGATGGCGGGCCGATGAGCGTCGAGCGGATCTGGGTCGTCACGGAATCGTCCGGGGGCGTCGCCTCGCCGGCCGGTCTCGAGCTCCTGTCGGCCGCCCGCCGCCTGGCCGCCGTGGTGGAGGCGGTGCACTGGGGGGGCGACGCCGCCGAGGTGGCGGCCGCCCTCGGTCGTCACGGGGCCGCCCGCGTGCTCACCGTCGGGGATCTGGAGGGCGCCCTGCCGGCCGTGCCGGTGGCCGCCGCCCTGGCCGCCCGCATCGATGCGGCCGGACCGCCCGACGCCGTCTTCCTCACGACCTCGTATGACCAGCGCGACCTGGCCGGGCGCCTGTCGGCCCGCCTCGACCGGCCCGTGCTCACCAACGCCGTAGGCGTGACGGCCGGCGAAGGGAACCTGGTGGCGGAGCACGCCGTGTTCGGCGGGTCCACCGTGGTGCGGGCCCGGATCACCGCCCCGCCACCGCACCTGTTCGTGTTCCGCCCCCGGACCTTCGCGCCCGAGATCACCGAGGGCCCGCCCGCCGAGGTCGAGGTGCTGGCCGTCCCCGACACCGGCGCGGCCGGCTCGGCCACCGTCACCCACCGCCATGTGGCCGAGCGCACAGGACCCGCCCTCGACGAGGCCACCGTGGTGGTGGCCGGCGGCCGCGGTCTCGGCGACCCGTCCCGTTTCGAGCTCATCGAGCAGCTGGCCCGGCGCCTCGGTGGAGCGCCCGCCGGCACCAGGGCCGTCGTCGACGCCGGCTGGGTGCCCTACTCGTACCAGGTCGGGCAGACGGGCAAGACGGTGAAGCCCACCGTGTACCTGGCGTGCGGGATCTCCGGCGCCACCCAGCATCTGGTGGGCATGAAGGGGGCCCGCCACATCGTGGCGATCAACAAGGACCGCGATGCGCCTATCTTCGGCGTCGCCGACCTCGGTGTGGTAGGCGACGTGACCAAGGTCCTGCCTCGGCTGATCGAGGCCCTGGACGCACGCGACGATCGAGGAGGAACGCAGTGAGGCTTGGCCGACGGTGGGTCGTGGTGGTGCTGGCGGTGGCGGTCGCCGTGCTGCCGGCGTGCGGAGGCGACGACAGCGCGGCGATGGCCAAGGCGCACCTGCGGGAGACGGTGGGGGAGGACCTGAAGATCGCCGGCCTGCCCGACGACGGGCGGCTGACCGGGAACGTGGCCAAGCTCGAGCTGTCCGGTGCCGGGCTCAAGATCGTGGAGCCGGACGGCGACACGTCGGGGCGTACGGGGCACTACGTGGTGTTCGTCGACCGGGAGGCGGTTCCCCTCGGGGCGAAGATCCCCGAGGGGCGTGACGTGATCGAGACCTCCGAGGGCGAGCTGGCGATCCCGGGGTTCACCGCCGGGCCGCACACCGTCTCCCTCGTGCTGTCCGACGGTTCGCACCGCCGGATCGGCACCAATGCCGCCGAGGCGGAGTTCACCGTGGCGGGCCCCACGCTGCGGGCCACGGCGTTGCCGAAGTCGCCGGCCAAGCAGCCGGTGGTCATCAGCGTGACCGTGGAGGAGGTGGGCGTGGCCGCCCCGGACGGCTCGTCGGCCACCGGCACCGGGCACTTCGACGTCTTCGTCGACCGGGAGCCCACGGCGCTGGACAAGACGGTCCCGACCGAGCGCGGCATCCTCCACACGGGCGAGCAGACGATCAGCGTCCCGGACCTGGGCGGTGGTGAGCACGAGGTGTGGGTCCTGCTGGTGCGGGGCGACGAGACGCCCTTCGACCCGATGGTGGCCGACAAGGTGGTCGTCGAGATCGGCTGACGCCCGGGCGGGACCGACCGGGGCGGGGCTCAGTCCCCCTCGACGGCGTTCGCCCCGATAGCGAAAGAGTCCCGCCCGTCGAGCGCCTCGCCCGCCTGCTCCAGTACCGCGCCGGCGCCGGCGCGGGCCTCGGCATCCACGTACCGCTCCTCGGCGTCCTCGAGCAGGGCATCGGCCAGCTCCCCGGCCTCGGCGATCAAAGCGTCGGCCTCCTGGCGGGCCCGCCGGCGCACGTCCTCGGCCGCAGCCGCCGCCGACCGCAACAGCGCGGCGATCTCGGTGCCGACCTCGGCGAAGGGGTCCCGGGCCTGGTCGCCGATCGCCGCCGCCAGCTGTGACGTCACGGCGTCGACCTGGGCTGTGGTCTTCGCCAGCTGCGCCTCGACGGTGGCCCTGGCCGCCTGCTCCAGCCCCAGCAGCTCGCGTGTCTCCGTCAGCGACACCTCGGTGTGCTCGGCCGACGACCGCAGGAGGCGGACCTCGGCCTCGGCCACCACCAGCTGCTCCTCCGCCTCGCCGTCGCGGGCGTCGGCCTGGTGCTGCGCCCGCAGCTCGGCGCGGGTGCCGGCCAGCAGCTGCTCGGACGCCGCCGCCACCTTGCGAAGCTCACGGACCTCGGCCCTGGCGCCGAGGAGCTCCGTCTCCGCCTCGGCCAGGTGCCGACACGTGGCGTCGACCTCGGCCAGGAGGTCGTCGGCCAGCTTCGACACGATGTCGAGCAGCTCGTCGACCTCGGCGGTGTCATAGCCGCGGCGCCGGATGCTGAACGCCCGCCGGACGATCGCCAGGCGTAGGGCGGTGTCCGTACTGTCGATGCTGTGCATTCCAGCCCCCAAGGTAGGAACACGGTCGCCGTGATTGCGGACAGCGGTCAGAAAGACGCTCTCGGTGGAAAAGGGTACCAGGAGGGCTCAGGTTCGGCCATGGGTCATTCGGTCCTTCGCGCCCGCCGTCAGACCAGGGGCCACGGATAGGCCCGGCGGGACTCGCCCGGATCGGGGAAGCGGCCGTGGCGGACGACGGCGGCGGCCCGCTGCCTGGTGGCCGCCACCTCGTCGGGGTGCAGGAGCTCCCCCAACCCGGCGCCGTCGTCGGCGGCGGCGAAGCGGGCGAGGTCGGCCAGCAGCGCCTCGGGGACGGGTTCACCGGCGAACTCCCAGATCACCGTGCGCAGGCCCGGGTCGACGTGGAAGCACAGGCCGTTGTCGATGCCCCACACCTGGCCGTCCTCGTCGAGGAGGCAGTGGCCACCCTTGCGGTCCGCGTTGTTCGCCACCAGGTCGAAGGCGCAGACCGTCCGGAGCGCGCCGTGCAGCTCGGGGCGCTCGAGCAGGGTGAAGTAGTGCTGGGCGAAGTCGGCCGGCACGAACCGCTGGAGCGAGCCCGGCCCGAGGGGCCCCTCGGTTCGGGCAACCGTCTCCGGCACGACGCGCCAGCCCAGGGCGTCGGACAGCCGGTAGGCCGCCACCTCCCGCAGGTGCAGCCCGTCGGGGAAGTCCCAGAGCGGCCGCTCACCCCGGTGGGGCTTGTAGACGGCGGGCAGTGTGGTGCCGTCGTGGCAGACGTCGACCAGGAAGGTGGCGTTCGAGCTCCACGGCATCCGGCCCCGTATCTCGACCTCCCCCTGGGACAGCACGGCCAGGACGCGGCGGATGCCGGGCCGGTCGTCCGCCTGCCGGCCGGTCGCGGCGTCGTCCATCGCTCAGGTCAGCGTGTCAACAGCGCCGGGCGCGGAAGGGGTCGGGGCCCCGGTGGGGCGTTTGTCACAGCGCGGGCGGCCGGTGCCCGTTCGTCCGGGGGCAGGCGTGGCCCCGCTGGTCGAGCGGGTACCCGCACAGCGGGCACGGCGGCCGGCCGGACTCCACCAGGCGCGTGCCATGGACGGCGAGGGCGGCCACCTGCTCACGGGTCAGGCTGAAGCGGGCCTCGGCTCCCTCCTCACCCTCGGGCACCGCCTCGTCCGCCACCAGCAGCAGCCGGTCGAGGGCGGGATCGTAGGAGGCTCCCAGACTGCCGATGACCCACTGCGGCTCGGACGGCTCCTCCAGCTCCAGGTCGTCCGGCAGGTGGCCCAGGCGGGGCAGCTCCTGGAGCATGGTGCCCAGGTGGGCGGCCAAAGCGGCCACCTGCACCTTCTCGATCTTCAGGGTCACCACCTCGGCGCCGGCCCGCGCCTGGAGGAGGAACAGCCGCTGCCCCGGCTCGCCGACGGCGCCCACCGTGACCTTGTCCACGTCCAGGAGCTCGTAGGACTCGCTCACGCCTGTCCTTGCGTCCTGGCCGCCAGACTGCAGCGAGGTTCGCACCGGTTCACCGACCACAGCGGCCCGGTGGGCGTCATGACGCCCGCAGCTGAGCCAGGTCGCCCAGGGAGTTGACGGTGAGCACGATCGGGCCGCCGTCGCCGTAGGCGATGGCCGACACCGAGCACGGCGAGATGACGATGCGCTGGAACAGGTCGAGCGGCGTGCCGGTGGCGTCGGCCACCGCTGCCTTGATCGGGTCGGCGTGCGACACGAGCACGATCGTCTGGCCCGGGTGGCGGGCCCGCAGGCGGGCGACGGTGTCGGTGATGCGGGTGTGCATCTCGCGAAACGACTCGCCGTCGGGGAACCGGAAGCCGCTCGGGTAGCGCTGCACCGTGCCCCACTCGGGGAGCTTGTTGAGCACTTTGAGCTCGGCGCCCGTCCAGTCGCCGAAGTCGCATTCGAGCAGGCCCTTCTCCACGCCGACCTTGAGGCCCAGGCGGGCGCCGATGGCGGCCGCCGTCTCGCGGGTGCGCTCCAGCGGCGACGCGTAGACGGCGTCGACCTTCTTCAGCGCTGCCAGCCGCTCGGCCACCGCTTCGGCCTGGGCCCGACCGGTATCGGCCAGGTGGAGCCCCTTGGCCCGGCCCGGCAGGACCTTGCCGGTGGTGGCGGTGACACCGTGGCGGACGAACAGTGCGACGGTCGCCGGGGTCGGCTTCGGACGTCTCGGCATCTGTGGCGTCAACCTACTCTCAACCCGTGCCGGAACTTCCCGCAGAGGGGCTCGCCGCCATCTCCGAGGAGGTGGTGTCGTGCCGGGCCTGTCCCCGCCTGGTGGCGTGGCGAGAGCGGGTCGCGAGCGAGAAGCGGGCCTCGTTCGCGGCGGAGGAGTACTGGGGGAGGCCGGTCCCCGGCTTCGGCGACCCCGCCGCGACCATCCTCGTGGTCGGCCTGGCGCCGGCCGCCCACGGCGGCAACCGCACAGGACGGGTCTTCACCGGCGACCGGTCAGGTGACTGGGTCTTCCGGGCGCTGCACAAGGCGGGCTACGCCAACCAGCCCACCAGCGTCCACGCCGACGACGGCCTCGCCCTCGACGGCGCCTACGTGGCCGCCGTGGTGCGCTGCGCGCCGCCGGACAACAAGCCCACCCCCCTGGAGCGGGACACGTGCGTGGGGTACCTGCGCCGAGAACTCGACGAGCTGGCGTCGGTGCGGGTGATCGTGGCCCTGGGCGGCTTCGCCTACGAGGCGGTGGCCCGACTGGCTGGGCTCCGGCCCCGGCCCGGGTTCGGCCACGGCGTGGAGGCGACGCTTCCGGACCGTCGCCACGTGGTGTGCTCGTACCACCCGAGCCAGCAGAACACCTTCACCCGCCGCCTCACCGAGCCCATGTTCGACGCCGTGTTCGCCCGCGCCCGCCACCTTTCGAGTAAATAGCTCGCCATTTTGGCGAGCTATTTACTCGGGACCGGGCGGGGGGCCACCGGGCGGGCCGCTCCCATAGAGTCGAAGGCGTGACTGACACGCCCGTCAAGGGTCGCTGGGTTGCCCAGTGGAAGGAGCTGTTCGCCGAGGTGGTGACCACCGGGCTGTGCACCGGCTGCGCCGGGTGCGTGGTCGCCTGCCCCCACGACGTGCTGGCCTACAAGGACACCGAGGGCGTCTACCGGCCGTTTCACCTGGAAGAGGAGTTGGGCCCGGACAACTGCATCCACGGCGAGAAGGGCTGCACCTCGTGCACCCGGGCCTGCCCGCGCTTTCGCACCTGGGAGTCCGAGATCGACAACCATCTGTTCGGGCGCACCCGGCTGCCCGACGAGATGGACGGCGTGTCCAAGGACATCATCCTGGCCCGGGCCACCGATCCCCAGGTCCACGAGAAGGGCCAGGACGGGGGACTGGTGTCGGCCATCCTCCTGTGGGCGCTCGACCACGGCTACATCGACGCCGCCCTGGTCTCCTACCTGGAGGGCGACGGGACCAGCTGGAAGGCGATCCCCGGCGTTGCGAAGACCCGGGACCAGATCCTGGCTTCGGCCGGCAGCCGCTACACGTACTCGGCCAACACCATGGCCTACGCCGAGGCGGTGGCGGGCGGGGCCGAGAAGCTGGCCCTCGTGGGCATGAGCTGCCAGTCGTCGGTGCCGCCCGTGCTTTCCCTGCGCAAGGCCGGCAAGCCGGCCCGCCGGTTCGCCCTCAACATCGGCCTGCTGTGCTCCAAGACGTTCGACGACGCCATCTTCGAGGAGCTGTTCGAGGCCAGGTACGGCCTCAAGAAGCAGGACATGGTGAAGATGAACATCAAGGGCGTCTTCCAGATCTGGATGCGCAACGGCGACTACCACGAGGTGCCGCTGAAGGAGTGCCACGCCTGGACCCGCGAGGGTTGCAAGCTGTGCCCCGATTTCGCGGCCGAGCACGCCGACATCTCCACCGGCGGCATCGGCGCCTTCAACGACTGGACGCTCACCATCGTCCGCACCGACCTGGGGCGGGAGATCATCGTGAAGATGCTCGAGGACGGCACCATCCAGGGCCGTCCGGGCGACGACGACCCCGGCGCCATCGCCCTCCTGCGCAAGCTGTCGATCGTGAGCCGCCGGCGCTGGCCCGACACGGCGGTGCCCGACCCGAAGGTCGGCGTACCGCCCCGCAAGCCCAAGGCGGCGCCCGCTCCGGGGTGACCTCGCCGCATCTGAGGCCCCGTTCAGGGTCGTACTGTTCGACCGTGGACGACAACCTCACCAGAGCCGATGCCGAGCGCCGGGCCACCTACCTGTGGGGCGTCTCGTACGAGGTCCACCTCGACCTGACGACGGGCGAGGAGACCTTCCGGAGCGAGACCACCATTCGGTTCTCGGGCAGCCTGACGGGCCAGCAGACGTTCGTCGACCTCGACGCGGTGGCCGTCCACGAGGTGGTCCTGAACAGCAAGACGATGGACCCGTCGGCCTACGACGCCACCCGCGGCCGCTTCCCGGTCCGCGGGCTGCTGGCCACCAACGTGCTGCGCATCGTGGCCGAGTGCGCCTACCAGCACACCGGCGTCGGCCTGCACCGCTTCGTCGACCCGGTCGACGCCAAGGTCTACCTCCACACCCAGTTCGAGCCGTTCGACGCCCACCGGGTGTTCGCCTGCTTCGACCAGCCCGACCTGAAGGCGTCGTTCACCCTCGTCGTGAAGGCGCCCGAGGACTGGACGGTGATCTCTGTCGGCAGGGCGACCGAGCGGGAGGGTGGCGTGTGGACCTTCGAGCCCACCCCGCCCCTGTCCACCTACCTGGCGGCGGTGGTGGCCGGGCCCTACCACGAGGTCCGGGACAACCACGGCCACGTGAGCCTGGGGCTGTACTGCCGCGAGTCACTGGCGCCGTACCTCGACACCGAGGAGCTGTTCGACCTCACCCGCCAGGGCCTCGACTTCTTCACCGCCGAGTTCGACTACCCCTACCCGTTCGCCAAGTACGACCAGCTGTTCGTGCCCGAGTTCAACTTCGGCGCCATGGAGAACCCGGGCTGCATCACGTTCAACGAGAACATGGTGTTCCGCTCCCGGGTCACCGACGCATCCCGGGAGGGACGGGCCTCCACGCTCCTGCACGAGATGGCCCACATGTGGTTCGGCGACCTGGTCACCATGCGCTGGTGGGACGACCTGTGGCTCAACGAGAGCTTCGCCACCTACATGGCCACCCACGGGCTGGCGTCGGCCACCCGGTTCACCGACGCCTGGGTGCGGTTCGCGGCGGGCACCAAGGCGGCGGCCGCAGGCCAGGACCAGCTGCCGTCCACCCACCCCATTTCCGCCGATATCGTCGACACCGATGCCGTGCGGCTCCACTTCGACGGCATCACCTATGCCAAGGGCGCCTCGGTGCTCAAGCAGCTCGTGGCCTGGGTGGGCGCCGACGCCTTCCGGGAGGGCGTGCGCACCTACTTCTGGCGCTACGAGTGGGGCAACGCCCGCCTGGCCGACTTCTTGGCCGTGCTCGAGGAGACCAGCGGGCGCGACCTCGGCTCGTGGTCGAAGGAATGGCTGGAGACGGCCGGCATCAACACGCTGCGGGCCCGCCTCGCGGAGTCGGACGGCCACCTCACCTCGGTCACCGTCGTGCAGGAGGGCCAGCCCGGCCACGACACCCTGCGCTCGCACCGGGTGGCGGTCGGCCTCTACCGGCTGGGCGCCGACGGGCTCATCCGGGACCGCCGGGTGGAGCTCGACGTGGTTGGGGAGCAGACCGAGGTGGCCGACCTCGCAGGAGAGGAGGCCGCCGACCTGCTGGTGCTGAACGACGACGACCTCACCTACGCCAAGGTCCGCCTCGACCCCCGGTCGCTGGCCACCGTGGAGGCGCACCTGGCCGATCTGCGCGACCCGCTGGCGAGGAACCTGTGCTGGGCGTCGGCGTGGGACATGACCCGCGACGCCGAGCTGTCCACCCACCGCTGGATCGAGCTGGTGTGCGGGCACGCCCCCGCAGAGAGCGACGATGCCACCCTCCAGCGGCTGCTCTTCCAGGCCACGCACGCCATCGAGGCCTACGGCGACCCGGCCAACCGCCTGCCCGCCCGCGCCCGCGTCGCAGCGGTGGCGCGGGACGGCCTGGCCGCGGCCGGGCCGGGCACTGACCGCCGGCTGATCTGGGCCCGCCAGGTTGTTTCGGCGGGTGACGGCGCAGAAGCCGCCGCATTCTCCACCGGGCTTCTCGACGGCACGGTGGTGGTGGACGGGCTCGATGTCGACACCGACTTCCGCTGGTACGTGGTGGGCACCCTGGCCGCCTCCGGGGCCGACGACGACGGCGCCCTGGTGGCGGCCGAGCTGGAGCGCGACCCCACCGACATCGGTGAGCGCCGGGCCGCCGCCGCCCTCACCTCCCGCCCGACGGCGGAGGCCAAGGAGGAGGCGTGGCGGCGCCTCGACGGCGAGGAGGTACTGCCCCTCGCCCTTCTGCGGGCCATCGCGTCCAGCGTGGGCCAGTACACCCAGGAGGCGCTGGTCCGGCCCTACGTGGGGCGCTACCTGTCCTCGCTGCCCGGCTGGTGGGAGCGTCGCACGCGCGACGAGGCCATCAGCCTGGCCCGCGGCCTGTTCCCGTCCACCCTGATCGAGCCCGACACGGTGGCCGCCGTCGACGGCGCCCTGACCGGGGACGACCTGGCCGGCCCGCTCCGCCGCATCCTGGTGGAGGGCAACGACGGCCTGGAGCGCGCCCTCCGGGCACGGGCCACCGATCGGGCCTGAGCGGCCCGAGTCGATTCTGGTAGCCGAATCTCACGCCACAGCATGAGTTTCGGCTACCAGAATGACGGGGGCCGGTCTACGGCTCGATGAAGATGCACTCCCCGGGGCACTCTTCGGCCGCCTCGATGACGTCCTCCAAGAGGGGGTCGGGCACGCGGCCCACGCCGTTGGCGGTGCCGCCCTGTCCGAGGGCGTCGTTGAACTTCTTGTCGGCGGAGAGGTCGGAGAAGTGCTCCTTGGGCTCCTTGACGTAGGCCAGGCCGTCGTCTTCCATGAAGAACACGGCAGGGGCGATCTCGGCGCAGATGCCGTCGCCGGTGCACAAGTCAGCATCGATCCAGACGTTCATGGTGCTCCTCGCATGGTGGCCGCATCCTACAAGGGCGGCGGGACGCGATAGAAAATCGAGCGGTGCTGCACGAGGGCCTCTGGTACGACCGCGACGGCAAGGCCATCGGCGTCGCCGACATGGTGCGGCTGTGCCGCGACCACGAGTACCGGGTCGTGGCCAGGGACTTCGTCGGCACGACCGAGATCTGCACTGTGTGGCTGGGGTTCGACCACAGCTTCCGGGGACGGGTGCCGCTGCTGTTCGAGACGATCGTCTTCGGGGGCCGCATGGACCAGTACCAGCGCCGCTACACCACCGAGGAGTCGGCACGCACGGGACACGCCAAGGTCGTCGCCTCGGTCCGTCGGCTGTCGGAGTAGTCGGCGAAAGCCGGCGACGACACCTTCCCGCGGGAGGTGCGCCCACGTCGTGTGCTCTTCTCGCCGAGCGGGACCAGACTGGTCGAAGAGGCCGGTTCGGCCGCGCGATGAGTGTCGAGGCCGACCACCGGTCTGACGGGTGCGAGTGAGTGGAAGTGGCCGAGGTGACCGGCTGTGTCGCCGTGGCCGGAGAGGAGCTTGTGCGATGAGGCGACTGGCTCAGGGGTGCTACCGCCGGCGTGGGCGGGTGCTGATCGCGTGGGTCCTCGGCATCGTGATCCTCGGCGCCATCACCGGCGCGGCCGGCACGGGCTACCGGTCCGACTTCACGCTGCCCGACGTGGAGAGCAGGCGGGGCGTCGACATCCTCGAGGACGGGTTCGGCGGCGAGGGGGCCGGTCAGGTCGGCAACATCGTGTTCCAGGCCGACAAGGGCGTCGACGACCCCGAGGTCGAGCGGGCCATGGGGGACTTCCTCGCCAAGGTCGCCAAGATAAAGGGCATCCAGTCGGTGAAGAGCCCGTACGAAGCCGGCAACGAGGCGCAGGTCTCCGAGCAGGGCGACCAGGTCGGCAAGATCGCCTACGCCGAGATCGAGGCGCCGTCGGACGCCACCTTCGAGGAGACCGCTACCACCGGCTTGGAGATCCGCGACGCCATCCCGAAGGTCGACGGACTTCGTGTCGAGCTGGGCGGCGCCGCCTTCGCCGAGTTCGAGGTGCCGTCCTCGGAGGCGCTCGGCATCGGCTTCGCCATCATCATCCTGATCATCGCCTTCGGCTCGGTGCTGGCCATGGGCCTGCCCATCGGCGTGGCCCTCGCCGGCATCACCACGGGGACGCTGATCGCCGGGCTCCTGTCGAAGCTCATCACCATGCCCGACTTCGCCTCGACCATCGGCGTGATGATCGGCCTCGGCGTCGGGATCGACTACGCCCTGTTCATCGTCACCCGCTTCCGGGAGAACCTGCACAAGGGCCACAGCGTGGAGGCGTCCACGCTCATCGCCATCGAGACGGCGGGCCGGGCCGTGCTGTTCGCCGGCACCACCGTGGTCATCTCGCTCATGGGCATGCTCGTCATGCAGCTGGGCTTCATCTCCGGCCTGGCCGTGGGCGCCGCCGTCGTCGTCCTCATGACCATGCTGGCGTCGCTCACCCTGCTGCCCGCCCTCCTGGGCTTCGCCGGCACGCGGATCGAGATCACCCGGCGCCGCGGCCTCATCGCCGCCGGCCTGGTGGCCCTCACCCTCATCGGAGCCGGCCTCGGCGTCACGGCCCTTTTGGTGGCCCTGCCCGCCGCCATCGTCGTCGTCCTGGCCAGCTTCGCCTTCGCGCCGCTGCGCAAGCAGGTGCTCGACCGGCCGCCCAAGCCGATCCGGGAGACGGCCGCCTACCGCTGGAGCCGAATCATCCAGCACCGGCCGTGGACCGCCGTCCTCATCGGCACCGCCGTCGTGGTTGTGCTCGCCCTGCCCATCTTCGGGCTCCGGCTGGGCTTCTCGGACGAGGGCAACTACCCCGAGGAGACCACCACCCGCCAGGCCTACGACCTGTTGGCCGACGGCTTCGGCCCCGGCGTCAACGGCCCGCTCGTCCTGGCCGCCAAGGTGCCGGCCGGCCTCGACCAGGCCAGGCTGGACGCTGTCGCCGAGGCCCTTGAGCAGACGCCGGGCGTGGCCTTCGCCACCCCGCCGATCCTCAACGACGAGGCCGATCCAACCGCCGTCCTCTACCGGGTCGTCCCGGCCACCGCGCCCCAGGATGCAGCCACCACCAGCCTGGTGAACCGGCTGCGCAACGACGTGCTCCCGGCGGTGACCGCCGGCACGGGCCTCGACGTGTCCGTCGCCGGCGGCGTCGCCATCGGGGTGGACTTCACCGAGTACCTGTCGGCCCGGCTCCCGTACTTCTTCGGCGCCGTGCTCGGCCTGTCGTTCCTGCTGCTGATGGTGGTGTTCCGGTCGCTGCTGGTGCCGCTCAAGGCCGTGATCATGAACCTGCTCTCGCTCGGCGCCGCCTACGGCATCGTGGTGGCCGTGTTCCAGTGGGGCTGGGGCGGCAGCCTCCTCGGCATCGACGGGGGACCCATCGAGCCGTTCGTGCCGATGATGCTCTTCGCCATCGTGTTCGGCCTGTCCATGGACTACGAGGTCTTCCTCCTGTCACGGGTGAAGGAGGAGTGGGACCGCACGGGCGACAGCCGCACCTCGGTGGCCGACGGCCTGGCCGCCACCGCCCGGGTGATCACGGCCGCCGCCGCCATCATGGTGGTGGTCTTCGGCAGCTTCCTGGGCGAGTCCGACCGGGTGGTGAAGCTCTTCGGCTTGGGGCTGGCCTCGGCCGTGCTCATCGACGCCAGCATCATCCGCATGCTCCTCGTGCCCGCCACCATGGAGCTGCTGGGCGACCGCAACTGGTGGCTCCCGGCCTGGCTCGGCCGGATCCTGCCCAAGGTGCACATCGAGGCGCCGGCCGACCTCGAGGCCGAACTGGCCGGCCTCGACCTCGGGTCGCCCGTGGAGACGGGCAGCCGTCAGGTTTGACCCGTCCCGGTACCGGGCGTGACGTCGGCACGACGTCGTTTCCGGCACCGGTCCGGGCGGTGGCCGTCGCAGCCCCTCCCGTAGGCTCCGGCCGTGCAACAACTGCCCTTGGCCCTGCCCGGCGACGGTGGGGTCCGCCGGCTCAGCCTGGTGAAGCTGTCATCGGAGATCGCCAGGTCGCTGGCCGTCATCGGGAGGGTGGCGGTGGAGGGCGAGGTCGTGATGCCCCGATCCCATCCGGGCGGGGTCTACTTCACGCTGAAGGACCGCAACGCGCAGGTGTCTGTCCGCTGCCCCGGCACCCGCGCCCGGCAGTGGCGAGTCGTCGCCGGGGAGCGGGTCCTCGTCTCCGGCACGGTCTCGTGGCTGAACGACCGGGGTCAGCTCCAGTTCGTGGCCGACGAGGTGGCGCCGGTGGGGGAAGGCGCCATCGCCGCCGCCATCGACGACCGCCGGGCCCGCCTCGGCGTCGACGGGCTGCTGACCCGCCCCCGCCGCCCGCTGCCGATGCTGCCCGCCGTCATCGGGGTGGTGTGCGGTACCGAGGCGGCGGTGCGGGCCGACATCGAGTCGGTGGTGGCCGCCCGCTTCCCCGGTTACCCGATGGCGTGGGTGCCCACCAATGTGTCGGGGCCGGGTGCGGCCGACGCCATCGCAGCCGCCGTGGGTGCCCTCGACGCCCGACCGGAGGTGGAGGTCATCGTGCTGGCCCGGGGCGGGGGCGACGCCGCCCAGATGCTGCCCTTCAGCGACGAGGCCCTCTGCCGGGCCATCTGCGCCTGCGTCACGCCGGTCGTGTCGGCCGTCGGCCACGAGCGCGACCGGCCTCTGTGCGACGAGGTGGCCGACCACCGGTTCGGCACCCCGTCGCTGGCCGCCAACGCCGTCGTGCCGAACCTGCGGGAGCTGGAGTCCAGCCTCGGCCGCCTGCGCGAGCAGCGGGACCTGCTCGTGCGCCGGCAGTTCTCCGCCGCGTCCTCCCGGTTGGCCGCCGTGGACCGGGAGCGGGCCGTGCGCACCGGCTTCGACGTGGCCACCGTCCGCCTCCGCCAGGCCTCCGCCCGTGCGCACCTGGTGCACCCGGCGCGGGCGGTGGCGTCGGCAGGCCTCCGCCTGGCGCGGGTCGACTGGGCGGCGCCCGCCGCCCGCCGCTGCGGCCAGGAGCAGCAGCGTCTTGCCGCCGTCCGCCGTCACCTCGACGCCCTGTCCCCGGCGCGGGTCCTCGAACGCGGCTACGCCGTCGTCCGGGCCGACGACGGTACCGTCGTGCGCGCCGCGGCCGGCGTGGCCGCCGGAGCGAGCCTCGACGTGCAGCTGGCCGCCGGCCGCCTCACCGTGCATGTCCACGAGGCTCGCCCGTGACGGACGTCACCGCGTCCAAGCGCCATCAGGGTGCGGAATCCGGATGCTGATGCCGCAGGAACCGTCGGAGGCGGGCGACGGCGCCCCCCGGGACGAGTCGCTCACGTACGAGCAGCTGGTGGAGGCCCTGGAGGAGCTCACCCGGCGCATGGCCGACGGCGCCATCGGCATCGAGGAGGCCGTCGACCTCTACGAGCGGGCCGGTCAGCTGCACGCCCAGGCGGCCGAGCGCCTGGCCCGCGTGCAGGCTCGCATCGAGGGCCTGGCCGGCGACGACAGCGCCGTCCCCGGTGACGGTTCCGCCGGCGCGGGCTGACGGGACGGCTTCGCCTCCGTCGGTCCGCTCGACCTCCCCGGACCCCGCCCGCACGTTTCTCACCGGTACCCGGACGGATCCGCGAACCATCCGATCGGCCGCCGACCGCCTGAGGACGGCGCCCCGAGAGGACCGCCCCGAAACCGGCCCGGTCCCCCTCAGGTGCGAGGCGGCCAGGTGTGGCTGAAGCACCGGTGGCTGCGCAGCCCGGGCGCGATCAGGCCCCACAGGCCGAACAGGGCGCGGCGGGAGCCCTCGGTCCACTCGATGGCATCGGGCGCGGCTACCCGCCGGACGACCTGGCGGATACCACCCTCGTGCACCGCGTAGCCCGCCCAGGTGCCCGGGTAGTGCATGGTGGCGCCCACCTCGGTGAGCACCAGCGGCCCGTGGCGGCGCCGGCGGTTGCGGTGGGTGTGGCCGGCGCTCACGATCGTGGCCGGGTTGGCGGCGGCCACGGCGTCGAGCAGGGCGCGGGACTGGTCGCCGGGGATGCCGGGCGGGTAGGCCATCGGCCTCCGGAACCGCTGGACGTAGTGGTGCATGGCCACGAACGCGGGGCCGGGGGCGGCGGCGACCAGGTCGGCGATCTGGTCGCGCTGGCGCCCGAGGACGCCGCCGTGGTGCTTGTGGGCGATGGCGGTGTGGGCCAGCACCACGCGCAGGCCGGGAAGGTCGACGCTGAAGGCGTCGTGCGGTACCGCGATCCCGGCGGCGGCCAGGGCCGGCCGACCATCGACGGCGAAGCGACCCACGTCGTGGTTTCCGAGGACAGCCGAGACCGGCACCCCCACGCCGGCGAGCAGGCGCCCGAGCTCGGCCCACTGCTGAGGGCGGCCGTGGTAGGTGAGGTCGCCCTTGGCCACGATCGCCTCGGCGCCCCACGCCACCGCCTCGTCGAGCGCAGCCCGGGCGCACCGAAGCGGGTACGGCTCGAGGCGGCTGCCCGGCTGGTCCTCGATGCGGCGCAGGACTCCGAAGCGGCGCTCGCCCAGGTGCAGGTCGTTCACGGTGGCGAAGCGGCACAGCAGCTCGCCGGGCGGGGGCGCGAGTGTCCGCACGGCGCCCGCCCGGCGGGCCATGCCACCGGGGGCCCGCACGAACAGCTCGAGGCGAGTGTCCGCGGGGAGGCCGTCGAGGGTTGCCGCGCCCGGCCGGTCCTGCTCGACGACCACGGATGCATCGCCGAGGGAGATGGTGGTGCCCGGCCGCAGGCTTCGCCAGCACACCTGTGCGGAGGTGTCCTCAACCGCGAAGATGCCCACGCCGGTCATGTTCAGTTGTAGCACCCGGGCTACCCTTGGCCCGTTCGAGCGGCGGCAGGAGGGGATCTCATGACCAGGTCCAGGTGGACGAGAAGGGCTGCATGCGCGGCCGTGCTGGTGGCGGCAGGGGCGCTCCCTGCGACCACCGCAGCTCCCGCAGGCGCCAACCACATCCTGCTCGCGTCGTTGCAGGTCACACCCGAGATCAGCTCGGTGCAGGTCGGGGCGACCGTGACCCTCACCGCCAACTTCAGGAGCTCACTGCCGAACCTCACCACCACCAAGGTCAACTTCGATTTCGAGGGCGGCCCGCTCGCCACGGCACCCGATGTGAGCTGCGACATCGCGGCAGCGGCGAACAGCTGCACCGTTGCGGTGACGGCGACCGTCTCGGGCACGACGCTCGTGCGGGCGTCCTTCAACGGCGCAACGGTCGACGCCACCGAGGGGCGCCTGGCCAGCTCGGCGGCGTCGGGCACCACGGCTGACTGCCTCACGGTTGCCGAGGGCGAGTCCGACCCGGCGGCGTGCCGCGCCGGCGACCCCCCCGCCGCCGGCGCCGTCGCCGAGCCCGACGACACCGACGTGGTGAGGATCACCTGGCGCGATCGCGGGCTCGACGTCGCCCCCGACAGCCAGCCCAAGGCGCTCGGTGAGACGGCCACCCTCACCGCCACCGCGTACAACCTCAACGGCACGACCGCGGCCAACACGCCGGTGAAGTTCGAGTTCTTCGATGCCTCGGTGTCAGACCCCGGCGGCGGCAACACGCCCGCCACCCCCGATAAGACCTGCACGACCGGACCGGCCGGCACCTGCACCATCACCGTCACGCAGGCAGGCGATGGCGTCGACCTCCTGTGCGCCTGGACGATGTCGGCGCCGCCGTCCATGTCCGGCAAGGCCACCGATACGGGTGTCTGTAACTCCGAGGTGCTGTTCGACGTCTCGGCCAACGACGGCGTCCCCTCGCCCATCGACGACGGCATCGACGTCGTCCGGATCCTGTGGGGGAACGCCAACCCGGTCATCACCCCGCCCGTCGTCACTCCGCCCGTCGTCACCCCGGTCGGGAGCGGCTACTGGCTGGTCGCCTCCGACGGCGGCATCTTCGCCTTCGGCGACGCCGTGTTCCAGGGTTCCACGGGCGCCATCAAGCTGAACCAGCCCATCGTGGGCATGGCCGCCACGCCCACGCGCAAGGGGTACTTCCTGGCGGCCTCCGACGGCGGCATCTTCGCCTTCGGCGACGCCGTGTTCCGCGGGTCCACGGGCGCCATCAAGCTGAACCAGCCCATCGTGGGCATGGCGGCCACGCCCAACGGCGGCGGGTACTTCCTCGTGGCCAGGGACGGTGGCATCTTCGCCTTCGGCAATGCGGTGTTCCGGGGCTCCACCGGCGCCATCAAGCTGGCCCAGCCGATCGTGGGCATGGACGTGACGCCCTCCGGCAACGGCTACTTCCTCGTCGCCGCCGACGGCGGGGTCTTCGCCTTCGGGGACGCCGTCTTCCGCGGCTCCACCGGCGCCATCAAGCTGGCCAAGCCGATCGTGGGCATTACCACCACGCCCACGGGCAACGGCTACTACCTGGTGGCGTCCGACGGCGGGATCTTCGCCTTCGGCGATGCCGTCTTCCGCGGCTCCACCGGCGCCATCAGGCTCAATCAGCCGATCGTGGGAATGAGCCGCAGCGTCACCGGCGCCGGCTACCGACTGGTGGCCTCCGACGGCGGCATCTTCGCCTTCGGTGACGCCCTGTTCAAGGGATCCACCGGGGCGATCAGCCTCAACAGGCCCATGGTGGGGATGGCTGGCTTCTAGGGGGGCTGTCGCCCCCCTCGCCTCGGAACCGGAGGTTCCTTCGGCGAACTGATCGTGCTCCGGGTGGCCGGCGGGGCCGGCCACCACTCCGCCTGAAAGCTTCTCTGGCCGGCATCCGGAGGGGCCGCCTCCGGCGGCGCCGGGGCGGCCGTCGGCCGCTCTGGCGGTCGTCCGGCTGTTCGCGGCGGTGATGCCCCGGCCACGCGAACGTCCCCGGCTCCCGTCTCGGAGCCGGGGACGCTCCCGTCCCTTGTTCCAGCGTTTGCGGTCGCTACGGGGTTGGAGGCACGCCGACGACTGGTCGGTTGAGGCGGATGGCCACGGTGAAGCCCTGGAAGACGGCGTCGCCGAAGGCGAAGATGCCGCCGGCCGCCGCCACCAGGAAGTCGTGGTCAGATATGCCCGCCGGCCGAACGCAACGCGTCACCCAGCTCAGGGCCCTCGCGGAGGCGGAGTGCCACCGCGACATCGAGGCGCTCCAGGAGCTGGGACACCGTGCGGGCCCGTCCGGCGAGCGGGTGGGCCTCGAGGAACCGGCGGATGTCCGCCGCCAGCTCCGGCGTCGACAGCGCCAGCACGCCGCCCAGGGCCCGCTCGTGGAGGTTCTGGGGAAGCTTGGCGGCCAGGCTTTCCCACTGTGCCTTCACCGCTTCCCACACCGCGGCGCCACCGGCCCGGTTGGCCAGCAGGAGTGTGATGACGAACGGGGCGTTCTGCGGGCGCACGTCGTCGAGGGCGAGGGCCAGGGTGCGCTGCACCAGCGCCGGGTCCTCGAAGCCGGCGAGGGCGTAGAGGTAGCGCAGCTCCTCCTGGGGCGTCGCCGCCGCCCGCCGGTGGGCCAGGACCTCGTCGTACTCGGCCTCGCCGCCTTCCGCCGCCACCACTACGAGGGCGGCGCCTGCCACGTCGGTGTCGACCGACGAGGGATCGGCGACCGCCGCGGCGTGGACCTCGGCTGCCTTGGCCCGCACGCCGGGGTCGGCGCCAAGGACGCCGACGGCCCGGATGAGGGCGGCGCGCAGCCGCGCCCGGCGTTCGTCCCCACCGTCGTCGCTCGGCGACCAGCCCACGCGGTCGAGGGCGGGCCCGGCCAGCCGGCGGACGAACCCCTGGAGGTCGGCCCGGTCGCTCTCGGGGACCACCCGGTCGAGGGCCACCAGCCCGTCGAGGACGCTCTGCCACACGCTCGGGTCGTCGTCGTCGCCCAGCAGCAGGGCAAGCTCGAGGAACTCGGCCACGGGGGCCTCCGCGGCCAGGACGCGCGCCCAGGTGTCGCTGACCAGGCCGAGTCGCTCCAGGGCGTCGAGCTGGTCGAGATTGGCGAGGAGCCGGCGGCGCAGGTCGTCGTCGTAACCCACCCGGTAGAAGCCCCAGCCCCGCTCGTTGACCACGACCCAGTCGACGGCGCCGTCCGCCTCCCCGTCGCCGCAGAGGTCCACCGTGGCCCCGTCGGCGTCGAGCAGGAGGCGGCGCTGCACCGACCGGCCGCCCACCGAGGCGCGCAGGTGGACCGGGATCCGCCAGGTGGGCGCCTCGCCGGCGCCGGTCGCGGTGTCCCCCGGCAGGTACCGGAAGCGTCGCTGGGACAGCTGCACGGCGGTGCCGCCGGCCGCCAGCGACGCCGCCACGATGGGGAACCCGCCCTGCAGGATCCACGAGTCCATGATGGCCCGCGCCGGCTCGCCGGTGGCCTCCTCGACGGCCTCCCAGAGGTCGGCCGTCTCGGTGTTGGCGTGGCTGTGGGCGGCAATGTAGCGGCTGATGCCGGTGCGGAACTCGTCGGCGCCCACGTAGCGCTCGAGCATGCGCAGGACGGCCGCTCCCTTCTGGTAGGTGAGGACGTCGAACATGCCCTCGGCCTCCACGGGCCGGTGCACCGGGAACTCCACGGGCCGGGTGGTGGCCAGGGCGTCGACCACCATGGCGTCGTCCCGGCTCGTGCCGAAGGTGACCCACCGCTGCCAGCCGGGCTTGTAGGCGTCCACGCACAGCAGCTCCATGAACGTGGCAAAGGCCTCGTTCAGCCAGATGCCGTTCCACCAGCGCATGGTGACGAGGTCGCCGAACCACATGTGGGCGACCTCGTGGGCCACCACGTCGGCCACCCGCTCCAGCTCGCCCCGCGTGGCCTGGTCGGGGTCGATGAGCAGGAGCGTCTCGCGGAAGGTGACGGCGCCGAGGTTCTCCATGGCGCCCATGGCGAAGTCGGGCAGGGCGATGAGGTCGAGCTTGGACGCCGGGTAAGCGAGCCCGAAGTAGTCGGCGAAGAAGCGCAGCGAGTGGGCGCCCACGTCGAGGGCGAAGGCGGTGAGGTGCTGCTTGCCGGGGACGGCGACGACGCGCAGGGGCGTGCCGTCCACGTCGAGGTGCTCGCTTGCCTCGAGGGGCCCGACGGCGAAGGCCACCAGGTAGGTCGACATACGCATGGTCGGTGCGAACTCGTGCTGCACGCGGTTCTCGCCGAGGTCGGTGACCTCGATGGTCTCCGAGTTGGACACCACGGCCAGGCCCTTGTCGACCACGAGGGTGGTGGTGAACGTGGCCTTGCGGTCCGGCTCGTCCCAGCACGGGAAGGCGCGACGGGCGTCCGTGGGCTCGAACTGGGTGGCGGCGATGGTGTGCTGCACGCCGGCGCCGTCGGTGAAGGTGCTGCGGTAGACGCCGTGCAGCTTGTCGCTGAGCGAACCCGAGAAGGTGAGGTGCAGGGTGTGCGGCCCGGGCTGCGCGGTGCCGTCGAGGGTGATCACGGCCCGCTCGTCGTCGGGGCGCAGCTGCACCGAGCCACCGAAGGCCGTGCCGTCCGCCCCGAGCAGCTCGGCCTCGTGGATCTGGAGCTCGGCCACGTTGACGACGATCTCCGTCACCGGCTCGTGCACCACGACCTGCACCCGTTCCTCGCCCGCGAAGGACCCCTCGTCGAGGCGGACGGTGAAGGTCAGGTCGTAGTGCAGTGGCTCGACGGTGCGGGGGAGGCGGTGCGGGCCGTCGGCTGCCATGGTCGTCGAGGCTACTCAGCTACGGTCGGCCGAATGACCGGTCCCCTCCTGGACGTGGTGGCTCTCGGCAGCGCCATCGTCGACGTCCTTGCCACCGCCCAGGACGCCGACCTCGACGCCCGCGGGCTGGTGAAGGGCACGATGGCCCTCGTCGACGATGAACGGGCCGACGAGCTCTATGCCGGCATGGGCCCGGCGGTGGAGGCCTCCGGCGGCTCGGCCGCCAACACCGTGGCCGGAGTGGCCTCGTTCGGCGGCTCGGCTGCCTTCATCGGCAAGGTGCGCGACGACCAGTTCGGCGAGGTGTTCACCCACGACATGCGCGCCATGGGGGTGGCCTACGACACCCCTCCCGCCACCGACGGCCCGGCCACCGCGCGCTGCCTCGTGTTCGTGACGCCCGATGCCCAGCGCACCATGACCACCTACCTCGGCGCCGCCACCGGGCTGGGGCCCGACGATGTCGATACGGCCGTCGTGGCGTCTGCCCGCTACACCTACCTCGAGGGCTACCTCTGGGACCCGCCGGAGGCGATCTCGGCGCTGCGCCTGGCTATCTCCGCCGCATCCCACGCCGGCCGCCAGGTGGCGCTCAGCCTGTCCGACCCCTTCTGTGTCGACCGTCACCGCAACGACTTCCTGGAACTCGTCGACGACCACGTCGACGTGCTCTTCGCCAACGAGGTCGAGATCATGTCGCTGTTCGAGGTGACGACGCCGGCGGACGCCTTCGACGCCATCCGGCGCCGTGGCCGCTGCAAGCTGGCCGCCGTCACCCTGGGCCCGGGCGGGTCGGCGATCCTGACGCCCGACGGCGTGATCGAGCGCCCCGCCGTCCCGGTGGACGACGTGGTGGACACGACCGGGGCGGGCGACCTCTACGCCGCCGGGTTCCTGCACGGGCTGGCCTCGGGCGCCGGGCTGGTGCAGTGCGCCGATCGGGGGAGCCTGGCCGCGGCCGAAGTGATCAGCCATGTGGGCGCCAGGCCCCTGGTGCCGCTGGCCTCTCTGCTGGAGCGCGGCACCGGCTGAGCGCCTGCGCCGCGCCCCCTCAGCGCAGACCGCCCTCTTCCATCTCGGGCGGCACGAAATCGAGCTTCATGTCGGCCAGGCGCACCAGGCTGGTGGCGATCCACCCGCCGAGCGGGCCGAGGTGGGCGTCGAGCCGGCCCGGCTCCTCCAGGACCTCCACTGCCAGCCTGGCCAGGCCCACGTAGGACACCTCGACCGCGAACTGGGCCGTACCGGCCGCCGGGTCAAGGTGCTGCTGCACCATCGGGCCCTCCCGCTCGAGGGGCTCGCCGAGGACGCCCGGGCCCTCGTCGGGAAGGGCGGCGAGCACGGCCAGGGCGTCCGGCTGGAGGGCGAGGCGCTGGATCCGCAGCACCACCTCGATCTCGATCTCGGGCGGATCGTCGCCGGCGTCGCCCACCTTCCAGGACCGGTAGGCGGTCTGGCTCCAGGTGGACCAGTCGAACGCGACGTCGGCCTGGACCCTCGGCGGCACGCCCTCGAAGGGCAGCGTGTACGACGTCTCCCACGAGATGTCGCCCAGCATCACGTCGAGCTGGAAGCGCTCCTCGGCGGCGTGGCGCTCGAGCAGGGAGCTCTCCAGCCCTCTCCTGAGGGCGGCGATGGCCTCCACCAGTATGTGGTCGAGCATGCGCGTCGACGATACCTCCTGGCGCCTGTCTGTCGGCTGCGGCGCGGCACCTCCGCTACGGTCCCGGCGGTGGAGAATCCGTGGCTCGAACGCCGGATCCTGAACTATGCCCACCAGGGCGGCGCGCGGGAGGGGCCGTCGTCCACCATGCACGCCATGCGGCGGGCGGTGGCGGCCGGCGCCCACGCCATCGAGCTCGACGTCCACGCCACCGCCGACCGCCAACTGGTGGTGTGCCACGACGCCACGGTCGACCGCACCACCGACGGCTCCGGCCGCATTGCCACCCTCACCTGGGACGAGGTCCGGCGTCTCGACAACGCCTACTGGTGGGCGCCGGACCGCGTCGTCGACCACGAGGCGCCTGAGGGCGACCACGTGCTCCGGGGCCGGGCGCCGGACGATCCCGAGCTGCGGATAGCGCTCCTGCGCGAGGTCCTGGAGGCGTTCCCGAGCACATTCCTCAACCTCGACATCAAGGAGACGGCGCCCGACGTTGAGCCCTACGAGGGGCTGCTGGCCGACCTCCTGCGCGAGTTCGAGCGAGTCGACGACGTCATCGTCGCCTCATTCTCCGATGCCGCCGTCACCGCCTTTTCGACCGCCGCCCATGGGATCAGCACCGCCGCCGCCACCAACGCCACGGCCGCCTTCTACTTCGCCGTGATCCAGGGCGACGCCCCCCCCAGCATGACCCAGCACGCCCTCCAGGTCCCCCCCGCCTTCGGCGGCGTCACCGTCGTCGACGACCGCTTCGTCGCCGCCGCCCACGCCCACGACCTCGCCGTGCACGTCTGGACCATCGACGAGGCGGCGGAAATGGAATCCCTGCTGGACGTGGGCGTCGACGGCATCATGACCGACCGCCCCACCATCCTCGCCAAGGTGCTCGCCGGCCGAAAAGCCGCGTTCACGCCCTGAGCCGGGCTCCCGAACGATGCTGCACAACGACGGCACCGCCGGCCGCCCGTAGCACCATCGGACTCGCCGAAGGAACCTCCGGTTCCGAGGCGAAAGAGGGCGCTCTAGCGGCCCGCGTTCGGCCGTCCGCCGTGGTTGGCCTTCTTGTTGGCCCGGATTTTGCGCTTGTTCGTCTTCTTCGACATGGCATGAGCACCGTAGCCCGCGGCAGTAGCCTCCGGCGAATGGAGCGCCTTGGGATCGTCGGGCTGCCCAACGTCGGCAAGTCGGCGCTCTTCAACGCCATCACCGGCGGATCGGCCCTGGTGGCGAGCCACCCGTTCTCCACCACCGAGACCAACGTGGGCATCGCGCAGGTGAGCGACCCCCGTCTCCTGGCCCTGTCGGAGATGTCGAAGAGCAAGAAGACGGTGCCCACCACCGTCGAGATGGTCGACGTGGCGGGCCTGGCCGCGGGCTCGTCCACCGGCGAGGGCATGGGCAACCGGTTCCTCGCCGGCATCCGCGAGACCGACGCCCTGTGCCTGGTGCTGCGGGCCTTCGAGGACGACGCCGTCGTCGGCGGCTCCAACCCTCTGGAGGACCTCGAGGTCCTCGAGCTCGAGTTGGTCCTGGCCGACACCGCGGCGGTGGAGAGCCTGGTAGGCCGCCGTCGCCGGGCGGCCAAGGGCGACGCGTCCCTCGCCGGCGAGGTGGTGGCCCTGGAGGCGGCCGGCGCCATCCTGGAGACGGGGACGCCCCTCTACCGGGCCGGGGCCAAGGCGCTGACGCCGGAGATGCGGGCCGACCTGCGCCAGTTCTTCCTCCTCACCGACAAGCCCGTGTTGGCCGTGGTGAACCTCGGGGAGGACGACATCGCCGACCCCGATCCCATCGTGAAGCCGGTGGGCGACGCCCTGGGTGGCGCAGCCGAGGTGCTTGGCGTGAGCGTCCAGTTGGAGGCCGAGGCGGCCAACCTCGACCCGACCGAGCGGGCCGAGCTGCTGGAGGGCCTGGGCCTCGGCGAGGGCGCCCTGGCCCGGGTGGCCCGCAGCGCCTACCACCTGCTCGGGCGGCGCACGTTCCTCACCACCGGCGACAAGGAGTCCCGCGCCTGGACCTTCCGTGCCGGCGCCCGGGCGCCCGAGTGCGCCGGCGTCATCCACTCCGACCTGCAGCGCGGGTTCATCCGGGCCGAGGTGATCCACTGGGACGAGCTGCTCGAGATCGGCTCGTGGAACAAGGCCAAGGACGTCGGCCGGCTGCGGGTGGAGGGCAAGGACTACGAGGTCCTCGACGGCGACGTCCTCGAGATCCGCTTCAACGTGTGAGGTGGCGTGATGGCGTGGCTCCTCCGCGACGGTGAGGTGCTGGCCGCACTGGAGGTGGCCGACGGGTTCGCCGGCCGGTCACGCGGCCTGCTCGGGCGCGACGGCGTGGAGGGGGCGATCCTCCTCAAGCCGGCCCGGTCCGTCCACACCGTCGGCATGCGCTTCGCCATCGACGTGGCGTTCTGCGACCGGGACATGACGGTGGTGGCCGCCATCACCATGCGCCGCTTCCGGGTGACCCGGCCGCGCCTGCGGGTGCGGAGCATCCTCGAAGCTGAGGCCGGCGCATTCGAGCGCTGGAACCTGCGGCCGGGCGACCGGCTGGAGATCAAGGGTGAACCCTGAGCGTCCGGAGGAACCTGCTGAAGAACGGCGCCCGCCCGCGCTGGTGATCGTCGGCACCCCGATCGGCAACCTGGGCGACCTCACGCCCCGCGCCCACGAAGCGCTGGCCGGCGCCGACGTGATCGCCTGCGAGGACACCCGCCGCACGCGCACCCTCCTGAGCGCGGTCGGCATCCCTCTCGCCGGCAAGCGCCTGCTGGCCGTGCACGAGCACAACGAGGCCCAGCGGGCGGGCCACGTTTCGAGGATCATCGCCGCCGGCCACCGGGTCGCCCTCGTCACCGACGCCGGCATGCCGGCCATCTCCGATCCGGGCGAGCGGGTCGTCGCCGCCGTGGCGGCTGCCGGCCTACCCATCGAGGTGGTGCCCGGACCGTCGGCCGTGATCACGGCCCTGGCCGCCAGCGGCCTGCCGTCCGCCCGCTTCGTCTTCGAGGGCTTCCTTCCCCGCAAGGGCGCCCTGCGCCGGCGCCGCCTCGACGACGTGGCCCGGGAGCAGCGCACGGTGGTGCTCTACGAGGCCCCGCACCGGGCCGGCGCCACCGTCGACGACCTGCTCGACGCCTGCGGGGCCGACCGGCGCGTCGCCCTCGCCCGGGAGCTCACCAAGGTGCACGAGGACGTGTGGCGGGGCACGCTGGCCGGCGCCTCCACACACCTGGTGGCCACCGAGCCGCGCGGCGAGTACGTGATCGTGCTCGCAGGTGCGCCCGAGCCGCCCGGGGCGACCGACGACGACATCGAGCGCGCCCTGTCCGCCCACCTCGGGGCGGGGGACGACAAGCGGACGTCGGTGGCGGCGGTGGCGCTAGAGCTTGATGTCGCCAAGCGGCGTGTCTACGAAGCCGTCCTGCGCGTCACTGGTCAGTAGCTCCTGGGAGCAGGTGGCGCACACCTGCTTGTGGCGGTACGGCCGCAACTCCGCCTCGGCGCCGCAGAAGACGCATCTGGCCTCGATCTTGCGCAGCATGATCGAGCTGCCGTCGACGCCGATCTCGAGCTCGTCGCCGGGGTGTATCCCGAACATGCGGCGCATCTCCACGGGCAGCACGATGCGCCCCAGGTCGTCCACTTTGCGAGCCATCCCGGTCGAAATCATCGAGCCTCCCCCTTGCCCGCACATAGCCTACGCAGGTGGGACGCTTCTATGCGACGACGCCGATCTACTACGTCAACGATGCGCCCCACATCGGGCACGCCTATTCCACGGTGAACGCCGACGCGGTGAGCCGCTGGCACCGGCTCGTCGGCGACGAGGTGTTCTTCCTCACCGGCACCGACGAGCACGGCCTCAACGTGGCCCGCAAAGCCGAGGCCAACGGCCTGAGCCCGCAGGAGCAGGCCGATCGCACCAGCGAGCGGTTCCGCGAGGCATGGAACCTGCTCGACATCTCCCACGACGACTTCATCCGCACCACCGAACCGCGCCATCACAAGGCGGTCCAGGCATTGCTCCAGAAGATCCATGACAACGGCGACATCGAGGTCGGCACCTACGAGGGCCCGTACTGCGTCTCCTGCGAGGCCTATTACGCCGAGGACGACCTGGTCGACGGGTGCTGTCCGGTCCACCTGCGCCCCGTCGAGGTGTTCAAGGAGGAAAACTGGTTCTTCGCGCTGAGCCGCTACCAGCAGCCGCTGCTCGACTGGTACGAGGCCCACCCTGACGCCGTCACCCCCGAGTCGAAGCGCAACGAGGCGCTCGGGCTCATCCGCCAGGGCCTCAACGACATCTCCATCACCCGCACGTCGCTTTCCTGGGGTGTGCCGGTGCCGTGGGCCGAGGGCCACGTGTTCTACGTCTGGTACGACGCTCTGGTCAACTACGCCACGGCCATCGGCTACGGCGAGGACGACGAGCGCTTCGGGGCCTGGTGGCCGGCCGTGCACCACGTCATCGGCAAGGACATCCTGCGCTTCCACTGCGTGTACTGGCCGGCCATGCTGCTGGCCGCCGGGATTGACCCGGCCCGCCACGTCCACGTCCACGGCTACCTGCTGGTGGGCGGCGAGAAGATGAGCAAGACGAGGCTCAATGCCATCGCCCCCGCCGACCTGGTGGCCGACTTCGGCGTCGACGCCTTCCGCTACCACTTCCTGCGCAACACGCCCTTCGGGCCGGACGGCGAGTTCTCCTACGAGGGCATGGTGGCCCGCTACAACGCCGATCTGGCCAACAACCTCGGGAATCTGCTCTCGCGGGTGAGCACGGTCGTGGAAAAGAAGTGCGGCGGCACCGGCCCGGCGCCGTCGCCCGACAGCCCTCTGGCGGCGGTGGCGGCCGAGGTCGTGGCCGACACGGCAGCGGCATGGGATCGGGTGGCCCCGAGCGACGCCCTGGAAGCCACGTGGCGGCTCATCCGCGAGACCAATGCCTACCTGGAGGCCAACGAGCCGTGGAAGGCCGAGCCCGGCCCGGCCGTCGACGCCGTGCTGGGCGACGCCCTCGAGGCGCTGCGCATCGTGGCCCTGCTGGCCACGCCGGCGATGCCGCACGCCACCGCCGAGATCTGGCGCCGCATCGGGTTGCCCGGCGCGCCGGGTGGCGACCCGTGGCCGGCGTCCGCCGCCTGGGGCGGCTATCCGGGAGGCGTCCCGGTGGAGAAGGGCGCGCCGCTCTTCCCGAGGAAGTAATGGCCTGGACCGACAGCCACTGCCACGTGCCCTACGAGGGCATCGGCACCGACGTCATCGAGCTGGCCCGCCAGGCCGGCGTCACCCGCATGGTCGACATCGGCACCGACGCCGACCAGTCGGCGGCGGCGGTGGAGGTGGCCCAGGCCAACGACGGGGTCTGGGCGACCGTCGGCCTCCACCCGCACGACGCCAAGAACGGCGTCGACACCATCGTCCACCTGCTCGGCGAGGCCAAGGTCGTCGGGATCGGGGAGTGCGGCCTCGACTACCACTACGACCACTCGCCCCGCCCTGCCCAGCGGGAGGCCTTCGCCGCCCAGATCGCCCTGGCCAAGGCCCACGACCTGGCCCTGGTGATCCACACCCGGGAGGCGTGGGACGACACGTTCGCCATCCTGCGGTCCGAAGGCGTGCCTGAGCGCACCGTGTTCCACTGCTTCACCGGCGGTCCCGCCGAAGCCCGCCTGGCCCTCGACCTCGGCACCCACCTCTCATTCAGCGGGATCGTCACCTTCAAGACGGCCGACGACCCCCGCGCCGCCGCCGCCCTATGTCCCCTCGACCGGCTCCTGGTGGAGACCGACTCCCCGTTCCTCGCTCCCGTGCCCCACCGGGGGGAGAAGAACCAGCCCGCCTACGTCACCGTCGTCGGCGCCGCCATCGCGGCGGTGAAGGGGATCGACGTGGCCGAGGTCGAGGCGTCCACCTGGCACGCAGCGGCGCGCGTCTTCCGGTTGCTGTAGGCGTCGGATCGCCAGCTTGCGGGTAGCTGTCGCCGACACCTAGGTTTCCGTGCAGCGCCACAAGAGGAGACGACCTGAGCACCGAACCTGCTCGGGTGAGACGGGTTGTGGTCCCCCTGCTGTTGTGTACCGGACTGCTGTTCGCACCTGCTCTCGCCGCACGAGTCAACCGAGGGTCACCAGGTCCCACCCCTTCGGGGGGAACGCGACTGACCGCCGCCGAGCTTGACCGCTCGTCGGCCGCCCGGGCGGGCCGGAGCTCCACGAGCTCCACCGGGCCGGCAGCCACCGCGGCGCCCGTTGCGCCGGCCGCGGCGCCTGCACCTGCGCCGACGGTCGCTCCACCCCCGCCGACCGTCGCCACGGCCCCGGCCACCGCAGCACCCCCGCCCACGACAATGCACACCCACCCGACGACCACGACGACCCGGCCGGCGCCGAAGCCCACCACCACCACGACGAAGCCGCCGGCGCCGACGACCACCACGACGAAGTACGCCAACGGCCAGGGCGGGAAGGCCTCGTGGTACACGGCGGCCGCAACAGGTGGCTGCGCCCACCGCACCCTGCCCAAGGGCACCAAGGTCAAGGTCACCAACACGGCCAACGGCCGGTCCGTGATCTGCACGGTCAACGAGCGGGGGCCCTACGTCGACGGTCGCATCATCGACTTGTCGAGACCGGACTTCGACAGCGTGGCAGGTTCGCGCGTCGGCGTGATCGACGTTCTCATCGAGTGGTGACACGCTTCTCTGTGAACTGGGTCACATCAGGCGTGGGTCAGTACACAAGGAACGTCCAACCCGCTCCGCCGGCGCCGTGACCCTCACGCGGCGGGAGGTCTCCGAGCTCCTCGGCCGCAACGGGATTCGGCCCAGCCGGGCCCTGGGGCAGAACTTCGTCGTCGACCCGAACACGGTGCGCCGCATCGCCCGCCTGGCCGCCGTCGGCCCCGGCGACCGGGTGGTGGAGATCGGCGCCGGCCTCGGCTCGCTGACCCTCGCCCTGGCCGACACCGGCGCCACCGTCGTGGCGGTGGAGCTCGACCGCTACATCACGCCGGTCCTGCGCTCGCTTGTCGAGCCGAAAGGGGTGCGGGTGGTGGAGGGCGACGCACTGCGCCTCGACTGGGCCGAGCTGCTCGGCGACGAGGGACCGTGGGTGCTCGTGGCCAACCTGCCCTACAACGTGGCGACGCCGCTGGTGATGACCCTGCTGGAGAAGGCGCCGATGATCGGACGCATGCTGGTGATGGTGCAGCGGGAGGCGGGGGAGCGGTTGGCGGCGGGTCCTGGCGACCACGCCTACGGGGCGGTGTCGGTGAAGCTCGCCTACCGGGCCCGGGCGTCTGTGGTGGGCCGGGTGCCGGCCACGGTGTTCGTGCCCCAGCCCAACGTGGAGTCGGTGCTGGTGTCGGTGGTGCGCCGGCCGGCGCGGGCCGTGGAAGTGGACGAGGCCCGGTTCTTCGAACTGGTCGAGGCGGGCTTTGCCCACCGGCGCAAGATGCTCCGCGGCGCCCTCGCCGGCCTGGTCGACGAGGCCGCCTTCGCGGCGGCCGGCGTGCGCCCCGAAGCCAGGGCCGAGGAGCTCGACGTCGAGACGTGGGGCAGGCTCACCGCATGCAGCGCCACTTCCGGGCCCTCGCCAAGCTGACGCTCTCGCTCCGGGTCACGGGGGTGAGGGACGACGGCTACCACCTGATCGACGCCGAGATGGTCACGCTCGACCTGGCCGATTCGCTGACCTTCGACGAGGGGGACGGGCTCGCCGGGCTCGAGGTCATCGGCGCCGACCTGCCGCCTGACGACCTGGTCACACGCGCCATGCGGGCGGTCGGCCGTCAGGCCCGCATCCGCCTCGACAAGCGCATCCCCATGGGCGCCGGCCTGGGCGGCGGGTCGGCCGACGCCGCCGCCGTCCTCCGCTGGGCCGGCCGGGCCGACGCCGACGTGGCCCTCGCCCTCGGCGCCGACGTGCCCTTCTGCCTCGTCGGCGGCCGGGCCCGCGTGCGTGGGGTGGGCGAAATCGTCGACCCGCTCCCGTTCGTGGACGCCGTGTACACGCTGCTCACGCCGCCCCTCCACGTCTCCACGCCTGCCGTCTACCGGGCGTGGGACGGCCTGGGCGGGCTGACGGCTGACGGCCCCAACGACCTCGAGGCTGCCGCCCTCGTGGTGGAGCCCCGGCTGGCCGAGTGGCGCGACCGCCTGGGCGACGCCACCGGCCTCACGCCGGTGCTGGCCGGCAGCGGTGGCACCTGGTTCGTGCAGGGCGGGCACCCCGAGGTCGACGGCGCCGTGGTCACGCGAACCGACCGCCCCTCGTAGAGGCGGTCGGATGGTGCGAAAAGCTCAGGTGGAGCGGTGCTGCGGGGCTACTTGCCCGCGCGCCGCTGCCAGCGGGTGGCCTTCAGCATCTTCTTGTGCTTCTTCTTCCGCATGCGCTTGCGGCGCTTCTTTATCAGTGAGCCCATGGCGGGGCGCACAGTAGCCTCGATCTCCGATGGCGGGTAGTTCAACTGGCAGAACGCCGGACTTTGGATCCGGAGGTCGCAGGTTCGATCCCTGCCCCGCCAACCGGAGTCCGCGCGGTAGAAAGGAACCATGACCCCTCCGCTTTCGGCTGTGGTGCTCGCAGCGGGAGAGGGCACGCGCATGAAGTCGGCCCGCCCCAAGCCCGTGCACCTGCTGTGCGGGCGGCCCATGGTCCTCCACGTGGTCGACGCCCTCGCCGAGCTCGAGGTCGACCGGGCGGTCGTGGTGGTGGGCCACGGCGCGGAGCGGGTCACCAAGGCCCTGCTCGAGCGGGCGCCGGCCCGCTTCGCCCTGGATTTCGTCGAGCAGCGGGTCCAGCGGGGCACGGGCGACGCCGTGTCGGTCGCCCTCACCGCCTTTCCGGATGACGACATGGAGGACGGCGAGATCGTCGTCCTGCCGGGCGACACGCCGCTCCTGCGCCCCTCCACCCTTGCCGCCCTCGTGCGCCGCCACCGGGACAAGGGCGCCGCCGCCTCGGTGCTCACCACCCGCCTGCCCAACCCCACCGGCTACGGCCGGGTGGTGCGCGACAAGAACGACCGGGTCGCCCGCATCGTCGAGGAGGCCGACGCCACGCCCGAGGAGCGGGCCATCGACGAGGTGAACACGTCGATCTACTGCTTCCGGCGCAGCGTGCTGGCCCCCGCCCTGCGCCGCCTGAGCCCCGAGAATGCCCAGGGCGAGTATTACCTCACCGACGTGATCGAGGTCCTCCACGACGCCGGCTACCCGGTGGTGTCGCTCGTCGTGCAGGACTCGCTGGAGGCGGCCGGCGTGAACGACCGCTCGCAGCTGGCGGTGGCCGAGGCCGAGCTGCGGTCGCGCACGAACCAGCTGTGGATGCAGCGCGGCGTCACCATGCTCGACCCCGCCCGCACCTACATCGACGCCACCGTGGAGCTGGGCCTCGACGTCACCCTGTTCCCGGGCACCATGCTCCAGGGTTCCACCGTCGTCGGCTCCGGCGCCCAGCTCGGCCCTGACTGCCGCCTGGTGGACTGCTCGGTCGCCGAAGGAGCGGTCGTGGAGCACACGGTGGGCCGCCAGGCCGAGATCGGCGCCGACGCCCGAGTGGGGCCGTTCGCGTCGCTCGGGCCGGGCTCCCGGGTGCCGCCGGGCACCATCACCGGGCCCTTCTTCTCGGCCACCGCACACGACGAGGGAAGCTGACATGGAGCTGGTCCCCACCAAGCGCCTCGAGCTCTACTCCGGCCGCGCCCACCCCGCCCTGGCCGAGGACATCGCCCGTCACCTCGGCGTCGACCTCGGTGAGCCCAATCTGCGGCAGTTCTCCAACGGCGAGATCCACTGCCGCTTCAACGAGTCGGTGCGGGGCGCCGACGTGTTCATCATCCAGACCCACTCGGTGCCGGTGAACGACTCGATCCTCGAGCAGCTCATCATGATCGACGCCGCCAAGCGGGCATCGGCCAAGCGCATCACCGCCGTGTGCCCGTATTACGGCTACGCCCGCCAGGACCGCAAGGCCGAGGGCCGCGAGCCCATCACCGCCAAGCTCGTCTCCGACCTGCTCAAAGCGGCGGGAGCCAACCGGGTGGTGAGCGTCGACCTGCACTCGGGCCAGATCCAGGGCTTCTTCGACGGCCCCGTCGACCACCTCACCGCCATGCCCGTGCTCCTCGAGTACCTGGCCGCCCACAACCCGCAGGACCTGGTGATCGTGGCGCCCGACGAGGGCAGGGCCAAGGTCGCCAGCCGCTTCGCCGAGCGCCTCGACGCCGAGCTGGCCGTCGTCTACAAGAAGCGCTCACACGGTGTGGTGGAGGCCCGCGACGTCATCGGCGATGTGGCCGGGCGTCGCTGCGTGCTCATCGACGACATGATCGACACGGCCGGCACCATCGTCGCCGCCGCCGACATGCTGGCCAGCCGGGGCGCAGGCGAGGTGTGGGCCATGGCCACCCACGGGGTGCTGTCCGGTCCGGCCATCGACCGGCTGAAGAACTCGTCCCTCACCCGCATCGTGGTCACCAACACGCTGCCGGTGCCGCCCGACAAGGAGATCGACAAGCTCGAGGTGCTGTCGGTCGCCGGCATCATCGCCGACGCCCTCGACGCCGTCTTCGAGGACACGTCGGTGTCCGACATCTTCGACGGGGACAACCAGTCCTGAAGACGCAGCGGCGCGGACCGTCCCGGTGGCGCAAGCGCAGCAACAGCCACGAGAGCGGCCGGCCGATCTATCGTTTCCGTGGACGAGACAGGAGCCGTGGCGATGTTGGACATGTTCCGCAGCGAGGAGGACTCGCGCCGGCACTGGCGTCGGGTGCCCGTCCGGTTGACGATGCACTGCAGGCGGCTCGGCCGTGGCGAGCACGAGATGACGGTCGAGGCGGTCGACCTGTCGCCCGGCGGCGTGCGGCTGCGGGCCCCGGACAAGCTGATCACCGGCGACATCGTGCTGTGCTGGACCGAGAGCGGCGACGGGGACACCGCCGTCGGCTTCAAGGGACTGGTGGTGCAGGCCCGAACGCAGCGACACGACGCGAGCTTTGTGCACGTGGCGTGGACCAACCTTTCAGCGGAGGCCCGCGAGGAGCTGGGCCGCCTGCTGACGCTGCACGACGCCGAGCGGCCGGCTGCCGCCGTCGAACCGGACTGAGGCCGAACGGCCCTCGGCGCTCTGCGTCGTGCCGCGCTGAGCCAGTCAGGCCTCAGCCGGCGTCGCGGGCCAAGCGGACGCCGGAGAAGGCCCAGCGGGCGGACGGCGGGAAGAAGTTGCGATAGGTGCGGCGGGCGTGGCCCGGCGGCGTGGCCACGCAACTGCCCCGCAGGACGTGCTGGTTCACCATGAACTTCCCGTTGTACTCGCCGACCGCACCGGCGGCGGGCTGGAAGCCGGGGTAGGAGGTGTACGCGCTGGACGTCCACTGCCAGGCCGAGCCGTACCAGCCGCCTTCCGGGGTCGGATCGCTCGACGGCCCGGGCGCCGGCGCAACAGCCTCCCACTCCGCCTCCAGGGGGAGGCGGGCGCCCGCCCAGCGGGCAAAGGCGTCGGCCTCATACCAGCTGACGTGCAGCACGGGAGTTTCGGGCGCCGGGGTCGCCAGGCCGGCCAGGGAGTACACCTGCCAGGCGCCGCCGGCTGGGATCCAGTAGAGCGGCGCCTCCCAGCCGTTGGCCTGCACGGCGGCCCATCCGTCCGACATCCACAGCTCGGGACGGCTGTAGCCGCCGTCGTCGATGAAGGCCTGCCACTGCCCGCAGGTGACGAGGCACCCGGCCACCTCGAAGGGCCGGAGGAGGACCTCGTGGAGCGGCCCCTCGTTGTCGAAGGCGAAGCCCTCGCCCCGGTGGCCGATCTCGACCACGCCGCCCTCGCACGGGAGCCAGCCGGCCGCCGGCGCGGCGGTGTCCGCCACGGTCCAGGGGAGCGGCCCGTAGGCGGGCAGCAACGGGTTGCACGACAGCACGTGCTTGATGTCCATCACGAGCAACTCCTGATGCTGCTGCTCGTGTCGGAGACCGAGGTCGAGGCGCGGTGCGATCTCGTCCGAAAGGCCCCGCCGCACCAGGTCGTCCATGTCAGCGTCGACCTGGGCGCGGTACTCGCCCACCTCGGCCACCCCGGGCCGGGTGATGAGGCCGCGCTGCGGCCTGGCCTGCCGCGGTCCGACCGCCTCGTAGTACGAGTTGAACAGGTACCCGTAGCCGGGGTGGAAGGCCTTGTAGCCGGGGACCGACGGGTCGAGAAGGAACGTCTCGTAGAACCAGGTCGTGTGCGCCCGGTGCCACGTGGTGGGGCTGGTGTCGGCCATCGACTGCACCGTCTGGTCCTCGGGGCTCAAGGGCGCGGCGAGCAACTCGGTGAGCCGGCGCACGCCTTCGTAGGTCGGGTGGACCTCGATCGGGATGTCGGTGGTGACGGACATGGGTCGAAGTCCTCCTGTGCCCGCTCGTCAGTCCTGGGTGCCCATGGGCCGGTTGGCCAGGGGTCGGGTCGCACGTATGACCGCGCCAGTGACCTGGAGCCGGCGCAGGCGGGCCGGCGAGAGGGCAGTCACATCCCTATCCTTGCCCAGACTGCGCCGGTACCAAAGCGCAGGGAGGCAGCGGACCCCCCCTCCAGCAGGTGCGCCCGGGCGAACGAACGGGGTCCGACGGTCGTCGGCCCGCCTCGTCTGGTCGCTGCAACCGTTGCGGACGTCGCTGGGTTCCGGCGGCCAGAAGCCCCGTACCTCGCCGCGCCAGGCGGTCAGGTCGGGTCGGAGAGCCAGCCCGGCGCCGCGTTGAGGAGGTGCTGGCTCACGGCCAGGCAGCGGTCGAGCGTCTCGCAAAGCAGCTCGTCGCCGGCCAGAATGCGGGCCAGAGAGACCTTCTGGCGGGCGATGATCGTGAGGCTGCGCTCGGGCGCGTCGGTGGCCGACGGGAACGAGTCGATGGCCGAGACCTCCAACGGCAGGTCGAGGCCGCCCACGCCGGCGAGGTCGAGGTGCAACTGGAGCAGGTCGGGGCCCGACGGCAGCGGCGGCAGCGCCCACGTGAACGTGATGGGGAAGTGGAAGTCGTCTGGCGGCTCGGCGTCGTCTGGGAGGTCGACCACCAGGTCCTCGAACGACAGGAGGACCCGCGGGTCGACCTCGAGGGCGAGGTGCAGGTCGACGGGCACGCCGCAGCCCTCCTCAGGGTGCAGGTCCACCTCCCACGCCTGGCGCAGGGAGTAGCTCTCCACGAAGTGGCGCTCGTCGTGCACGTGGAAACCGTGGTCGACGGCGTGGCCCTTGAGGTCGGCGACGAACCCGGCGACATCGATGACGGCCACGGTCCGAGCCTACGGGCGAAGGACCCGAACCGGGGCCGTCCCCGACGATGCTGTCCGCCCCGGATAGGTTCAGCCGGTGGACGACGGGGCCCTGCTGGCGGTGCTGCACGAGGCGGTGCATGCGGTGTCCGCCGTGCTGGCCGCCCTCGACGACTGGGGCCTGGCCGGCACCCGGCCCGGGCAGTACCACAGTGACCTGGCCGCAGATGCGGCGGCGGTGGCGGTGCTCGTCGCCGCCGGCCTGGGCGTGCTCAGCGAGGAGAGCGGTCTGCACGGCCCCGACCGTCCCCTGCTGGCCGTGCTCGACCCGGTGGACGGGTCCACCAACGCCTCGCGTCGCATCCCCTGGTACGCCACCAGCGTGTGCGTGCTCGACGCCGCCGGCGCCCGGGCGGCGGTGGTGGTCAACCAGGCCAGCGGCGTGCGGTACGAGGCGTCCCGCGGTGGCGGCGCCCGCCGGGACGGTCGCCCCATCGCGCCGAGCGGGAGCGGGACCCTCGCCACCTCGCTCGTCGCCATCAACGGTATGCCACCCCGCCACCTGGGGTGGCGCCAGTTCAGGGCCCTCGGGGCGGCCGCCCTCGACCTGTGCGCGGTGGCCGACGGCACGGTGGACGGGTACGTGGACTGCGTCACGGACAGCCACGGCCCCTGGGATTACCTGGGCGGCGTGCTTGTGTGCCGCGAGGCCGGCGCCGTGGTGGTAGACGCCGGCGGCAGGCCACTGGAGACACGCGGCCACGCGGACCGGCGCTCGCCGGTGGCCGCCGCCACGCCGGCTCTGTCGGCAGAGTTGCTGGCCGTCCGGGCCACCTTCGGGTAGGGACCTGGAAAAGATGTTGACGCACCTACTTCGGTGTGGTGCGATGGCGGTGCCTCGGACCCCTCCGGTCTGCGGCGCGACGACTCAGGAGTGCGCGTGCTGAACAGGAACTGGCAAGGCGAGAAGCAGATGGTGATGCCGGGTAGCGGCGCGCCTGTCTGCTTCCGCCACGTCCAGCCGTTCTCCACCGTCGTGGGTTACGGCCCGGCAGTGGCGGGCGGCACGGCCTCTCGCCTCAACGGCGATGCCATCGGGTGGCCAACGGGCCTCGCGGGTGATCCGGCTGGATAGTCCAGCCCTCATCCAGAGGAAGGCCCTGAGGCCGCCGGGATCTCCCGGCGGCCTTTGTGTTTCTCAGGATCCTTCGGGTTGTACCAATCAAGAGGGGAGAGGCGAGATGCTCGCCGAGTGGATCGAAGCAGGGTTGGAGGCCGACGAGGGCCCCGTCATCGACTGGGCCGCGGCCCGGTGCCGTGACGGCGCCGGGACCATGACCGGTCTGTTCTTCTCCGAGCAGATCGACGAGATCGATCGGGCCAAGGCGATCTGCCGCGCCTGCCCGGTGCAGGAGCCCTGCCTCGAGGGCGCCATGGCCCGGCGCGAGCCGTGGGGCGTGTGGGGCGGTCAGCTCTTCCTCAACGGGAAGGTCCTCCCCTTCAAGCGCAAGCGGGGGCGTCCCCCGAAGAACCCGCCCGCTCAGATGACGGCCTGAGTCTCCCGCCCCGCCCGGGGCCGGGTGCGGGGGCGGGAAGGTTCCCGGCGGCCTCCGTGTGCTCCACCAGCGCACGGAGGCCCCTGGGTCCGGCCGGATGGCGAAGGCGGGTCAGCGCCTTGGCCTCGATCTGGCGGATGCGCTCGCGGGTGAGACGGAAGTCCTGGCCGACCTGCTCGAGCGTGCAGGGGGCGACGCCGGCCAGCCCGAAGCGCATGCTGAGCACCCGCTGCTCGCGCTCGGACAGCGTGGCGACGGCCGCCCGCACGGCTTCGGTGTGCAGACCGGCGTCGGCCTGCTCGAACGGCAGGGCGGCATCACGGTCCTCGACGGTGTCGCCGAGCTCGCCGTCGCCTTCACCGTCGCCCCGGGGAGCGTGAAGGGAGATGGCATCGGGGAGCAGCCGTCGGGCATCGACCACCGCGGCCACAGGGAGGTCCACGTCGGCGGCCACCTCCTCGATGGTGGGCTCCCGCCCGAGGTCGTCGGTGAGGCGGGCCGACGACCGGTTCACCCGGCGCACCGTTTCGAGCATGTGGACGGGGACGCGGATCGTGCGGGCCTTGTCGGCGATGGCCCGGCTGATCGCCTGGCGGATCCACCAGGTGGCGTAGGTGGAGAACTTGCAGCCCCGGGTGTGCTCGAACTTCTCGACGGCCCGGATGAGGCCGAGGTTGCCCTCCTGCACCAGGTCGAGCAGCGGGAGGCCGAAGGACTGGTAGCGCTTGGCGATGGAGACCACGAGCCTGAGGTTGGCCTGGATGAAGCGCCGCTTGGCCTCGGCGCCTGCGGTGACCGCCCGCTCGAGCAGGTCCATGCCGCCACCCTCGTTGCCGGAGCCGTCGAGGATCTCCTGGGCCCGCCGGCCCCGTTCCATGGTCTGGGCCAGCTCGACTTCCTCGGCCGCCGTCAGCAGCCGGTACATGCCGATCTCCCCCAGGTACCGCCGGATGAGCTCGTCGCTTGTGTCCCGGTCGCCGCGCACCGCCATCGGCATGCTCCCTTGTGGCCGCCGCCCTACTGTGGCCTCGTGCCCGAGGGTAGTGCCCGCCGGCCGGCGATCCTGGTATCCGCCTGCCTGCTGGGTTTCCGGTGCAACCACCTCGCCGCCGCCAGCCCGTCGGCGGCAGTGTCGGCGCTCGGGGCGGAACACGATCTGGTGCCCATCTGCCCCGAGGTGGCAGGCGGCCTCGGCGTGCCCCGTGCGGCTGCCGAACTGCAGCCGGACGGGTCCGTGCGCACCGCCGGCGGCGACGACGTCACGCATGCGTACCGGCGCGGGGCGTTCGTCGCGGTTGCCGCTGCCCGCTCGACTGGGGTCGTGGCCGCCGTGCTCAAGGCCCGATCGCCGTCGTGCGGGTGCGCCGAGGTCTACGACGGCACGTTCACCCGCACCCGCGTGCCGGGCGAAGGAGTCGCTGCCCGGGCGCTTCGGGAGTCCGGGGTGGCGGTGCGCTCAGAGGAGGACGTCGCCGCAGATGCGAGGATGGAGGCCCGGGGCGCTTAGCTCAGTTGGTTAGAGCACTTCCCTTACAAGGAAGGGGTCGGGGGTTCGAGTCCCTCAGCGCCCACCGGAAACGTGCAGGTCAGAGGGGCATAAACATGGTCTCAGCTCTCCTGGCCAGCCCCGCCGTGCCAGAAATGGCGCGTAAATGGCGCGAAAATCCTGCTGCCGCCAAATGGCGCGGCCTCACGAACCCGAGGCTCGGCCGCGGTGGGTTACGACGTTGGTGCCTGCGGACGAGCCCTGGTCGCCGTGTTGGGAGCGATCCACGCTGCAGACGGCTCATCCGACAGCTCATGTCGCCGCCGTGTCTCCTCCCGGCTCCGGGTGCCGGGATCGAGAGAAGGTGCGGACGACGAAGGGGGGCGACCGGCGACACCGCAGCTGCTACTCATCCTCGTTGTCGCCGATAGCTCGATGGGCGGACACGAGCACGAGGCTGCCCGCCGAGCAGGGGCAGGTCGCGTCGCCCGTCAAGTTG
>Ga0136633_1000233_pt1 | contig 42176 bp, 47 predicted proteins | sample AntDrymeUQ832206_2_FD_105494 | JGI IMG/M metagenome (GOLD analysis project Ga0136633, IMG submission 105494) | Polar desert sand microbial communities from Dry Valleys, Antarctica - metaG UQ83 (22.06) | ecosystem: Environmental > Terrestrial > Soil > Desert | place: Antarctica: Dry Valley... | reverse complement strand
GCCCGTGGATCACCGGCACGCCGCGCGGATGGAAGCCAGGCCGAACGGCTGGCTCCCGCATCGCGGCGTCCGGCTGCTGGGCTTGATCGGCCATGGCGCCGCGACTAGGGCCAAGCGCCCGACCAGGCAAGCATCTGGGGCCAAGGCGCGCCGAAGACGACAGGAACGAAAATTACGCTCATGAGCTGGACCGACGAACGCATCGCCACCTTGAAGAAGATGTGGGAAGGCGGCTCCACCGCCAGCCAGATCGCCGAGGAACTAGGCGGGGTCAGCCGCAACGCGGTGATCGGCAAGGCGCATCGCCTGGGGCTCAAGGCGCGCCCCTCGCCGGTCAAGCCCAACGAGGACAAGCCCGATGCGGCCAAGGCGGCGCCGGTCGTCAAGCCGGCGGCCAGGAAGCCCGCGCCCGCCGCACCGCGCCAGGTGTCCAGCGATGCGCGCCCGGCTGCCGCGCCGCGCACCGATACCCCGAGCCAACCGATGCCCAATCCCACGCCCGGCTTGCCGCGGGTGGTCTCGGTCGGTCCGGGGGGCTTCCTGCGCCAGGGCCCGGGCGATCAGCAGGCGCCGATCCCGCCGGCCCCGCCGCGCCGCCTGGTTGCCGCCAAGCCGAGCGCGGAGATCGCCGACAAGACCAGCCTGCTCGACCTCAACGACAAGGTCTGCCGCTGGCCCATGGGCCATCCGGGCGAGGCGGACTTCCACTTCTGCGGGCAGAACGTGAATCCCGGCTTCCCCTACTGCGTCGAACATTGCGGCCGCGCCTATCAGGCGCAGCTGCCGCGCGGCGCGCGCCGCCCCCCCCCACCCCTACCGTTCGGCGGGCCCAGGGTGCGCTGAACGATCGATTACCGGCCCGGCAGTCGCGAGATTGCCGGGCCTTTTTTTATGCAAAGGAACCACGCCATGCCAATTACGCTTCACGCCGCCTTCGTCCCCAGCGCGCTGCAGATGATCGGCACCACCCGCGACCTGGTCGGCAAGGCCCAGAACTGGTGCAAGGCTGAAATCTGCAGCGAGGCGGACCTGATCGGCGCGCGGGTGCATCCCGACATGCTGCCGTTCGCCTATCAGGTCAAAAGCGTCGCGGTGCACACCGCCGGGGCGATCGACGGCTTGCGCGCGGGCGTGTTCTCGCCCGAACTGACCGATCCGCCAGCCGATTTCGCGGGCTTGCGGCGCAGCCTCGACGATGCTGAAGCCGCGCTCGATGCGACCTCGGTCGACGAACTGGAAGGCCGTATCGGCGCGCCGATGCGGTTCGCCTTCCGCGATTTCGCGATCGATTTCACCGCTGAGGATTTCCTCCTCAGCTTCAGCCAGCCCAACTTCTATTTTCACGCCGCGACCGCCTACGACATCCTGCGGATGAAGGGCGTGCCGCTCGGCAAGCGCGACTTCATGGGCAGGCTGCGGATGAAGTCCGCCTAGGACCGGGTAGCGAACCAGATATTGTGGCGGGGGCCCTTGTTGTTGGGGCGGGCGCGGACGAAGCGCTCCTCCACCTGGAACTGCGCGTCGTTCAGCCGGCGTGTGAACTTGGGATCGGGCGCGGCGGACCAGACCGCCAACAGCCCTCCTGGAGCCAGCGCATCGCGCGCGCGGGCAAGGCCAGTGCGGGTGTAGAGCCGCTCGTTGCCCTCGCGCACGATGCCGTCGGGGCCGTTATCGACATCGAGCACGATCGCGTCCCACGGCGGGCAAGTGCCGTCGCCCGCGTCGTCGATCAGCGCGGCGACATCGCACGGCTCGATGGTGACGCGCGGATCGGACAACGTGTCACCGGTCAGGTGCGCGAGCGGCCCGCGCGCCCATTCGAGAATCTCGGGCACGATCTCGGCTACTGTGACCGATCCGCCCGGCCCCATCGCCGCCAGCGCGGCGCGCAGGGTGAAGCCCATTCCGTAACCGCCGATCAGCAGGCGCGGCTCGGGATTACCGAGCCGCTCGAGCGTCAGCACCGCAAGCTGCTCTTCGGAAAAAGCCATCCGCGTGCCCATGAGTTCGTCCCGCCCGAGCATGACGATATGGTCGGTGCCGTGGCGTACTAGCGTCAGCGTCTCGCCGCCGGGGATGCGCGCGGTGGCAAGGGTTTCGCGGGGGAGCATCGGGAACCCTTTGCAGCGGGCCACGCAAAATGAAAGGGCCGCCGGATCGCTCCGACGGCCCCCTTGTATTATTCGCTAGTCCTCAGTCGTCCTTGAGGAATGCGGGGATGTGGCTTTCGCCGCTCGATGGGCGGTCGTCGCGGCCGCCACGATCACCGCCGCCGTCACGGCGTGGGCCACGATCACGGTCGCCGCCGCCACGCGGGCCGCGATCGCCGCCGCCACCGCTGCGCGGTCCGCGACGGTCGCCGCGGTCACCACCCGAACGGTCGCCGCCGCCACTGCGCGGTTCGCGGGCTTCGCGCGGAGGACGGGTGTCCTCCAACGCTTCGCCGGTTTCCTGATCGACGACGCGCATCGACAGGCGAACCTTGCCGCGCGGGTCGATCTCGAGCACCTTGACCTTCACTTCCTGGCCTTCGGAGACGACATCGGTCGGCTTCTCGACGCGCTCGTTGCGCATCTCGGAGACGTGCACCAGCCCGTCTTTGCCGCCCATGAAGTTCACGAACGCGCCGAAGTCGACGATGTTGACCACCTTGCCGTCGTAGATCTTGCCGACTTCGGCCTCTTCCACGATGCCGGCGATCCACTTGCGCGCCGCTTCGATCTGGCTGAGGTCGGAGGAGCTGATCTTGATCAGGCCCTCGTCGTCGATGTCGACCTTGGCGCCGGTCTCGGCGACGATCTCGCGGATCACCTTGCCGCCGGTGCCGATGATGTCGCGGATCTTCGACTTGTCGATCTGCATCGTCTCGATGCGCGGGGCGTGGGCGGAAAGCTCGGTGCGGGCTTCGCCCAGCGCCTTGGTCATTTCAGCGAGGATGTGCGCGCGGCCGGCCTTGGCCTGGTGCAGCGCGGCCTCGAAGATCTCGCGGGTGATTCCGGCGACCTTGATGTCCATCTGCATCGTGGTGATGCCTTCGGACGTGCCGGCGACCTTGAAGTCCATGTCGCCCAGGTGATCCTCGTCGCCGAGGATGTCGCTGAGCACGGTGAACTTGTCGCCTTCGAGGATCAGCCCCATCGCGATGCCAGAAACCGGCCGCTTGATCGGCACGCCGGCATCCATCAGCGCGAGGCTGCCGCCGCACACGGTGGCCATCGACGACGAGCCGTTGGACTCGGTAATGTCGCTGACCACGCGGATCGTATAGGGGAATTCCTCCTTCGTCGGCAGCACCGCCCGAAGCGCTCTCCAGGCCAGCTTGCCGTGGCCGGTGTCGCGGCGCGAAGGCGCCCCGAAGCGGCCGACTTCGCCGACCGAATAGGGCGGGAAGTTATAGTGCAGCATGAAGTTGGAGTACGACAGGCCCTCGAGCCCGTCGATCATCTGCTCGCTATCCTTGGTCCCCAGCGTGGTGGTGCAGATCGCCTGCGTCTCGCCGCGGGTGAACAGCGCCGAACCGTGCGCGCGAGGGAGGATGTGAACCATCGATTCGATGGCCCGGACCTGGTCGGTCTTGCGCCCGTCGATTCGCTTGCCGTCCTTGAGGATCGCGCCGCGAACCACGTCCGCCTCGACCTTCTTGGTCAGCTTGATCGCGGTCATCGCGGTCTGGCCGTCCTGGTCGGCATAGTGCGCCTTGACCTTGGCCCGCGCGACTTCGAGCGCCTCGCGGCGCGCGGTCTTGTCGGTCGTGCCGTAAGCCTTGGCGACATCGGCGCCGATCAGGCCCTTGATCTCTGCTTTCATCGCGGTGTTGTCGCTGGTGGCGACATCCCACGGATCCTTGGCGGCTTTTTCGGCCAGATCGACGATCAGGTTCACAACCTTCTTGATCTCGTCGTGCGCGAACAGCACCGCGCCCAGCATGATTTCTTCCGACAGCTCCCTGGCTTCGGATTCGACCATCATCACGGCGTTGCCGGTGGCGGCGACGATCAGGTCGAGCGCGCCGGCGGCGGCGGCGTCCTGGCGCGGATTGAGCGTGTAGTCGCCATCCTCGTAACCAACGCGCGCGGCGCCGATCGGGCCCATGAAGGGCACGCCCGAGATGGTCAGCGCGGCCGAGGCGGCGATCAGCGCCACGATATCGGGCTCGACCTCGCCGTCATAGCTCAGCACCTGGGCGATGACGTTGATCTCGTTGTAGAAACCTTCGGGGAACAGCGGCCGCACAGGGCGGTCGATCAGGCGGCTGGTCAGCGTTTCCTTCTCGGTCGCGCCGCGTTCACGCTTGAAGAAGCCGCCCGGGATGCGCCCGGCGGCGAAGAATTTTTCCTGGTAGTGGACGGTGAGCGGGAAGAAATCCTGCCCTTCCTTAACACTCTTGGCGGCGGTCACGGCGCACAGCACCACGGTTTCGCCATAAGTCGCCAGAACGGCGCCATCGGCCTGGCGCGCGATGCGCCCGGTTTCCAGGGTGAGGGTCTTGCCGCCCCACTCCATCGATACGGTTTTGGTGTCGAACATTCGTTTTTCCTTCGTGACCCGCACGGCCATATTGCGATGCGGGGCCTCAAATCCGGGGAAGCCGTCCCGGTCCGGTGCGGGGCCTTGGCCCCAGGCCCCTTCACCGAATTGCGAAGGATGCCGATACTCTTAGTGAGTCCCCGCGAAGGCGGGGACCTCGGAGTCTTCTCTCCCGCTTTGTGCCGGGACATCCCCGCTTTCGCGGGGATGACGCGATGCTAAACGGCCCGCCCATGGCGGGCCGAAGCATCACGTCACTTCCGAAGCCCAAGCTTTGCGATCAGCGCATTGTACCGCTCAACGTCCTTCTTCTTGAGGTACGCGAGCAAGGTGCGGCGCTTGTTGACCATCATCAGCAGCCCGCGGCGCGAGTGGTTGTCCTTGTGGTGGCCCTTGAAGTGCTCGGTGAGGTTGCGGATGCGCGTCGTAAGGATCGCGACCTGCACTTCGGGCGAACCGGTGTCGCCCTTGGCCTGCGCGTTATCCTTGATGATTTCCTGCTTCTTTTCGGCAGTAATGGTCATGTGTCGTCGTCTTTCGCGGTATCGAGGGAGGTGGTGAAGCCCCGGACGACCTTGGCCGTCCCCCCTTCGGCTTCCATCAGCGCCACCGGCAAGCCGGCGTAGCGCGCGAGAAAGAGCCCGTCGGGCAAGGCTTGATCGAACAAAACCCGGCCCTGTCGGGCCGCCTGCGCACTTGTCCGATCGAGGTCGAGAGCCGGGATACCGTCCAGCCCCGCCTGCAGCGGCAGGAGGTGGTCTTCAAGGCGCGCGCCGTTACCGATTTCGTTCAGCAAGTCCAGCGAAATCGCCTGATTTTGGTGGAACGGGCCGGCCTGGGTGCGACGCAGATGCGTGACGTGACCGACAGTGCCAAGCGCGCGAGCAATGTCGCGGGCGAGGGAGCGGATGTAGGTGCCCTTGGAAACGTGAGCGACAAGGGTGGCTTCCGTAAGAGCCTCCCCCTCTGGGGGAGGTGGCAGCCCGCCAGGGCTGACGGAGGGGGCTCCGGGTCCGGCCTCCTCCACCTCCGGCACGCTTTCGGCACGCCACCTCCCCCACGGGGGGAGGATCTCCACCGAGGTGATCGTTACACTTCTAGTCGCTAGCTCGACCGCCTTTCCCGCCCGCGCCAAGTCGTAAGCGCGTTTGCCGTCGATCTTGAGCGCCGAGTAGGCCGGCGGCGCCTGCTCGATCGCACCGGTGAAGCGCGGCAGCACCGCCCGAATCTCGGCCTGCGTCGGCAACCGCGCGCACCGCTCGACCACCGCGCCCTCGGTATCGAGCGTGTCGGTCTCCTCGCCGAAGCGGATCGTGAATTCGTAGATCTTGCTCGCGTCGAGCATCCGCCCGGCAAGCTTGGTCGCCTCGCCCAGCGCGATCGGCAACACCCCTTCGGCGAGTGGATCGAGCGTGCCGCCGTGGCCTACCTTGACCTTGCCGTATCCTGCTTCGCGAAGGGCGCGCTTAACCGCCGCCACCGCCTGGGTCGAGCCGAGGCCGCGCGGTTTGTCGAGGATCAGCCAGCCTGAGAGCGCACTGGCCGGCCGCTTCACGCCGCGGCCACCAGCGCCGCCAACGCGATGAACTGGCGGACCGCCCAGTCGACCGGCGGGCCGATAACCCGGCTGATGATCCCCGCATCGGGGAACGCCCAGGTCGCCGCGATCAACGCGATGAACAGCAGCATGCCCAGGTTGCGCAGCTTGGCGTACTGCGCCGCCCAGGTGCGCGGCAGCATTCCCTCGACGATGTGCGACCCGTCGAATGGCGGGATCGGCAGGAGGTTGAACAGCGCGAGGAGGGTGTTGATCAGGATGAACAGCATCAGGCCGCTGGCCAGCAGGTGGATCGAGCCATCGAGATCATAAAAAGTCGGTACGCCCATGCCGCTCAGGGCCAAGGTTCCGGTGGCCGGCGCCGTGAGTCCGAGCGCGACCGCACCCAGCGCCGCCAGCAGCACGTTGGTCGCGGGTCCGGCCGCCGCCACCAGCATCATGCCGAGCCGGGGCCAGCGCAGCCGCGCGAAGTTGATCGGCACCGGCTTGGCCCAGCCGAACACCGGGCCGCCGAATAGAGCCAGCGCGCCGGGCACGAGCAGCGTGCCGACAGGATCGACGTGGCGAATGGGGTTGAGGGTCAGCCGCCGCCGTTCCTTGGCGGTCGGATCGCCCAGTGCCAGCGCCGCCCACCCGTGCGCGACTTCGTGAAACACGATAGCGATCACCAGGCACGGGATCAGCATGAAGGCGAACCGGAGCGTTTCGGACATTTTCTTGAACTCGAGTGGGGGCCCTACTTAGGAAGCCCGATCGCCTCGCTGAAGTGGCTCCGGCGAGATTGCTTGCGTGAAGTGCCTCCGGCACAGGGCGACATAGCGTTCGTTGCCGCCGACCTCGGTCTGCTCGCCCTCGCGCACCGCCGTGCCGCTCGCGTCGACCCGCAGGTTCATGGTGGCCTTGCGCCCGCAATGGCACACCCCCTTCAGCTCGACGAGCTTGTCGGCGATACCGAGCAGCACCGCCGAGCCGGGGAACAGCTCGCCCTGGAAATCGGTCCGCAGGCCGTAGCAGACCACCGGAATGCCTGCCTCGTCGGCCAGCCGCGCGCATTGCCAGACCTGGTCGGGGCGCAAGAACTGCGCCTCGTCAATCAGCACGCAATCCAGCGGCCCAAGACCATCAACGGCGCGGTGCGCGGCGATAATCGCGGCCCACAAGTCGGTTTCGGGCGCATAGCGGTGCGCCTCGGTCTCGAGCCCGATGCGACTGCGGATCATCCCTGCCGAGCGGGTATCGAGCCGCGCGGTCCACAGCATCGTGCGCATCCCGCGCTCGCGGTAATTGAAATCGGCCTGCAGCAGAGTCGACGATTTCCCCGCATTCATGCTGGCGTAGTAGAAATAGAGCTTGGCCATCAGTCCGCGGCCTCAGCGTCATCGCCCAGGTCGCGCACGACCTTGGGATCGCTGAGCAGCTTCTCGATCCGCTCAGCCTCGTCGAAGCTTTCGTCGGGCTTGAACGAGAGCTTGGGCGCGGACCTGAGGCCGAGACGCTTGGCCACCTCGCGCTGGAAGAACGCGGTGTTGGTGCGCAGCGCTTTGAGCACCACCTCCTCTTCCTCGCCGAGCAACGGCTTCACGTAGGCTGCCGCCTTGCGCAGGTCGGGCGTCATCCGCACCTCGGTCACGCTGACCGAGTGCGCGGTCAGCACATCGTCATGCACCTCGCCCCGCGCGAGCAGCTCGCTGAGAATATGCCGCACCCGCTCGCCCACCTTGAGCACGCGGACCGACTGGGTTTCGGGGGTGGAGGAAGCACGCGCCATCGGGTCAGCCCATCTTCTCGTGAATTCGCTTGAGCGAGGTCATGTTGCGCGCTGTACCCCGCACCCCAAGCCGGCGCTGCAGAAACGCGCCGGTCAAGCTCGATACCCCCACACCGTGAACGTAGTCGAGATAAAGCACGCGCGGCCCCATCGCCAGCCGCTCGCCGCCCTTCTCGCGGTGTTCGGCGAGCAACGCGTCGAAGCGTTCGGGCGCGGGTTGGCCATCGAGGAAGATCGAATGGACGAAGCGATCCTGGCCGTCGCCATGAAACGGGTTGTCTTCGATCGCCGAGCCGATTTCGGGGCGGGTGCGGACGGCGACCAGGCTGTCGATCGCAAAGCGGAATTTCACGATTCCCGCGATCTCGCCTTCGAACTTCGTGTCAGCCGCGCGCGAATGCTCGAACAGCACGTTGCCGCTCGCGATAACCGTCGCGACGTTCGAGAACCCGTGGTCCTCAAGCGCCGACTTCAAATCGGCCATCTTGAGCCGGTTGCCCCCGACGTTGATCGAACCGAGCAGGGCGGCGTAACGCGCCATCGACTAGAGAATGCGCTCCCGCTCCTCGACCTCGAACACCTCGAGCTGGTCGCCCGGCTTGATGTCGTTGGTGTCGGCTAGCACGACGCCGCATTCGAGGCCTGCGCGGACTTCGTCGACGTCGTCCTTGAAGCGCCGCAGCGACTGGATCGTGGTCGCCGAAACGATCACGTCCTCGCGCGTGAGGCGGGCGAACAGGCCCTTGCGGATCGCGCCCTCGACCACCAGCAGGCCGGCGGCCTTGTCCTTCTTGCCCGCGGGGAACACCTGCTTGACTTCTGCCCGGCCGAGCACGTTCTCGATCTTGATCGGGCCGAGGACGCCGGCCATTTCCTTCGCGATCTCTTCGGTCAGGTGGTAGATGACGTCGTAATACATCATCCGTACCTTGTCGCGGGCGACGAGTTCGCGCGCCTTGGGGTTCGGACGCACGTTGAAGCCGACGATCGGCGCCTTGCTGGCCGCGGCCAGCACCACATCGCTCTCGGTAATCGCGCCCACCCCGGCGTGCAGCACGCGCACCTTGATGTCGTCGTTGGAGATATTGTGCAGTGCGGTCACGATCGCCTCGACCGAACCCTTGACATCGGCCTTCACCACGACCGGGAATTCGACCAAGTCGCTCTTGAGGTTCGAGAACATCGTGTCGAAGTTGGTCGGGGCGAGCGTGGTCCGCTTCTCAGTGGCCTTCTGCTGGCGGAACGCGGCGACCTCGCGGGCGCGCTGTTCGTTTTCCACCACCAGCAGCTGTTCGCCGGCGTCGGGCACCCCGCCCAGGCCGAGAATCTCGACCGGGAACGCCGGAAGCGCTTCCTTCACCTGCTTGCCCTTGTCGTCGACCAGCGCGCGCACGCGCCCGCTCTCGGTGCCGACGACGAAGATGTCGCCCCGCTTCAATGTGCCGCGGGTGACCAGCAGGGTGGCGACCGGGCCGCGGCCCTTGTCGAGCTGCGCCTCGATCACCACGCCCTCGGCGGCGCGATCGGGGTTGGCCTTCAATTCGAGCAGTTCCGCCTGCAGCAGGATCTTCTCGATCAGATCGTCGAGGCCCGCGCCGGTCTTGGCCGAGACTTCGACATCCTGCACGTCGCCGCTCATCGCCTCGACCACGATCTCGTGTTCGAGCAGGCGCTCGCGGATTTTCTGGGCATTGTATTCGGGGCGGTCGGACTTGGTGATCGCCACGATCATCGGCACGCCGGCGGCCTTGGTGTGCGCGATCGCCTCGATCGTCTGCGGCATGATTCCGTCGTCGCCGGCGACCACCAGGATGACCACGTCGGTCACGTTGGCGCCGCGCGCGCGCATCTCGGTGAACGCGGCGTGCCCCGGGGTGTCGAGGAAGGTGATCTTGGCCCCTAACTCTCCCTTGCTCGCGCCCTTGGTGGTGATCTGGTAGGCGCCGATGTGCTGGGTGATGCCGCCGGCCTCCCCCTTGACCACGTCGGTCCCGCGCAGCGCATCGAGCAGCGATGTCTTGCCATGATCGACGTGTCCCATGATCGTCACCACTGGCGGGCGCGGCAACAGCGTCTCGTCGGCGTCAGCATCCTCGCTGGTCGCGATGTCGACGTCGCTTTCGGAGACGCGCGTGATGTTGTGGCCGAATTCCTCGACCAGCAGTTCAGCGGTGTCTTGGTCGATCGACTGGTTGATGGTGACCATCATGCCCATGTTGAACAGCGCCTTCACCAGGTCGGCGCCCTTTTCGGCCATGCGGTTGGCGAGTTCCTGGACGGTGATCGCTTCGGGCACGACCACGTCGCGCACCTGCTTCTCGCGCGGCGCGGAAGGGCCGCCATGCGTGCGGCGCTCCTTCTCGCGGGCGCGCTTGAGCGCGGCGAGGCTGCGGGCGCGGCGGCCTTCGTCCTCGTTCAGTGCACGGGTGACGGTGAGCTTGCCCGACCGGCGATCGCCACCGGCGCCGCCGCGGTCGGGCGCGGGCGCGCCGCGCTTGTCGTCCTTCTTCTTTTCCGGGCGCTTGGGCTCGGGCCGGGCGACGGGAGTGAACCGGCGCGCGGACGGCGTCGGCGTGGCGGCGTCGTCGCTGACAGCTTCGCCCTCGGTGGGGGCCGCATCGGGCGCGGCGGCTTCCGGTTGTTCGACCGAGGGGGGCGCGACTTGGGCTTCAGCTTCGAAGGTGACATCGGAGCGCCGCTTTTCGTCCTCGATCGCCTGGGCGCGCTCGTCGTCCTCGCGCTTGCGCGATTCCTCGTTGGTCCGCATCCGGTCTTCTTCGGCCTCGCGCTGGAGGCGGGCGACGCGTTCCTGCGGAGTCTCACTCGACGGCGCGGGCTTGCGCGGCGCGGCGGCCACCGGCGGGGGCGGGGGCGGCGGCGCAGGTGCGGGCGGCGGGGGAGCCACTTCGCCCGGCTTGCCGACCAGTCGGCGACGCTTGACCTCGACCACCACCTTGTTGGTGCGGCCGTGGCTGAAGGTCTGCTTGACCTCGCCCGCGTCGACCGAGCGCTTGATGCCAAGCGGCTTGCGTTCGCGCGGAGTGTCGGTGCTGTCGGTCATAAGACTCGTCTTCGTCCTTTAGATCAGTCGTCATGTCCGGCGGGCTTGGGGGCACCCATCAAAGTATTACTTTGATGGGACCCGGCGGGCCCGCCGCTGGTTGGTGCGGCCGGATGGCCTCCCAAGGAATGGCCCCCGAGGAAATGCATCAGGCGCGCGAGCGCGAGAGACACCCGCGCCGCTGCGGCCGGATCGGCCAGCGCCATGTGGACGACATTGTCGCGGCCCATTGCCACAGACAAAGCCGAGCGGTCCAGTGGCAAGGTTACCCCAGTTTCACCGGTACCTTCGGCCTCGCGCCCGACGCGCCAGGCCTGGTCGAGCTTGCGGCTGCCGTCGGCGCTGGCGTCCGCGGCGTGGAGCAGCAGTTCCGCCGCCCCGCCGCGGCAATGCTCGGCGATCCGATCGGAGCCGAGCAGGAGATGTCCGGCGCGCAGTTCGAGCCCGAGCCGTTCGAGCAGCGCGCGCGCCAGCGCGTCCTCGATCCGCAGCGGCAGGTCGTCGGGTACGGTCAGCGCAGTGCCCTTGAAGGCGCGGGCCAACGCGCTCTTCAGTCTGCCTTTCGCCATGGCCGTTTCGAGCTCGGCGCGCGGGACCGCCAGCCAGGCGCCGCGGCCCGGCGCCTTGGCGTGGATATCGGGCAGGACCAGGCCCTCAGGCGAGATCGCCAGACGCACGAGCGATCCGCGCGCGCCATGCTCCCCTGTCAGGATGCAGCGGCGTTCGGGCTCACTTCTCCCTTCCCGCTTGCGGGAGGGGCCGGGGGTGGGCACGTCTTCTGGAAGCGGTGCCTGCGGCAGGCCCACCCCTAACCCCTCCCGCGGGCGGGAGGGGAATCCACTGATGTCGGGCGTCAGGCGCTCATTGTTCGGAGTCCGCATGCGCGGCCTCCTCGGATGCCGGTCCGGAGACGTCTTCGTCTTCGAACCAATGCGCGCGCGCGGCCATGATGATCTCGTTGCCCTGCTCTTCGGTCAGGCCGAATTCGCCGAGCACCCCGCCCTTGTCCTCGGGCTTGGGACGATCGCTGCGCAACCGCGGGCCCTCGGAGACGGCCGGCTGGCGGCGACGCGGGGCTTCGCGTTTCTTGGCGATCAGCTCGTCGGTCGCCAGATCGGCGAGGTCGTCGAGCGTCTTAATCCCCGCCTTGCCCAGCGTGACCAGCATCGCCTCGGAAATGTGCGGGATCGCGGCCAGCGCGTCCTCGACGCCGAGCGCTGTCCGCTCAACGCGGTAGGCGGCGTCGCGCCGCTCGAGCGCTTCGGTCGCGCGGCTCTGCAACTCCTGCGCCAGGTCGTTGTCGAAGCCTTCGATGCCGGCCAGTTCGTCGAGCTCGACATAGGCGACTTCCTCGAGCTCGGCGAAGCCTTCGGCGACGAGCAATTGGCTTAGCGTCTCGTCGACGTCGAGCTCTTCCTCGAACATCTTGGAGCGTTCGGAGAACTCGCGGCTGCGCTTTTCCGAGGATTCTTCCTCGGTCATGATGTCGATCTGGTGGCCGGTGAGCTGGCTCGCCAGGCGCACGTTCTGGCCGCGGCGGCCGATCGCCAGACTTAGCTGGTCATCGGGGACCACCACCTCGATCCGTCCGTCGTCCTCGTCGAGCACGACCCGGCTGACGGTGGCGGGCTGGAGCGCGTTGACGACGAACGTCGCGGTGTCTTCCGACCACGGGATGATGTCGATCTTCTCGCCCTGCAGTTCCTGGACCACCGCCTGCACCCGGCTGCCCTTCATGCCGACGCAGGCGCCGACCGGGTCGATGCTGCTGTCGCGGCTGATCACGCCGATCTTGGCGCGGCTGCCCGGGTCGCGCGCGGCGGCCTGGATAGTGATGATGCCGTCGTAGATTTCGGGCACTTCCTGCGCGAACAGCTTCTTCATGAATTCGGGGTGCGCGCGGCTGAGGAAAATCTGCGGGCCGCGGTTGTTGCGTTCAACCTTGGTGATGAGCGCACGAACGCGCTCGCCGACCCGGGCGGCCTCGCGCGGGATCTGCTGGTCGCGGCGGATCACGCCTTCGGCGCGGCCGAGGTTGACGATCACGTGGCCGAATTCGACCGACTTGATGACTCCGGTGATGATCTCGCCGCCACGGTCCTTGAACTCCTCGAACTGACGCTCGCGCTCGGCGTCGCGGACCTTCTGGAAGATCACCTGCTTGGCGCTCTGCGCGTCGATCCGGCCGAGGTCGACGGGGGGCAGCGGATCGACGATGTAATCGCCCAGCTTGGCGTCGCTCTGCAGCTTGGCGCCCTGTTCGAGGCTAACCTGCTTGAAGTAATCCTCCACTTCCTCGACCACCTCGACCACGCGCCACAGGCGCAGGTCGCCAGTGACCGGATCAAGCTTGGCGCGGATGTCGTTTTCGTTGCCATAGCGCGAGCGTGCCGCCTTCTGGATCGCTTCTTCCATCGCCTCGATGACAATCGCCTTGTCGATCATCTTCTCGGTGGCGACCGCGTTGGCGATCGCGAGCAGCTCGGCCTTGTTGGCGGAAATCGAAGTGGCCATCAGTGGGGTCTCACTCTTCCTCAGTTTCGAGAATTTCTTCGTCGGCGCCAGTCGCGTCGACCGGTTTGGTGGCGGCGAGCAGCGCGTCGGTAAGGACGAGCTTGGCGGTATGGATCAGGGCCAGCGGAACGGTGACCGCACCGGCCTTGCGGTCCGCGATGATGACCTGGTCCCCGTCGATGCCGGTAAGGTCGCCCTTGAGCACGCGCTGGCCCTCGGCCGACTTGTCGAGCACCACGCGCACTTCGTGACCGGCCCACCTGGCAAAGTCCTTCGCGCGGGTCAGCGGGCGGTCGATGCCGGGGCTCGACACCTCGAGGTGAAACTTACCTTCGATCAGGACTTCGCCCGCTTCCTCGCGCGCGTCGATCACGTCCGACACGCGGCGGCTCAATGCGGCGCACTGGTCGATGATCAGCTGCCCGGTCGCAGGATCCTCGGCCATGACCTGCAGGGCCTCGCCCCCGTCACCGGCCTCGGACGTCATCATCCGGACGCGCACAAGATCGAGCCCGAGCGCGGCGGCTTCGGGTTCGATCAACTGGGTCAGGCGGGCGATGTCGGCCACAAGGTCTTTCAAGCGGTTGTCGCAAGCGCCTTGGGTGCCGGCCCCTTTCGGCACCAGCCCAGACGTTGCTAACAATGTCGTGAGTGATGCGCAGGTAAGCGCGTGTGCGGCGAAAGACAAGCGCCAAGTCAGTCGATCCGGTCGCTGATCCCGTGCTTCCTGATGCAGTGGCGTAGCTGATCGTAGCTGAGGCCGAGTGCGCGGGCGGTCTGGCGCTGGTTCCAGCGGTGGCGGCCCAGAGCGTGTTCGAGGATCGCCCGCTCGTGCGCGTCGACCGCGCCGCGCAAGTCGGCGACCGAGTCGAGGTCCGACGGCGGCGCCGGGGCCGCTGCGCCCGGCGACGGTGCAGGGCTCGCCGGAGCGGAGGCGGGCTTCCACGGGCTGTCGAAGGGATCAAACACCACATGGGCGATCGCGTTGTCGGGGTCGGCCCAACGATAGACCGCGCGCTCGATTACGTTGCGCAGCTCGCGGACGTTGCCGGGCCAGGGATAGTTGTCGAGCTGTTCGCGGATATGGTCGGCGAATCCCGGCCAGCCGTCCCAGCGCAGCTCCGACGCCATGCGGCGGCCGAAGTATTCCGCGAGCACGCCGATATCCCCTTCGCGCACGCGCAGCGGCGGCAGGGTGATGACCTCGAAACTCAGCCGATCGAGCAGGTCGGCGCGAAAGGTCCCTTGCTCGGCCAGCGCCGGCAGGTCGTCGTTGGTCGCGGCGACGATGCGCACATCGACCCTGAGCGGTCGGTTGGAACCGATGCGGGTGACCTCGCCGTATTCGACCGCGCGCAGCAGCCGCTCCTGCGCCTGCATGCTGAGCGTCGCCAACTCGTCGAGGAACAGCGTGCCCCCATCGGCTTCCTCGAACCGCCCGGCGCGCGAGCGGGTCGCGCCTGTGAACGCGCCCGCCTCATGCCCGAACAGCTCGGCTTCGATCAGCGTCTCGGGCAGCGCGGCGCAGTTCATCGTGATGAGCGGTTCGCCCCACCGGCCCGACAGGCGGTGGAGCCGTTCGGCGATCAGTTCCTTGCCGGTGCCGCGTTCGCCGACCACCAGCACCGGGCGCTCCATCGGCGCCGCCTGGCTGGTGCGCTCGACCGCGTCGAGAAAGGCCCCCGACTGGCCGATGAACTGGCTTTCCCGCTCCATGCCCCAATCAATAGCGGATTTTCCCATTTGTCGGCAATCGAAACCACCATGTCGTTGGTCGAAAACCCTATGCTATCCGTAACTTCGAATTGGCACGCCCCTTGCTGTGCTATGAACATAGTTCAACCGGAGCACCCAATCGATGTTCGACCGCCGTTTCCTGCAGAGCCGCCTGGGCCAGGCCGCCGCCGCCAGCGTGGCCGCGATGGCGCTGTTCGTGGCGCTGAGCAGCCAGATCAACGCGACCCCGGCCTACGCTGCCGCGCCGCTCATCGGCGTGGAACTGGCGTGAACAGACCGACTTCCGAGGGTCCCTTTGGCGACGACCCGTTCGACCCGTTAGGGCCGGAGCGCGACAACCCCCCACAGCGCGGATACCAGTCCTCCCGCGCGAGCGCTCCGGCCCGCCCGTCCCCCCGGGCCAGCCGGATCGAAGAGGAAGTCGAGCGCCTGCGCCGCAGCCCAACCCCCACCCAATCTCCCGCCCAGCGGGACATGGCCAATTACGGAGTCGCGTTCATGGGTATCTTCAGCCGCACCCGGGACATCATCGCGGCCAATTTCAACGACATGCTCGACAAGGCCGACGACCCCACCAAGATGATCCGCATGATCATCCTGGAAATGGAGGAAACCCTGGTCGAGGTCCGCGCCAGCGCCGCGCGCACGATTGCCGACCAGAAGGAAATGCACCGTCACACGGTCAAGCTCGACCGGCTCCAGGCCGACTGGGCGGACAAGGCGCAACTGGCGCTGAGCAAGGACCGCGAGGATCTCGCCCGCGCCGCGCTGGTCGAAAAGACCAAGGCCAGCGATATGGCCGACCAGCTCAAGTCCGAGATCGCCGTCCTCGACGACGCTCTGCGGGCGTACGAGCAGGACATCGGGAAGCTCCAGTTGCGTCTGCGCGAGGCGCGCAGCCGCCAGACCGCGATCGCCGCGCGACTCGAAAGCGCGGAGAACCGCGTCAAGCTGCGCAGTTTGATGACCAACGAACGGGTCGACGATGCGCTGAGCCGGTTCGACCAGCTCGAACGCCGGGTCGATTATGCCGAAGGCCGTGCCGACGCGCTGCAGATCGCCGACGGCAGCGGCAAGCCGAGCCTGTCGGACGAGATCGCCGCGCTCGCCGGCGCCGACAAGATCGACGAGGAACTCGAACAAATGAAGCGCGCGCTCGGCCTGAACGACCAGGCCGGCGGCGAAGAAAAGGGAAATTGATCCGTGGAAGAAGCCATTCCAGTCATCGTCGTACTTCTCGGTCTCCCGTGGATCGTGATGCACTACATCACCAAGTGGAAGACGGCGGCCACGATCACCACCTCGGACGAATCGCTGCTCGAGGAGCTCTACAGCCTCGCCAAGCGGCTCGACGAGCGGATGGACACCGTCGAGCGGCTGGTCGCCAGCGACAGCCCCGATTTCAAGCCCGCGCGGCTGATCGCCGACCGTGAGGTGGACAACGCACCGTTGCGCGAACTCGATCGCCTGCTCGCCGAAAAGAAAGGAACCCGCTCGTGAACAGCCCACGCACAACGCTCTACCGCGACAAGCAGAACGCCAAGTTGATGGGGGTCTGCTCGGGCATCGCCGACTACACCGGGGTCAACGTCCTGTGGGTCCGGCTGGCGTTCCTAGTGCTGTTGGTCACGGTCGCGCCGATCCTGTTGCCGGCCTATTTCATTGCCGGGATGTTTCTCAACAAGAAGCCCCAGCACCTCTACGTCGACCAGGACGAGACCAAGTACTGGCAGCGGGTGCGGCAGAGCCCCAAGCGCACCGCACGCGAGATCCGCGGACGGATGAAAGACATCGACCGCCGCCTGGCCGACGTCGAGACCTACTACGTCACTAGCAACCCGCGCCTGTCCGCCGAAATCGAGCGGCTGCGCTAAGCCACAAAACAGGGGAGTACTGTTCCGATGGAAGGAACGATTGCGGTCTTCATACCGATCATCGCGCTCATGATTCCGATCGTGGCGATCTGGTCCAAGCACCAGCAGAAGCTGGCCGAAATGAACGTCCGCTCGACCGCGACCGACACCGCCGAGCGCGCCGCGCAGTATGCCAGCCATGTGCAGGCGCTCGAGGACCGGGTCCGTGTGCTCGAGCGGATCGTGACTGACAGAGGCTACGACATCGCCACACAGATCGAGGCACTGCGTGACCAGCGCCGGGTCGACGAGGATGGCGCTGGCGTGCCGCTCGGCAACCTCCGCAGCCGGGAGCGCGCCTGATGGATTTCGGCATTCTTTCCACCACCGCGATCGGCATCGGGGTGGCGGCGATTTCGGTCGGCTGGGTCATCACCACCTGGCTACGCGTCCGCCACGGCTATCCGCTGGAAAATAGCTGGGGCAAGTCGGTCTATCCCCAGAAGAACGACGAGGCGATCGAGCGGGTCAAGTTGCTGAGCCAGGAGAACGCCCAGCTGCGCGCCGAACTCGGCTCGATAAAGGATCGGCTGGCCAACGTCGAACGGATCGTCACCGACAGCGGGTATCGCCTGACCCACGAGATTGAACGTCTGCGCGATGGCAAGGAGCAAGTGCAGTGAACTTTGCCACCATGGTTGTCGTGATCGTCGCGATCGTCGCATTCTCCTTGATCCGCATCGCCAAGTACGGCTTCGACCGGCGTCAATCCGGCCTGGTGGGACCGCCGCCCGACGATGCCGAAAAAGCCGGGATGCGCCGCGAGGTCGAAGACTTGCGCGAGCGGGTAAAGGTGCTCGAACGCATCACCACCGACGCCAATGCCGGCCACGCGATCGATACGCGCCGGGTGGCTGACGAGATCGAGGCACTGCGCGACCGCTGACGCGCGGACCGCCAGTTTACGAGGAGGACCAGACCGATGAACGAACAGATCGTCTTTGCCGCCACCTCGCTGGCGGCCATCACTATCGTCGCCTTCGCCATGTTGCGCGGCTGGCAGGGCTGGCTGACGCTCAAGGAGCACGAATTGGAACGCGGTGTGCCGACGGCGCCGAAGTATGAGCCGGAACCTGACGAACCAGTCGGCGACGGGCGCGAGCGGATCGAGATCGCCGACCTAAAGCACCGCATCCGCAAGCTCGAGGCGATCGCCAGCGGGGTCGACCTGTGAGCGGGCCCGTGAGCAACGCCGCGCAGGCGGGCATCGGCCTGGGAAGCGCGATCGCGGTGGCGATCAGCTGGTCGTTGCACAAGTCGATCGTGTGGGCCGCGATCCAGGGGTTCTTCGGCTGGTTCTACGTCCTGTATTACGCGTTCACCCGGTCGGGCGGGCTGAGCGGTTGAAGTGTTCGGGCTAGGCCCCGCGTACGCCCTGCGCTAGAGGCGCCCGCCATGCGCCAGCTTGCCGACATCGCCGAAGAATACGCGGTCCTCGACAGCGACGACCGCTACCGGCTGCTGATCGATCTCGGGCGCGAACTCGACCCGATGCCGCAGGCGCTCAAGACCGAGGCGACGCTGGTGCGCGGCTGCTCGGCGGCGGTGTGGGTCTATCCGACCGGCGAGCCCGAACGGCTCCATTTCCTCGCCGACAGCAACGCCGCGATCACCAAGGGCATCGTCGCGCTGGTGATCGCCGCGGTGCAGGACCGGCCCGCGGCCGAGGTCGCCGCGATGGACGTCGCCGCCGCGCTCGCGCCATTCGACCTCAAAAACCAGCTCAGCTCGAACCGCACCCAAGGCGTCCCCAATATGATCGCGCTGGTCCAGGCGCATGCTGCAAGGTTGGCGGGGTAGGAATGTCTGCTTACGACCCATTGCGGACCCTGCTGAACTGGCTTCTCCTTCCGCAAAGCTGTCATTCGGCTTCGGATCAAAAAAGCTTCCCCTCAAACGGATGGGGTCGCATCCTGCTGACAACCTTTTGATATTATGTCATGCTTGGGGAACCGGGAGGGCAGCGCTTTTGCGAAAACCCATTGTCGTCATTTGCAGCATGATTATCGCTGCTGGGTTGGTTGCGGCTGCGATCTCTCTCGTCATGGGTGGAATACGCCTTTTCCCGCTTACCTTCGCGGCCGTGGCAGTATTGGCATTTGTCTTGGGCCTGCCTCTTTACTTGGCAGCACGTTCCTCCGGTAGGGCTACGTTGATGACGGCGGCACTCGCCGGGCTCGTTGTCGGTGCGGCCATTCCTGCTCTTCTGGTGCTGACTGGACCAGCAGCGGACAGCGCTTCCGTTGGCGGAACCCCGACAGTGGTTGGCGGTGCTTACACGGCCGCTGGTTGGCTCAAGAACCTCGGAATGGTCCTCGCCTTTGGCGCTGCCGGTGCGATAGGAGGCGTTGTTTTCTGGACAGTTGTCCGGGGTCGAGGCGATCCTGCGGAAGTTGGCAAGGCCCGCATGGCCATCCTAGTCGGTGCTGCGGCCTGCGTACTCGTTGCGGCTTTCACCGCGACCAGCCTCACCACGGATAGGAGTTGCCACAATCCGCTCAGAAATGGCGACACCTCGATCAGTCCAATTGCTGGCTTCACCCTGCTCGCAGGGAAGGATCAGTGGCCCAAGGTCGAAGCGATCCTCGGAGAGTTTCAGCGCTCAAACGACTGGGCCGTCCAAAGTGATGTCAGGCTAGGCGATGACTTCCCATGGTTCCAAGTCAGCGTATGCGAGGAACCGGGCACTCAGATATTCGTCCACGGCCTCCTCGATTTCGGGGGCCGTGACGAAGTCCGCTTCGATGCATTCACATTTGCGAACGGGGCCGAATGGCAGGATGCTTTGCGCTCGATCCACGACGCAGTAAAATCGCAGCAGCTTGGCGAAGTCGAATACAAACATGGTGAGGAATGGCCGAGCGATCCGCCAGCATGGCTGGGCTCCGGCGATGAACCGGCTGGGCGAACAGGTGCTCCGCACGGCGACCTTGACTGAGAGGCAACGTCCGCTTCTCCGACCTTGCCTGCAAAACCACACTGTCCGCTCTCCACCCATTACGGACATTCGGCTAAGGTCCGCCAACGACCCATTGCGGACATTTAGTGGGCGACGGCCCCGAATCGAACGGAGGACCTCCGGTGCTGTTTCCAACCCGACGCTCTACCCCTGCTGAGCTACGCGCCGCCCACCGTAACCGAACATAGCAGCGCAATGTCCGCTTTCCACCCATTGCGGACATTCCCAGCGTTGCGCTCGCCTCTGCCGAAAAACCGCTTTGCTACAGCGGGGCACATCGGTCATGAGTTGCCCTGGCTCTTTTGAAATCGCCGATCCCGCGTTGCGCTCGCTTTGCGACGCCGAAACGAGGTGTCGCCCTATGACAGGAAGCGACCTATTGTTCTATAAAGACATTTTCGACCGCTTAGGGTGACACTGTCACCCTCACCGCCCGGTCAGCCCCCCACGCTCTCGCGCACCACGGCGATACCCGCCTCGCGCTGGGCGGCGAGTTCGGCCTTGAGCCGGGCCGGGTCGCGCGCGAGGAGGAAACCGAAGCTGACCCCGCCATGCTTGCCGATGGTCGCGTGGTGGAGCTTGTGCGCCTGAACCAGCCGCCTGGCGTAGCCGCGCCGGGGCACCCATCGAAACCAGCGCTGGTGAACCAGCCCGTCGTGCACCAGCGTGTAGATGACCCCGTAGAGCAGCACCCCCAGCCCGATCCAGGTGCCCGGCCACCACGCGCCGGCGTCCATGACCAGCGGGCTGCCGGCGGCGAACATGGCGATGCTCAGCGCTGTGCCGGCGAGCGCGAAGCGGTCGTTCTTTTCCAGGAGGTTGTCGTGCGGCTCGTGGTGGTCGCGGTGCCAGGCCCAGCCGAAGCCGTGCATCACGTACTTGTGGCTGGCCCACGCGACCAGCTCCATCGCCACCACGGAGGCGAGCACAATGACGGTTGGGGCGATCCACGACACCGCGCCGACATAGGCCTTGCCGCGACCCCGCGCGACCCATTCTTTCGCGCAGCCGCCAATTCAATTCCCACTTCGTTCATTTTGGAAGGCTTATTGATGAACGGTAAGCTGATTCTCGGCTGATCCCTAAGGAGCACATCATGCGTACCCGCACCAAGCTCATCGTCTCGGCCCTTGTTGCCGGAGCCTCGCTCGCCGCGGCGGTCCCCGCGCAGGCGCAGAGTTATCCCAACCCGCAGTCCCGCGACCGCTACGAAGACCGTGACGATCGCTACGAAAACGGTCGCGACCGTTACGATGACCGGTACGACGACCGCCGCGATAATCGCTGGAACGACCGCGGCCAGGCCAACGCCATCCGGATGCAGATCGAGCAGCTCGACCGGCGCATCCAGCGCCTCGACGGCCGCGACCGGATTTCGGAACGCGAAGCCGCCATGCTGAGCCGCGCGGTCTACAACCTGCGCCAGCAGTACCGCGACTACGCTCGCAACGGGCTGACCGAGCGCGAAGCGCAGGTCTTGCAGAGCCGCATCCAGCAGCTCCGCCATCGGCTGGCTCACGAACGCCGCGACGACGACCGTCGCGGCTGGTAATCGTCAAGGGCTGATAATCAGAGGCGCTCCGCCCCCACGGTCGGGGCGCCTTGTCGTTCAGTCGGCGGGAAAGAAAAGCCGCGATACTTCCTCGCCGATGCGCGCCGGGCGCAGGGTGTCGGCATCGACACAGCACCAGCTGGAACGGACTTCGGCCAGCACTTCGCCGCCGCGCTCGATCACCGTGTGATAGAACGCGCGCGCGCCGTGGATCTTTTCGAGCACGGTGTTGGCGATCACGTCGTCTTCCAGAAACGCCGGCCGGCGGTAAGTGATCTCGTGCTTCAACGCGACCCACAGCCGGCTCGCCACCGCGTCGGCCGGGGCCAGCTTGTTCCAGTGCGCCAGCACCGCGTCCTGCACCCAGCCGAGGTAGCGCGCGTTGTTCACATGGCCCATGAAATCGATATCGGCCGGAACGATGCGAATCGGAAAGGCGAAGGGAATTGCTGACATAATTGTCAGTTAGCCGCGAAAGCCTTGCGGTTCCATGACCGAATGGGGCCCCGGTCTTGGCCGACCGAAAGTTTTCCCATCTTTCGCCCCGGCTATCCTCGCCTTAGCCCCGCCGAATGGCCAGCCGCCCGCGCACGCTTTACGAAAAGATCTGGGACGCGCACGTCGTCGAGACGCGCGACGACGGCACCGCGCTGATCTACATCGACCGGCACCTGGTGCACGAAGTCACCAGCCCGCAGGCGTTCGAGGCGCTACGGGTCGCCGGACGCCCGGTGCGCCGGCCCGACCTGACGCTGGCGGTGCCCGACCACAACCTGCCGACCACGCCGCGGCGCGACGCGGCCGGCAACCGGCTGCCCATCGCCGATCCCGAAAGCGCCGCTCAGCTCGCCGCGCTCGAGCGCAACGCGCCTGAGTTCGGCGTCGCGTATATCGGCGCGACCGACGCGGCGCAGGGCATCGTCCACGTCGTGGGGCCGGAACAGGGCTTCTCGCTGCCCGGCGCGACGATCGTCTGCGGCGACAGCCACACCGCCGCGCACGGCGGCGTCGGCGCGCTGGCCTTCGGCATCGGCACCAGCGAGGTCGAGCATGTGCTGGCGACGCAGACGCTGCTGCTGCGCCGGTCCAAGACGATGGAGGTGCGGGTCGTGGGCGCGCTTGGCCCCGGGGTGACGCCCAAGGACCTGATCCTCCACGTGATCGGCGTGATCGGCACCGCCGGCGGCACCGGCCATGTCATTGAATACCGCGGACCGGTGTTCGAGGGCATGAGCGTCGAGGGCCGATTGACGGTGTGCAACATGAGCATCGAGGCGGGCGCGCGCGCCGGGCTGATCGCGCCCGACGATACCGTGTTCGATTACCTCAAGGGCCGCCCCTACGCCCCGCAAGGCGACGCCTGGGTCCGAGCGGTCGCCTGGTGGCGCAGCTTGCGGACCGATCCGCTCGCCCAGTTCGATAAGTCGGTGACAATCGACGCGGCGAAAATCGAGCCGACCGTGACCTGGGGCACCAGCCCCGAGGATGTCGCCCCGATCGGCGGCACGGTCCCAGCGCCCGAAAGCTTCGCCGACCCCGCCAAGCAGGACGCGGTTCGCAAGAGCCTCGCCTACATGGGCCTCATCCCCGGCCAGAAGCTGTCTGAAGTCGCCATCGAAAACGTCTTCATCGGCAGCTGCACCAACAGCCGGATCGAGGACTTGCGCGCCGCCGCCGACGTGCTGCGCGGACGGCGCAAGGCGGTCGGGGTGAAATGGGCTATCGTGGTTCCGGGATCGGGCCTGGTGAAGGCCCAGGCCGAGGCCGAGGGGCTCGACAAGGTGTTCACCGACGCCGGCCTCGAATGGCGCGAGCCGGGCTGTTCGGCATGCCTGGCGATGAATCCCGACAAGGTTCCCCCCGGCGAACGCTGCGCGTCGACGAGCAACCGCAACTTCGTCGGCCGCCAGGGGCCCGGCTCCCGCACGCACCTCGTCAGCCCGGCAATGGCCGCGGCGGCGGCGGTAACCGGGCGCCTGACCGACGTGCGCGAGTTGGCGCGCTGAGCCAGCGCAAAACGGCATTCCCCCCGGTGGCCTCACCCGATGCGCGGGTGCTGATCCTCGGCAGCCTGCCGGGCGAAGCATCGCTCGCCGCGCGGCGCTATTACGCGCATCCGCAGAACCGCTTCTGGCACCTCGTCGGTGGGGCAATCGGCCGGGACCTGGTCACCCTCGATTATGCCGCGCGGATGGCCGCGCTAAAGCAGGCGGGCATTGCGCTGTGGGACACCGTGGCCTCCGCGCACCGCGTCGGCAGCCTCGATGCGGCGATCCGCGAAGTGGAACCCGCGCCGCTGGCCGATCTGGTCGCCACCCTCCCATCGCTGCGCGTGGTGGCGTTCAACGGACGCAAGAGCGCGGCGATCGGGCGGCCGCAATTGGCGCATGGGGGCCTGGCGCTGATCGACCTGCCATCGTCCTCCCCCGCTCACGCCGCGATGCCACTGTTGGAGAAAGAGCGGCTTTGGGCGCGGCTAGCCGATTTCCTCGACTGACCCCTTGCGCCGCTGCGGGCCGGGTCGCATGGTCGCAAGCATGACAAGCAAGATTTCGGGCAAGGCCCTGGCCGCGGGCGCCGCGATAGGCTCCGCCGCGATCGCCGCCGCGCTGCTCTATGCGAGCAAGCGCAAGGATCGCGAGAAGGCCGCCGCCAAGCCGCCGCACACCCCTTCGGGCGAGCCGCCGGAAACCGACTGATGGAACCGGTGCGGGAGGTCGAAGGCCGAGCGATCCCGCTGGGCCTAAAGAACATAGATACCGACGTTATCATTTCCGCGCATTGGCTCAAGACGGTCACTCGCGAAGGCCTCGGCCGGGGCGCGTTCGAGACGCTGCGCGCCGAGCCCGGCAGCCCGTTCGACGATCCGCAGTACGCCGCCGCGCCGATCCTGATCGCGGGCGACAATTTCGGCTGCGGGTCGAGCCGCGAGCACGCTGCCTGGGCGCTGCTCGACCTGGGCATTCGCGCGGTGATCGCGCCGAGTTTTTCCGACATCTTCACCGGCAATGCGTTCAAGAACGGCATCCTGGCGGTCGCTTTGCCCCCGGAACAGGTCGACCGCTTGCTCGAAATCGCGCGCGATCATCCGGTCGGTATCGACCTGGAACACCAGGTCGTCACCACGCCGTTTCAGGATCGCTTCGCGTTCGAGATCGATCCCTTCCACAAGCACTGCCTGCTCGAAGGGCTCGACGAGGTCGGTCTGACCCTCGCCCGCAACGCGGCGATTTCGAATTACGAGGCCCGCCAGGCGCGCGACATGCCCTGGCTGGCCCATGGAACGGAGATGACTGCATGAAAGCCTTACGCACCCACGCCACCGGCGGCCCCGAGACATTGACGCTCGACGAAATCGATGCGCCCACCGCCGGGCCAGGCCAAGTGTTGGTCGCGGTCAAGGCCTGCGCGATCAACTTTCCCGACACCCTGATCATCCGCGACCTCTACCAGTTCAAGCCCGAGCGACCGTTCGCTCCGGGCGGCGAAATCGCCGGGGTGGTCGAGGCGGTGGGCGAAGGCGTCAGCCAGTATAAGCCGGGCGACCGGGTGTTCGGCGGGATCGGCAACGGCGGCTTGGTCGAGAGGATCGTGGTCGACGCCAAGCGGCTATTCCCGGTGCCCGCAGGGGTGCCGCTGGAAAAGGCCGCCTCACTGATGATGACCTACGGAACCACCATCCACGGGCTCAAGGACCGGGCGCAGATCAAGCCGGGCGACGTCATGCTGGTGCTGGGCGCGGCCGGCGGCGTCGGTCTCTCGGCAGTCGAGCTCGGCAAGGCCTATGGCGCCAAGGTGATTGCGGCGGTGTCGAGCGAGGCCAAGGGCGAGGTCGCGCGGCGGGCGGGCGCCGACGAAGTGGTTATCTATCCCAGGGACGCGATGGACAAGGACGCGTCGAAGGCCCTGGCCAACGCTTTCAAGGCCGCCTGCGGGCCCGATGGCGCGAACATCGTCTACGACATCGTCGGCGGGCAGTATTCGGAGCCCGCGCTGCGCGCGATCGCGTGGGAGGGCAAGTTCCTGGTGGTCGGCTTCCCGGCTGGTATTGCAAAGATGCCGCTCAACCTCACGCTGCTCAAGAGTTGCGACATCTGCGGGGTGTTCTGGGGCGCCTTCACCGCGCGCGAGCCCGAGAAGTTTCGCGCCCAGGCGGCCGAGCTGTTCGACCTGCTCAAGGCCGGCAAGATCGACCCGCTGATCTCGGAAACCTTCCCGCTCGAACGGGGCGGCGAGGCGATCGCCAGGCTCGAGGCCCGCGAGGCGGTCGGCAAGCTCGTGGTGACGATGGACTAGGCCCTCCGCCGGGCCTATCTTTGGCCGGACAGCACTTCGAGAGGACGCAAGATGACCGACTTCAGTGACCGCCAGCGAGGCGAGGAGCGCAAGTTCGCGATGGATGAGGAAACCGCCTTCCGGGTGGCCGCGCGGCGCAATCGCCTGCTGGGCCACTGGGCAGCCGAGAAGATGGGGCTGACCCCGGAGGAGACCGACGCCTATGGTAAGGCGGTGGTCCAGGCCGATTTCGAGGAAGCGGGCGACGAGGATGTAATCCGCAAGGTGCTCGGCGACCTCACCGGCGCGGGCTGCGAAGCCGACGAGGCCGAAGTTCGCGCCGCGCTCGAAGCCAAATCGGTCGAGGCTCGCCGCCAGTTGATGAGCGAAAGCTAGTCGCCATGCCGATGCCCGCTGCCCAGATCGAGGCGCTGATCCTCGCCGCGCTGCCCGACGCCCAGGTCGAGATTCGCGACCTCGCCGGCGACGGCGACCATTACGCCGCGCACGTCGTCGCGAGCGCCTTCACCGGAATGTCGCGGGTCGCGCAGCACAAGCTGGTCTATACGGCGTTGGGCGGGCGCATGGGGGGCGAACTCCACGCCTTGCAACTGACCACCGCCGTTCCCAACTGACTGCCACGCAGTTTCGAATTCGAAGGGTACAGCCATGTCCGACGTCAACCAGCGCATCGGCGATATCGTCCAGGGCAACGGCGTGGTCCTGTTCATGAAAGGCACCCCGCTGTTCCCGCAATGCGGTTTCTCGAGCAAGGCGATCGCCATCCTCGAACATTGCGGCGCACAATACGAAAGCGTCGACGTGCTGCAGGACATGGAAATCCGCCAGGGCATCAAGGGCTTCAGCGACTGGCCGACTATACCCCAGCTCTACGTCGGGGGGGAATTTGTTGGCGGCAGCGACATCATGATGGAAATGTACGAGGCGGGCGAACTGCAACAACTGCTCGCCGAAAAGGCCGTCGACCCCGCGACCTGACGGCAGCCGTCCCTTCACGGGCAAAAGAAATCCCGTCCGGCTGGGTAGGCCGGACGGGTTTTTTCTTGTCTAGGGTGTTTGGTCGGGGAGGCGCTCCGGGAGACCGTGGGTCCGCCTCGTTGATGAAGACCTTTGGGTACCGGTTAGTCTGCACGCATCGTGCCAAGTCGACGCGCGAGCGCAAATCCGCCGGATGCGATGGTTAACCAACTTAACCAGAGATCGCCGGTGTAAGCTTTTCCGACAGTTGCGGCCCTCGAATATCGGTCTTGGCAAGGGACCTGCCGCCCGCCACAGTCCGCTCGATGGAACCAACCCCGCCGTCTCCCTCGATCCCCGCCGCGACGGTGGTGGTGTTTCGCCGTTCGCCCACCGGCGGACCTCCCGAAATCCTGATGATCACCCGCCACCGCGCGATGTCGTTCGCCGGCGGGATGGCTGTGTTCCCGGGCGGGCGGGTGGACCCGGCGGACAGGGACCTGGCGGACGCGCTGGGGGCTGAGGATTGCGACGAAGCGGCGCACCGGGTTGCCGCGATCCGCGAAACGCTCGAGGAGACGGGGCTGGTGATCGGCATCGCCGAAACGGCCAGCCATGACCAAGCCGCTCGCGCGCGCGCGATTCTGCTGGAAGGCGGCACCCTGGACCCAGTGCTGGCGGCGATGGGCTGGACGTTCGATCTGGACGCGCTGGTGCCATTCGCGCGATGGCATCCCAGGAACGAGCGGCTGCCGCGGATCTTCGACACTCGTTTCTATATCGCCGACCTCGGGACCGGAGCGGTCGAACTCGAGATCGACGCCACCGAAAACACCCACTTGTTCTGGACCAGCGCGGCCGAGGCGCTCGCGATGGCCGCGCGCGGTGAAATCGCGCTGATCTTTCCTACTCGCCGCAACCTCGAACGGCTCGCCGAGTTCGCCTCGTTCGACGTCGCGCGCGCTCAGGCTGAGGCGATCCCGGTCAAATCGATCTCCCCGTGGCTCGAAGAGCGCGACGGGACTCGCTGGCTGCTGATCCCGGCTGACGCCGGCTACCCGATCGATGGCGAGCCGCTGTCATCCGCCCACCGGGCTTGATTGAACAGGGATTAGTGGAGACCCATCGAACCTGGAAGGGTTCGCAAGGCCGAACGGCCGCCCGAGCTATTGCGAGGAAAGCCAAAATCGCGGATGCGACCGCCCGGCGTTTGAGGGAAATAAAAATGGCGCGCCCGGCAGGATTCGAACCTGCGGCCTCAAGATTAGAAGTCTCGTGCTCTATCCAGCTGAGCTACGGGCGCGCTCCACCTTGCGCATAGCGCGCTTTTCGCCGGCCTCAAATCGCGATAACCCGCGCCGATGAGCGAACCGGTCACCCGCATCGAAGGCCAGGCCGCCGGCCCGCGCCATTTCCGCTACTACGACCTGGTTATGGCGGCGTTCGTGGCCATCCTGTTGCTGTCGAACGTAATCGGCGCGGCCAAGCCGAGCTATGTCACGCTGCCGAGCGGCGCCGAGTGGTCGTTCGGCGCGGGCGTGCTGTTCTTTCCCTTGAGCTACATCATCGGCGACGTGCTTACCGAGGTCTATGGCTACGCCCGCGCGCGACGGGTGATCTGGACCGGGTTCGCCGCGCTCCTGTTCATGGCCTTCATGGCCTGGGTCGTGGTCAAGCTGCCGCCGGCCAGGGGATGGCCAGGTCAACCCGCCTACGAATTCGTGTTCGGAAATTCGTGGCGCATCGTCGCGGCTTCGATGATCGCGTTCTGGATCGGCGAGTTCGCCAACAGCTTCGTGCTCGCGCGGATGAAGGTGTGGACCGCGGGCAAGCATCTGTGGGCCCGTACAATCGGATCGACTGTGATCGGCCAGGGCCTCGACAGCGCGATCTTCTATCCGCTGGCGTTCTACGGCCTCGCCGGCTGGCCGCCCGAGCTGCTGATGCAGGTGGTGCTGTCGCAATGGGGCATCAAGGTCGCGTGGGAGGTGCTGCTGACCCCGCTGACGTATTGGGTGGTGGGCACTCTCAAGCGGCGCGAGGGGGTCGAGGTGTTCGACGCCGGTACCGACTTCTCGCCGTTCGGGGGCGGCACCGCATAGGAAAAGGGCCGGACGTCGCCGCCCGGCCCTTCCTCCCCCGTCCGGGTTGTCAGGACGTCAGAAGCTGACGCCAACCGCGAGGCCGTAGCGCCGCGGATCGAGCGTGAAGATGTTGGTGAAATTGCCCGACGATGCATCGGTGACGTAGAGTCCGGTAATCGAATCGCTGTCGAAGATATTCTGCACGAAACCACGCACAAACCAGCGGTCGTCCGGCCCGTTGAACTGGATCTGTGCATTAGCCTGCACAAACGGCTCGATCCGGTTAACCGCACCGTTGAAGATGTTGCCGTACTGCGTGCCGGTCATCGAGATGTCGGCACGGGGCACCAACGTCATCCCGCTCGTGAACTCGTAGGTGTACTGGACGCCCATCGAGGCTTTGAATTCGGGCGCCTGGGGCAACTTGTTGCCCTTGAGGTTGACTTCAACCCCTGGACTAACGACCGAGATGCCCGCCGGAGCGTTCGCCTGCAGCGCGCTGCAGATGCTGAACGCGCCGGTCGATGCGATGCCGCTGTTGGGTCCGAAGCTGGTCGGAGCGCGAAGTCCGAGCAGAGGGTTGAAGCCGCTGACGAATGCGTTGGCTGCCCCAGGAGTAGCAGAGACGACAGCGCAGTGCGCTCCGTTGGTGATGTCCTTGATGATCACCGCGTTGGGGTTGCCGCCGCCGGGGTCGCGAGGGTTGGCGAAGAACTGGTCGCCAGCCACCTTTGCGTTGAGATAGCTGAGGCCCATGTTGACTAGCCAGTTGTCCGACGGGCGGATGACCGTCTCCAACTCGAGGCCCCAGATCTTGCCGTCGATCGTGTCGTTGACCGAAGTCCGCGCGATGATGCGGCTGATCTGCAGGCTCGAGTAATCGTAGTAGAAGCCAGTCAGATTGAGCTGCAGCGCGCCGTTCATGAATGTATTCTTGGTGCCGACCTCGTAGGCATTGATCTGTTCCGGACCGAAGCTGTCTGCCACCGCGAAGATCGGCTGCAGCGGCGGGTTGATGCCGCCCGATTTGTACCCGCGCGAATACGATGCATAGACCAGGTTTTGGGGGGTGATCTCGTAATCGACCACCGCGCGGCCGGTGATTTCATTAAACCCGACGTTGCGGATCGAGAAATCCTGCAGACCAGCCGTGGTCGGGTCGGCATCAAACGGCCCGAACGGGCCAGCAGGATAAATAGGCGACGCGAAGGGGTCACCATCATTGGAGAAGGGATTGAAAAAGCTCAACAGAGTCGAGCGCGCTCGCACCGCTTTCTTGTCGTTGTTGTAACGCAAGCCACCGGTCAACTTAAGTCGGTCGGAGACGTCGAAATAGACTTCCCCGAACAGGCCGTAGCTCTTGAGCTTGAAGTCATCGGTGTTGTTGCGGAAAAACGAGGTGGCGGCGTAGGACGGCGGCCTGCCCGATCCCAGCGCTGCGATAGTGCCCACGACGCCCACGATGTAGTCGATTGCGAACGCGTTCACGAAGTAGCTGTTCTCGGTCAGATGCGATTGCGCGTAGATTCCGCCGAGAAGGAAATTGAGCGGTCCGTCGAAATCCGAGCTGATGATTGCTTCGCCCGACCATCCGGAGCTCTCGGAATTCGATCTGTCGAATGCCCCGGGCACGCCGGAGCAGATGGAAAAGCCTTCGAAAGCCCCACGGTTGTCGAGCCGCGTGTCGGAGGTGCAGAGGGCGCCGTTGGGCCCTTGCGGAATCAATGCTTGAGCGATCGGCGCGAAATACGATGCCGGCAATCCCGGAATGCCCCCGGCGGCCGCAGCGGCCAGCGTGTTGAGACCGCTCTGGAACCTCGCGTTGCGATTGGGAGCGCCCAGATTGTAGTCCTGGCGCGAGTCGATTCGGTTCTCCTGATACAAGCCGGTCAGCCCGACGTTGATCGCGCCAAACGAATGATCGAGGCTCGCTTGCACTTGCAGTTCGTCGGCGAAGTACTCCGGCGTGAATGGGGTGTTGACCACGCGCACATTGGCCGGCTCGATGACACCGGCATAGGCATCTGGGCCATAGACGCTGTTCAATGCAAAGGCCGTGAATGCACCCAGCCTGGCCACGCGAAAGAACTCTTCCGACCCCAACGTGCCGGTAAAGGTCGAATTGGTGTTAGTCTTCTCGAACCCCCGGGTCGCGTTGAGACAGCCGAGCACGCCGGTCGGGTCGCGCTGGCAGAGTTGCTTCTGGATGCGCAGGCGGCTGCTGTTCTCGCGGAAGTAATATCCCATCAGGTCGAACGTGGTGTCCGGACCGGGTTCCCAGCGGAACGAGCCGCGAACCGCATACATGTTGCGGTCGTCGATCTGCGATCCATCGAAGTTGTTGCGCGTGTAGCCGTCGCGGTTGAGGTAGAAGCCGGCAACACGGATTCCCATCGTCTCGCCAATGGGTAGGTTGACCATGCCCTTGGCCTTCATACTGTTAAAGTTGCCGTATTCGCCTTCCGCCTTGACATGGAAGCCGGACAGATCGGGCTTGGCGGTGATGATGTTGACCACGCCCGAGGTGGCGTTGCGCCCGAACAGCGTGCCCTGCGGTCCGCGCAGCACTTCGATCCGTTCCAGATCGAAATACTCGGTTTCAAACAGGCGGGTGCCGAACAGGGGCGAGCCGTTGGTGTGAATCGCGGTCGCGCTGTCGCAGCTCACGCCGACGCAGAGATCGCCGATGCCGCGAATGGTGAAGCTCGAGCCGGTGAAATTGCCCTTGGTGAACGATACGTTCGGCAGGGTTAGCTGAAGGTCGCTGGCGTTCTCGATCTGCTGTGCCTCGAGCGCTTCCTCGGTGAACGCGCTGACCGCGATCGGAACGCTCTGCAGCGATTCCGCGCGCCGCTGGGCGGTGACGACGATGACGTTGCCGCTCTCGACGTCGCCATCGGCATCGTTGGGCGAAGTGTCCTGGGCGTAAGCGGGAAACGCGAGCACGGAAGCGCAAATGCCTGCAAGCAGGGCAGCTTTGACCCTCATCGGTCCTCTCCTCGAATGGGCCGTCTACACGCGGCCTCGTTCCGGGGCGAGGCTAATGCAATTTCCGGTATGCTGGCAATAGCTTGTCGCAAAGGGGCGTGACTTCGCGCGCCCGTGACAGATTGTTGCGCGCCACCGGAGGGCGCCGGGTGGTGAATTCCGTTACGGAATACGCACTTCGCCGTTCGTTGCACGATTACAACAGGTCCCGGCAATCGCTGAAACCCATGTAGGCGCGCCGGTTACCGCAGCGCGGTGCGGGTCAAGCCTCCCAGCCGGCCGCCCTCAAGTGCCGCCAGAGCGCGGATGGCGAGCGCCCGCGAATCGGCCCAGGAACCGCCGGCCGTTTCCAGCTCGACCCGCAGGCCCATATTCGCCGCGCGCTCGAACAGCGCGCGGGCGCGGGCCTGCTGGCCCTGGCGAGCATAGGCGATGCCGAGGTTGATCATGGTTGCGGGATGGTCGGTCGCGGCTTCGCGGCTACCTTCGATGCGCGTGATCGCTTCCGCGTTACGGCTGGCGGCGAGATCTTCGAAAGCGGCATCGACCCGCTCGACGGCAGGGGCCGGAGCGGTGACGAGGATGGCGGCAAACAGCAGGGACATGACAAAGACTCCCGATCGATTGGCTTGTTGTCGCAAAGCTGAGCCATCGCGAGCCTGACCGCAACAAAAACGAAACATTGTCATTGAGCCGTAACATTCACTCGGGTCCTCGGGATGATGCTGGCTGTTTGTTTGCCATCGGCCGGGGTGGGCGACGGTCACATTCGTAGTCTTCACGACATTTATCAGTCGCGAAATAATCGCGACGATTTTGCAAAGAAACTGTCACCTGACCCCCCTAGTTCGCGAGTCGCGGCGGCATCGCTCCGCCAGACCACGACATGAGGGGAAATCCGATCGTGAAGCAGTTTCAAGGCCTCGTCCTAGCCGGATGCAGTGCGTTCGCCCTGGCCGCCTGCGGCGCCGACGATGTCGTCGCGCCCAACGGCACGATCGTCGTCAACCCGGCGCCGCCCGTCGCGCCCGGGCCCGCCCCGGTCGCCGGTGGGTCGGTCACCGCGGCAGCATCGTGTACGCCGGGAACCTCCGATGGCGGATCGGTCGCGCTGCAGGGGGCCCGCGGGACCATCCGCAACTGCGTCGTCCCCAATCTCGTGACGGGCACGCTCACACTGAGCGGTCGCCGCGCCGATGGCATCATGTATTCGATCGCCGGCCGCACCGACGTTGGCCGCGACATCGATCTGGCCGGCGGTGCTGCCGCCACGCTGAACGTGCTCCCCGGCGTCACGGTGTTTGCCGCCACGCGCGAGACCAGCCTCATCGTCAATCGCGGTTCGCGCCTCAACGCCGACGGCACCCAGGCCCAGCCAATCATCTTCACCGCATTGGCGAACCTCACCGGCTCGGGGATCACCGAGGCGAGCGACAACCTGTGGGGCGGCCTTATCGTCAACGGCCGCGCACCGGTGTCGGACTGCGACCCGACCGTGTCGACCTCCAACGTCGGCGGCTCGGCGGGCTGCTGGCGCAAGGCCGAAGGCGTGTCGCAAGACACCCTGTTCGGGGGCGCGGTGGCCAACGACACCTCTGGTATCCTGCGCTACGTCCAAGTCAATTTCACCGGGGTGGGCGCGAACGGCAGCGAAATCCAGGGAATCACCACCGGGGGCGTCGGTTCCGGCACGGTGATGTCCTACCTTCAGATCCACAACAGCCTCGACGACGGAATCGAATCGTTCGGCGGTACGCAGAACATGGACCACCTGGTCATGACCGGGATTGCCGACGATTCGCTCGATACCGACAACGGCTTCATCGGCGCAGTCCAGTTCCTCGTCGCCGCACGCCGGGCCAACGGCACCGTCGGTGACACCGTTGGCAATCAGACCATGCTCGAAATCGACAGTTCCGCGGCTAACGATGCGGCGCCGCGGCAGTATCTGAGGCTGGCCAACTTCACCCTGTTGCAGAACACCCCGAACGAGCCGGCAATCCGCTTGCGCGGCGGGGCGGATGCCGATTTCGTCAACGGCGTGATCGTCGCGCGGGTCGGCGGGGCGCAGGGCTGCCTCGACGTCGACAACGCGGAGACCGTACAGGCGGCGGGCACGTACAACGGCACCCCTGACCGCGGCCTGCCGCGGTTCCTGTCAGTGGTGTTCGACTGCCAAACCTTGATCGACGCCGATGGCGACGTGTTCGAGGATACCGCGCTTAACAGCCCGGCCAACTCGAACCTCTCGCGCACGTTCACCAACACGCTGCAGTTCCTCACGGGATCGGCGGTCGGCCGCGTGGCCAACGGCGCGAATGAGACGGCGGTAGCGGCGGCGGCCAACATCACCGCGATCAGCAGCTTCTTCCAGCAGGTCAGCTATATCGGTGCTTTCAGTGGACCGGGCGACGCCTGGACCCGCGACTGGACCTGCAATTCGGACGTCGCCGACCTGCGCGGCGCTTCGAACTGCATCGACATCCGCGTTTTTTGACATTGTTCGCAGAGCCGGACGGTGGGGTCATTTCCCACCTTCCGGCACTGCTTGTGCGGGAATCATCAACCATGCGCCGCTCGCGACTCCTCGTTGCCCTCCTGCTCGCAGGGACGGGCCTCGTCGCCGCGCCTGCGCTCGCTCAGGCGGAGCCGCAGCCGCTGCCGACCACCGGCGAGAACGCCGCCGAACCGGCTCCTGCCGACAATCCGGCCCAAGCCGCCGACGGTGTGGAAGAAGTCGAGATTTCCGCTCCGGGCTCGGAAGGCGCCGAGATCGTCGTAACCGGACGGTTCATTCCCGAACCGGTGCGTAACACGGCGCAGGTCGTCAGCGTCATCTCCGCGGCGGAGATCGCGCGGACCGGCGACGGCGATATCTCGGGGGCGCTCCAGCGGGTTACCGGGCTGTCGGTCACCACCAACGGCTTCGTCTATGTGCGCGGTTTGGGCGACCGCTATTCGCTCGCGCTGCTCAACGGTCTGCCGCTGCCGTCGCCCGAGCCGCTGCGGCGCGTGGTCCCGCTCGACGTGTTCCCGACCAGCATCGTCTCCAGCGCGGTCGTACAGAAGAGCTACTCGGTCAATTTCCCGGGCGAATACGGCGGCGGCGCGATCAATCTGACCACCGCCTCGCTGCCCGACGAAAATTACCTGACGCTGGGCGTCGGGATCAGCGGCGACAGCGAGACGACCGCCAAGCTCGGTTACACCTACTACGGCAGCAAGCGCGACGTGTTCGGCTTCGATGACGGCCCGCGCAATCTGCCTGCCGCCTTGCGCGACAACGACGGGGCGCTGGTCGACGCCGGAGTCCTCGAAAACGAGGACACGTTGATCCTCCAGCGCAATCGCGACATCCCGGCCAATTTTAGCTCGTCGCTCTCCGGCGGCTACGGCGCGGACCTCGGCGACACGCGCTTCGGTCTGGTCGGAAGCCTGAGCTTTTCCAGCGGCTGGCGCACCCGCGGGGCAACGCAGGAAACCGCCAGCTCGGACACGCTGATGAACAGTAGCTACGGCGTGCGGACGGAAAACAGGATTCAGGCCAGCGGCCTCCTGGCGCTGGGCCTCGACCTGCCGCAGGGACACAAGGTGCGGCAGACCAACGTCTATATCCGTGACACGTCGAAGGTGGCGCGGGTCCGCGGGTCTTTCGAGGGCATCCAGACGCCGTTCGAGGATCTCGATCCCGATCGGCTCACCGGGCCGTACGATTCGCTCAACTACGAAAGCAGCTACGTGCAGCGGCAGTTGCTGACATCGCAACTGGTGGCCGAACTTGAATTCGATCCGTTTGAAATCGACTTGCGTGGAAGTTATTCGAAGTCGGACCGCGACTCGCCCTACGAACGCACGAGTCAATACCGCTACGTCGCCTCTACCGGCGGGTATGCTATCCGCTTGGGGGCGCCTAGCGGAGTGGTCTTCAGCGCTCTCGACGAAACCGTCTGGTCGGGTGGCGGCGACGTCGCCTTCGATCTCAACCCGCTGATCAACGGCAAGCTGTCCGCCGGATACGCCTACAACGACACCGCGCGCACCTTCCAGAGCCTGAACTTCGTCTACGACGATGGCGGAGCGCCGATTACCGGCACCGGCCAGTCCTACCTGCCGATCTACCTGTTGTTGACGCCGGAGGTGATCGACTTCGAGGCCATCAGCCTGCGCCAGAGCAACCGCGCGTTCGGCCAGGCGCGGTATCGCGGCGATCTGACGGTGCACGGCGGATACTTGCGTGCCGACATCGAGCTGGCGCCGGGCCTGCGCCTCGAAGCCGGCGTGCGCTACGAAGACGGGGTCCAGCTGCTGACCCTCCCTGACCTGTACGGCAACAATCCGGCCGGCGCTGGCACTCCGGCGGTCATCCGCAAGGACAACGCCTATTGGTTGCCAGCCGCCACTGCGACGTGGAATTTCGCCGAGAATTTCCAGTTCCGCGTGCACGGTTCCAAGACTATCGCCCGGCCCCAATTCCGCGAACTGGGCACGATCCCGGTGCTCGACGTCGAATCGGACCGGTTTCTGTCCGGCAATCCGTTCCTGACCGACAGCGAGCTGCTCAATGCCGAGGCGCGGGTCGAATTCTACCCGGCCCGAGGCGAACGGATGTCGATCGCCGGGTTCTATAAGTCGCTGACCGCTCCGATCGAGACGATCGCCACGATCGACGGGTCGGGCACACTCCTGGTGACCAACGCCAACGCGCCCAAGGCCGACCTTTACGGGGTGGAATCGGAGGTTGTGAAGTACATCGGATTGGGCGGCCTGGGCGACGGGTTCGCTGCCATGCGCATGATGCTCTCGGCCAACTACACCTGGAGCAAGTCGCGCCTCAAGGTGTCGGCGGGCGACGAGACCGTGCTCTACCCCGGCAACATCGCCAGTCCGCTGTTCGCCCCGGCGAGCCAGGTGTTCACCGACGGCGGTCCCTTGACCGGTCAGTCGGAGCACCTCGCCAACCTCCAGTTCGGGATCGAGCACACCGATCGGCTCGAGCAGCTTACCATTCTAGCGACCTATGCCAGCGGGCGGGTCACCTCGCGCGGCGCCAACACCGGCGGCGTGCTCGATCCCGACATCGTCGAACGGCCCGGCCTCAATCTCGATGTGGTCGCCCGCCAGGGGTTCCAGATCGAAGGCCTCCCGCCGATAGAAATGAAGTTCGAGGCGCGCAACATTCTCGGCCGCGGGCACGTCGAATTCCAGGATTTCGGCACGGGACGCGCCAACATCAACGGCTATAAAGTCGGCACGACCTTCGCCGCTTCGCTGAGCGCGAAGTTCTAGATAAGCGTCAGGGCGTGTCGAAGGCGTAACCGAGCGAACGGACCGTCCGCAGCGGATTGCCCGCGCCGGCCGCCTTGAGCGCGCGGCGCAGGCGGCCGATCCAGACGTCGACCGTACGTGCGTCCAATGGCGGTTCCTGCTTACCGAGCCCGGCGATCAGTTCCTCGCGGGTGAGCGCCCGGTCGGGGTTTTCAGCGAGGAAGCGCAACAGCCGGAACTCGTTGGGAGGCAGGACGATCGGCTTACCCGCCCAGCGCGCCTGGAGCGCCGCCATATCGATCGACAGGTCGCCCAGCTCGAAGCGGCCCGCGGCATTGCGGTGCTGGAACTGGGGCTCCGCCGCCAGCACCCGGTCGAGCACGCGCGTGCGGTCGAGCGGGCCGATCATGTAATCGTCCGCCCCGGCACGTAGCGCGCGGCGGCGGTCCTCGGGATCGTCGGCCTCGAGCACCATGATGATATGCGATGCGCCGGTCCGCGAATCGGCGCGCTGGCGGCGGCACATCTCGAGCCCCGCCATGTCGTCCATCACCCAGTCGATGAACGCCCACGCGGGGCCCTCGACCAAGCGGCGCGGCGCGGCGGTGTCGAGCCGCCCGAAGGTGAAGCGCCGCCCGTCATGGAGGAAGTCCTCCATCGTGTCGGCCATCGCGCTGGTCAGGAAGATATTGACCACGTCCATGCATTCCGATCCTCGCTGCCCGCGAAGGCCGGTTTGCAGCGCGGATGTGACGCCCCTGTTACGGTGTGACGGCCGCGCTCGCGGTCCCGCGCAGCTGGCGGTTGTAGAACCAGCCGATGCCGATCAGGCTGAAGCCGAGCGCCATGAACGAGGCGATCCGCCCCAGCCCCGCGAGGCTTGCCGCGTCGAACAGGAACACCTTGAGCACCGCGACCACCATGAGCACGAGGCTACCGATCCGCCAGCTCCTTTCATGAATCCGCGCGCCCCACAGCAGGAACCCGATCGCCACGACGATCCCGGTGAGCGAGCGCAGCAGGTCCTCGCCCTGCCCGACGGGCGAAGCGGTCAGCAGGCTTCCGGCGAATAGCTGGCGCAATTCGGTGAGCGCGAGAAGCGCGACTACGAGCATCACTGCCGCATCGAACGCGTGATGCACAACGCGCGGCTCGTTCGGGGCGAGGCGCCGCAGTAGCCACAGCGCCGCCAGCCCCGCGGCGAAAGCCGGCAGCAGCGCGTTCGCCAGCGGCAGCGGACCGACCGCTTGCGCGCTCCACAGGGGATTGTGCAGAACCAGTGCGGACCACGTGAAATGGGCGAGCGCGGCGAGCACCAGCGCGCGCGCGGTGGTGCGCCATCCGCGGGTCGACGCGAACCACGCGGCACCCAGCAGAATGGCTTCCCAGACCGCGCGTTCGATCACCCCGGTCATGACGAAGTTCGTGCCGGCAAGCGCCGCGAAGGCGTGGCGGAAGGCGATATGCGTAGCGACCGTGGCGGCCACCATGGTCGCCGCGCCGATCACGCGGCGTGCATTATCCGCAAGCCCGCGCGTGCTCCAGGCGGCGCCAGCCGCGACCGCCGGCAGCAGGTGCAGCGCGACTGTCCGCATGGAGGGCAGGTCGGCGACATCCATCGGCGCACCGGCTAGCGCCAGCGTGCCTTGCCGGAGCCACTCGGACAGAGGGGCGAGCGCCCAGAGCGCCGCGAGGATCGCCAGCGTGGCGCTCGCGCCGGCAAGCTTCGGCGCCCTCCAGGCGACCAGCGCCGCGGCTACCGCCGCGATCCAGGCGAGCGCATCCTCTGGCAGAACTTGTGCGACCGCGCCGAAACCGAGCAGCGCAGCGGCTCCTTGCGCCGCGATTAGCGAATACTTGTGCTCCGACTCAGGGGCCGCCGATGCCAGGTCGACCGCCGCGGCTGGAAGGCAGGCGAGCGCGAACAGCGCCAGCGCAAGGACCGGCGCTGGATTCGCCGGAATTACCGCGCCGAACTGCCCGAGAGCCGTCATCGCCAACCCCAGCGCGACGCCGCCCGTCTGCAGCAAATCGAGCGCGCGCCCGTGGCCCCGCCAGATTTGCGCCAGCGGGACACCCGCGAAGATCGCCGCAATCCCGCCGCTGACCGCAGCGAAGCCCAGCGCTTCGGGAACCGGCCAGAACGCGAGCAGCGCGACTCCCACTGCCGCGGCGACCGCGCTCACTTCGCGCATGGCCGGCTGGCGCCAGCCGAACCATGCCAGCGCGTTACCCAGCAGCAGATAGAGACCCCACTCAAGCGCGCCGAATCCGCCCTGCTGGATCAGCACGGCAAGCTGCAGCGCGGCGAGCGCGGCCGCGCCGACCCGGACGATCCACTGCGGACGCCCGCTCCCGCCCACGAGCGCGGGCAGGATGCCGCCGAGCAGCACCAGATAGGCACCGACGACCGCCACATCGGGCGCCGCGACAACACCCGACACGGTGAGCAGCGCGCCCCAGCCGAGGCCTCCGGCAAGAGCGGCGAGCCCCAGCCAGGCGCGGTTCTGCCGCTTGCCGGTGAACGCCAGCCCGGCGGTCACCAGCGCGAGGTAGAGCGTCAGCAGCGGCAGATTGGCGTCTTCGCTGCCAACCAGCGCGGGCGCCGCGAACCCGCCAACCAGACCCAGAACCGCGCTCGGCAACCCGAAACGGAACGACAGCCCGATCGCCGCCGCAGTGACCGCTGCCAGTCCCACGAGGGCGAGGCTCGATCCGATCAGCCCATAGGTCGAGCCGGCGAGATAGAACGCGGCGTAGAGCGTCGCCAGTCCCGCCCCGGCGAGCGCCTGGGCGACGCGCGGATCGGCAACTTTCTCGCGCCAGCGATAGGCGATTTCGGCGCCGGCGATCAGCACGCCACCGAACAGTCCCGCCAGCAGCACCCGCACCGGCGGGGTCAGCAGCCCGGCGTCGATCGACCAGCGCACGAGAAAGAATCCCGCCACCCCCAGCGTGACCCCACCGGCCCAAATCGGCAACAGGCGGCCGAACAAGTCCTCGAAGTCGAACCGGGGCCGCCACGCCATCGTTCCGCTGGCTGTGACCTCGGGTTCCGTCGGTGCGGGTTCCAACGGCTCGGCGGCAGCCGGAAGGGTATCCGGCACGGCCGGAGCCTCGTCCGGCACATATTTGGTCCGCGCCGCTGCGACCGCGTACGGCGCGTCGCGCAGCCGTACGACCTCGCGCTCTAGCGCAACCACCCGCCGCCAGAGCCAGGCCAGCGCTCCGGCGATCACCAGAAACAGGAGAAAGTCATCCATCCGCCGCCGACGCTCTACCCCTGTAGGCACTTTTTCAAGTCGCGCCGGAACCGAATCCCCATCCCGAACACTAGGCACAAGACGTGGTGGACGATGTCGAACGCTATCCCTTGACGGGCCGCTTCCTTATGGGCCGGTCGCGCCATGCGCTGGGCGAGCACGAGAAGGATATTCTCGAGAGGTCGATCGGCGAGGTCGCGACATACGATCGCCAGCACTGCATTCTCGCGCGCGGCCAGTTGGCCGACCGCAGCACGATGCTGATCGATGGGTTCATCCTGCGCACGATCGTGGAGAACGGGCGCCGCTACGTCGTCGGCATCCAGGTCCCCGGTGATTTCGTCGACCTGCATGCCTATGCGCTCAAGCGCCTCGATCATGACGTGGTGACGCTCGGGCCCACCAAGGTCGGCTTCGTGCCGCACGAGCGGATCGGGCAGATTCACGAGGCCGTGCCGCACCTGTCGCGGCTGATGTGGTTCTCGACCCTGCTCGACGCCGCGATCCACCGGCAATGGACGCTCAAGCTCGAACAGCTCAAAGCCAGCCGCCGCGTCGCGCACCGGATCGCGGAGATCTGGAAGCGCCTCGAGATGGTTGGGCTCGCGCGGCCCAGCGGGTTCCGCTCTCCGCTGACCCAGACCGACCTTGCGGACATGTGCGGCACCACTCCGATCCACATGAACCGCGCGCTGTCCGAGCTCCGCCGCGACGATGTCGCGGAGTTTCGGCGCGGGCTGGTGATCGTGCGCGACCGGGCAAAGCTGGAAAATGCGGGCGATTTTGACCCGGCCTATCTCTATGGCGACGGACCGCTCAAGATCGAACACGAGCTCGACGGAGTCGCCTGAACGCTATCCGTGCGCGCCGAACAAGTTGGCGATCGCTGTGGCGATCCGCAGGTTGAGCGCGTGCGCTCCGGCGATCGGATCTATGTAGTCGCGATTGAGCGCGGCGTAGCCCTCGCCGGCGTCGTCGGGATAGTCCGCCGGCTCGTCGACCGAAAAATCGCTCGGCCCCGCGCCTTGCACCGGATAGGTGCGCCGTAATTGCTCCGGCGCTTCGTCGATCCGCAGGCTGAAGATCATCTCCAGCACGTCGGCGCGGCTCACGTCGTTGGCGCGGGCGAAGGCCGGGATGCTCACCGCCTTTAAGAACAGGTGTTGGAGCAGGGCCAGCCGCAGCACCTGGAGCACACCGATCTCGCGCCGAACCTGCTCGCGCCCGGCGAAGCCGCCGTCCTCGGGCACAAGCGCCGGTGCGACGATAGAACGGGTCGGGCGCGGCGCTGGCGTCGGCATCGGCGGGCCGCAGCGCGGCGATGCGGGTCAGCGTCGCCAGCGCCAGTTCGGGGGTGGCGAAGAACAGGTAGCCATCGCCGCCCTGGAAGCTGACCTCGGGCTCCAGCCGCACGCCCGCGCGCGCGAACCGGCGTCGGGCCCATGGCGACAGCGGCCATTCGAGCCGGTCGGCAAAGCTCGACGGGTGCGCGCCGCGACCCATGCTCTCGCCGTGGGTGTCAAACACCAGCGCCGCGACGTCGGTTAGCCCGTTGGCTTCCATTGCCGCAGCGAGCCGACCCTGCAGCCGCTCGATCGCGAGGCTCGCGGGGATCTGCCCGACGAAGCGCCCGGCGTCGGAGAACCCGGTCTGGATCGCGACCCGGCCGCGCCGGCGCGCGTAGTCCTGGTACGCCGGCTCGGCGAGGAGCGCATCGAGCAATCGGCCGCCGTG
>Ga0136633_1000232_pt1 | contig 42248 bp, 38 predicted proteins | sample AntDrymeUQ832206_2_FD_105494 | JGI IMG/M metagenome (GOLD analysis project Ga0136633, IMG submission 105494) | Polar desert sand microbial communities from Dry Valleys, Antarctica - metaG UQ83 (22.06) | ecosystem: Environmental > Terrestrial > Soil > Desert | place: Antarctica: Dry Valley... | reverse complement strand
CGGGGCGCTGCGACCCGAGGCGGCAAAGTCGCGCCGAACGCGGGCGCCATGACTCAGCGGCGCGGAGGCCCGACGCCCATCGCCGTGCGCACATCCGCCAGCGTCAGCGACGCGATCGCGCGAGCCTTGTCCGCGCCGGCGGCGAGCACGGCCTCGAGCGCCGCCTCGTCGTCGCGCAGCGCCGTGTAGCGCTCCTGCACCGGGCCCAGCCAGGCGACCACCGCATCACCGACGGCGACCTTCAGGTCGCCGTAGCCGCAGGCGCCCGCGAACTCCTGCTCGACGTCCTGCACGCTGCATCCCCGCACCGCCGCCAGGATCTCGAGCAGGTTCGTCACACCCGCCTTGTCCGGCGCGCTACGGATGACGGGCGGGTCGTCGGAGTCGGTGACCGCGCGCTTGAACTTGCGCCGGATCGTCTGCTCGTCGTCGAGCACGAGCACGGTTCCCGTCTGCGTCCCGCCGGTCGTCGACATCTTGCGCTCCGGCTGCTGCAGGTCGCGCACACGTGCTCCCACCTGCGGGATCCGATGCTCCGGGACGACGAGGATGCCCTCGCCAAAGCGCGTGTTGAACCTCTCGGCGATGTCGCGCATGAGCTCGAGATGCTCGCGCTGGTCCTCGCCGACGGGCACCTCGTGGGCGCGGTAGGCGAGCACGTCGGCGGCCTGCAGGACGGGGTACAGCAGCAGCCCGGCCGAGACGAGCTCGCGCTGCGCGGCCGACTTGTCGCGAAACTGATGCATGCGGTTGAGCTCGCCGAGCGCGGTGACCGACGTCAGCAGCCAGCACAGCTCCGTGTGCTCGCCGACGTCGCCCTGGCGAAAGAGCATGCAGCGCTCAGGATCCAGGCCGGCGGCCAGCAGCAGCGCGGTCGTGTCAAGCACGCGCGCGCGCAACTCGGCCGGGTCGTAGGGCAGCGTCGTCGCGTGCAGATCGACGATGCAGTAGATCGCCGGGTCGCCGCGATCCTGGCCGGCGACATACTGCGTAATCGCGCCGATGTAGTTGCCGAGGTGCTTTCGCCCGGTCGGCTGGATGCCGCTGAAGATGACGGGGGCCACGTCGAGCAGGATGTCACGGGGGCGCGCGACGCGCGGGTCGCCGCGCCGGGCACGGGCTCAGGTTCCGCGCACGTCCGCCTCGAGCGCGTCGAGGGCCGCGCGGACGTCGGAGATGCGGTCGTCGACCGTCGGCCCGCCGTCGCCCCCTCCCGCCAGGCGCTCGGCGCGATCGCGCGCGTGCTCGATCGCGCGCGCCTCCTCGAGCGAGTTGATGACGACCCCGATCAGGATGTTGAAGATCAGAAAAGCCGCGATCAGCGCGTAGGAGATGAAGTACACCAGCGTCCAGTCCGACAGGCTGCGGCCGAGCGCGATCTGGTCGGGCAGGTTCTCGAGCGTCAGCGTGACGAACAGCGTCAGCATCGACTCGCCGATCGTCCCGTACTGCTTGGGGGCGTGATCGTGAAAGATCGTCCAGCCGATCATCCCGTAGACGAACAGCACGAGCACCGCCAGCACCGCGAGGCTCAGCACGCCGGGGATGCTGCGCCCGATCGCGACGACCAGCACGCGCAGGTCGGGCAGCAGCCGCACGATCCGCAGCACGCGCGCGAGGCGGGCGATCCGCAGCAGCATCGCGTTCTCGCGCAGGCCCGGCGTGAACGACGCGGCGACGACGAGAAAGTCGAAGATGTTCCAACCGCTGCGAAAGAAGTCCTGCGGGCGCGAGCCGAAGCCGATCAGCCTGATGACGAGCTCGACGACGAAGACGGCGAGAAAGACGTCGTTGAGCGTGCGCAGGGTGTCGCCGTGGTTGCTCGCGACGCTCGGGTAGGTCTCCAGGCCGAGCACCGCGGCGTTGGCGAGGATGACACCGAAGATGAAGAAGTTGAACGGGTTGGCCTCGGCCAGCTTCGCGCAGAAGCGCACGACGGCCGACCGGCTGTCGTGATGCTCTTGCTCGTCGGTCGATGGTCTGCGCCGCATCCGCCGCGAAGCCTACGGCGGCCCGCCCGCGACATGCCGGGCGGGCCGCCCCGCGGCGGCGTCCTGCATGTGCTCAGCCGTCCTCGGGCTCCAGTCAGCGCGCGACGCGCGCGGTGAAGGCCGCGGTACGCGCGGTGAAGGCCGCGGTGCGCGCGTCCGCCGCGGCGGCGTGCTCGGACAGCGCGGGAGCGGCGGCGCCGTGCTCGGCGCCTTCGCCGTGCCTGTCGCCTCCGTTCGAGCCGCCGGCGAGCTCGGCGATCAGCACCGACGAGCCGAAGACGAACGCGACGGCGGCCGCGATCCCGACTGTGCGCGGCGACAGTCCGCCGTGGATGCCGGTCGCGTGGACGACGGCGTGGCCCTTGCCGCGGGCGATCAGCCAGCGGTTGACGGGAACCGCGACGGCGCCGGCGATGACGAGCGCGAACGACAGGCTGCCCCAGAACAGCAGGCTGCCGACACCCGCCTCCATCGCGCCCGGGATCGCGAGCATCAGCGCGTTGTCGACGACCTCCATCGTCGCGATGCTCAGCGTGTCCGACGCGAGCGCGATCGGGATCACGGCCGACCATGCGAGCCCTGCGCGCAGCAGCGGCAGGCTCGTCAGCGCGTACCCGAAGGCGAACGCCAGCGTCACGGCCAGCGCGATCGTCCCAAGCTGGGAGAACCCCAGCGCCGTGCCGATCACCATCCCGAGCACCTCGCCGATCGCGCAGCCGGTGAGGCAGTGCAGGGTCGCGCTGAGCGCGACGCGCGTCAGAGCACCACCGGAAGCCGGCATCTCGTGGTGCTGGTGCTGCGGCTGATGGTCGTGCGCGGTGACGGTCGACATCATCCCTCTCCTCATGTTGGCTGGGTACCCCCCTGGGGTATATGAGGCGACCATACCACGCTCGGTGTTTCGCAGTCAAATACTCCCGGGGGGTATTCCCGCGCGAGACCCCCGATTCCGCGATGGCCCTAGAGTGCGCACCATGGCGCTGCACGAGGGGGACGGCGTCGAGGTCACGTTCCCCGGGCGCGACCACGGGCCGCTGCGCAACATCCTCGTGCGCGTGATGATCGCCCTGGCGCTGATCCTGTTCGTCGCGCTGCTGACCTACCTGGGCCGCGACGGCTACGTCGATCCGGAGGACGACTCGGTCAGCCTGCTCGACGCGTTCTACTACTCGACGGTCAGCATCACGACCACGGGCTATGGCGACGTGCGGCCGGTCAGCGACGAGGCACGGCTGCTGACCACCCTGCTCGTGACGCCCGCGCGCATCCTGTTCTTGATCCTGCTCGTCGGGACGACGCTCGAGATCCTTGCCCAACGAAGCCGCGACCTCTACCGTCGCTCGCGCTGGAGGAAGAGCTTGAACGACCACATCATCATCTGCGGCTTCGGCGTCAAGGGACGCAGCGCGCTGAAGACCCTGCTCGCGCAGGGCGTCGCACGCCACAGGATCGTCGTCATCGAGGACGACGCCGATGCGCGCGCGCGGGCGACCGCGGCCGGCCTCAGCGCCGTCGCCGGCAGCGCCGCGTCGACGGATGTCCTCGTCCACGCCGGGGTCCGCGACGCCAGCTCGATCGTCGTCGCGGTCAGCCGCGACGACACGGCGGTGCTCGCGACGCTGACGGCGCGCGAGCTCAACCCGACCGCGACGATCGTCGCGGCCGTACGCGAGGAGGAGAACGTGCACCTGCTGCGCCAGAGCGGCGCGACATCGGTCGTCACCTCATCGGAGGCGGCCGGCAGGCTGCTCGGCTTCGCGGTCCACCAGCCGAAGGTCACCGAGGTGCTCGAGGACCTCATCACCGTCGGCCAGGGCCTGGACATCGCCGAGTGTGCGATCGTCGACGACGAGGCCGGGCCGTGCGCGGCACTCGGCGGAGGCCCGGTGGTCGCGATCATCCGCGACGAGGAGCTGATGCGCTTCGACGACGCGCGCGCGCAGACGGTCGTCGCCGGCGATCGCGTCGTCTACCTGAAGAGCCACCGGAACTAGGACGCCGCGAAACTCCGGCGTCTGGTCAGACGCCGTCCCGCCGCCCCGGGCGGGACCCGTCTAGATGATGCCGTGGTACGGGTTGTGCGGCGGCCGCGGGTCGTCGCGCGGCGGCTCCTGCGCCCCGCGCTCCTCGGTGCGGGTCGGCTCGATGCGCGGCGGCATGCCGGGCAACTTGAGCTTCACCTTGCGGCCGTCCTTGGTCTTGACCTCAAGCGGCTTCGGCGTCAGCGGTTCACCTGGTATCGCGCTCATGGGTTGAGGCTACTCACGGCGCGACCGTGGTGCAAACCGTGCGCACGCCGCGGCTGCCGGGCGCGCCGCCCGGTGCGGAGCCCTACCTGTGCGCTCTGACGACCTTGATCGGCAGGCCCGCTCCCCGCTTGCCGTCCGCGCGCAGCCAGCGCAGGCGGTACAGCGCCCCGCGGACGTGCCCGGTCGTCAGCGAGAACGCGCTCTGACCGTCGAGGGTCAGCTTGGTGAGCCGGCGCCAGTGATCGTTGCCGTGCCGGCGCTCGATCGTGACCGCCTTGTCGCCGCTGCCCAGCCGCAGCCGGCCCCACAGCCGGACCTTGCGCTCGGTCAGTCGCTGGGCGAACAGCCCCGCCGTGAACGAGGTCGCCGCGAGCTTGTCCTCGCCGCGGGTGGTCTGCAACCCCGTGTAGTACTCGCCGAAGCCACGGCGCACCGAGGTGCTGACGCGCACCGATCCAGGCGGCAGGTCGCGCAGCAGAAACTGGGCGAACGTCACGACACCGGGCACCTCGCTCGCGAGGTACTCCGCCCACGTCAGCCAGCGCGCCTGCGTTGCCTGCGACAGCGTCGGGCGCCCCTCGATCGGGCTCGTCTCGTAGCCGAACTCGGTGATGTGGATGCGCTGCAGGCGACGGCCGATGCGCTCGCGCTCGGCGAGCTGTCGCAGCAGCTTGGACAGCCGGTCGAGGGTGCCGATGCGCACGTTGTCGGGACGATCGGCCTCGCCTCGGTCGTCCGGCCGGAGCTGGCGCGGATAGGGATGGTGCGCCCAGCCGTCCCCCGGCAGCGGCTCGTAGTTCTTGCACGCGGGCCTGCGCAGCGGGCGCAGGTCGCGGTCCACGCATGCCATCTCGCGGATGAACAGCAGCGGCGCGACCGATCCGAGCGGCGGCCGGCCGCCATCACTGGACGTGTTGCCGAGCAAAAAGTCGGCGTCCGGGCGAAGCCCCTTCGCCGCGGGGTAGGCGGCGCGCACCATGCGGGCGTACTGGACCGGGCTGGCGGGGCGAAGCTCTCCCCGGCTGCGCGTCCACTGGGGCAGCAGCAGGCTGGGGTGGTTGGGCTCGTTCCACAGCACAAACTGGTCGACGCGTGGCAGTGGGGCGGCGGAGACCAGGACGCGCGCCTGCGGCGCGGGCGGGGCGCCGAACACCCCATCCAAGAAGCTCTCGTCCGGCGACGGCGGCGGGGCGGGCGGCACGAGCGCCGACGGCTCCCACCTGCCGCTGTAGCGGCGGGCGACCGCGACGGCGAAGTCGGCGAACGCCTGCGGGTCGATGTTCGTGCGCGCGCGGGGGCCGGGCAGGTCGTTCGTGGCCCAGTGCGGCGCCCAGAAGCCGATGTCGATCATGACCTTCAGGCCGGTCTCCTGCGCCAGACGCACCGCCTGGTCGAGCGCCAGCCAGCGCGCCTGCACGTAGGCGCCCGGATCGCGGGCGTCGAAGCCGGCGGGCTTGCGCTCGGCGTCCGGGTCGCGTGTGAGCACGGACCAGTTCGCCGTCAGCCGCACGCGATCGACGCCCAGCGAGCGCAGCTTCTGCATCGAGCCGCGCACCTGCTCGGTCGGACGGTGCAGCAGCGAGGCGTCGTCCTGCACGAGCGTCTCGAGCGCCGCCTGCGCCGGTGCGCCCGGCACGAGGATCGCCGCCGCGAGGACGAGCGCGGCGAGCAGGGGGCGGTGAATCACCGGGCACAGTGTGGCGAATGCCGGGCGCGGACGACCCACCTGGCGCAACCACGGTGGTCCGGCTCCTGACAGGCGCCCGTCGCGAGACGGGCCACTAGTCTCCCTCGCGTCCGCAGCGCGGTCCACTGCCCGCGCCGACCTCTCCGAAAGCAGCCTCAGCGTGCTCCGCCGACTCGTCGCCCCCATGCTCGTCGCGCTGGGCCTGCTGGCCGCTGCGCCCGCGGCCCAGGCGAGGATCGACATCCGCGTCGGCATCGGCGACCAGAGCGCGACGATGTTCGCCAGCCCCTTCTACCAGGAGCTGCGCCTCAGGCTGACGCGCTACTTCATCGAGTGGAACGCCATCGACCAGCCCGATCAGCTTGCGAAGGCCGACGAGTTCGTCGCCGCCGCGAGAGCCAACGGCGTCAAGGTGCTGATGCACATCTCGACGGACAACATCAACGCGGAGCCGCGCTCGCCGCTGCCCAGCGCGCGGGGCTATCGCAGGAAGGTCCATGCGCTGGTCAAGCGCTACAAGCCGCAGGGCGTCTCGGACTGGGGCGCCTGGAACGAGGCCAACCACCGCTCGCAGCCGACGCAGAACGACCCGCAGCGCGCCGCCCGCTACTTCATGCACATGCGCAGCGTCTGCCGGGGCTGCACGATCGTCGCGCTCGACGTGCTCGACCAGGCCGGCGTCGAGGGCTACATCGACCGCTGGTTCGCCGCCCTCGGCCGTGCCAACGCGGGCAAGGCGAACATCATCGGCATCCACAACTACTCCGAGGTCAACCGCAGGCTCACCAAGGGGTCCAACCGCTTTCCGGGGACGGGCAGGATCATCGCGGCGGCGCGGGCGCACAATCGCGCCGCGAGGTTCTGGTACACGGAGACCGGCGGGCACGTGAAGCTCTTCCGCACGTGCGACACGGCCCGCGCCGGCGACCGCACCAAGTACATGTTCTCCCTGGCGAAGCGGTTCAGGCGCTACGTCAGGCGCCTGTACACCTACAACTGGACGCCGACGCCGACGTGCGATGACGCGACGCGCTTCGATGCCGGGATCGTCGACCCCGATGGCACGCCGCGGCTGGCCTACCACGTCATCAAGAGCCGGCTGAACGGCTTCAGGCGGTAGTCCCAGGCAGTTAGGATGCCCGCGTGTCCGACGTGATCCGCGAGCAGCGCGGCGCGAACTACATGGGGTTCGAGGTCGTCGAGCCCGACGGCGGCACGCGGCGCGAGCCGAAGGTCATCCGCGGCAACGGCGAGCTGACGCTGACGTCCTCGGAGCTGCGCTTCGTGCGCTGGATTCCCAAGCTCGTGATCGTGATCGCGCTCGACTCCGTCTCCGGCGTCGAGGTGGGCAAGAGCCACAACGGCAAGTGGGTCGGCTTTCACCCCGTCGTCAAGGTCCGGTTCGCCGGCCTTGACGGCGAGCGCATCCTCGGCGTCCTCGTCGGCGGCAAGAAGGAGGCGAGCGCTTGGGCCGAGGCGATCCGTGACGCGATCGCGGCCTGATCGCAGGCCGGTCCAGGGCAGCGCTGCGGTGTACCCTGCCAGCCCGTGAGCGCAGCCACCTCGCAGACCGCCGACGACGACGATCGGCCGCCGCCGGCTGACGGCGGGAGCCGCTGCACCGTCCTCGTCATCGGCGAGGGCGATCTGACGGAGGAGACGGTTCGGGCCCTGGAGGTCGCGGGCGCCCGCGTCACCCACCTGGCTGCGCCGTGCGTGGACGACGTGCGCGAGGCGCTCGAGGACGGCGGCGTCGACTCGGTCGCGGTCGTCTCGGGCGAGGACCCGATCGTGCTGCGCATGGCGCTGATGGTCCGCGCCGTCTCAGCCGACGTTCCGCTGCTGCTGACGATCTTCGACCCCACGATGGCCGCGGAGACCCAGCAGGCGTTCTCCAACACGCGGGTCACCTCGCTGGCCGACATCGTCGCGCCGTCGCTCGCCGGGCCATGCATCGACGAGCGCTTCGTCGCGGTCGACACCGGCGGCGATCACCCCGTCGGGCTCGTGCAGGACGGCGACAAGCTGCACGAGGAGCCGATCTCCAAGCGCCGGCCGCGCCGAGTCGAGGCGCTCGTGCGAGCGCTCTTCAGGCCCTATGACAAGAGCGCGGGACTGCTGCTGTTCGGCGCCATCGGCCTGGTCGGCGTGTTTCTCATGGAGACGATCACGGCCGTGTTCGTGCTGGACGAGAGCTTCGTCGACGCGTTCTACGGATCGGCGAAGACGCTCGTCACCGTCGACCCGAACCTCAAGATCTCCAAGGGGCCGGACTGGTACAAGGTCTTCACCTCCGCGACGATGATCGTCGGGTTCGTGTTCGCCGCCGGGTTCACGGCGGGGCTCGTCAACCGGGTGATCGAGCGGCGCCTGACCGGGCTCGTGGGCAGGCGCGCCGGCCCGCGGCGCGACCACGTGGTGGTCGTCGGCCTCGGCCAGGTGGGCTTGCGCCTGTGCCTCGTCCTTCGCGAGGCCGGGATCCCGGTGCTCGCGGTCGAACGCGACGAGGAGGGCGAGCTGCTCGGCCTCGCCAGGAGGCTGGGGCTGCCGGTGATCCTGGGGCACGGCAGCGACCCGTTTCTGATGGACCGGCTGTCGCTGCCCAACGCGCGGGCGGTCGCGGCGGTGACCGCCAACGACCTCGAGAACATCGCCGTGGCCATGGCGGCGCGCTCCGCGCAGCGCGACATCCGCGTCGTGATGCGCGTCGGCGACGGCGAGGTCGCCAACGACACCCGCTCGCTGCTGCCGCTGGGGCTCGTTCGCGACGTGCACCGGCTGGCGGCGGCGCTGCTGGCGGCGATGGCGCTCGGCGACGACGCGCAGAGCGTCGTCTGCATCGACGACGACGCACACCTGCGCTTCGCCGACGGACGGCTCGAGCACACGGGGCTCGACACGCTTGCCGACGCCGACGCCGACGCCGACGCCGATGCCGGCGCGAGGGCCGCTGCGGGTGACATGTCCAGTGCCGGCAACAAGGTGGCCGGCGAGGCTGCGGCCGCAGGTGACAAGGCGGCCGGCGAGGAGGCGGACGAACCTTCCGCTCGCGGATGAGGTTGGCGGCTCCGAGGCGCGAGCCTCACGCCGGCGCGCCACCGCCTCCTTCGTGGCCGTCGAGCTCGTAGATCGCGTCGAGGATGCGCTGGGCGGTCTGCTGCGATCGCTCGCGCGACGGCTGCGGGTCCCCCTCGACCTGCAGCGGGGCACCGATCACGACCCGGACCTTGGGCCAGCGCCAGGGCCTGTACAGCGAGCGCGTGCCGTCGAGGTGGACGGGCAGCACCGTCGCGCCGGCCAGGTGCGCGATGTGGCCGACGCCGGACTTCGCGGGCACGCGATCGGTATGCACGCCCCCTTCGGGGAAGATGCTCATCACCCGTCCGCGCCTGAGCACGGTCGCGGCGGTCTCGAAGGCCTCCACGTCCCAGACCCCGCGCTGGACCGGAAACGCGCCGAGCCGGTTCAGCAGCCAGCCCCAGCGGCCGCCGAACAGCTCGCTCTTGCCCATGAACCTGATGCGGCGGCGGATCGCCAGCGCGATGAACAGCGCGTCGAAGTTGGAGGGATGGTTGGAGGCGGCGACGTAGCCGCCGTCGGGGATGTGCTCGCGTCCGCTGACCCGCACGCGCGAGACGAGCGACAGCACCGGTAGCAGCAGCGCCAGCGCCAGCGTCTGCATCCACGGCACGCGCCGGCGGGTGCGCCGGTGGTAGCGCTTGAGCATCTGCGCGGGCTTGAGGTCCCGCGCCAGCGTGGCGGCGGCGGATGAGGCTCGCTTCACGCGGCCAGCGTAGTCGTCGCGGCGCGCCCGGCACCCGCCGCCGGGCGCGGCGGCTGAACCGCGCTCGAAGCGGGTACCGTCGCCACATGATCGGACGTCTCCTGAAGCTCATGGCGCTGAAGCGGCTCTTTGACGCCTTCCGCGCGCGCCGCCGCCGGCCCTAGCCGGCACCCGCGGTCGCCGGCGGCCTACAGCGCGCGCCTGACAACGCGCGCGTAGGCGACGTAGCCGCCCGCGGTCGGGTGAAACGAACCGATCCCGGAGATGCCGAGGATCCGCGGCGCCCTCGAGCACACGCCGTGGCCGTTGAAGGCCGCGCGTACGTCTGCGAAGCGAAACCCGCGGTGGCGCCCGACCTCGGCGGCGATCGTGCGGGCCAGCAGGTTGCTGCCCTCGTTGAGCCGGCGCTGCTCGCGATCGTCGATCGTGCCGACCCGGCTGCACCACCGCCTGCGCGCGAGCAGCCGCGGGTAGCCCGCGACGACGACGGTCGCCTGTGGCGCGCGTTCGCGGATCGCCTCGTAGACGCGGCGCAGCCGCCGGGGCAGGTCGCGGCGGACGAACCGCTCCGCGCGCCCGACGCGCTTGTCACAGGCCGCGGGAGTCCCGAAGAGGCAGGTCTCGATCACGTCCGAGAAGCCGGCGTCGTTGCCCCCGATCGTGATCGTCACGAGCCGGGTGTTGCCCGGAAAGGGCTCCAGCTGGAGCCCCAGCACGTCGCCGGTGGTCGCGCCGGCACAAGCTCGAAACGACGACACGCGACGGCCGAGCTGGTGGACGTAGGAGCGCCGGCTGCGCAGGCAGCCGCCCGCCGACCCCCCGGCGCCGAGACCGGAGGAGTAGGAGTCGCCGAGCGCGACGTATGCGCCGGCCGCGGCTGCCGGTTGGCTGGCGATCAGCGCCGTCGAGACGGCGATCGCGCCGGCCGCGAGGAGCGCGATCGCCAGCAGCAGACGCGGGCGGGCGGTGGCGGTGCCGGACGGGTTCGGCGACGTGCTCATGCCGACAGGTTGTCAGCCGCAATGATCTTGGGCACCCGTCACCCGAGTGCTGGCGCGCCACCCTGGCAGGGCCTGGGCCGCGCTGCATGCAGCGAGCATCACCCGGCAGCTACAGCGACTGGCGCACCCGCGGCCGCTTCGCCGCGCCGGCCTCGTCCAGCCGGCGCACCGGCGTCGAGTACGGCGCGTCTCGCGCGATCTCGGGATCGTCGGCCGCTTCGCGCACGATCGACGCGATCGCGTCGACGAAGGCGTCGAGCGTCTCGCGCGTCTCGGTCTCCGTCGGCTCGATCAGCAGCGCCTCCTCGACGACGAGCGGGAAGTAGACCGTCGGCGGGTGCATGCCGTGGTCGAGCAGCCGCTTGGCGAGGTCGAGCGTGCGGATCCCGAGCGCCTTCTTCATCGGCGCCCCCGACAGGACGAACTCGTGCATACAGCGCTCGCCGAACGCCAGCGGCAGCAGGTCGCCGACCTCGTCGCGCAGGCGCGCGAGCAGGTAGTTGGCGTTCAGCACCGCGACCTCCGAGACGTCCTTCAGGCCTTCGGCTCCGAGCGAGCGGATGTAGGCGTACGTTCGGACGAAGACGCCGTAGTTGCCCTGAAAGCCGCGCAGCTTGCCGATCGACTTGGGGCGGTCGTAGTCGAGGTCGAACGCCGGCGGACCGCCATTGGCGGGCGCGCTGCAGACGACCTGCGGGCGCGGCAGGTAGGGCTCGATTCGCTCGCTGACGGCGATCGGGCCGGCGCCCGGGCCGCCGCCGCCGTGCGGCTGCGTGAACGTCTTGTGCAGGTTGAAGTGCACGATGTCGAAGCCCATGTCGCCGGGCCGCGAGTACCCCATGATCGCGTTGAGGTTCGCGCCGTCGTAGTACAGCGTCGCGCCGACGCCGTGGACGATCTCCGCGATCTCCTCGATGTTGGGGTCGAAGATCCCGAGCGTGCTCGGGTTCGTCAACATCAGGCAGGCGGTGTCGCGGTCGGCCTTCGCGCGCAGGTCCTCGACGTCGACCCCGCCGTCGGCGTCGAGCTTGACCTTGACGACCTCGTAGCCGGCCATCGTCACGGTCGCGGGGTTCGTGCCGTGGGCCGAGTCCGGCGTCAGGACCTTCGTGCGCTGCTCGCCGCGATCCTCGTGGAAGGCGCGCGTCAGCAGCACGCCCGCAAGCTCCCCGTGGGAGCCGGCGGACGGCTGCAGCGAGACGTGCGGCAGGCCCGCGATCTCGCCGAGCGCCCCCTGCAACTCGAACATGAGCTCGAGCGCGCCCTGCGCGCGCTTGGGGTCCTGCAGCGGATGCAGGCGCGCATGGCCCGGGAGCGCCGCGACGCGCTCGTGCAGCCGGGGGTTGTGCTTCATCGTGCACGAGCCGAGCGGATAGAAGCCCGAGTCGAGATCGAAGTTGCGCTTGGAGAGGTTGACGAAGTGGCGCACGATCTCCGGCTCGGATGCCTCCGGCAGGCGCGGCGGCTCGGCGCGCCGCATCCCCTGCGGGATCAGGTCGTCGACGTGCGGGACGTCGAGCTGCGGGGCGACATAGGCCCGCCGTCCGGGCGCGCCCTTCTCGTAGAGCGTCGTCGCGCGCTCGCGCTGCTGGGCGGTCGCGCCACCGTCGAGGATGCTCATGCCGCCGCCCCCGCGGCCGCCCGCGCGCGCTCCGCCGCGACGGCCTCGGCGAGCACGCTCGCGAAGCGGTCGATGTCCTGGCGCGAGCGCTGCTCGGTGATCGCCACGAGCAGCCCGTCGCCGTACTCGTCGTAGGCGCGCGCGAGCGCGAAGCCCGCGTTGATCTGCGCCGCGGCGCAGCGCTCGACGACGCGCGACACCCCGTCGGGCCCGCCGACGTCCAGGCGCAGCGCGAACTCGCGCACGACCGGCCGGTCGTGCAGCTTGGAGACGCCCTCGATCGCCGCGAGCGTCTCGCGCGCGTAGTGCGTGCGCTGCAGCATGAGCTCGCCGATCTCGACGATCCCCTCACGCCCGAGCCAGGACAGGTAGACGACGCCGGCGAGCGCGTTGAGCGCCTGCGACGTGCAGATGTTCGACGTCGCCTTCTCGCGCCGGATGTGCTGCTCGCGGGTCTGCAGCGTCAGCACGAACCCGCGGCGTCCGTCGGCGTCAATCGTCTCGCCGGCGATCCGGCCCGGCATGCTGCGCAGGTGCTGCTCCGTGGCGGCGAAGAAGCCGAACGACGGCCCGCCGAAGTCGAGGCGGTTGCCGAGCGTCTGGCCCTCGCCGACGCAGACGTCGGCGCCCTGCCTGCCGGGCGCCTCGATGACGCCGAGCGTCAGAGGGTCGGCCGCGCAGATCGCCAGGGCGCCGTGCTCGTGCGCGGCGGCCGACAGCGCCGCGACGTCCTCGATCGCGCCGAGGAAGTTCGGCTGCTGGAGGATCACGGCGCTGACGTCGTCAGAGAGCGCATCGGAGAGCGCGTTCAGGTCGGTGACGGCGTCGTCAAGGGCGATCTCCTGCACCGTCGTGCCGTAGCCGACGGCCAGCGTGCGCAGCGTCTCGCGGCTGTCGGGATGCACGCCGCGGCTGACAAGCACGCGGGGGCGCTTGTTGGAGAGCTTGGCGAGGTAGGCGGCGGCGCCGACGGCGCTCGGGCCCTCGTACAGCGAGGCGTTGGAGACCGGCAGGCCGGTGAGCTCGGAGATCGCGGTCTGGTACTCGAACATGACCTGCAGACCACCCTGGCTGACCTCGGGCTGGTAAGGCGTGTACGGCGTCAGAAACTCCGAGCGCGACATCAGCATGTCGACGATCGCCGGCACGTAGTGGTCGTACATCCCGGCGCCGAGGAACGTCGTCTCGTCTTCGGTGCAGACGTTGCGCTGGGCGAGGCGGTGCAGCTCGGCGTACACGTCCTGCTCCGGCTCGCCGGGCGGCAGGTCGATCTCGCCCGACAGCCGCACCCCGGCCGGGATGCCGTCGAAGAGCTGCTCGATCGAGTCGACGCCGATCGCGGCGAGCATAGGCTCGAGGTCGTGCTCGGTGACGGCCGTGTAGCCGCTCACAGGCCGCTCACGTACGTCTCGCGGTCCAGCAGCGAGTCGACCTCGGCGGGGTCTGAGAGTTTGACCTTGACCATCCAGCCGCCGTCGTAGGGCTCCTCGTTGATCGCCTCGGGGGCGTCCGCGAGCGCGGTGTTGACCTCGACGATCTCGCCCGACAGCGGCGCGATCACGTCCGAGACCGCCTTGACCGACTCGACCTCGGCGTAGAACTCGTTCGCCGTGACGGTCGAGCCGACCTCGGGCGGGTCGAAGAACACGACCTCGCCGAGTGCGTCCTGCGCGAACCACGTGATCCCGAACGTCGCGACGTCGCCGTCGAGGAGCGCCCAGTCGTGCTCGGCGTGGTAGTGCAGCTTCTCCGGGTAGCTGGCTTCAGCCATCGGTCTCCTTGTCGGGGTGACGGTACAGCGGCTTGGCGGCCACGATCGCCGGGCGCGTCTTGCCCCGCACGTCGATCTCGAACGTCTCGCCGACGGTCGCCCGGGTGACCGGAAGATATGCCATGCCGATGCCGATGCCGAGGCTCGGCGAGAGCGTGCCGCTGGTCACCTCGCCACCGCCGACGACCGGGTTGCCGGCGCGCGCGATACCGGGGCCGGTGAGCTTGAACGGCACGAGCTTGCGCTGCGGCCCAGCCTCGCGCGCGGCGCGCACGGCATCTGAGCCGATGAAGTGCGTCTGCTCCTTGCAGGCCCAGCCCAGGCCGGCCTCGATCGGGTTGCAGTCCGTCGAAAGGTCATTGCCGTAGAGATGGAAGCAGGCCTCGAGGCGCAGCGTGTCGCGGGCCGCCAGGCCCGCCGGCACGGCGCCGCGGCGCACGATCTCGTCCCACATCGCGGCGGCATCGGCGGGTTCGACGAGCAGCTCGACGCCGTCCTCGCCGGTGTAGCCGGTGCCGCAGATCAGCGCGCTGCGCCCGAAGACGATGCCGCGCGCCGCCGTCATGCGCGCGGGCAGCGGACCGTCGGCGATCGCCTGGACGATCTCGCGCGCCGTCGGACCCTGGACGGCGAGCATCGCGTAGGCGTCCTGCGCGTCGGTGACCTCGACGTCGAAGGCCTCGGCGTGCGAGCGCATCCACGCGAAGTCGGTCTCGTGGTTCGCGGCGTTGGTGACCGTCAGATAGCGGTCCGGCGACAGCCGGTAGGTGAAGAGGTCGTCGAGGACGCCGCCGTCCTCGTTGCACAGCAGCGAGTACTGCGCGCCGCCGACGGGCAGCCCCGCGACGTCGTTGGAGTGGATGTGCTGCAAAAACGCCTCGGCGTCCGGCCCGGAGACCTCGACCTCGCCCATGTGCGAGACGTCGAAGATGCCCGTCCGCGAGCGCACGGCGAGGTGCTCCGAGCGGATGCCCTCGTCGTACTGGATCGGCATCTCCCAGCCGGCGAACCCCACGAGCTTGGCGCCTGCCTCGCGGTGGCAGTCATACAGCGCGGTGCGCTTGAGCGTCGGCGACGTCACAGCACCTCAGGCTAGCGAAGCGATCACCGCCGTCAGGGCCGGGTCACGCCCATGATGTTCCCACGCATCCCGGGGCACCGGCGGGCTGTGGACGCTCGCGCCCATCGCGTCGAAGGCCTCGACTTCAGATCGAGTGTCTCGTCACTCGACAGCCCTGACCCTCCGGTCGAGGGTCAGCGAAGAAAGGGCGGAATCTCGATGTCGTCGTCGCTGATCTCCAGCGACGAACGCTGGCGCTCGTCGATCCGCGGGCTGCGATCGCGCGAGCGCGTGATCGTGCGCGTGTCCTGCGCCGCGGTGCGCGGCCGCGCCCGCCCGTGATCGAAGCCCGTCGCGATGACCGTCACGCGGACCTCGTCGCCCTGCGCCTCGTCGATCACGGCGCCGAAGATGATGTTCGCGTTGGGCGCCGCTGCCTCCTTGACGATCTCTGCCGCCTCGTTGACCTCGAACAGCCCGAGCTCGCGGCCGCCGGTCATGTTCAGCAGGATGCCGGTGGCGCCCTCGACGGACTCCTCGAGCAGCGGGCTCGAGATCGCGATCCGCGCCGCCTCGGCCGCGCGGTTCTCGCCGTTGGACGTGCCGATGCCCATCAGCGCCGAGCCGGCGTCCTGCATGATCGTGCGGACGTCGGCGAAGTCGAGGTTGATGAGGCCGGGGATCGTGATCAGGTCCGTGATGCCCTGGACCCCCTGGCGCAGGACGTTGTCGGCCTCGCGGAAGGCATCGAGCATCGTCGTGCGGCGCTCGACGACCGACAGCAGCTTCTCGTTGGGAATCACGATCAGCGTGTCGACGACCTCGCGCAGGCGGGCGATGCCCTCCTCCGCCTGGCGCGTGCGCTGCGTGCCCTCGAACTCGAACGGCTTCGTGACGACGCCGACCGTGAGCGCGCCGATCTCGTTCTTGGCGATCTCCGCGATGACCGGAGCCGCACCCGTGCCGGTGCCGCCGCCCTCGCCGGCGGTGACGAAGACCATGTCGGCGCCCTTCAGCGCCTCCTTGATGTCGTCGCGCGACTCCGCGGCGGCCCCGAAGCCGATCTCCGGGTTCGCGCCGGCGCCCAGGCCCTTCGTCAGATCGTGGCCGATGTTGAGCTTGATGTCGGCGTCGGTCATCTGCAACGCCTGCGCGTCGGTGTTGGCCGAGATGAACTCCACGCCACGCAGACCCGCGTCGACCATGCGGTTGACCGCATTGGTGCCGCCGCCGCCTACGCCGACGACCTTGATGACCGCGAGATAGCTGCTGCTGGATTCCATGAGAAGGCGTCCGACCCTTGAGTTAGCGTTGAGAGATTAAGTCTCCCCGAACCGTCCGTACGCAAAGCACAGTAAGCACGGGCACAAACGGATGTCAACGCGAAGTCTACTCTCGCAACTTCGATTGCAAAATGCGGGACTCTCGACCTTTGGGAGAGAAACCCGATTCGCTCGCCATCAACCTAAAGGTGAGGTTGACTCTTCCTCCGGACGGGGTTCAAACCCCCCGGCGACCGGTCGTTCCGGCACCCTGACGTCGACGTAGCTTGCGCCCTGCGAACTGCTGTCGGCGAGCACCTGCGACGCCGCGTACCACTTTGCGCGCAGGCGGCGTCCGCCGCCGAAGTACAGCTTCGGACCCTCGGCGACCGTCGCGGCCAGACCGTGGCGGTCTCGGTAGACGCGCGTCACGCGGCGGCGCAGCGGCGCCGGCGCGGCGCCGAGCAGCGCGACGGCGTGGAGCGTCCGCGTGTCCCGTACGCGGGCGCCCGCGGGCAGCGCCTTGACCCCGACGACGGGCAGGTCCCTGGCTGCCGTGCCGCGCAGCAGCGTGCCGTCAGCGGCGGCAGCCGTCAGCGAGCCAGGAGCCTCGAGCGCCGCGACGGGGTCATAGGCGTCGACGGTGATGCGCAGACGGTGAGGGAGATCGGTGCTCGTGCGCAGCCCGCGCACGATCGGGTACGCCGAGACCGCGTCGCGCAGCGCGTCCTCGTCGACGGCGAGCGTCGTCATGTCGAGGCCGGCGACGGTCAGCGCGTCGCGGATCTCAGCCGTCTGGCGGCCGTCGATGCCGCTGACCGCGACGTCGTCGACGCGCACGAGCGAGCTCGTCCGAAGCCACGCTCCGCAGGCGCCGAGCAACGCCAGCAGCGCGAGCGTTCCGAGGAGGAGGCGCAGGCGGCGGCGGGCGAGGGAGGGCATCCACCTTGTTTTCGGCGCGGCCGGCATGTGCCCTTCCTGGGTGGACGGGTCGCGGGCCGCGACCTACGAGCTAGCCTGCGCCCGTGACCCGCCTGAGCGAGCTGACGACCCTGCGCCTCGGCGGCCCCGCCGCGCGGATGGTCGACGCGACGAGCGAGGAGGAGCTCGTCTCGCTCGTGCGCGCCGCCGACGCCGACGACGAGCCGCTGCTCGTGCTCGCGGGCGGCAGCAACGTCGTCGTCGCCGACGAGGGCTTCGCCGGGACGGTCGTGCGCGTCGCGACGCGTGGCGTCGAGCAGCTCGAGCGCAGCGACGGCCGGATATGGCTCGACGTGCAGGCCGGCGAGGAATGGGACGCGCTCGTGGCGATGTGCGTCGACAGCGACCTGGGCGGCATCGAGGCGCTGTCCGGGATCCCCGGCTCGGTCGGCGCGACGCCGATCCAGAACGTCGGCGCCTACGGCCAGGAGGTCGCCGACGTGATTGCCGCCGTGCACGCGCTCGACCGCGTCAGCGGCGAGATCCACGCGCTGGAGGTCGAGGAGTGCATGTTCGACTACCGCTCGAGCGTCTTCAAGCGCGACCCGGGCCGCTGGGTCGTCCTGCGCGTGGGCTTCGCCTTCGAGCCCGGCGACGAGTCCGCGCCGGTGCGTTATGCCGAGCTCGCCCGGCGGCTGCGGATCGACGAGGGCGAGCGGGCGCCGCTTGCCGACGTGCGCGCCGCCGTGCTCGAGCTGCGCCGCGGCAAGGGCATGGTGCTCGACGCGGCCGACCCCGACACCGTCAGCGCCGGCTCGTTCTTCACGAACCCGATCCTGCGCGAGCACGAGTTCGCGCAGTTCGCCGCGCGGGCGGCCGCGCGCCTCGGCCCCGACGCCGTCCCCCCGTCCTGGCCCGCGGGGCAGCACCGCTACGTCAAGACGTCCGCGGCCTGGCTGATCGAGCGTGCCGGCTTCACGCGCGGCTACGGCGACCCCGGCGGCATCGCGATCTCGTCGAAGCACACGCTCGCGCTGACCAACCGCGGCGCGGGCACGACCGCCGAGCTCGTCGCGCTCGCGCGCGAGATCGCCGGCGGGGTGCGCGACGCGTTCGGCGTCGAGCTCGTCCCCGAACCGGTGCTCGTCGGGCTGGACTGGGAGGGGTAGCTTCCAGGCGGACTGCGCGGCGGACCGCGCGCGGCGTCGTGTCAGCCCGCGGCGGGCCGGTCGAGCAGCCGCCGTCCGAGAGCGTCGATGTCGCCCGCGCCCAGCACGAGGCAGACGTCCCCCTCGCGCAGCGTGGCTCGCAGCGCGCGCTCGGCGTCGTCGAAGCCGGGCGCCCACGCCACCAACCGGCCGCGCGCCGCATCCGAGGCGGCCTCCGCGATCAGCAGGCCGCTGACGCCCGGGAAGTCCTCGGCGCGCTCGCGCGCCGGGTACACGTCGAGAACGCACGTCACGTCAGCCAGCGCGAGCGCCGCGCCGAACTCGCGCGCCAGCAGCCGGGTGCGCGAGAACAGGTGCGGCTGGAAGGCGGCGACGACGCGCCGCCGGCCGAGCGTCCTGGCCGCCAGGATCGCCGCGCGGACCTCCGTCGGATGGTGGGCGTAGTCGTCAACGACGAGCGCGCCGGCCGCGGTCTCCCCCAGGCGCTCAAAGCGCCGCCCCGCGCCCTGAAAATCGGCCAGCGACCCGGCCACCTCGGCCGGCTCGGCACCGGCGACGACGCACGCCGTCAGCGCCGCGGCGGCGTTGGCGACGTTGTGCTCGCCCGCGACGGCCAACACGACCTCCTGGCCGGCCCACGCGAAGCGCGAGCCCGCCGGGCCCAGCTCGATGTCCGTCGCCGCGAAGAACGCGGCATCGACGATTCCGGCCCGGTCCAGAAACGCCTCGGCCGCGGCCGAGTCGGCGACGACGACGCGCAGGCCGTTGCCGAGAAACTCCGCGAAGGCGGCCTCGAGCTCGACATGCGACGCGTAGGTCGTGTGATGGTCGAGCTCGATGTTCGTCACGACGGCGACCTCCGGCGCGAGGCGCAGAAACGAGCGGTCGGACTCGTCGGCCTCGACGACGAGCCAGTTCCCGCCGCCCCAGCCGGCGTTGACGCCCGTGCTGCGCAGCTCGCCGCCGATGACGTACGACGGGTCCCAGCCGATCTGCATCAGCGCGTGCGTCGCCATCGACGACGTCGTCGTCTTGCCGTGCGTGCCGGCGATCGCGATCGTGCGTCGCAGGCGGCTGAGCTCGCCGAGCAGCTCGCCGCGGTGGATCTCGCGCAGCTCGCGCTCGCGGCCGGCAGTGCGCTCGGGATTGTCCGTGGGCACCGCGGTCGAGACGACGAGCTCGGCGTCCTCCTGCGGCGGCACGTTCGCGGCGTCGTAGCCGATCCGCGGGTCGATCCCGGCCTCGCGGACCGCCACGAGATACGGCGTGTCGACGCAGTCAGAGCCCGTGACCGTCGCTCCGAGCGCGCACGCGACGAGCGCCAGGCCGCTCATGCCGGCCCCACCAAGCCCGACGAAGTGCAGGCGGCGCCCCGCCCACTCCGGCTGCGAGCTCACGAGCGCGAGGCCCGCGCCGCCGCGAGCACCTCGTTCGCGACGTCCTGCGCGGCGTCGGGCCGCGCGAGCGCCGCCGACGCGGCCGCCATCGCCGCCAGCCGCGCACGATCGGCGAGCAGACCGCCCACCTCCTGACCCAGTCGCGCGGCGGTCAGCTCGGCGTCGGAGATCACGACCGCCGCCCCCGCCTTCTCCATCCAGCGCGCGTTGGATGTCTGGTGGTCGGCGCTGGCGTGCGGGTAGGGCACGAGCACGGCGGGCTTGCCGGCCGCCGCGATCTCGAACAGCGACCCGCCCGAGCGCGCGACGCACAGGTCGCAGGCCGCGAGCGCCTCGCCGAAGCGGTCGATGTACGGCCGCAGGTCGTAGTGATCGCCGTCGACGCGCGGCAGCAGCGCGTCGTAGTCGCGCGTGCCGGCGGCGTGCAGCACGCGAAACGGCGTCGCGCGGAACGCCTCCACCGCCGCCTCGTTGATCGTGCGCGCGCCGAGCGAGCCGCCGAAGACGAGCACGCATGTCTCGTCCTCGTTCAACCCGAAGCGCGCGCGGGCGGCGGCGCGGTCATCTGCCGGCGGCGGCACCGGCCGGCCCGTCACGATGTAGCGCGGCCCGACGCGGCCGCTGATCGGGAACGCGAGACAGACGCGCCGCGCGCGCCCGGCGAGCAGGCGGTTGGTGATGCCGAGGTGACTGTCGGCCTCCGTCAGCAGGAGCGGAAGGCGGCGCGCGAGCGCGGCGAGCCCGACCGGGCCTGCGACATAGCCCCCACCGCCGAGCACGACCGCCGGCCGCAGCTCGGCCAGCAGCCGGCGCGCGCTGAGCACCGCGCCCGCCGCAAGTCCTGCCGCGCGCGCAGCGAGCAGCGGGTTGGTGCGGCTCAGCCCCTCGACGCGGATCGTCCGCAGCTCATAGCCCGCGGCGGGGACGAGCTCGGCCTCGGCGCGCTCGCCGCCGACGAAGACGACGTCAGCGCCCGCGGCCGTCAGCCGTTCGGCGATCGCCAGCGCGGGCACCACGTGACCGGCCGTTCCCCCGGCCGCGATCAGCACTCTCATGGTCTCCGGCACGCGCGGATCCTCGCGCATCGGCCCGCTCGCCGGGCGGCGAGGGCAGGACGCTGAGGTGCGTCGTGTTGCGCGCGGCGATGTTCAGCAGCAGGCCCATCGTCGCCAGCAGGACGAGCAGGCTGCTCGATCCGGACGAGATGAACGGCAGCGGCACCCCCGTCAACGGGGCGATGCCGAGCACCGCGCAGATGTTCAGCAGCGCCTGGCAGAGGATCAGGGCGGTCAGCCCGGCCGCGAGCAGCTGCTGGTAGCGCGTCGCCGCCATCTTGGCGGTGCGCAGCCCCGCGTAGCCGATCATGCCGTAGAGCATGAGCAGCCCGCAGACGCCGGCGACGCCGAGCTCCTCGCCGATGACGGCGAGGATGAAGTCCGTGTGGGCCTCGGGCAGGTAGAAGACCTTCTGCACGGACGCCCCGAGGCCGACGCCGAAGAGCCCGCCCGAGCCGAGCGCGATCTGCCCCTGCACCGACTGAAAGCCGCTGTCGCTCGCATCGGCCCACGGGTTGACGAAGGCCGTCAGCCGTGAGACGCGCTCGGGATCGATCAGCGCGAACAGCAGCACGAGCACCCCCGCGACGGCTGCGATGCGGCCCAGCAGGCCGATCGGCGTCCCGGCGACGAGCAGCAGCGCGCCGAGCGTGAAGGCGACGACGAGTGCCGTTCCGAGGTCGGGCTGGGAGACGATCAGCACGATCGCCGCGCCGCCGACGAGCAGCAGCGGGCGGATCACGAGCGGCGTCGTCTCCAGCCGGCGCGGGCTCGTCGCCAGCACCCCAGCGGCGTGCAGCACGAGCGCGAGCTTCATCAGCTCGGAGGGTTGAAACTGCAGCGGCCCCGCGCCGATCCAGCGCTGCGCGCCGTTGATCTCCACGCCGATGCCCGGCACCTTGACCGCGAGCAGCAGTCCGAAGGACAGGCCCAGCAGCGCGGGTGTCAGCCGCGGCAGCAGCTCGAGGCCGCCGCGCGCGAGCAGCTGCAGGACGACGAGCCCGATCGCGCCGTAGGCGACGTACTTGACGAGGTAGCCGGTGCTGTCGCCCTGACTCTCCAGCAGCGAGCGCGCCGAGGAGGCGCTGTAGACCATCACCGCGCCGGCCGCCAGCAGGCACAGCGTCGACGTCAGCAGGAGGTTGTACTCGACCGGCTTGGGCTGGCGACGGGCCTTCGGAGCGCTGTCGGGACGGACGTGGGCGGCGAGGGCCATCGCTCCGCCGTTCGACGCGGGCGGCCCGATCCCTCGCGGGATCGAGGAGGCCGCCGGCACGCACCGTCGGCACGTCGCACGCAAGGCTGCCTCCACCTGCGCAACAAGCGCCAGCGGGTGCGGCGAGCCGGGGTCTGGCGGACAACGTGAGCATGCGTCCCGTTTTCCGCCACACCGACCGCAGGACGACGCCCGTCAGCTCGCCGGGCCGAGGGTGTTCCCAGCGATGGCTCGCGCAGGTCGCATTGGTCAGGTCAACAGCGCCTTGAACGCGCGGCCACGCGCCTCGTAGTCGGCGAACTGGTCGAAGCTCGCGCACGCCGGCGACAACAGGACGACCTCGCCCGGCGACGCCGCGGCCCGTGCGCGCGCGACCGCTTCCTCCAGTGACCCGCAGCGCTCACCGCCGGCCTCGTGCCTGAGCTGCTCGGCCGCCTCGCCGATGAGGTAGACGCGGTGCGCCCGGCCGCGCAGGGCTGCGAAGTCCTGTCCCTTGCCGAGACCGCCGAGGATCAGGTGCACCGGGGCCTCGAAGCTCGCGAGCGCGACGAGCGTCGAGGCGACGTTCGTCGCCTTGGAGTCGTTGACGTACAGCACGCCATCGACCATCGCCACCTCCTCCAAGCGGTGCTCGACGCCGGCGAACCCGCGCAGCGCCGTGCGCACGGCGTCGGCGTCTATGCCGCGGGCGAGCGCGATCGCCGCCGCCGCGGCGGCGTTGGCGCGGTTGTGCGCGCCGCGCAGGCGGATCTCGTCGTGGGCGATCAGCGACTGCTCGTCCCACCACAGGTGGCCGGCGCGGTCGTCGAGCTCGCCGCCGATGCCGAACGGCACGCGCCGTGCGCAGCCGCCGAGGTCCTCGATCCCGAGGCCCGCCGGCGCGACGGCGATGTCGTCGTTGCCCTGGCGCGCGAACACCCGCAGCTTCGCCGCGAGGTAGTCCTCGACGGTGCCGTGGCGATCGAGGTGGTCGGCCTGCACGTTGAGCAGCACGGCGCCTTCGGGCGCGAACTCCGACGCGTCCTCGAGCTGAAACGAGCTCGCCTCGCACACCACGATCGCCTCTGGCGCAAGATACCCGCGTCCTGCCAGCCCGCTCAGCGCGTCCCCGACGTTGCCGGCGACCGCGACCGGCAGCCCGGCCTCGCGATGCATGTGGCCCAGCAGCTGCACGGTCGTCGTCTTGCCGTTGGTGCCGGTGACCGCGATGAACTCGTTGCCCAGCAGGCGCCAGCCGAGCTCGAGCTCGCCCAGCACCGGGATGCCGCGCGACCGCGCCGCGGCGATGACCGCGGCCTCGCGCGGGACGCCGGGGGACTTCACGACGGCGCGCGCCTGCTCGAGCTGGGCGAGGCCGTCGGTGCGCACGTGGACCTCGACCCCGTCCGGCAGCGACGGGGGCGAGCCGGCGTCGACGGCGACGACGCGCTCGCCGCGCGCGGTCAGCGCCTGCGCGGCCGCGACGCCGGAGCGCGCGAGGCCCACGACGAGCCACGGGCCCGGCGGCAGCGGGGGCCGGTCACGCAACGGAGTATTGGTAGAGCGTGAAGCCAATCGCGCTGCAGATCGCGGCAACGATCCAGAAGCGCAGGATGATCTTCGTCTCCGACCACGCCATCAGCTCGAAATGGTGGTGGATCGGAGCCATCAGAAAGACGCGCTTGCGAAAGGTCTGAAACGAGAACACCTGGATCAGCACGCTCAGCGCCTCGACGACGAAGATCCCGCCGATGAGGATCAGCAGGATCTCCGTCTTCGTCATGATCGCCAGGCCCGCGATCGCCCCGCCGAGGCCCAGCGAGCCCGTGTCGCCCATGAAGATCGTCGCCGGAAAGGCGTTGAACCACAGAAAGCCGACGCACGCCCCGACGAGGCACGCCGACAGCAGCGCGAGGTCGTGCTGGCCGGTCGTGATGAACGTGATGCCGATGTAACACAGCAGCACGATCGCAGCGCAGCCCGCCGCGAGCCCGTCGAGCCCGTCGGTCAGGTTGACCGCGCTCGTCGTGCCGGCGACGACGATGTAGATCAGGATCAGGTACGGGATGCCGGCCAGCAGGCTGAGGTCGATCTGGTAGTCGATGACGCGCAGGCGCAGCGTCTGCGGCAGGCCCGCCTGGTGGGTTGCGATCCACCACAGCCCGAACGAGATCACGACCGTGATGCCGAGCTTCATCTTCCCGCTGATCCCCAACGAGCGCCGCCTGATGATCTTGATGTAGTCGTCGGCGAAGCCCAGCAGCGCGCAGCCCATCGCCACGCCGTAGACCCCGATCGAGCGCCAGTCATAGTCCGACAGGATCAGAAACGGGATCGAGATCGCGGTGAAGATGATGATCCCGCCCATCGTCGGCGTCCCGGCCTTGCTGTGATGGCCCTCGGGGCCCTCCTCGCGGATGAACTGGCCGAACTCCTTGCGGCGCAGAAACGCGATGAACTTCGGCGACAGGAAGATGCAGATCAACAGCGCCGCCGTTCCCGCGATCAGGACCTCGCCCATCAGGCGCCCTCGGCCGCGCGCAGGGTCTCGCAGACGACCTCCAGGCCGACGCCGCGCGACGCCTTGACGAGGACCGTGTCGCCGGGGCGCACGAGCTCGCGCATCCGCGCGGCGGCCGCGGCCGCGTCGGGCACCGCGTGCAGCTCGCCGTCGAAGGCCGCGGCCATGTGCGCGGCGAGCGGGCCCACCGTGACGAGCACGTCGACCCCGCAGCGGTCGGCGATCGCGCCGATCTGCTCGTGGTAGACGACCTCCTCGAGCCCGAGCTCGAGCATGTCCCCGAGCACGGCGACGCGGCGCCCGAACGCGGACGCGGCGAGGTCGTCGAGGGCGGCGCGCATCGACATCGGGTTGGCGTTGTAGCAGTCATCGATGACGACGACCGGTCCCGGCAGCTCGATCCGCTGGCCCCGGCGCGCGCTCAGCAGGACGTCGAGCATGCCGCGCGGCTTCGCGCCGACGGCGCGTGCGGCCGCGAGCGCCGCAAGCGCGTTGGAGCGCATGTGCGCGGAGCTGAAGGGAAACTCCAGCCCGCCGAGCTCGGTGACGTCGCCGCCGGGGCCGAACGTCACGAGCCGCAGGTCCTCGCGGCGATGAGGATCCAGCAGCGGCTCGTCCGCCGGCAGCACGGCGGTGGCGCCCGGGCGCAGCCCGGCCAGCAGCTCGGCCTTCGCCGCGGCGACGGCCTCGAGCGAGCCGAGCTGCTCGAGGTGGACCGGGCCGATCGTGACGATGACGCCGACGTCCGGCTCGGCGATCCGCGTCAGCTCAGCGATCTGGCCGCTGCCGCGCATCGCCATCTCGAGCACCAGCACCTGCGTGCCGGCCGGCGCGCCGAGGATCGTCAGCGGGACACCGATCTCCGTGTTGAGATTCTGCTCGGACGCGACCACGCGTCGGTCCTGACCGAGCATCGACTTCAGCACGTCCTTCGTCGACGTCTTGCCGGTCGAGCCGGTGATCGCCACGACCTGCGCGCCGAGCGCGCGCCGCCACGCGGTCGCCAGGCGCTGCAGCGCCGCGAGCGGGTCGCCGGCCGCGAGCACGACGCCCGCGGGAGCGTCGCCGGCGGCGGCGTGCTCGGGCGAGACGAGGACGCCCCACGCGCCGGCCGAGAGCGCGGCGCCGGTGAAGCGCCCGCCGTCGGTGCGAGTTCCGGGGAGCCCGACGAAGAGGTCGCCCGGCCGCACGTCGCGCGAGTCGATCGTCACGCGCAGCGGCCCGCGCGCGGCGCCGCGGCGCGGCGGACCGGGCGGCGCGCCGGCGAGCTCGGCGCCCGCGGCCGCCGCGAGCTGCTCAGCGGACCAGTCGAGCACGCAGAGCCTCGCGGGCGACGGCGACGTCGTCGAACGGCAGCTTGCGCCCGTCCTGAAACTCCTGGCCCTGCTCGTGCCCCTTGCCGGCGAGGACGATCACGTCGCCGTCCGCGGCGAGCTGCACCGCGTGCTCGATCGCGGCATGGCGGTCGACGATCGCTTCGCTCGCCGAGCGATCGGGGACCCCGGCCATGATCTCGGCGACGATCGCGCCGGGATCCTCGGAGCGTGGGTTGTCCGACGTCACGATCGTGCGGTCGGCGAGCCGGGCGGCGATCTCCCCCATCTGCGGGCGCTTGCCGCGATCGCGGTCGCCGCCGCAACCGAACACGCAGATCAGCCGGCCGGCCGTCAGCGGGCGCGCGGCCGCGAGCACGTTCTCCAGCGAGTCGGGCGTGTGCGCGTAGTCGACGAGCAGCGCGAAGCCCTGGCCCTCGTCGACGGGCTCAAAGCGGCCCGGCACGCGTCCGGCGGCGGGCAGCGCCGCGGCGATCGTCTCGTCGTCGACGCCCAGCGCGCGGGCCGCCGCGACCGCGCCGAGCACGTTGAGGACGTTGAAGCGCCCGGGCAGCGGGGAGCGCAGCGCCAGGCCGCCGGCGGTGAAGGTCGAGCCGGTGAACTCGCTGCGGATGCTCGTCGCGCGCAGGTCCGCGCCGGCGCTGTCGATGGCGAACGTCACGACGGGCACGACGCCGTCGAGCTCCGCCGCCAGCCGGGCGCCGTAGGCGTCGTCGACGTTGACGATCGCGGTTGACGGGCGACCATCGGTGAACAGGCGGCGCTTGGCGAGGTAGTAATCCTCCATCGTCGGATGGAAGTCGAGGTGGTCCTGCGTGAGGTTCGTGAAGATCGCCGCGGCCCAGTGGATCGCGTCGGCGCGCCCGAGCGCGAGCGCGTGGCTTGAGACCTCCATCATGCAGTGCGTGTCGCCGGCGTCGCGCATCGCGGCGAGCGTCGCCTGCAGGTCGATCGCTTCGGGGGTCGTGCGCGCGACCTCGTGCTCGACGCCGCCGACGACCGACTTCACGGTTCCGAGCAGGCCGATGCGGTACCCGGCCGCCTCCAGCAGCGAGCGCACGAGGTAGGCGCTCGTCGTCTTGCCGTTCGTCCCGGTGACGCCGACCGTCTGGACCGCCGCGCTCGGATCGCCGTGCAGGCGCGCGGCCGCCGGGGCCATCGCCGCGCGCACGTCGCCGACGACGACCTCGGGCACGCCCAGCTCGAGCGGATGGTCGACCACGAGCGCGACCGCTCCGCGCGCGACCGCGTCGGGCGCGAAGTCGTGGCCGTCGCGCGTGAAACCGCGAACGCAGAAGAAGACCGTGCCGGGCTCGACGCGGCGATTGTCGAGCGCGAGTGCGGCGACCTCGACGTCCGGAGCATGCGAAGCGGCGTCGCCGAAGACCTCGCGCAGCGTCATCCGAGCGCGTCCGAGCAGTCGTGACGCCTCATGCCCGCAGGATAGTTGCGCCCACGGCGCGTTCGTCGGCCGCGCCAGCACCGCCTGCGCCCTCAGCCCGGCGCGATGCGCAGGTACGGCAGCGCAAAGCGCATGATCTGCGCAAAGGCCGGCGCTGCGACCTCGGCGCCGTAGATCTCCCCTTGAGGCTCGTCGACGACGACCGTCACGAGCAGCTTCGGCGCACGCGTGGGAGCGAAGCCCACGAACGAGCCGACGTAGCGCTCCTTGGAGTACTCGCCGGTGCGCGGATCGATCTTGTTGGCGGTGCCGGTCTTGCCGGCGAGCGTGTAGCCGTCGATGCCCGAGGCCTCCGCGGTCCCGCCCTCTCCGACGACGCCGGCGAGCATCGTGCGCAGCTGCGCCGCCGTGCGCGCCGAGATGACGCGCCGCCCGGCCGGGCCGGCCGTCGGCCGGCCCCCGATGCGCGACAGCACGCGCGGCCGGCGCAGCACGCCGCCGTTGGCGATCGCGGCGTACGCCGTGGTGAGCTGCATCGGGGTCACCGACTCGCCCTGGCCGATCGGCAGGTTGCCCATCGACGAACCCGAGTACTTCACGCGCCGCAGCACCTGCCCGGCCTCCTCGCCCGGCAGCTCGATGCCGGTGCGCCGGCCGAAGCCGAAGCGGCGCACCCACACATCGAAGCGGTCGGGGCCGACGCGCTGGCCGATCTTGACCGTCCCGACGTTGCTGGACTGCGCGAGGATCTGCGCCGTGGTCAGATCAACCGTGCCGCGCTCGTGCGACTCCTCGATCGTGCGGTCGGCGACCGTGATCGTCGGCGGCAGGTTGAAGAACTCGTCGGGCTTGACGACGCGATCCTGGAGCGCGCCCGCGACCGTGAACGCCTTGAAGGTAGAGCCGGGCTCATATATGAAGCCGACCGCACGGTTCTGGCCGGCGTAGCCGGGCGCGCTGCCGAAGTCGTTGGCGTCGACGCGCGGCCAGTTTGCGAGCGCGAGGACGGTGCTCGAGCGCGGGTCCATGACGATCGCCGTCGCGCCCTTCGGGCGCCATTTCGCGCCGACGTCCGCGAGTACGTCCTCGACCTTGCCCTGCAGCTGCGCGTCGAGCGTCAGCTTCAGGTCCTCGCCGGCGACCGAGCGCTTGGTCTCCTGCAGCACGATCGGGTCGCCGAGCGCGTCCTTGACGATCCGCCGCTTGCCGTCGATGCCGCGCAGGACGTCGTTGTAGCGGTACTCGAGGCCGCCCTGCCCGTCGCCGTCGACGCCGACCCAGCCGAGCAGCTGCGAGGCAAGCCACCTGCGCGGGTAGTTGCGGCGCGCGCTGGGGATGAACTGCAGCCCCTCGATCCGCATCGCCTTGAGCTTCTCGGCCTTCGCGCCGGACAGGTTGCGCTCGAGGTAGACGAAGCCGCCCTTCGCGTCGAGCTTCTCGAGCACCTTCGCCTCCGTCGAATCCAGCAGCGGCGCGATACGCCTGGCGACGCGCAGCGGCGACTTCACGAGGTACGGCGTCGCGGCGACGTCCGCGGCGGGCTCGGAGACCGCGAGCTCGACCCCGTTGCGATCGGAGATCGCGCCGCGGCGGGCGGGGAGGTCGATCTCGTCGACCTGCTGGGTCGTCGCCGCTTTCTGCAGCGCCTCCGCGCGCACCCCGCCGAGCCACAGGGTGCGGCCGGCGGCCAGAACCAGCAAGCCCAGGAAGATCGCGAACAGCAGCCCGATGCGCCGCTCGGTGAGACCCACTACGGCGTCGGCGCGGTCGCTTGCTGCGGGCTCGCCCCACCGGAGGCGGTCGCGGCGGGCGCCGGCTCGCCCGCGGGCGGCGTGCCGACGGCGGGGGCCGGAGCCGCGCCGCCCGATGTGCCCTGTGCGGCGGCCGGGGAGGTGGGCGCCGAGCCGCCGGTGCCCGCTCCCGCGGGGCCGGACGCGGGGGGTGTCGGCGCCGGGGCCGTGGCAGCGGGCGCGACGGGCGTCGCCGCAGGCGTCGTCGCGCCGGGGACGGGCGGGGTGGTGTCGATCGCGGGCGCGGTGGCCGTTCCGGCGGGGCCGAGGTCGCTCGCCGCGGGAGCGCGCATGCGCTGCGCGGCGCGCGCGGCAGCATGGGCGTCTGCGCGCAGATAGCGGACGTCGGCCGGCGCCGGCATGACGAGGCCCTGCGCCTCGGCCAGCGGCTGGATCCGATCACCGGCGCTGAGGCTCGTGATGTCGCTGCGCAGCGCGGAGTTGCTGCGCTCGAGCGTCGAGACCGTCTGCGCTGCGCGACCGATGCCGGCGTTGAGCTTGAGCATCGAGACCTGCATCGCGACGAGGCCGATCAGGCTGAAGGCGATCAAGCCGATCCACACGCGGCCGCGCACGACGCGGTCCATCAGGCGGCTGGCGGAGACGTCGAGCGCGACGCCGGCGACGCGCGAGGCGATCGCGACGCCGCCGTAGGCCAGCCTCTGGGGTCGCGGCGACCCGAGCGCGCGAGTGCCGCGCACGGGCGACGTGAGGTGGCGGTCGGCGACGGCGCCGTCGACGCCCAGGGCGCCGGCGTCAATGTGTGCGCGCGGGGCGCGGCCGTCGTCGCGCGGCGGCGCGGCGGGACCGGAGACGCGGCGCGGCAGTGGCGCCCCGGCGGGGTGCCTGGCGATGCGGGTGCGGCCGGCGTCGGTTGCTGCGGCGGAGCGGCTCATCCGTGTTCCTCCTCGGGCCTCAGCTTCGTGGCGACACGCAGGCGCGCCGATCGCGCCCGCGGATTTGCGGCGATCTCGCCCGGCGTCGGGGCGATCGAGCGACGGCTGACGAGCTCGCCCTCGGGCTCGCGACCGCAGCCGCAGACGGGCAGGTCGGGCGGGCAGATGCAGCCCTGGGCGCGCGCGACGAGAAAGCGCTTGACGCGCCGGTCCTCGAGCGAATGAAACGAGATCGCGGCGAGCCGCCCGTGCGGGCGCAGCACCCCCCACGCCAGCGGCAGCGCCGCGTCGAGCTGGCCGAGCTCGTCGTTGACGGCGATCCGCAGGGCCTGAAAGACGCGCTTGGCGGGGTGGCCGCCGGCGAAACGCGCCGGTGTCGGGATCGCCCGCGTGATGATGTCGACGAGCTCGATCGTCGACTCGATCACCTTGCGCGAGCGGGCGCGGCCGATCGCGCGGGCGATCTGACGCGCGTAGCGCTCCTCGCCGAGCTCGCGGAAGATCGTCTCGAGGTGGCGCGGCTCGGCCTCGTTGACGAGCGCGTGCGCGCTGCGCTGCAGGTCGGGATCCATGCGCATGTCCAGCGGCGCGTCGTAGGAGTAGGAGAAGCCGCGCTGCCAGGTGTCGATCTGCATCGACGACATGCCGAGGTCCAGCAGCACGATGTCGGCCTGCTGGCCCTCCCCGGCGAGCTGCTCGAGGCCGTCGACGAACGAGGCGCGGATGAAGCGGGTCTGCGCCGCGACCTCCGCGGCGAGCTCGGCGAAACGCTCTTCGGCGGCGGGATCGCGATCGATCGCGATCAGCGTCCCGCTCGGGCCGATGCGGTCGGCGAGCAGCCGCGCGTGACCGCCCGCCCCGAAGGTGCAGTCGACGACGACCTGCCCGGGGCGCGGATCGAGCAGCTCGATCGCCTCGCCGGCCAGCACCGGCACGTGCGGAATCGTCATGTCAAGCAGTGTGGCCAAGGTGTGAGGTGATGTCGGTGACGTCGGATGCGAGCGCGGCGTTGTACGTCGCCCACGTGGCGCGGTCCCAGATCTCCAGCGCGTCGCCCGAGCCGGTGACGACGACCTCCTTCTCCAGCCCCGCGTGCTCGAGCAGGAAGGCCGGCAACCCGACACGCCCGGCCGCGTCGAGCTCGGTGTCCAGCGAGTTGGCAGCGAAGAATCGCTTGATCTTCTGCGCCTCCGGCGAGAGGGGATGGAAGCTCGCGAGCGAATCGTGCGTGTAAGCGTCGTAGCCGCTCGGCGTCCACAGGGCGACGCAGCGTTCGAGACCCTTGGCGAGCACGACGCCCTCGGACAACACAGCACGAAAGCGGGCTGGAACCGTGAGCCGGTTCTTGACGTCGAGGGAATAGTCGAAGGTGCCGCGAAAGACCATGGTGATGCTGAGCGCGATGTGCGGGCGGTTGTGGGCAAGTGCAGCGAAGGAGTCCGAGCCGGGTTGGAGGGGTGGGAGGAGCCCCTCCAACCCGGCTCGCTGTGGCGAAGGTAACCCACTCTCCCCCACATCGCAACTCATTCTGCACGTAATCTCCCACTTGTGCGTTCTGGCCAGCCACCCAAGACGCGAAAAGGGCGTTCGCGCGGGACTTTCGCGCGATTGCGGCGCCGTGCACGATCGCGCCCGGCGCTGCAGGAGGCCGTGCAACGGCGCTCCGCGGTCGCGTTCTTGCAGGAGCGGCAGGATTCCGCCGCTCGATGTGCATGGCTGGCGGGGCGTGGTGGGGCGCCGCGGGAACAGCCTCAGCGGCGGCGATCCGGCGCCTCCGGCACCCCCCGTCAGGTCAGGGCGTGCACGAGGACCGCGGCGACGAGCAGCATCACGGCTGGCACGAGCACGAGCGCCACGACGAGCTGGATCTTCGGCGCCGCGCGGGCGGCGTCGTCGCGAAGCAGCCGCGCCTGCTCGGCCCGCGCCTCGGCGGCGATCGACTCGAGCGCCGGCGCCAGCGGCGCGCCGTGGCGATCGGCGCGCGCAACCGCGGCGGCAAGCGTCGTGACGGCGCCGATCGGACAGCGGGCGACGAGCTCGCCGAAGACCTCGGCGCGCGACGCGCCGAGGTGCAGCCGCGTGGCCGCGGCTCGCAGCTCGAGCGCCATCATCCCGCTGCAGCGATGACCCACCTCCCCGAGCGCGCGGCCGACGGGCAGCCCGGCCTGCACGGCGACGCGCAGCAGGTCGAGGACGTCGGCGACCTCGCGTCGCATCTGTGCCGCTCGTGCCCGCGCGCGACGGGCGAGCGCGAAGTCCGGCGCGAGAAAGCCCGCCGCCGGAGCGCACAGCAGTGCGGCGAGCCCGAGCCGCCCCGGCAGCGAGCTGACGAGCCCGACCGCGAGCAGCAGTCCGATCAGCGCCCCGGCGCCCTTCAGCGCCATGACGTCGGATGCCGCCAGCCCGAGCGGTGCGCCGGCGGCGGCGATGCGCGCCTGCAGATCCGACGGCGCCGCGCGCACGCCGGCTCGGCGGGCGATGCGCGCCAGCAGGATCGTCATCCCGCCGAGCCGGCCGGCGCGGACCGAGGCCGCCCGGCCGCGCCCGCGACCGGCGGGCCGGGGCGCCCCGACCAGGGCGGCGATCGCCGCGGCGGCGGCCACGCCGGCGAGCGCGGCAAGCAGCGTCGCGAGCGTCACGCCTGCTCCGTGATCCGCGCGATCCGGCGCACGCAGGCGAACGCCACAACCTGCAGCACGAGCGCGACGGCGATCATCGCCGCGGTCAGCGGCGTGGACGCAAGCTCCAGCACGAGCCCCGGGCGGGCCAGCTCGCCGAGCGCGAGGCCGGCGAGCGGCAGGCCCGTGACGATCAGCGCGGTGAAGCGCGCCTGCGCCGTCGCCGAGCGCGCCTCCCCCACGACGCGTGCGCGCGTCTCGAGCGCCGCTGCGAGGGAGCGCAGGAGGCCTCCGAGGTCGCCGCCGGCATCTCGTTGCAGAAGGATCGCAGCCGCGAGCGTGTCGCAGGGGCCGGGCCCCGCCCGTCGCGCGAACGCAGCCAGCACGTCGTCCGTGCGCTCGCCGAGCTCGAGCGCGGCCGCGGCATGGCGCAGCTCCTCACCCGCGGGACCTGACACGCCGCCGCCGTGGGCGGCGGCCGTGATCGCACCGCGGACCGAATGCCCGCCGGCGATCGCATCGCCGAGCGCCCGCGCGATCGCGGGCGCCTGAGCAGCGATCGCCGCTCGGCGCCGCGCGCGCCGGGCCCGCAGCACGACGCGCGCGAGCCACGGCGCGGCCGTGCCGAGCGCAAGCCCGGCCAGGGGCCCGATCACGAACCAGCCCGCGGCGGCGAGCGACAGCGTTGCAACGAGCACGAGCCGGCGACGCTCCGGACTCGTCGGCTCGCGACCCGAGCGCAAGGCTGCCCGCGCGGGTGCCAGCCAGCGCGCCGCGGCGCGGACGATCCGCTCCTGCTCGGCCGCCGCCACCGCCTCCCACGCGGCCAGCACCGCGCAGACGCCGGCGACGCCGGCGACGGCCGCGGCAGCGCTCACGCCGCCCGCGCCAGCCGCTCGGCGAGCGCATCTCCCAGCGGCGCGCGCCAGGCGGGCCGCCCGTCGCGCAGCGCATACAGCTCGCGTGTCCCCGCGCCGCCGGCGACGCGCACGATCTCGCTGACGGCGACGACGCGCCGCGATCCGTCCGCCATCCGCGCCTGGTGGACGACGATGTCCAGCGCGCTCGCCACCTGGTCGCGGACGGCCTCGTGCGGCAGGCCGAGACCGGCCATCAGCGCCAGCGTCTCGACGCGGCGCAGCGCCTCCTCGGGCGATCCGGCGTGCACCGTCGACAGCGATCCGTCGTGGCCGCTGGACATCGCGCTGAGCATGTCCAGCGCCTCCGCGCCACGCACCTCCCCGACGACGATCCGGTCCGGGCGCATGCGCAGGGCGTTGCGCACGAGCCGGCGGACGGTCACCTCGCCGCGGCCCTCCAGCGAGGCCGGGCGCGCCTCCAGGCGCACGACGTGCGGGTGGCGCAGGCGCAGCTCGGCCGCGTCCTCGACCGTGACGATCCGCTCGTCGGCGCCGATGAACTCCGTCAGCGCGTTGAGCGTCGTCGTCTTGCCTGAGCCGGTGCCGCCGCTGATGAGGACGTTGCAGCGCGCGCGCACCGCCTTCTCGAGCAGGTCGTGCAGCGGCGGCGCCCAGGTGCCGTTGGCGACGAGGTCCTGAGGGCCGAAGCCGCGCGGGCGAAAGCGGCGGATCGTCAGGACCGAGCCGTCGAGCGCGAGCGGCGCCACGACGACGTTGACCCGCGATCCGTCGGGAAGGCGCCCGTCGACGAGCGGCTCGGACTCGTCCACCCGGCGCCCGAGCGGCGCGAGGATGCGCTCGATCGCGTGGCGCAGGTCCGACTCGCCGGCGAAGCGCGCCGCCGTCAGCTCGATGCGCCCTTCGCGTTCGACCCACACCTGGTCGGGCCCGTTGACCATGACCTCGTCGACGGTCGGGTCGCCGAGCAGCGGTTCGAGCGGGCCGAGCCCGAACGAGCGCTCGGCGATGCGCGTCGTCAGCCGCCCCCGTGCGTCGTCGTCGAGCAGCCCGGCCTCCCGATCCACCAACTCCCGGATGCGCTCGTGCAGGTCGCCGCCGGCGTGCTGCGCGGCCTCGCCGAGCAGCCGGTCGCGCAGCGAGCCGGCGAGCTCGTCGAGCGCCGCGTCACGGTCGATCGAGTCCATGCCCTATATAGGGCGCGAGCGGGCAGAGTTCGCCCCCCCGGCAGGGCGGCTGTCAGGCGGCGGGCAGCTGCGTCATCGGCCGTGACTCGAGCGCCGCGGCGGTGCGGCGGCTGCGGGCGGCGTCGAGCTCGGCGACCGGCGTGGGCACCACGTGCAGCGCGGGTCGCGCGGCAGGCTTCGGGGCCGCCTGCTCGCTGAGTCCGGCGCGCAGCTTCTCGAGTCCCAGCCGGATGCGGCCCTTGATCGTGCCGATCGGCGCGCCGGACCATGCGGCGATCTCGGCGTGCGTCATGTCGGCGAAGTACGCGAGAAAGACCGCCTCCTTCTGGGCCGCGGGCAGCTCGGCGATGAGCGCGAGCACGACGGCGCGCTCGGGCGCCGGCACGTCCAGGCCGATCGCGCTGTGCAACTGGCCCGGGCCGTCCTCGAAGGCTTGGATCTCGACGGGGCGCACGGCGGCGCGGCGCCAGGCGTCGATCGCGCGGTTTCGCACCATGCTCGACAACCAGGCGCTCACGCTGCCGAGGCCGGGCCGGTAGCGCGCGGCGCTGCGCCACAGCGAGATGAACGTCTCCTGGGCGACGTCCTCGGCGAGCTCCGAGCTCGCGCAGAGCTTGCGCGCCTGCAGCAGCGCGTTGCGGCTGTGACGGCGGTAGATCTCGTCGAAGGCGTCGGCATCGCCTGCGGCGATGTGGCGCATGAGCGCCTGGTCGGAGGCACGGGCGGCGACGTAGCCGGTGTCGGCGGGAGTTGCGGGGGCGGAAGTGGGCATGGGCACCACTGTACGGAGTTTGTCGAGGGTTTGTCAAATGTTTGTCTGACCTGCCATACTCTCAGCCGTGAGCGACCGGGATTCGAGATGGCGCATCAAGGAGTTCGCCGAGATCGTCGGCGTCTCCGAAGCCACGCTGCGCGCGTGGGAGCGGCGCTACGAGTTGCTGCAACCCGAGCGCACCAGCGGCAACTTCCGCCTCTACGGGCGTGACGACGAGCGACGCATCCGCTCGGTGCAGGCGCACATGGCGCGCGGGCTCGCCCCTGCGCAGGCCGCCGCCCTCGCGCTTGCGGAGACACCGGTGGACGTCGAGCCGCCCGCCGATCCGAGTGCGCTGATCGATCCGCTGCTGCTGGCGGCCGAGACATTCGACGCCACGCGCTTCGACGCGCTGCTCGACGCCGCCTTCATGCTCGGCAGGCTGACGGCGATCCGCGACGTCGTGCTGCCGACGCTCGTCGAGATCGGCCACCGCTGGGAGAGCGCGCAGATCACGGTCGGCCACGAGCACTTCGCCAGCCACCTGATCGAGCGGCGGCTGCTGGCGCTGGCCAAGGGCTGGGAGGCCGGCCGCGGCCCGCTCGCGCTGCTCGCGTGCCCATCGGGTGAGCGCCACACGCTCGGCCTCGTCTGCTTCGGCCTCGTGCTCGCAGATCGCGGCTGGCGAATCGCGTACCTCGGCGCGGACACGCCGGTCGACCAGATCCTCGACATGAGCGCGTCGCTCGCTCCCGCCGCGGTCGTGATCTGCGCGCTCGACGCCGTGCACCTGACGAGCAGCGCCGCCGAGCTCGCCGAGCTCGCCGAGCTCGCCGCCGGCCACCACACGATCCTCGCGGGCGGCGGCGCGAGCGCCGCGCTCGCCGAGCGGCTCACGGCCCACCTCGCCGACGGCGACGCCGTGGTCGCTGCGCTGGCGCTCGCCGGCGATCCGCCGCCGGCTCGCCCGGCGGCTGCCACGCAGCCCGCTGCCGGCACCGACTGACCACCGGCTCAGGGCACGAGCGTGCCCATCCGCATGCCGGCGTCCCCGCGCGCCCGGTCACCGTCGGCCCGCGGCAGCAGCCGCAGCTCGCGTGCGAAGTCCTGCGCGGCGGCGAGGTACACGGCCTGGCGCAGCGTGACGCGCAGCGAGGCCGTGACGCGATCGCCGGGGGCGTCATTTCGAGTTGTCGCGGCCTCGCCGGTCGCGGCCGCCGCCGCATCGAGCACCTCGACGTCCTCGAGTGCGAGCACGGTCTCCCCCGCCGCGCCGGACCGCGGCTCGGGCGTGACGAGGACGTCGACGCGGCTGCCGCGGACGACGAGCTGCGGCGAGCCGAGCGCCACGACCGTGGCGACGCGCTGGCCGCGCTCGATCGGCGGCCCGACCTGCGGCCGGCGGCCGTCGCCGAAGAGCCCGGCGGTCAGGTCGGTGCCGGGCGCGATGTCGGAGGTCGCCTTCAGCCCCGCCAGCACGTCGGGCGACGCGATCCGCCCCCTCGGAGCGAAGCGCCGGGGCACGCGGCGGACCGCCAGCGCTCGTTCGCGCACCGCGGACCCGGCCGATATGGGCTCGCGCGCGACGACGACGTCGACGAGGCCGCCGACCCGGCGCGCCAGCGCCGCCTCGCGTCCGGCGACGTTCGACGCGGCGAGCCCGCCGAGCACGAGCGCGAGGCCGCCGAGCAGCAGCGCGCGACGACGGCGGCTCACGAAGCCCTGCGCGCAAACGGCAGCTCGAGGCCGATCCGTGCGCCGCGCGCCGTCGGCGCGGCGACGAGCCGCCCGCCATGACGCTCGGCGATCTCGGCGGCGATCGCCAGGCCGCGCCCGCGCCGCCCGCGCCCGCCGCGCGCGCGGCGGGTGAGCTGGGCGACCGGCGCCGGCAGGCCGGGACCTTCGTCGATGACCTCGATGCGCACATGGCGACCGCCGATCACGCGCGCGGTCAGCTCAACATGCCCGGGCCCGTGCTCGAGGGCGTTGGCGATGAGATTCGACACCGCCTGCGCGAGGCGCAGGCGGTCGCCGTTGACCATCGCCCCGGGCAGGGGCAGGCCGAGCGCGACGTGACTGTCGAAGGCAGCCGCGACGGCGTGCCAGCTCTCCCACTGCTCCTCGAGCAGCTCGTCGATCTCGACGGGCTCGCTGCGGTCGTGCAGCCGCCGGCCGCTGCGCGCGGCGGCGAAGTCGTCGAGCGCGAGCCCGGCTCGGCGCAGCTCGAGGTCGAGCACGGCCAGCCGTTCGGCAGGAGCCTCGTGGCGGCGCTCCATCGTGGCGAGGCTCAGGCGCGCCGCGGTCAGCGGCCCGCGCAGCTCGTGGCATGCGCGCGCCACGAGCTCCCGCCGGCGGCGCAGCTCGACCGTCGCGGCGAGTGCCGCGGCCAGCCCCGTCGCCGCCACCGCCCAGGCGAGCGTGACCTCCACGTCACCCACCCGCCGATGTTGTCTGTGTCATGGCCCGCGTCCTCTCGTGGTGAGATGGCAACGGCGCCTGCGAACCGGCGCCGCACCCCCTATAGGGCGCGGGCGGGCGAAGTTCGCCCCCCTTCCGGCGAAATCTTGGCTAGCCGGCGGGGGCGGGGCTCTGACCGGGGTGCTGGATGCTGGTGCCCGGCCCGAAGCGCTTGACGACCGCGATCTTGCGCTGGGCGTCCGCCTTGAGCGCCTGGTAGTACGACTGCGGCTGCAGCAGCGACGTGACGAGCTCGAGCGTCTTGGGGTCGAGGCCGTGGTTGCGCTTGGCGATCTTGATCTTGAGGATCTCGAGCTGCGCCTTGCGCTCGTTGTCGACCTGGGGGCCGGTGCGGAAAAACGCCTTGGCCCGGACCTTCGTCATGTTGTGGCGCTTGCCCGTGACCCCTTCGCCGTAGAGCATCTCGTCCTTGGCCCTCGCGGTGCGCTCCGCGATGTCCGCGCGGTAGTGCTGCACCATCGCGCCCCCGGAGTCCGAGAAGTACTCACCGACGCCGAGCCCGGCGACGCCCTCGCTGAGCCTCGTGCCGAGGTTCTTCGTCGCGACGGACTGCTTCTTGATGATCGCCGCCCGCAACTCGGCGTTGTCGGGCTGCCCATCGATATCGGCTTGTGAGATGCCGTACACCAGCAGCGCCTGCAGGGCGGCGGGGTCCCGGGCGCGCGCCTTGCGCAGCAGGTTCTCCGCGCGGTGCTCGGCGCCGTAGCGCAGCACGTACTCCGCGGACTCCTCCGCGTCGCCGTGGTACTGGGCCTCGAACTCCTTTTCGACGACCTTGCCCGCCTGATAGCTGTCCTTGGTCACGTCGACGACGCTGACGGCGGCGCCGATCGCGGACCCGACGATCTTCAGGATCGGGCCGGCGGGCGTGGCGAACAAAAACCCGCCCATCGCGCTGATCGTCGAGCCGGCCGACTTGCCCGACGAGATCGCCGCCTTGAATGCCTCGATCTCGCTTGCTCCGCCGATCGCGATGTCGCGCGCGCGGTCGTCGTCGCGCTCCGAGCCCAGGATCTCCGACAGGTCGACGCCGGCCATGCCATGCACCGCGGCGGCCTTGAGGTGCATGACGGCGCTCATGATCGCCAGGGCGCCGCCCAGGCCGCTGAAGGTCATGTTCAGCGTCTTGGCGAGCGGGTCCGCGGCGGAGCGGGTCTTGGCGAAGATCGCGGTGCCGACCTGCATCCCGCCGACGGAGGCCTCGATCGCCTGCTCGAGCGTGATGCTCGACGCGGCGCCCCCGATCGCGCCCAGCAGGCTCCAGCCTGGGACGGCCTCGCCCGCGGCGTCCTCGGGCAGCGAGGCCTTCTCCGCGCGCTCCTTCGTGACGAGGCCGCGGTTGGTCTTGTCGAGCTTGTCCTGGACGACGGCGCGGGCGCGCACGCGCTCCTCCTGAAACGCGACCCGGTTCGCCGACACCTCCGCGCCGAGCACGCCGCTGCGCAGCGGTCGCATGTCGGTGGGGACGCCGGACTTCTCCCAGAGCGCTGCGCGCGCGCGGTTGCCGGCGGCGTCCTGCTGCGATCTGGTCGCGCCCGCGGCGTCCGCGTCGAGCGCCGCGATCTTCGCGGTCACGTCGGCGATCTGCGATACCAGCCCGATCGTCGCCCCGGCGGCCTGCAGCTGCTGCGGCGTCGCCGCACTCGTGGGAGCGACCGCGGCGGCTCCGGGACGGGTCGAGAACATCCGCCCGAAGGCCTTCTCCGCGCCGTTGCGCTTGGCCTGGGTGTAGCGCTCGAGGACGCTGAAGATCTCCGGGTTGACGAGGTTGCCGTCCGAAGCGACGGGCGTCGGCGCCGGCGGCGGGGGTGCCTGAGGCCGCGGCGGCAGTGGCGGAGGCCTGCGCCGCGGGGGCAGCGGCGGGGGACCTGTCGTGGGCAGCGGCGGAGGCTTGGGGCGCGGCGGCAGCCGTGGCGGTGGCGGTGGCGGTTGCCTGGGCCGCGGGTTCTCGATCAGGCCTCCGGGCATGCGACCACGTTACGCCGCTCGCGCGCGCTCTGCTCGCGTTGTACCGCAGACGCACGAGAAACTGGACGAACGGACCATCAGCCCGCGCGCACGAGCTCGTGAAACGGCCCAAAGTCCGCCGCGACGGTGAGCCGGCCGAGCTTGGCGTATTCCAGCGCGACGGCGCGGACGATGTGCTCCATCCCGATCGAGCCGCCCTCCTCGGCCGCGATCACCGCCGCGGCGAGCGCGGAGTTGCGAATCGCGCCGCCCGACAGCTCAAAGCGCTCGGCGAGGAAGTCGAGGTCGAGGTCGGCGGCAGCGGGCGCCTGCTCGGGAATCAGGCGCTCCCACAGCAGGCGGCGATGCTGGGCATTGGGAAACGGAAACTCGATCACCGCGCTGAAGCGGCGCAGGAACGCCGTGTCGATGTTGCCCAGCAGGTTCGTCGCGAGGATCACGGCGCCGTCGTGCTGCTCGAGGCGCTGCAGCAGGTAGGAGACGCCGACGTTCGCATAGCGGTCATGCGCGTCGCCGATCGCCGAGCGCTTGCCGAACATCGCGTCGGCCTCGTCGAAGAACGGCACCGCGCTGGATCCTTCGGCCGCGTTGAAGACGCGATCGAGGTTGCGCTCGGTCTCGCCGATCCACTTGGAGACCATCGTCGCCAGGTCGACGCGGTAGAGCTCGAGACCGAGCTCGCGAGCGACGACGAGCGCCGCCATCGTCTTGCCCGTGCCCGACTCGCCGGTGAACAGCGCGACCATGCCGCGCGAGCCGCCGCTGCGCCGCGCGTAGCCCCACTCGCCGAGCACCCGGTCGCGATGGCGCATGAACGCGCCGAGCGATCGCAGCAGGGTCAGCGGGCGCGGCGGCAGGACGAGGTCCTCCCAGCCGAGCTCGCCCTCGATGCGCTGCGCGGTCTCGCCGAGGCGTGCCGCCGAAGCGCGTCTGGCCGCGTCGGCGACGTCGGCCGCGACGGGTGCTGCGCCGGTCGTCGCGATGCCGGCGACGACGTCGCGGATCGAGTCGTCGATGCGCGCGATCGGCAGGCGGTGCAGCGCCGCGACCTCGCCGAGCCCTTCGATCTCGCCCAGGCCCGCGCGCCAGGCGGCGATCCGCTCGTCATGCGACGGCGGCGGAACGCGGACCTCGGTGACCGCCAGCCCGTCGAGCGCGCCGAGGTCGCGCGGCCCCTGGCCCAGCAGCAGCGGGCGCGGCAGGTCCGCGAGCCAGCCGGCGAGCTGTCCGGCCTCGCGCGTCTCCATCGCGGCCAGGTGGTCGACGACGAGCACCCGCTGCTCGAGCGTCGAGGCGATCGCGGCGTCGAGGCGCAGAGCCGGATCGGACAGCTCGAGCGCGCCGACGAGCAGGACGCCGCCGCCCGCCGCGGCCAGCAGCAGCTCGGCGTCGGGGCCGTGCAAGAAGGGGATCGGGCCGTCCGGCAGGGCGACGAGCCCCTGCAGACGGGCGATCACGTGCTCGCGGCCCAGCGGCAGCTCGAGCGCGTCGACGCGACGCAGGCGGCCGCCGCAGCTCGGGTCGTCGACGTCGGCCGCGAGCAGGAACGTCGCCACCGCGGTCGCGCAGGCGATGCGGCCGTCGAGGAGCGGGGCGTCGTCCTGGGGCGCGAGCATCCGCACGGCGCCTGCTCTGCGCAGCGTGCCGTGCGCGTCGAGCGCGCGGTAGATGCTCCCTTCGGAGTACCCGGCATGCGCGAGCAGCCGGGCGATCGTGCGCGGGGTCGTGCGCGTCGAGGCGGCCGGTGCCGGCGACGGGGCGAGAACCTGCCCGAGCTCGGGCGAGATGTCCGAGAACGCTGCGAGCGCGAGGACGACGCTCTCCAACGGGTCGAGCCCCAACCGCGCGCACAGCAGCCCGAAACGGTCCTCGAGCGTGCTGACCTCGTCGTCGCCGAACACGAGCGCGAGGTCCTCCATCGCCGGCGGGCCATCCTCGAGCGCGTGGCTCGAGAGGAACTCGACGACCTGCGCCAGGACGGGAGCGTCCGCGTCAGGGAAGCTCGGTCGAGTCATCACGACGTCTCCGGACCCATGGCGGCATCGTAGGGCGACGCAGCGGCGCCGGCCGCGATCGCCGCAGGTCGGCTCGTTTGGCACGCCGAACGGGCCGTCAGGCGCTCTGACGCGCCGCCGCGAATCCTGCGGCGCGCTCGTGCGCCGGCGCCGCGGCGTCGAGCAGCCGATAGCCCACGCCCCAGACGTTGACCACGTAGCGGTCGCCGTGCAGGCCGAGCTTCTGGCGCAGGCGGCAGGCGTG
>Ga0136633_1000231_pt1 | contig 42423 bp, 38 predicted proteins | sample AntDrymeUQ832206_2_FD_105494 | JGI IMG/M metagenome (GOLD analysis project Ga0136633, IMG submission 105494) | Polar desert sand microbial communities from Dry Valleys, Antarctica - metaG UQ83 (22.06) | ecosystem: Environmental > Terrestrial > Soil > Desert | place: Antarctica: Dry Valley... | reverse complement strand
GGCGCCGACGACGAGCACCTCGACGTCGACGAGTACGACCATGGCGCCGACGACGAGCACCTCGACGTCGACGAGTACGACCATGGCGCCGACGACGAGCACCTCGACGTCGACGAGTACGACGGCGCCGACGACCTCGTCGACCAGCACGACCATCGGCACCAACGACTGCGTCGCCCGGCTGCAGGCCACCCGGGCCCAGACCAATGCCCGGATCGACCTGGCCCGCCAGCAGGTCATCGCCGCCGTGCCTGCGGGCCCGCAGCGGGACGCCTACCTGGCCCAGCTCGAGGCCTCTCGGGCGGCGGCGAACACACAGATCGACCGGGCCATCGCCCTCTGTCCGTAACGTAGGGCTCTGAGGAAACGGCCGGGAGCCCAGCGCTCCCGGCCGTTTCTCTGTTCGGATGCCAATGGCGCCGGCTACCGAAGTGCGCGACAGTCTCCGGCAAGGTCTCCTCAGGCGAAAGGACGTCACGGTTTCATGGGCACGTCGACCGGAATGGAGCAGTACGTCCTCCTCCCTCCCCAGGGCTTGCGGGCGCGAGGGGCGACGGCGAGCCCAGAGGCGCAGGAGTTCCTGCGGACCACGCACGAGGTCAGCGGCATGCAGACCTTGAGCGTCGGAGGGCAGGACATGGCGATCACGGTGGTGGACTCCATCGGCGCCGACGGGGCCAAGCTCGTCGAGCTCTCGCCCGGCTCGGCGCTGGCCATGCGGGCCCAGCGGCCCGACCTCCGGCTCGTCCCGGTCGTGTACTACACCCCGGCCGTCGTGGAGCGGGAGCAGATCGTCGAGGGCTTCGGTGCCGCCGGCGGCCGAGCGGCGGCGTCCACCGCCATCACCATCCAGGTGGTCTCCAAGACGGGTGCGAAGCCCGTGGCCAACGCCTTCGTCGTGGCCTTCGTCGACTACGAGGCCCGCACCGGCGCCCAGGCCGTCACCGACGAGGACGGCAAGGCCACCCTCAACCTCGGCAAGGCGAGCATCACCCTCGAGCGGCTCTACATCTACCCGCTCGACTCCCACTGGAGCATCATCAAGAAGAAGGTGGCGATCAAGAACGGCACCAAGGTGGTCGTGAACCCCCTCGACCTCGGCTTCAACGACGGTCTGCGCCACTTCTACGGCAACGCCGCAGAGACCGTGGGGAAGGGAGTCACCGTGGGTGTGGTCGACACCGGCGTGACGAAGCATCCCGACCTGGTGATCGCCGGCGGCGCCAACACCGTCCCCGGTGAGAACCGGAACGACTTCGCCGACAACGGCAGGTCGCACGGCACCCATGTCGCCGGCATCGTCGCCGCCCGGGGAACGCCGCCCAAGGGCCTCCGCGGCGTGGCGCCGGGCGTCACCCTCCGCGCCTACCGGGTCTTCGCCAAGGGCTCCGGCCAAGCGTCGAGCTTCGCCGTCGCCAAGGCCATCGACGTCGCCATCGCCGAGAAGTGCGACCTCATCAACATGAGCCTCGGCGGCCCCGACGCCGACCCGGTCCTGAAGGCCGCGGTCGACGACGCCCGCGCCGCCGGCAGCCTCTGCATCATCGCCGCCGGTAACAGTGACCGCTCCCCGGTCAGCTTCCCGGCCAAGGAGAGCAACGGCCTCGCCGTCTCGGCCATGGGCCGCAAAGGCACCTTCCCGACCAGCGCAGCCTCGGCCGACGAGGTCAAGGCGCCCTACGGCACGGACAAGAAGAACTTCGTCGCCGCCTTCTCCAACGTCGGCCCCGAGATCGACCTCACCGGACCGGGAGTCGGCATCATGTCCACCGTCCCGGGCACCTACGCCGAGATCAGCGGAACGTCCATGGCCTGCCCGGCCGTCACCGGGGCTGCAGCAAGGGCGATCGCCGGTACGCCGATTCTCAAGATGAAGCGCAACGCCCGCCGCTCGGAGGCCATCGTCAAGGCGGTCCTGGGGTCGGCGAAGCCCCTCGGCTTCGGGCCGACCTTCGAGGGACTGGGCCTCCCCGGCGCCGAGTGACACCGGTGATCAGGCCTCGGTTCATCCTCCGCTACCGGGGCGACGGCGACACTCCCGAGGCCGACGTCGCCCAGCTACGTGAGCTGCCCGACGCCGAGGTGGTCGACGCGTCGCCGAAGATGCTGCTGGTCGAGTCCGAGCCGGAGGCATTGCGGGCGCTGGTGGAGACCCTGCCCGACTGGATGATGGCCCCCGAGCAGCAGTACGCGGTCCCCGACACCCGCAAGCGGGTGACGGGACCGCCCGAGTAGCTAGATTTCCTTTAGCGGAACCGACGACGGGAGTGGCCATGGCTGGTAGCGGGGAGCTGTTCAAGACCGACGAAGGCAAGTGGACGTTCCGGGTCAAGGCGTCGAACGGTCAGGTGGTGGCCATCGACGACGGCCCCGGGTTCAAGGCCAAGGCCGACGCCCGGTCCGTGCTGAAGAGGCTGTTGCACGGGGACTACGACGGGCCGATCCGGGAGCCGGCGGCCGTCACGTGCGGCAAGGAGATCACCGCCAACACCACCCTCGACGGCAACCTCGACTGCACGGCGGGGCCGGCGCTGATCGTCACCGCCGACAACATCGTGCTCGACCTCGGCGGCTTCACCATCACCGGCGAGGGCACGGGCGTCACCAACACGCCCGGGATACTCCTCCGGAACGTGAAGGGCGTGACTGTTCGCAAGGGCACCGTCAAGGGCTTCGGCGCCGGCGTCGCCATCGCCGGAGGTGCCAACAACGTCATCGAGAACCTCACCCTCGAGGACAACGTCGGGTCGGCCGAGGGTGACTTCGGCGACGGCATCACGATCAAGGAGACCTCCGGCAACGTCCTGCGGGGCAACACCATCCGGCGCAACGGCCCGTTCTCCGGCATCTCCCTGGTGGGTGCGTGCACCAAGAACGAGGTCCGGGACAACGTGATCAGCGACAACAACATGCTTCCCGGCGACCCGAGCATGGGCCGCCAGGACATGGGCATCCGCATCGAGGGCCCAGGGGCCAACAACAACAAGCTGATCGGCAACACCATCACCGCCAGCGGCGCCGAGGGGATCTGCGTCCTGCCCACGTGCACCAATCCCCAGACCGGCTGCGCCGGCACGCCGGGGAACGAAGGCAACGAGATCATCGACAACCTGAGCCACGGCAACGGCATCAGCGGGCAGGGCAGCGGCATCCGGCTCTTCGCCGTGCCGCAACCGGTGGCCGCCTCCAAGACCGTGATCAAGGACAACGTGACCAACGACAACGTCACGTTCGGGATCGCCATCGACGCGGTGGGCGCCGCCAACCCCGGCCCGCCCAAGAACAAGGTCACGGGCAACAGCGGCAAGGGCAACGGCCAGTTCGACGGGTTCGACGGGAACACCCCGGGTTGCGGCAGCAACACGTGGAAGGGCAACGACTTCGTGAAGGTGAACCAGCCCTGCGTGGGGGCCTAGTCCCGCGTCGGCGATGAGGCGCCAGGGCGCCGTGGCAGATCCCGTCATCACACCAGAAGCCGACGTCGGCCTCGAGGCCAGCCAGGTCCTGGGCGCCCGTCCATCACGGCGCCAGTCGAAGTGGGTGACCATCGGGTCCTACGTGGTCACGGTGTTCCTCCTGATCACCTTCAACTTCGCTCTTCCCCGGCTGATGCCTGGTGACCCCATCGACGCCATGATGGCGTTGAGCGCCACGACCGTCCTGAACGACGACACGAGAGGGGCACTGGAGCAGTACTACAACCTCGATGTGCCGCTCCCGCGGCAGTACCTGAGCTACCTGACCGGGCTGGGCCGGGGGGACCTCGGCGTCTCCATCGTCTCGAATCGCCCTGTGACCGAGGAGTTGGGCAAGCGGGTGGGATGGTCCCTGCTGCTGCTCCTCAGCGCCAGCGCCATCGCCATGCTCATCGGGATCCCTCTCGGCATCCACTCCGGATGGAAGCGGGGAAAAGGGGTCGATCGCAGCCTGCTGGGCTTCTTCCTGGCCGTCCAGAACCTGCCGATCTTCATCCTGGGGTCGGTGGTGTTCATCCTCTTCATCGCCAAGTGGGACCTGTTCCCATACGGGAGCGCAACAACGCCACTGAGCGACTACCACGGCCTCAGCGAAGTGGCGGACATCATCCGCCACCTGGCCCTACCCGCCCTACTCATGTCGTTCGACTTCGTCACCTACGAGTACCTGGTGATGCGGTCGGCCATGGTCGGCGAGCTCGGTTCCGACTACCTGCTGGGCGGACGGGCCAAAGGTCTCTCCGAGCGACACCTGAAGTACCGCTACGCCGGTCGGAACGCGTTGCTACCCGTCGTGACCGTAATCGGGCTCCAGTTCAGCCTGGCCATCGGCGCCGGCCTCATCATCATCGAGGGCATCTTCTCCTATCCCGGTGTGGGGGGGTACATGCTCGGCGCGGTGGGCACCCGGGACTATCCGGCCATGCAGGGAGCCTTCCTGGTGCTGACCGTCGGGGTCGTCACCACCAACCTGGTCGTCGATCTCCTCTACCACCGGCTCGACCCCCGCGTCGCGACATGATGCGGTCGGGCGTCGGTCGACTTCTCTCCGCCCTGCGGCGTTCGCCGATGCTTCTCGCCGGGGTGCTGATGGTCCTCGCCTTCGTCTCGGTCGGGGTCCTGGCCCCGTGGATCGCCCCCCACGACCCTCGGGCCGACTCCGGCATCAGCTACCAGAGCCCGTCCCGCGAGCACCTGCTCGGCACCAACGACGGTGGCGCCGACATCTTCTCCCGGTTGGTGTGGGGCAGCCGCACCACCCTGCAGGTCGCAGTGCTGGCCACCGCACTGATCCTCGTCATCGGCCTCGCCGTGGGGCTCACCGCCGGCCTGCGGGGCGGCCTGGTCGACACGGTGTTGATGCGCATCGTCGACATCTTCCTTGCCCTGCCGGTCATCCCCCTCCTGCTCTTCGTCGCTGCGCTGGCTGAGCGGAGCCTCGCCCTCTCCATCCTGATGATCGGCCTGTTCACCTGGCCGCAGACAGCGCGGATCGTGCGCAGCCAGACCCTCACGCTGCGCAGTCGGGGCTACGTCGCCAACGCCCGCGGATTCGGCGCCGGTCCCTTCTACGTCGTGACCCGCCACCTCGTGCCCACCCTTGGTCCGATCATCGGCGCCAACCTGGTCTTCGTGGCGGGGGTCGCGGTCACCACCGAGGCGGCGTTGAGCTTTCTGGGACTCGGTGATCCGGCGGCGGTAAGCTGGGGAGCGGAGATCAACCGGGCTTTGATGAGCAGGCAGATCTCCTTCGGCACCCTCTGGCTGTCGTGGCTCGTCCCCTTCGGCCTGGCCCTCACTCTCGCCATTCTTGGCTTCACTCTCATCGGCGTGGCCCTCGAGCCGTGGTCGAATCCTCGCTGGAGGCGGTCACAGCGCTAGCCGGGCACTTCGTCGATCTCGACGCAGACGATCACACGACTGGAAACGAGCGCGCATGACAGGCGAATGGAATCGGCGGACCTTCCTCAAAGGCATGGGGGGTGTCGCAGGGGCGGTGCTGTTGGGCGGATGCAATCCCAGCCCGCCGCGACCGCCGGGCCCAGGCGGCCGACCCACGGTACGGGTGGTGGAGTGGACGTCGCTCGGCTTCCCCTCCCCGTACACGGCCACCGCCGGCCCGGGTTACTGGCGGACGAGCCTGATGTACGACACGCTGACCTGGGCCGACTCCACCGGCACCCAGCAGCCGTGGCTGGCGTCGTCGTTCCGGGTCTCGCCGGACGGGCTCGTCTACTCGGTCGAGCTCCGCAACCTCACCTGGAAGGACGGCGTGCCCCTGACGGCGCGCGATGTCGTCTTCACCTACACGTACTTTTCCGCCCGGATCTTCACGCCCCTCCTGGTGGGCGTGCCGCCGCCGGACATCCAGGTTGTAGCCACGGGTGAGCGGACGGTGGAGTTCCGGCTGCCGCGCCCCGACGCCACGTTCCTTCAGCAGGTGATGGGGACGCTGCAGATCACACCCGAGCACATATGGTCGAAGATCGCCGACCCGATGTCGTTCGCCGACCGGAGCCTGCTGATCGGCACCGGCGCCTACACACTGACGTCACGGGACGACGCGCAGGGCACCGAGGAGTACGTGGCCAACGACAACTACTTCCTCGGCACTCCGTGGGTGCAGCGCATCCAGATGCTCCCGGTCGACAACCCCCTGGGTGCCCTGGAGGCCGGCGAGCTCGACGCCGCAGCCAGCGACGCAGAGGGTGTCACCGATGCGGTGCTGGCGCCGTTCCAGGACAACCCGGAGTTCGGCATGGTGAGCCAGGACGCGGCATACGGTTTCCCCCTCTTCTTCAACCTGAGCCGGGGCGGCGCACTGGCCGACCTCCGGTTCCGCCGGGCCTGCGCCCACGCCCTCGACCGGCGGGCCATGGTCGATCGGCTGCTGACCGGCAACGGCCAGGTCGGCAGCGCGGGCTGGCTCCCCCCCTCACACCCGATGTACGACCCGGGCGTGCGGGACTACCCCTTCAACAAGGCGGAAGCCGAACGGCTGATGGACGAGGCGGGCTACCGGCGGGGTCCGGGCGGTGCTCGCATGAACCCGAACGGCAGCCCCCTCCGCTTCGTGCTGAACATCCCCGAGTCCGTCCCCGTGGCTCTCGCCGAGTTCATCGCCAACAACCTCAAGGACGTCGGCGTCGACATCGACCTGCGGCGGATCGACCTGGTCACGAACTTCGGTGTGAAGCTATCCGGCAACTTCGATCTGCTGGTCACCCTGTACCCCGGGCCGTCGGGCGTCGGGCCCAGCGGAGACCCGGAAGTCCTACGCGGGGTCTTCCATTCCGCGCCGCCCAACCCGTTCCACAAGACCACCGGGTACGCCAACCCCCAGGTCGATCGGCTGATCGACGCCCAGCGCTACACCAACGACCTAGCGGAGCGGAAGCGCCTGGTCGGCCAGATTCAGCGGACGGTTGCCGACGATCTCCCGGTGCTGATGCTGTACTACACGACCTTCTACTACGCCTTCCGGAAGAGCGTGTTCGACCAGTGGTACTTCACCCCCGGTGGCTTCGGGCCGGGCCTGCCCGACGTCTACAACAAGCACGCCTACATCACCGGGAAGAAGACCGGCCTCGAGGTCCGGCGGCCGTAGTCCGCCCAGGGCGTTCCTGGGTTCGCCCGGCGGGCTTACGGCTCCGTGCGGGTCACCGCCGGAACGAAGAGCGGAGGGGCCGACGGGTCCAGGGCATCCGGCGCCGGCGGGTGCCACCCGTTGCCGGATCGGCCTCGGCGAGACGGATGCCGGGCAGGCCGAACCCGACGTGGCCGCCGATCACAACAAGCAGCAGGCCGAGGGCGATCAGGGGTGCGGCGTTGGTTCCGGTCGACGCCACGCCGCCGGTGGCGCTGAGGCCGCCGACCCCGCCGACGCCGCCCGTGCCGGTTCCCGTGCCCGTCCCGCCGGTTGCCGCGAACCCGCAGCGGCTCTGCCCGATGATCAGGTCACCCTTGGCGATGGGGCCCTCCAGGTACAGGTGGACGGCGTTGACGGTGATTGAGCCGGCCGACGTCTCCTGCTCGTTGAAGACGATCCTGAACTCGTCGCCGACGTTCTCGATCTTGCCTCGGAACGTTGTGTTGGGCGCCGGGTCGGCGGGGATCGCCACCTTGACGTCGTCGACTTCGGAGTCGAAGTTGGTCCCGACCGATGTCACGAGACTGGCGCCGGGCATGTTGCTCGAACCGGTCGCCCCACTGGAGGACGCGCTGCACGTGCTGGACACGCTGTCGGCGGTGAACGACTCCGACCCCGTCTGGGCGGCATTGACCGTTGACTTGTTGACGTTGGTGGCCTTGGCCGAGCTGGTCACCGTCCCGCCGGGCGTGCCCTGGGTGCTGACGGTGAGCGCGTCGGAGGTGTAGAGCGTGGCGGGGCCGAACTGGGCGATGCCCGACGGCAGGTTGGCGGTCACCGGCGCCGCCGATCCCCCCGCAGGGAGCGTCACGGTGGGTTCGGGACCCTTCGTGGCCGCCGGGCCACCGAAGAGGCCCACGGTCACCCGGAAGCCGATGGCGCCGCCGTTCACCGTCCCCCCGGTGGCGCCCGAGGTCGTGGTGGTGGCGCCCCCGGCCGCCGTGGTGCTCGTGCTGCTCGTACTGCTCGTGGTGCTCGTGCTGCTGGTGCTGCTCGACGTGGTGGTCCCGGTGCCGGCGGTCGTCGTGGTGGTGCCGCCGGCCGTGGTCGGGGTGACGCCGGACGTGGTGGTCGTGGTGGCCGCCACCACGGTGACGTCGCAGCCGACCTGGCCGACGATCAGCTCGCCGATCGCCGTCGGGCCAAGGAGGTAGAGGTGGTAGGCGTTGACCGTGAGCGTGCCGTCGGCGCCCGTGGTCTGCTCGTTGAAGACGGCGCGGAAGTCGTCGTTCACGTTGGCGACCCTGCCGGTGTAGGTGGTGTTGGGGGCCGGGTTCGCTGCCAGGGTGACGATCTCCTCGCCCGCCTCCCCCGAGGTGTCCGGGTTCGGATCCTGGAGAATCAGGGTTCCGCCGGTGATCGTCGTCGAGCCGGTGGTGCCCGTCTCCGACGCAGTGCAGGTGCTGGAGATCGAGGAAGCGGTGAAGACCTCGCTGTCAGAAGTGTTGACGGGACCGAGGCTCGCCGTGCTGGTCACCGACCCGTTCGGTCCGGTGGTGCCCTGGGTGCTCGTGTTGACCGTGCCCGTGCTGAAGATGGTGGCGGGGCCGAAGATTGCGTTGGCGGCAGGCGGCTCAACCGTCCCCGTGATCGGTGTGGCCGAGCCGCCGGCCGGGAGCGTCACCTGAGCTATCGGTCCCCGGGTCATGGCCGGCCCGCCGAAGAGGCCGACGCTGGCAAACACGGCGTAGGCGCTGCCTTTCACCTCGGTGACGTCGGCGCTGGCGGCCGGCCCCAGCCCAATGCCCGTCAGGCCCGCGGACAGCAACAGTGCGGCGACCGCCCAGATGCGGTATGCACGAGATCGAGAACGCGCCATGCCGTATTCCTCCGTACCTAGTGCTCTGACCACTTCAACTCGGTTGCGAAGGCGTGACGGGACCCTGCCCGCCCGCGAGCCGCCAGGAACCTCGCCGGTGCGGTCACATTAGATGGAAAACCCACGACGGTCTGCCGCCTCCGGTCGATTCGCGGTTGGTCGAGACGCAAGCCGATCCACTGCCCGATCGCCTGCGTGGGATGCACCCCGCCACCGCAGCCTAGAGCAGTACGTGGCATGAACCTCAGATGGTGGACTCACGGGCCGCAGGATGGAAGGCGGGCGACGACTCGACCAGGAGTTGCGCGGTGCGGCTCTTCGGGGTGGTCGACACGATGGCGGAGGGCCCCTCCTCCACCACCCGCCCTCCATCGAGCACGACCATGCGGTCGGTGACCTTGCGCACCGACGCCAGGTCGTGGGAGACCAGCACCAGACCGAGACCCATCTCGGTCTGGCGCTCCCGCAGCACGACGAGGAGGCGGGCCTGCTCCGATGCGTCGAGCATGGCGGTGGGCTCATCGGCCACCAGGACCTTCGGATCGCAGACGAGGGCCCGGGCCAGGGCGATCCGCTGCAGCTGACCGCCGGACAGCTCGTGGCTGCGCGCGTCGAGGAAGGAGCCGCTCGACGGAAGCCCGACGCTCTCGAGCGCTTCCGCCACCGCGGCACGACGGGCCGCAGGGGGGGCGTCGAGCACGGCCAGCGGCTCGCCGACGAGCTCGTCGACGCTGAGGCGGGGCGACAGGGCGTCTGCGGGGTCCTGCATGATCAGCTGGATGCGCCGCCGGCGCAGGCGATCCGATCCCCGCCAGGAGTCGGGAAGCGGCGCACCCTCCAGCACCACCTGTCCGGAGTCCATGGCCAGGTGGCCGGCGAGGATGCGGGCCAGCGTGGACTTCCCGCTGCCCGACGGCCCGACGATGCCGACCGACTCCCCTTCGCGAAGGCTCAGTGAGACCCCGGCCAGCGCGGGCACCGCATGGCGACCCTTCCCGAACGACTTGGTCACCGCCTCCGCCGACAGGAGGGTCTTCAGTCCTCCGAAGTGGCACAGCACCAGGCGATCACGGGAGCACACCAGCTCTGGCCGGGTCGTGCACACGTCCTCCGCCTGGGTGCAGCGGGGATTGAACGGGCATCCCGGCGGCACGGCGCGGGGGTTGGGGGGCCGCCCCCTGATCGGCCGCAGGTCCTTCGTGGTGGTCATCACCGGATAGGCGTTGATGAGCGCCCAGCTGTAGGGATGGGCCGGCTCGGAGATCACGTGGGTCGTCGGGCCGTCCTCCATGACCTCGCCGGCGTAGAGCACGATCGTCCGGGTGGCCATGCTGGCCGCGTCGGGCAGGTCGTGGGAGATCACGACCAGTGCGAAGCCCTTCGTCTCGGCCAGGCGGACGATGCGCTGCACGAGGTCGTGCCGCGTCGCCGGGTCGAGCCCGGCGGTCGGCTCGTCCAGCACGATCAGGGCCGGGTCGAGGGCCAGCACCATGGCCAGGGTGGCGCGGCGGCGCTGGCCGCCGGAGATCTCATGCGGGTAACGGTCGAGGAGCAGCGGGTCGAGGAGGACCTCCGCGGCAAGCTCCTCGGACCGGGCCCGAGCCTCTCCCCGGCTCATGCCCAGGCGGTCGCGCAGCGGCTCCGCCACCTGGTCGCCCACCGTGGACACGGGGTTGAACGGCGAGCCCTGCAGGGCCAGCGCCACGGTGGACCACCGCACCGACCGCAGCCGGTCGTCGGTGGCGCCCACCAGTTCGAGGCCGTTGACCCGGACGCTTCCCTGCGCCTCGGGCGGCTGGATCAGCCCGGCCAGGCACTGGGCGAGGGTGGACTTGCCGGAACCGCTTTCCCCGACCACGGCCAGCGACTCGCCCTGACCGATGGAGAACGACACCCCCCTGAGCGCCTCGACCTCGCCGCCGAAGCAAACCCGGAGATCGACGACCTCGAGCAACGGCACAGTGGTCGCCGGCGGGGCACTCGCCGTTTGCGACGCAGCCCGGTTGTCGTCGTCCATCCCCACCGTCCTGACCCGTCACCCGGAACGGAGGCGGATGACCTCCGCCTGACGGCCGGCTCGTGCCGGCGAGGCGGCGGCCGAATGGCCGCCCTGGCATACTCTCGCACACGACGGACTCCCCGCCTCTACACGCGTCGCTCGACCATCATGGCGGCAGCCGGCCCCGCGGGCTGGACAGCGTTCCGCGCTCGACGTCGTTCGACGGCCGGTACGGACGCATGTTCAGGGCCCTGCCGCCGTTCGCCCCGACGGACGCCGCTCTCAAGGTCCTGGCCGACTCGATGGCTGACACGCCAGGACCGGCCGGGGACAACCCGGACATCCCGTCGGGCTACACCTACCTCGGCCAGTTCGTCGACCACGACATCACCTTCGACCCGGTCTCGAGCCTTGACCGGATCAACGACCCCGACGCCCTCAACACCTTCCGCACGCCCCGTTTCGACCTCGACTGCCTCTACGGGCGGGGCCAGGCGGACAGCCCCTACCTCTACGACCAGGAGGATCCCGCGTCGCTGCTCGTGGGGCGCAACACCGGCCCCGAGAACGAGCCGGTCGACCTGCCCCGCAACCAGCAGGGGCGGGCGCTGATCGGCGACCCCCGCAACGACGTGCACACCATCGTCGGCCAGCTGCATCTGGGGTTCATCCGCTTCCACAACGCGGTGGTCGACCGGCTGCGGTTCGGCACCGAGGCGTCCGCCCTCTTCGACGAGGCCCGCCGCGTCGTCACCTGGCACTACCAGTGGGTGGTGATCCACGACTTCCTAGCCCGCCTGGTGGGACCGGAGGTGCTCGGTGAGATCCTGGTCACCAGCAAGCGGACGGGCAAGGCCCGCGCCGAGCTGACGTTCTTCACGTGGCGGTCCCAGCCGTTCGTACCGGTGGAGTTCTCCGCCGCCGCCTACCGGTTCGGCCACAGCATGGTGCGCGACGTCTACCGCATCAACGACACCCTCGAACCCCTGCCCATCCTCACCGATATTCGGGTCGCCAACCGCCTGCAGCACTTCGGAGGGTTCCGCGCCCTGCCCAAGGGATGGACCGTCCAGTGGAAGCACCTGTTCCCCACGGGTGACATGAAGCCGCAGGTGAGCCGGAAGCTGGACACCAGGCTGGCCGAGCCGATGCGCAAGCTGCCTCCCCTGATCGACAGGGACCGGCGCTCCCTCGGGCTCATCAACATGCTTCGGGGCCGATCGCTCCAACTGCCGTCCGGTCAGGCGGTCGCCGCGGCCATGGGCACCACCGTGAGCAACGCGAAGCTGAAGCTGACCGGCGAGACGCCCCTGTGGTTCTACTGCCTGCGTGAGGCGGAGGTGCTGGGCAAGGGCCGCCGGCTCGGGCCCACCGGCGGTCGGATCGTGGCCGAGGTGCTCGTGGGGCTGCTCAAGGGCGACCCCTCGTCGTTCCTCCGCCAGCGACCGGACTGGAAACCCGACCTCCCGTCGGCGGAGGAAGGGCACTTCACGATGGTCGACCTGTTGCGGTTCGCCGGTGTGGCGTAGGGCCGGCGCCGCTGCGCTGGTCCTGGCCCTGACCGTCGTGCTCGGCGTGCTCGGCGCCGGCCCGGTGACGGCGGCGCCCGAGCTCCGTCTGTCGCCGGCCAGCGGCCCGCCCGGCTCGACGGTCACCATCGAAGGCACCGGGTTCCCCGCCGACAACGTCGAGATCCGGTGGGGCACACAGTCCGGAATGCTGTTGACGACGGCGTCGGGACCGGACTTCTCCGTGACCGCCACGGTCCCGGAGAACGCAGAGTTCAACTCCTATCCGATCGTGGCTGTCGTGCCGCAAGGCAGCGGCGTGTTGACCTCGAACGCCTCCTACCAGGTGACCCCGACCAGCTCCGTCCCCGTCGACACCACCGTCCCGGTCGTCACCACCGTCCCGGTCGTCACCACCGTCCCGGTCACCACCACCCCGCTGCCGGCTGCGCGGGACACCGCCGCCCCCGCTCGCGGTGGCGGGGTCGACGGCGGCGCCGATCCGGTGATGACGGCGACCGCCGAACCGACCGCCGGGTCGCCGGCACCCGGGGCCGCGGGCGCAGCCGCCGCCGCCGCCGGGGCGACGGCGGATGCCACGGCCGGACCGACGACCACTACCGTGACGCCGTCCGGCGCCGGGGCGGCGGGCGCCGGGGCTACGGGTGGCGGGGCGACGCCGGCGCCGCCTGCGCTGTCGGCCGCCGAGGCCGGGGCGGGGGCGGGGGCAGGGGGGGCCGGCGTGGACGACGCCGGCCGGGCGCTGGGGCCGGCGGCGTCGAGCCAGTCCTCCGGAGTGGTCCGGTCGCCGGGCCTGCTCGTCGCCGGCCTCGGGCTGGCGCTCGCGGGTGTCGTGGTCCTCCTCGTCCGGAACCGACAGCGCCTCGGCTCCTGACCAGCGCTCGTGCGCTGTCTCGCGTTTGCTTGAAGCGACCCTGTCGATGTGGGAGGCTCCATTTGGCTACATCTGTGGTCCGCGCGGATGAAATTGGGGGAACGACGTTGAACTCACCTGCTGACAGGCGTATCCCGTCGGGGCCGAAGGTACGGCGCGTCCTCGTCGTCGGAGCCATGGTGCTCGGTGTCCTCAACTTCAGCTCGGGGACGTCCTTCGCCGTTCAGTTCTGCAACACCACGCCAATCATCGGCAGCTCTGGGAACGGGCCCGCCAGCCCCTACCCCTCGAACATCACCGTCAGCGGGCTGACGGGCACGGTCACCGACGTCAACGTGACCCTTCTCGACGTCAGGACCACGGGTGACAACAACTCCCCGGCGCAGCACTGGGTGGAGGACGCCGACATCATGGTTTCGGCGCCCAATCCCGCCACCAACGTCATCCTGATGTCAGACGCCGGCGGCAACAACGACGTCACCTCGGGCCCGGTGGTCGATGCCGACCTCACGTTCGACGACCAGGCCGCCAACCAGCTGCCCGCCGACACCGGCCCGCTCGTGTCCGGCACCTACCGGCCGGTCGACGACGACGACGATGTCGGCGCCCAGACCGGCTTCGAGACCGATGTGTGGGCCGCCCCAGCCCCCACGCCGACCAACTCCACCACGCTCTCGACCTTCAACGGCATCGACCCCAACGGCACGTGGAGCCTCTGGATGGTCGACGACCAGAACCAGTCCGCGATCAACATCAACGGCGGCTGGTGCATCGACATCATCACCACCGGCAGTGGCCCCTCGAGCTCCAGTTCCTCCTCGTCCACGCCGACGACGCAGCCGACGACCTCCTCCACCATGGCGACGACCTCCTCCACCATGGCGACGACCTCCACGACAGCCACGACGCAGCCGACGACCTCCACGACCGCCACGACGACCTCCACCACCACCACGATGCCGACCACGACCTCCACGTCCACGTCCACGACGAGCACGTCCACGACGAGCACGTCCACGACGAGCACGTCCACGACGAGCACGTCGACAACGCTGCCGGCGACGACCTCGACGTCGACGACCCTTCCCCCCGGAGGGGGCCCGACGTGCGACGGCCGCACGCCCACCATCCTTGGCACCGCCGGCAATGACACCCTCGTCGGCACCCCCGGGCCCGACGTGATCGGCGGTGGCCCCGGCGACGACACCATCTACGGCCTCGGCGGCGACGACATCATTTGCGGTGGCGACGGCAACGACCTGCTGGTCGGGGGCGACGGCAACGACCGCATCTTCGGTGGCTTCGGCAACGACCAGATCGTCGGTGAGGCGGGCAACGACGTCCTCTTCGGCGGGCCGGGCTCGGACCGGCTGGCCGGTGGTGAAGGCAACGACACCATGGACGGCCTCTCGGAGCCGGACCAGTGCATCGGTGGCAATGGCACCGACACCGCAGTGAACTGCGAGTCCGTCGCCGAGGTCCCGTAGACCCTCAGATCTGGAGAGCTTCAGGCGGTCTGTGCCGGGCTGGCGCCAGCCAACCCGGCACGGCCGCGTCTCACCTGGGGTTTGTGGACGTCAGCTCTTGAAGAGGAACTCCGCTTCCTCGGGCTCGACCAGGAGCCGGAGCTCCTCCTGGAGCACGGCGTGGCCGGAGAGGGTGGGATCGGCGTCGACGATGGCGAACGCCACCTCCCGGGCCCGGCCGACCCACTCCTTGTCGCGGCGCAGGCTGGCCAGCTTGAGATCGCTCTGGCCCTTCTGCCTGGTGCCGAGCACGGTGCCTTCGCCCCGGATGTCGAGGTCGACCTCGGCCAGCTCGAAGCCGTCGGTGCTGCGCTCGATGGCGGCCAGGCGCTCCTCCGAATCCGGCGTGGTGGCGGTGCCCAGCAGGTAGCACCACGCCTGATCGGCGCCGCGGCCGACCCGGCCCCGCAGCTGGTGGAGCTGGGCCATGCCGAAGCGGTCGGCGTCCTCGATGATCATGACGGTGGCGTTGGGCACGTCGACACCGACCTCGATCACGGTGGTGGCCACCAGCACGTCGAGCTCCCCCGCCCGGAACGACGCCATGACCGCCTCCTTCTCCTTCGACGGCATCTGGCCGTGCAGGAGGGCCAGGCGCAGGTCGGGCCACACCTCGTCGCGCAGGCGGGCGTACTCCACGGTGGCCGCCTTGGCCGCCACCTTCTCCGACTCCTCCACCAGCGGGCACACCACATAGGCCTGGCGGCCGGCGACCACCTCGGTGGCCACCCGCCCGTACGCTTCGGTCTCCTCCAGCTCGGTCCGCGCCCAGTGGGTGACCACCGGCGAACGGCCGGGCGGCATCTCGTCGAGGACGGTGACGTCGAGGTCGCCGTAGACGGTCATTGCTGCGGTCCGGGGGATGGGCGTGGCCGTCATGACCAGTACGTCGGGGTCGTCGCCCTTGCCCCGCAGCGCAGCCCGTTGCTCGACGCCGAACCGGTGCTGCTCGTCGATCACGATGACGCCGAGGGTGTGGAATGCCACCTGAGTCTCGAGCAGGGCGTGGGTGCCGATGAGCAGGTCGACGGTGCCGTCGGCCAGCCGGGCCAGGATCCGGGTCCGCTCCCCCGCCGACGTCCGGTTGGTGATCAGGTCGACCCGCAGCGGGCGGTCGCCGGTGAGGGTGCCGGGGTCCGGCACCTCCAAGCCGCCGAGCACGTGGCGAACCGACAGGCCGTGCTGCTCGGCCAGCACCTCGGTGGGCGCCATGAACGCCCCCTGGAAGCCGCCCTGCACGGCCATGAGCAGCGCCGTCACGGCCACCAGGGTCTTGCCCGAACCGACGTCGCCCTGGAGCAGCCGGTGCATGGGATGGGGCCCGCCCAGGTCCTCGGCGATGGTGGCGATGGCCCGCTGCTGGGCGCCAGTGAGGGGGAAGGGCAGCCCATCGTGGAACCGCCGGACGAGCTCACCGTCCACCACGTGGCGGATCCCCTTGGACTCCCGCTCCACCGCCCGCTTGCGCATCACCAGGGCCAGCTGCAGGCGCAGCAGCTCGTCGACCACGAGCCGCCGGCGGGCGACCTGGGCCGCGGCCATCGACTCAGGGTTGTGGATCGACCGGAACGCCCATGTGCGGTCGACCACGTCGAGGCGGTCCCGCCACTCCTTGGGCAGGGGGTCGGCCAGGGGCCCGGCCCGGGCCAGCGCCTCCTCGATGAAGGCCGCCAGCTCCCACGTGGCCAGACCCGCCTTCTCCGACTGCTGGTAGATCGGCACGATCTTGCCGGTGCGGTCGCCCACGAGGTCGACCACCGGGTTGGTCATCTGCGACCGGCCCTTGTAGCGCTCCATCTTCCCGAGGAACACGGCCTGGGTGCCGACGGGAAGCTGCTTGGCCCTCCACGGCTGGTTGAAGAACACCACGTGCAGGTAGCTGGAGCCGTCGAACACGTCCACGTCGACCATGGCCCGGCGCTGGCGGGTCCGTCGGGACTGCACCCGCTTCACCGTGGCCAGGACCATGGCCTCCTCGTGCTCCTTCATCTCGACGATCGACGTCTGCCGGGTCCGGTCGAGGTAGCGCCGTGGGTAGTGGGTCAGCAGGTCCAGGACGGTCTCGATGCCCATCACCTTCAGCCCCTCGGCCTTCTTCTCCCCCACCCCCTTGAGCTCGGCGACGGGGATGATCGCCAGCTGGCTCAGTCTTCGACCGGTCACTCCGCGCTGACGAGGTAGGCGGCGAGCGGCTGGCCGCCGTGGTGCACCTCGACCGCCGCCTCGGGGCGGTGCTCGGCCAGCCACCCGGTGATCTGCTCGGTCACCGCCGGCTGCGACCCGTCGCCCTCGATAAGGGTGACCACTTCGTGGCTCCCGGTGACGAGCCGGTCGATCAGCCGGCAGGCGGCGTCGGCCAGCTCCGGCTCCACGACGGCGATCGTGCCGTGGTCGAGGCCGAGCCAGTCGCCCTCGTGGACGGGACCGCCGGGTGTGCTGGCCGAGTCGCGCACGGCCCGGATCACCTCGCCCCACGCCACCCGGGTGGCGGCCTCGACCATGGCGGTGACGTTGGCCTCGACGTCCGCCTTCGAGTCGTAGGCCAGCAGCGATGCCAGGCCCTCGCCGACGCTCTTGGTGGGTACCACCCGCACCGGCCGCGTCCCCAGCCGGGCGGCCTGCTCGGCCACCGGCACCACGTTCTTGTTGTTGGGCAGCACGATCACGCCGTCGGCGGCGGTGGCCTCGATGGCGTCGAGGATCTGGGCGGTGGAGGGGTTCATCGACTGCCCGCCGGCCACGACCTCCTGGACGCCCAGGGACCGCAGGATGTCGTCCACGCCCTCCCCCGCGCCCACTGCGACGACTGCGGTGGCGACCGGGGCCCGGTTGCGGCGCTCGTCGGCCACCTGCTGGTGGAGGTCGGTGACCCGGATCTGCCGGGGCCGGCCCCCGGCGTCGAGCGCAGCCTCCACCGCGGCGCCGATGTCGTCGGTGTGGACGTGGCAGTTCCACAGACCCTGGCCGCCCACGACCACGATCGAGTCCCCGATGGCGTCCCATGCCTGCTTGAACTGCTCGACCGCCTCGTCGGGCGCCTCCAGGAAGTACATGACCTCGTAGCGGCCGCCGTACGGGTCGTTCCCGTCCACCTCGGCGGCGTCGACGACCACCGGCCGGGCGGCGCCTGCGGCGTCCTCGTCGGGCTCGGGCAGCGGCCGCCCGTCGGCCACGTGGAGAAGGGCGTCGACAAGGAGGACGAAGCCGGCGCCTCCTGCGTCGACCACTCCGGCCTCGGCCAGCACCGGGAGGAGCATCGGCGTGTGCTCCAGCGAGGTGGCCGCCGCCGCTGCTGCCGCTTCGAGCACGTCGACCAGGCCTCCCTCGCGGGCCCGGTCGGCGGCGGTGGCCGCGTCCCGGCAGACGGTGAGGATGGTGCCCTCCACCGGTCGCATGACGGCGGCGTCGGCCAGCCGGCTGGCGCCGAGCAGGGCTTCCGCCACACCAGCGGCGTCGACCTCCCCGCCACCGCCCAGGCCCTCGGCCAGCCCCCGCAGGATCTGGGACAGGATCACCCCTGAATTGCCCCGCGCTCCCATGAGGGACCCCTGAATGACCGCCTTCTGCACCACTGTCACGTCGGCCCCGTCGAGGCCGGTCACCACCGACTCCAGGGTGAGCGCCATGTTGGTGCCGGTGTCGCCGTCGGGGACGGGATACACGTTCAGCCGGTTGAGCCGGTCCTGGTGGGCCCGGAGCAAGTCGCGGTAGGCCACCATGGTGGCGCGCAGCTGCTCGGGGCCCAGGGTCTCCATGGAGCGGAATCGTAGTGGGGAGCCCGGTCGACTACCCTTCTCCCCCATGGCCGCGGTCTGTCAGGTTTGTGGAAAGCACCCAAGTTTCGGTATGGCCGTGAGCCACTCGCACCGGCGAACGCGCCGGCGTTGGAACCCCAACATCCAGCGGATCCGGGCGGTTGTCAACGGCTCGCCCCGCCGCCTGTCGGTCTGCACGTCGTGCATCAAGGCCGGCAAGGTCCAGAAGTCAGTTCGCTGAGTTCCTGAAAGGCAGGCGCCCGCGATGATGCAGGAACCGTGGGTCTCCGCGGTCGTGAGCCTGGCCGTGCCGGCCAACGACCTGGCGTCGATCACGCCGGCCAAGGGGTACTTCACGGCCATCGGCTACGAGGTGCACGCGCCCCTGGGGTCGAGCTTCGGCATTGCCGGCCCCAAGTCGCTGTTCGAGAAGACGTTCAACCGTGTGCTGCTGATCGGCGACGACGAGCTGATCACCAAGATCACCACCGAGGAGGGCGAGTCCGAGCTCCCGCTCGACCTGCTGCCGGAGAACATCCGCGAGGTCACCGAGTCGGTCCGGTTCATCGAGCCGCCGCCGCTCGTCTTCGGCGCCCCCGGCAACTAGTTCGAGCGCCGGCGGCGCTCGATGCCGTCGAGGAACCCCTCCAGCCCGGTTTCCAGGTCCCCCACGCTGGTGCGGTAGCGGCGCACGCCCACCCTGTGCCCGACGGCGACACCCGAGGCGGCGGCAGCGGGCACGATCACCAGCGCCTCCGGCATGCCAAGGAGGAGCCCGGCGCCGGCGGCAACTGCCCCTATGCCGGCCCCCTGCCCGACCGCCACCCGATGGGCCCGGCGGAGGGACTTCACGTCGACGGTCAGCTTGACCATGACCATCCCGGCGCCGCCCGGCTCGTCGACGACCGCCATCTCCACCTGCTCGGCCTCCCGGAGCAGCAGGCGCCGGTGGATGCTCTTGTCGTACTGGACCCTGACCCGGGCCCCGACGTCCTGACGCCGGGTCCAGGTGGAGCTCGTGCCGAAGTCCCGGCGGAGGTGGAACTGCTCCTTGGCCAGGAACCGCCGCAGGATGTCGTTCACGTCCGGGAAGGGCCCCGGCACGCACCGGGAGACGGTGAGGGTCCTCGGCCCGAGGCTCGCCCGCCGGGTTGGGGCGTCGCTCTCGATGCGCAACGCACCCGCCCGTAGCTCGGCCACCGCCCGGCGGACCGACTCCCTGGACAGCCCGGCCTCCACGGCCGCCTCCTCCAGGAGGACCAGGTCGAGCCCGGGCTGGCCTGCCAGCGACTGGCCGTCGAGCTCGGTGGCCCGCCGGATGACCAGCGCGATCTGATCCTCGTCGAGGCGGTCGCCGTCCAACGCATCCGACGGTAGTGCTATGACAATCGCTCCTGGGACCACGACCGGCCCGGGAGGCCGGTCCGACAACCATTCACGAGTCCACTCTCCCGAAGGGAGCGTGGACTCGTGACCAGCCGGGGTCGACGGGGACCACGCCCTCGCCCAAGGTCGGACCGGCCTCGATGGCCCGCTCGACGAACCGCTTGGCGGCCAGGCACGCGTCGGCCGGCTCCATGCCCCGGGCCAGCTCAGCGCAGATCGCCGCCGACAGCACGCAGCCCGAGCCGTGGGCCCCCCGGGCGGGCAGGCGGGGGCCCTCCAACCACACGGGCTCCTCGCCCTCGACGAGAAGGCAGTCGGGCGACGCGTCGCCCTCCAGGTGCCCGCCCTTGACCAGGACCACGTCGGGCCCCATGGCGATGAGCGCCCGGGCCGCCCGTTCCATGCCCGCCCGGTCGGCCACCTCGAACCCCACGAGCACCGCCGCCTCGGCCAGATTGGGGGTGAGCACCGTCGCCCGGGGCAGGAGCAGAGCACGCACCGCCTCGACGGCGTCAGGGTCGAGCAGCCGCCCGCCGGTGGAGGCCACCATGACCGGGTCGACCACCAGCGGCCGCACCCCGAGCTCGGTGACGGTGGCCACCACCTCCCTGACCACGCCGGCCGACGAAAGCATGCCCGTTTTGGCTGCGTCCACCCCCAGGTCGGACACCACCGAGGCGATCTGGGCCCGGACCACCTCGGGGGTGAGGGCCTCGACCGCCTGGACCCCCAGGGTGTTCTGAGCCGTTACCGCGGTGATGGCGGCGGTCCCCCACACGCCGTGGGCCTCGAAGGTCTTCAAATCGGCCTCGATGCCCGCCCCGCCGCTCGAGTCCGAGCCGGCGATGGTGAGCGCCACCGGCCTGCGCCTCGAACTGGTGACGGTTTGACCCGCCAGGGCGTGTCGAATCGTCACCAGTTCCTCGTCGCCACGGCTCACCGGTGCTCCCAGCCAAGGACCGGGAGGTCGCCGTCGCGTAGCCGGCGCTCCGACACCTCCGCGGTGCAGCGGCCGATCCGCAGCGGCGTGCCCAGACCGCGCTCGGCGAACACCGTCTCGATGCGCTCGGGGTCGGGGGCGGTGAACAGCAGCTCGTAGTCCTCGCCGCCGCCCAGGGCCATCGCCTCGGGGTCATCACTGACCCGGCTGACCCCGATCGCCACCGGCACACGGTCGAGCACCACCCCGACGCCGGACGCCTCGGCCAGGTGCCGGAGGTCCGAGGACAGGCCGTCGGAAACGTCGATCATGGCCGTCGCCCCGCCCACCCGGGCGGCGGTGCCCTCGTCGAGGCGGGCACGCGGCCGGCGATGGGACAGGACCAGGTCGGGCGCCTCCGAGGATTTGCCGGTGCGCAGCAGCTCGAGCCCGGCGGCCGACGACCCCAGGGGACCGGTCACGAACAGGACGTCACCCGGGAGGGCGCCGGAGCGGAGGACGGGCGGTGGCTCCGGGCCGCCGGCGTCGCCCACGACGGCCACCGACACCACCAGCGTGACCGAGGTCGAAAGGTCCCCGCCCACGATCGGGCACTCGTAGGCGTTCGAGGCCGCCACCAGGCCGTCGTACAGCAGGTCGAAGTCGATGGTGGCCAACGGCCCGGCCACCGTGACCAGGGCGTAACAGGGCCGCCCCCCGACAGCGGCCACGTCGCTCACGTTGGCCACGATGGCCTTCCACCCCATGTCGTCGAGACCGACGAGGTCGAGGTCGCAATGGACCCCGGCAACGACCGCATCGGCCGCAAGCAGCATCGACCCCGACGGGCCGGGGACCACGGCCACATCGTCGCCCACCCACGTCTGCCCCGGAGGGCCGACAAGGCGAAGGCGCAGACGCTCTATGAGGGAGAACTCCGATAACGTCAGACTCAGACGCTATCCGCATGCGAGGAGGGCTCTTGCAGGGAGTCATCAAGTCCTACGACCCGGGAACAGCGGAGGGAGTGGTGATGCGGGACACCGACCGCTCCGAGTACGACCTCTCCCCCCACGCGCTCACGGGGTCGGTGTTCAGAATGCTCCGACAGGGCCAGCGGGTCGTCTTCGACCTCGACGGCGACGGACGGGCGACCATGGTGCGACTGGGCTCCGAGGTCGATATGGGCACCCCGGGCTTCGCCCCCCGGCCGGACGGCAGAACGCTGTGACCGCCACCGCCTCCACAAACCAGCACCTGCTCGACTGGGTGCTGGAGGTGGAGGCGCTGTGCCAGCCCGACCGGGTCGAGTGGTGCGACGGAAGCCAGGAGGAGTACGACCGGCTCTGTGCGCTGCTGGTCGAGGGCGGGACGTTCACCCGCCTCGACGACGCGAAGCGGCCGAACAGCTACTGGGCCACGTCGGACCCCGGCGATGTCGCTCGCGTGGAGGACCGCACGTTCATCTGCTCGGCCAAGGAGATCGACGCCGGCCCCACCAACAACTGGCGTGAGCCGTCGGAGATGAAAGCCACCCTCACCGAGCTGTACCGGGGTTCGATGAAGGGCCGGACGATGTACGTCGTCCCTTTCTGCATAGGGCCCATCGGCTCCCCGATCGCCCACATCGGAGTGGAGATCACCGACTCGGCGTACGTGGCCGTCAACATGCGGATCGTCACCCGTATGGGCCAGAGGGTCCTCGACAGCCTGGGCCCCGACGGTGTCTTCGTGCCCTGCCTCCACTCGGTGGGCGCCCCCCTCGAGCCCGACCAGGCCGATGTCGCCTGGCCATGCGACCCAGAGAACAAGTACATCGTCCACTTCCCCGACGAGCGGGCCATCTGGTCGTACGGTTCCGGCTACGGCGGCAACGCCCTGCTGGGCAAGAAGTGCTTTGCGCTGCGCATCGCCTCGTCGATGGCCCGTGACGACGGCTGGCTGGCCGAGCACATGCTCATCCTCAAGCTCATCAATCCCGCCGGCGAGGCCAGGTACATCGCCGCCGCCTTCCCGTCGGCCTGCGGAAAGACCAACCTGGCCATGCTGGTCCCCACGCTTCCCGGCTGGGCGGTTGAGACCGTCGGCGACGACATCTGCTGGATGAAGTTCGGCGACGACGGCCGGTTGTGGGCCATCAACCCCGAGGCCGGCTTCTTCGGTGTCGCGCCGGGCACGTCGCACCGAACGAATCACAACGCCATGGAGTCGATCCGGGCCAACAGCCTGTTCACCAACACGGCCCTCACCGACGACGGCGACGTGTGGTGGGAGGGCATGACCGACGAGCCCCCGGCCCATCTCACCGACTGGAAGCGCAACGACTGGACGCCCGAGTCGGGCACGCCGGCCGCCCACCCCAACGCCCGCTTCACCGCCCCGGCCGCCCAGTGCCCCACCATGGCCCCCGAGTGGGAGGACCCCAAGGGCGTGCCGATCTCGGCCATCCTCTTCGGTGGCCGGCGCTCGACGGTAGTGCCGCTGGTCCAGGAGGCGCGCACCTGGCGGCAGGGCGTGTTTCTCGGCTCGATCATGGCCTCGGAGACCACTGCTGCCGCCGCCGGCACCGTCGGTCGGCTTCGCCGTGACCCCTTCGCCATGCTCCCGTTCTGCGGGTACAACATGGGCGACTACCTCGGCCAGTGGCTCCACATCGGCGCCTCCGCCGAGGTGGCCAAGCTGCCCAAGCTCTACTACGTCAACTGGTTCCGGAAGAGCCCCGAGGGCAAGTGGCTGTGGCCCGGTTTCGGCGAGAACAGCCGGGTGCTGGCGTGGATCTTCGACCGGCTGGCCGGCACCGCTGACGCGGTGGAGACGCTCGTGGGCCTGGTGCCCGTCGACGGTGGGATCAACGTCGAGGGCCTCGACGTCGCCCCCGAGGACATGGCCGAACTCCTGCGGGTCGATGCGGACGAGTGGCGGGCGGAGGTGCCCTCGATCGAGGAGCACTACGCCAAACTGGGCGAGCGGCTACCCGTCGAGCTACGCGATGAGCTGAACGCCCTGGAAAAGCGCCTCTCTTCCGAGTAGACCTCCGTCCGAGAACAGTCACACACCGAAGGCGAGGGAGGTTCATTGGCAGCTCAGGCGTACGTGCTGATCCAGACCGACGTGGGCCGGTCGGCCCAGGTCGCGGAGGAAGTCGGCGGGATAGAGGGCGTGATCGCAGCCCACAACGTCACGGGCAACTACGACGTGATCGCCCTGGCCGAGGCCGAGTCCATGGACGACCTGGGCCGTCTCGTCGTCAACAGCATCCAGCTCATACACGGCATCACACGGACCACGACGTGCTCCGTGGTGCACCTGTGAGAGCTACTGCGGACCGACCTGGAGAGCCCTGATCCCCAGGCCCATCACGAAGAGGCCGCCGAGGCCGTAGAGCAGGTAGATGCGGTCGCGGAGCTGGTGGCGGTAGGAGTAGATGATGCCGACCGCCACCAGGATCAGGAAGCCGTAGAACATGTGGAACTGGAGGTCGGGGACGTCGCGCCCGGCCACCATGGCCACGCCGAGAACCACCTCGACGAACGCAGAGAGCTGCGCGGCGGCGGTGAACCACCAGAGCGCCGGCCGGCGCAGCGCCTCCCATCGCCCCGCACCGAGCGCCCACAGACCGGCCAGGCCGTTCCCGACGATGACCGCCCAGGCCCAGCCCTGGTGGACGCCCGCCAGCCTCAAGGGATGCCGTCGAACAGGTCGGTCTCGACCGTTCCGGGCAGCGCGTCGCAGCGGATGAACCACTCGTAGCCGAAGCCGCCCTCGAACATCTTCGGAGCCATGCTCAGGAAGAACGAGGTCTCGGAGATCTGGCTGGCGTGGGAAGCCATGGCGGCGCGCTTGCGGGCCAGCCACGGCCGGACGTCGACGCCGGTGGTGATGCGGTCCTCGGTGACGCCGAAGTTGCTGAAGTCGTTGGGATCGATGTCGCCCGGGATCTCCATGCCTGCGTCGACGGCGTCCTGGAAGGAGCGGGTCAGATGGTCGCGGTTGATGGTGCACATGTACACCCGTGGGGTCGCGGCCAGTTCGGCGGCGCGCATGCCGACCCGGTGGACCTGGATGTGGTCGGGGTGGCCGTAGCCGCCGTTCTCGTCGTAGACGGTAAGGACGTCGGCCTCCTCCTTGGTGAGGATGGCCGCCAGCCGTCCCGCCGCTTCCTCAATGTCGGCCTGCCAGAAGCAGCCTGGCAGGTCGTTCTCGGGCGTCCCCACCATGCCCGAATCGACGTAGCCGAGGAACTCCACCCGGGCCACCCCCAGGACCTCTGCGCACGCCCGCGTCTCTTGCTCCCGCCGGCGCCACAGCTCCTCGCCGGGGGCTAGGAAACCCTCCTCCACCTCACCGTGCTCGCCCTTGGTGGCCACCACAAGCACCACCCGGTGACCTTCGTCGGAGGCTTTCGACATGACCCCGCCCATGGCGATCGACTCGTCGTCGGGGTGGGCGTGGAAGGTCACGAGCGTTGCCATCGACAGGCGACGCTACCGGAGCTGTTGTCGCCGGTCGCGAACCGCACCGAGCCTTGACGGCCTTCCGACAGTGGCCTTCGCTGCGCTCCGGCTGGGCCGGCAGGCCGGCTCGGTGCTCTCGCTCCTAAGTTTGTCTTCTTATGCCTGCGCCCTTTCGTCTACCAAACGGTTTCCGTTTCGGCGTAGCCACATCGGCGTTCCAGACCGAGGGCGGGCTGAACGGCCCGGGCCAACCTGCCAACGACTGGCGCGACTGGGAGCGGTCCGGCCGCGTCGAGCCGTCGGGTGCCGCCCTGTCGTTTTGGGACCGCTATGAGGACCACCTCGACCGGGCTGCCGCCGCCGGGTGCGACGCGTTCCGCCTGTCCCTGGAGTGGGCCCGCTGCGAACCGGTCGACGGGCAATACGACGAGTCCGCCTTCGACCGCTACGGGGCGATCCTGGCCGCCTGCCACGAGCGGGGCCTGCGCCCCACCGTCTGCCTCCACCATTTCACCCACCCTCACTGGCTGGGCCCGGACTTCTGGCTGGGGCTCGACAGTCCCCAGCGGTTCGCCACCTGGGTGGCCGGCGCCGTCGACCGGCTGGGAGGGGCGTGCCGCAACTGGCTCACGCTGAACGAGATCAACGGGTATGCGGTCCAGGCCTATGTCCTGGGCACCCTGCCACCTGGGCGTCTCCTGGCCTACGGCGACCTCGTCCGGTCACTCGACCATCTCCTGACCGCCCACGTCCTGGCCCACGCCGCCATCCACCGGCGTCAGCCGGAGGCGGTGGTGTCGACCGACAACCACGCGTCGTCGCTGTACGAGCTCGACCGCATGCTGCTCGACGTGCTGGTGGCACCGGGTGAAGGGGTGCCCCGCGCCGACCTGCGCAGCTGGCTCACCCACCGGCGGGAGGAGCAACACCTCGCCCTCGGCGGCACGGGCAGGGCCGACGCGCCGATCCAGCGCCTCACCCGGTCGATCCTGCCGCTCGACCAGGCCCTGCCCCGGGCGGTGGCCGCGGTCTACGACGGCCCGCACGAGCGCCCGCTCGACCTCGTGTCGGTGAACTACTACGACCCGGTCGCCGCCGACCACCTGCGCCCGCCCGGCCACCGCACCGCCGGCGGGCGGACGTGGAAGCCCGTCGGCAAGCAGTGGGACATGGCCGTCCATCCCGAGGGCATGGTCGCCTACCTCCGCCTGAACGCCGTGGCGGGCCTCGACATCGAGATATCCGAGAACGGCCTGTGCAACCGGGTCCTGCGAGGGCGAGCGTGGCCCCGGGGCGACGGATGGGACCGGGCCCGCTCCCTGCGGGCCCACCTCGAGGCCATGGTGGCCGCCATCGACGAGGGCATCCCGGTCACGGGGTACTTCCACTGGACCCTTGCCGACTGTTACGAGTGGGGCTCCTACGAGCCCCGCTTCGGCCTGTACGGCGTCGACCGCGAGCGGGGGGCCCGGTGGAGCGACCTGGACTCCATGGGTGTCGACTCCGCCGGCGCCTACCGCCGGCTGGCCGAGGCCTTACGGGCCGGCGACCGCTCCGTGCTCTGACTGGCACATGGCCAGCAGCTTGGAGACCGTCGCCCAGTTGCGCATGGTTGCCGAGGACCGGGCCGCCAGGGCGCCTCGGGCCCGGGACAGCTCCACCGCCAGCAGGCTCCGACCGAGGCCGTCGGGGGTGCGCAGGTACAGCGTGCGCCCGACCAGGCTCGCCTCGTCGGCGCTGCCCTTGGCCCGGGCCCGGTCGACGGCTGCGGCCACACCATCCACCTCGTCGGGTCCCGGCTCCTCCATCCGGAACGCGGCGTGGAGGCGCTTCGGGTCGATCTCGTCGGGAAATGGGTTGGCGGCCACGACCTGTGCCAGCGCGTCACAGGTGAGCACGACCACCGCAGGCTGCACACCGAGCGCATCAGCGATGGCGCGCTCCAGGGCCACGGCAAGCGACCGGCAGTTCGACTCCGGACTCGTGAACACCACGTTCCCGCTCTGAATGTAGGTGGCGACGTCGGTGTGGCCCAACGAGCTCACGACGGCGCGCAGGTCGGCCATGGCCACCTTGTTGTGACCGCCGACGTTGATCCCCCGCAGAAGGGCGATGTGACTGGGCATCGCTCCTCAGAGCCGGTCGAGCAGCTTCGCCTTCTTGACCTCGAACTCGGCCTGGGAGATGACGCCCCGCTGACGGAGCTCCTCCAGCTTCTCGAGCTGCTCGAGGGGCGACAGCTCTCGGCGGCCGGCCATGCGGTCTGCGTCGCGGGCGGCGGCGGCCTCGATGGCCCGGTGGATCTCGTTCTGGATGTCCTGGGGGTTGGCGAAGTGGCCGAATGCCGACTGTCCCCGCTCGCCGCCGGACTCGACCAGCAGATCTCCGGCCCGCAACATGCGCTGGAAGAGGGACTGGGTGAAGCTCACGTCGTTGACCCGCTCCAGGGGGATCTCCTTGCCGTGCCTCGACACCACACCCTTGCGATAGATGAGGCGGTCGGTGGTGAGGACGAAGTCGGTGGTGATCCACTGGGCGTACCGGACCAGGAAGAACAGCAGGGCGACGACGGCGAGGGCCAGCGCCGGGAAGAGGACGTAGTCCGAGACGTCGGCCTGGGCCACGTAGATGGCCAGGACTAGCGAGAGGACGAGGACGAAGCCGGGACCGAAGAGGAAGAACCAGTGGGGCCGGAGGTCGACGATGATCTCCTCGGCGTCGTTCAGGTACTTCTTCGGAAAGGCCATCGCTCCACGAATCTACCGGTAGACCTTGCGCCGGTACACCGAATGCGCCGAGGAAACCCGGTCGAGGAAGAGAAACCCGTCGAGGTGGTCGAGCTCGTGCAGCAGCGCCCGGGCCTCGAAGGCGTCGGCCTCGACGATGCGCTCGGCGCCGTCGGTCCCGGTGCCCCGAACGACGACCAGGGTGGCCCGGGCCACGTCGCCCGTGAGATCGGGGATGCTGAGGCACCCCTCACGGGCGAGCGCGGGCGCCTCGGCCGACAAAAGTTCGGGGTCGAAGAGCACAAGCTCGCCGGCGCATGACTGAGCCTTGCGGTGGCCGGTCACGTCGATGGCGAAGGCCCGGAGGCCGACACCGATCTGGGGGGCGGCCAGGCCTACGCACGCAGGACGGTGGCGCATAGTGTCGAGCAGGTCGGCGGCCAGGGCGAGGGCGCCGGCGTCGACGGTGCCGACCTTCGCCGACGGACGCTGGAGGAACGGGTCGGGCAGGGTCAGGACGGACCGGACGGCCATCAGGTCAGAGGATGTCGGCCTCGGACAGGTGCAGCCGGCACGTCACCCCCAGCTCGCCGGCCTTGGCGTCGAGCAGACGGCCGAACTCCTGCGGGTCGGCGCCGGATGGCAGCGTGACCTCGAGGAGCATGGTGTAGACGGGGCTGTCCGGGGTGCCCACGACGCGGGTGCTCAGGTCGACGATGTTGACCCGCTGGGCGGCCAGCAGCGACGCCACCCCGTGCACGATGCCGGGGTGGTCGGCACCGTGGACCGACACCGTCCAGGACACCATCACGTCGGTGGGCTCTGGACTCTCGACGGGCTCGACGGCGGGTCGGACGGTGACCACCAGATCGAGCTCGGCCGCCGGACCGGCCAGCGCCGCCTCCAGCTCGGTCCCTCCGATACCCGGCGGGGCGTCGACCACCAGCATCATGGCGAACTGACCCCGCAGGATGGTCATCGAGCTGTCCTCGAGGTTGCACCCGTGCTCCACGAAGGCCCCGGTGACCGCAGCAACGATGCCCGGGCGGTCGGCCCCCACGGCCGTGACCGCGAAACGACTCACGCGAACAGCCGGAGCTGGGAGAGCCGGCCTGCCGCGTCATCCCACGATGCAAGCCGCCGGGCCTTCAGCACCGGCGATGCCTGGTTGTACGGCCGGTCGAGGAGCCACGAGTCACAGACGTCGGCCAGCAGCTCGGCCTCGGTGGGATTGTCCTCGATAGTGGCGTCGGCCCCGAGGCGTCGTGCCACCTCGGACTTGGTGCCCACTGCGGTGTGGTGGACCTCCTCCACCGGCAGCCGGTGGCGGGCCAGCCAGGTGCGGGTGGCGGCGGCCAGGTGCGGAGGGCGGGCGGTTATCCCGACGAGATCCCAGCCGGCGGACCGCAGCGCTCCCAGGGCGGCGGCCACCCCGTCACACACCGGTGCGGCGGTGTACAGGCCGGGATCGGCGAACGTCTCGTCCAGGAACTCCGAGAACCGGTCCTGGGGGACGCCCAGCCTCAACAGGCGGAGGTCGTAGCTGCGCCACGTGGACGGATGGCTGGCCACGCCGAACCGGTCGGCGATCCGGGCGGCCACGCTGGGGCCGAGGTCGCACAGCACACCGTCGAGATCGAGACCGCAGAGCATCGTGACCCCAGGCTATCGGGAGGGTGAGACATTGCCTCTGCCCGGCGGGGCCCCCATCCCCGCCTCCTCGCCCGAAGCGGGGAACCCCTGCCCCGCCGGGCGCCGTCCACTGCGTCGCGCACCGTCTCCGCTCTACTCGACCATCCACCATCCTGTCTCACCCCGACTGTACGTTCGATCGGGTGAGCACCACCTACGTTCCGTCCGAGCTGTTGAGCGGGTTGAGCCCCGCCCAGCTGGAGGCGGTGACCACGCCCGGCCAGCCGCTCTGCATCCTCGCCGGGGCGGGGTCGGGCAAGACGCGGGTGCTCACCCGGCGGATCGCCTGGCGGGTGGCCGACGGCCAGGCCCTCGCCTCGCACGTGCTCGCTCTCACCTTCACCCGCCGGGCCGCCGACGAGCTCTCGACCCGTCTCGGCGCGCTCGGGGGGCGCGACCACGTCGCCGCCGGCACGTTCCACGCCATCGCCTACGCCCAGCTCCGCCGGCGCTGGGCCGATTCCGGCGAGCGTCCGCCGACCCTGCTCGACCGCAAGACCCGGGTGCTGCTGCGCCTGCTTCCGGCGCGGCGGTCGCCGTCGGATCCGGGTCCCGCCGAGCTCGCCGGCGAGATCGAATGGGCCCAGGCCCGCATGGTGTCCCCCGCCGGGTACGAGGAGGCGGTCGCCGCCGCCGGTCGCAAGCCGCCGATGCCCGCCGCCGAGGTGGCGGCGATCTACGAGCGCTACCAGCAGGAGAAGGTCCGGCAGCACCTCGTCGACTTCGACGACCTGCTCCTGGCGTGCGCCCGGGCTCTGGAGACCGATCCCGCCTTCGCCGCCACCCAGCGCTGGCGCTTCCGGCACCTGTTCGTCGACGAGTTCCAGGATGTCAACCCCCTCCAGTTCCGGCTGCTCGAGGCGTGGCGCGACGGGCGTGACGACCTCTGCGTCGTCGGCGACCCACGCCAGGCCATCTACTCCTGGAACGGCGCCGATCCCCGGTACCTCACCGAGTTCAGCAGCCGCTTCGCAGGCGCCACCATCGTCCACCTGGACGACAACCACCGGTCCTCGCCGCAGGTGGTGGCGGCGGCCAACGCCGTGCTCGACGGGATCGGCGGCCACCCGCTCCGAGCCCAGGGGGCCGACGGCCCGCTGCCCACGGTCACCGCCTACGCCACCGATGGCGAGGAGGCTCGCAGCGTCGTCCGCGCCCTCCGCCGCCGGGGTGGCGCAGGGCGTTGGTCCGACCTCGCGGTGTTGGCCCGCACCCACGCCCAGCTCGTGATATTCGAGGACCTGCTCAAGACCGCCGGGATCCCCTACCGGCTCCGCGGGGCGTCCGCCTTTCTCGACCAGCCGGCGGTGCGGGAGACGATCACCGGGCTTCGCCGCCGGGCGGGGGCGCCGCTGGCCTCGTCGCTCCCCGACCTCGATGTCGCCGCCCGGGAGGCGGCCGACGATGGTGAGCGCGGGGCCGAACTCGACGTGCTGGCCCGCCAGGCCCGGGAGTTCCTGGCCCTCGACCCCACCGGCTCTGTCGGCGGGTTCGTGGCCTGGCTCACCGCCCGGCTGGCGCGCGAGGAGCCGGCCTGTTCCGGCCAAGCCGTCGACCTGGCCACCATCCATGCGGCCAAAGGGCTGGAGTGGCCGGTGGTGTTCGTGGTCGGTTTCGAGCAGGGGCTCCTGCCCATCGGTCACGCCACCACGCCCGAAGCCCGGGCCGAGGAGCGCCGCCTGCTCTACGTCGCCGTCACCCGGGCCGAGAGAGAGCTGCACTTCTCCTGGGCCGAGCGGCGGACGTTCGGATCCGGCACCATGTCGCGATCGCCCTCCCCGTGGCTGGAAGCGATCGAGGACTCCATCCGGGCGCTCGACCAGGCCACCGCTCCCGACGGCGACGCATGGCGCAGCTCCGTGGCCGAGGGCCGGGCCCAGCTGCGGTCCACCGCCGGCGGGCGGCGGGCACCCCGCGCCGGGGAGCGAGCGGATCCCACCGTGCTGCAGGCCCTCCGGTCCTGGCGGGCCACAACCGCCCGGGCGTCGGGGGTTCCTGCGTTCGTGGTGTTCCACGACACCACCCTGGCTGCGGTGGCCGAGGCCCGGCCCTGCGACCGCACGTCGCTGCTGGCGCTGCCGGGGATGGGGCCGGTCAAGGCCGACCGCTACGGCGACGCACTGCTGGCGGTCGTGGCGTCAGCCGCCGCCGCTCGTTGACACTGCCCCCGTTGACAGCAGGCGCCATCGGCGCGAGAACGGGTCATGCGCTCCTATTTGTGGCCTGAGGACGGTTGGCCCTATCCCGACAGCAAAGCGGAGCTGCCTGACCTCGACTCGAACATCGACGAGGACGCCCTCGTCCTGCGGGAGATGGGCCCGAAGCTGTTCGAGTTCCTCGAGCCCCTGGAGCGTCAGGTCATCCAAGCCCACTACGGCCTCGACGGCTCGCCGCCCCGCACCATGAAGGAGCTCCACCACGAGTTGGGCCTCCCCCGCACCGAGCTCCGGGAGACCCTCGCCGCCGGCCTGGCCAAACTCAGAGCCAGCCTGGCGGAGTAAGACGGGGCGGTCCGGGCGCAGCAGGCGAAGCGAGCTTGCGCCTGTCGGAACGGGAGGACGGCCGCCGGAGGCGGTGCGTCTCTCTTCTTGACCTACTGGTCGATGAAATCGACCAGTAGGGGTGCGTGGTCCGAGGGCAGCTTGCCCTTGCGGGCCTGGCGGTCAATGAGTGCCCACGTGGCCTTGTCGGCCAGCGACTTGGTGGCCAGGACCAGGTCGATGCGCAGGCCGCGGCCCTGGTGAAAGTCGCCGGCCCGGTAATCCCACCACGAGTAGACGCCCGAGTCCGGGTAGATCTGGCGGAAGACGTCGGACAGGCCCCAGCTCTTCAGGGCGGCCACCGCCTCCCGCTCCGGCGGGCTGATGTGGGTGCCGCAGTGGAGCTTGGCCGGGTCCCACACGTCGCGGTCCTCGGGGGCGACGTTGAAGTCCCCGCAGATGACCATGTCCGAGGCCGGGTCGCAGGTCTGCACATGCCGGTGCAGGCGATCGAGCCACGCCAGCTTGGCCTCGTAGTGCTCGGTGCCGACCTGGCGGCCGTTGGGCACGTACACGCTGCCCACCCGCACGCCGGCGCACGTGGCCCACAGCAGCCTGGCCTCCGCCGTCTCGTCCTCGGCCTGGTCCGAGAAGCCGGCCGCCACGTCGTCGAGGCCGACCCGGCTGACGATGGCCACCCCGTTCCACCGCCCCTCGCCGCAGTGGGCGGACTCATAGCCCAGGGCGGAGAACGCCAGGGCCGGGAAGGCGCTGTCGGCCAGTTTTGTCTCCTGCATGCACAGGACGTCGGGCTGGGCATACGCCAGCCACTCCTCGACCTTGGGCAGGCGGATCTTCAGCGAGTTGACGTTCCAGGTGGCGATGCGCATGGCCGCCCGACTTTAGAACCGCACTGTGCTCACTCGACGGGGGCGGCCGCCTTCTTGGCCCGCTTGGCCGCCTTCTTGACCGGCGCCGGCTCCACCACGGGTTCGGCTACGGCCTTCTTGCGCGAGCGGGTCGCCTTCTTTGCCGGCGGCTCCTCGGCCACGACAACCTCGGCGACGGCCTTCTTGCGGGTTCGCGTGGCCTTCTTGGGCGGCTCGGCCTCGCTGACGACGACCACAGGCTCGGCCGCCTTCTTCCGGGTGCGGGTGGCCTTCTTTGGCGCCTCGACCTCCGGCTCCACCGCCTTCCGGACGGTGCTGCGACGAGGGCGAGTCGCGGGCACCGGTTCGGGAGCGACGACGACGTCGGCCGGCGTCTCGACAGGCGGCGCCGCCGCCTTGCGGCTGCGTCGGGCCTTCGTGGGCGCCGGCTCCGGCTCCGCTACAGGCTCCGGCTCGACCTCGACCACCACGGGCGCCGCCTTGCGCCCCCGGCGGGAGCGGGCCTTGGTCGGTGCCGGCTCCGGCTCGGGCTCGGCGCGACGGGCGTCGATGTCGTAGGCCGGCACGTCGACGGGGACGTCGACCGGCTGGGCGCCGACGTCGATCTCGGCCTCGACGGTTTCCTCGGTGGGGGCGCCGGCCACCTTGGCCAGGCCGGGCAGGGCCAGTTCGATGCCACGGCGGGGCGGATCCAGCGCCTGGATCACGAACATGCGCACTTCGCCCTTGGTCAGGATCTCCTTGGCGCTGCGGGGAGGCGGGTCGCCCAGGCCCGACACCGGCGCATAGCAACGGGCGCCGGCGGCGGTGACGAACGCACCGTGCGACGTGAAGCCCTCGACGGTGCCCTCCACCTCGGTGCCCAGCGGATGGTCGGCGATGAAGGTGATGAACGGGAGGGGCTCGTTGACCGCCTCGGGCGTCGTGGTGACCTCCGCGCTCGAGCGGCTCCGCCGGCGGCTCCCACGCTTCGCGGCCTTGGGCGCCTCGGGGTGGATGGCCTCGGCCGTGGCCTCGGCGATGGCCGCCTTCGTCGGCTCGGGCGGGGCCACAGCGGCCGCTGTGCGCTTGCGGGCCCGGTCGGCGTCGCGGGTGGCGACACGGCTCTTGGGGCCACGCACCGGCGTGCGGGGGGTGAAGATCCACCCCACGCCGGGTACCGGCTTGCCGCCGACCAGCCGGCCCTCCTCGAACAACCAGAGGTACTCCCCGTGGAACTCCTGGAAGGAGTCGTTCGACAGGACGTCGGCGTCGATGCGGTCGGCGATGCGCAGCAGGAACCCGTCGCCCCGGCCGATCGCTCCGGCCGGCGGGGACACGATCTCCCCCGCCTCCTCGGCCTCCTCGAAGACCTTGCGCTCGGACTCGTCGATGCGGTACCCGAACGAGGCGTCGACGACCACGATGATCTCGTCGCTGGGCCGCTCCGAGTGGAAGGCCCGGACGGCCTCGTCGAGTTGGGCCAGGCTGGGCGTGTTGCGGCCCTCGGTGGCCAGGTTCGATCCGTCCACGACCACACGACGGCCAGTGTTCGGACGCGGTGCGCCAGTAGGTGACATGTCGCGATCAGTCAAGCATTCCGCACGGCGCCAACGTGCGATCCTGCCGGCTAGAGGCCGTCGAACGCCCCGGCGAGCAGGTTGGCCAGCTGCTGCTGGTGCACGGTGAGGATGCCCGTGGCCGGGCTGGCGGACTCTGGCCGGCTGACGTGACGCAGGGTGTACCCGTCGCGGAGGAGACGGTGGAGGCGGCCGTGCACGAAGGTCCACGGCCCCATGTTCTCGGGCTCCTCCTGCAGCCACACGATGTCGCGGGCCGCCTCGTAGCGCGAGATGGTGTCGAGCACGAGCATCTCGGGCCACGGGTACAGCTGCTCGACCCGCACGACGGCCACGGGCAGGCCGTGCTCGTCACGGTGGGCGATGGCGTCGTAGGCCACCTTGCCGGAGGCGAGGATGACCCGGCGCACGCTCGAAGCGTCGGCCGCCCCGGGGTCGTCGAGGACCTCCTTGAACCGGCCGGTGACCAGCTCGTCGACGGGCGACCGGGCATGGCGGGCCCGCAGCAGCGACTTCGGGGTGAGGACGACCAGAGGCCGTTGCATCGAGCGGCGGACCTGGCGGCGCAGCAGATGGAAGTACTGCGCGGCGGTGGTGGGGTTGACGACCTGCAGGTTGTCGCCTGCGCAGAGGGTGAGGAACCGCTCGACCCGCGCCGAGGAGTGCTCGGGGCCCTGGCCCTCGTAACCGTGTGGCAGCAGGAGCACGAGACCGGACGCCTGGCCCCACTTGCCGTGGCCGGCGGCGATGAATTGGTCGATGATGATCTGCGCCCCGTTGGCGAAGTCGCCGAACTGGGCCTCCCATGCGACCAGGGCGTCGGTGTGGACGGTGGAGTACCCGTACTCGAAGCCAAGCGCGGCGTACTCGGACAGCAGCGAGTCGTACAGCCACCACTTGCCGCCGCCCCGTGACAGCTCCGAGAGGGGCAGCCATTCGGCGCCGGACTCGAAGTCGACCAGGACCTGGTGGCGCTGGGAGAACGTGCCCCGGCGTGAATCCTGCCCCGAGAGGCGGATGTCGGTGCCCTCCACCAGCAGCGAACCGAACGCCAGGGCCTCGGCCATCGACCAGTCGGCCTCGCCCTGGTCGTAGAGCTGGCGGCGGGTGTCGAGCGTGCGGGCCAGCTTGGGGTGGACGGTGAAGCCCTCCGGCGGTCGGTCCATGGCCGCCGCCACCCGGTCGAGCAGGTCGCGCGCCACTCCAGTTTCGACAGGATTGAGCGGTCCTGGCACCTCCGGCGGCAACGTGTCGGCCGGGGTGGACGGGGACGGCGGGGTGGAATGACGGGTCTCCTCCAGCGCCACCTGCATGCGGGCCAGGAAGTCGTCGAGGGCCCGCTCGGCCTCCTCCAGGGTGATGTCGCCCCGCCGTACGAGCGTCTCGGTGTAGAGCTTGCGCACCGAGCGCCGGGCCTCGATCCGCTTGTACATGAGGGGCTGGGTGTAGGAGGGGTCGTCGCCCTCGTTGTGGCCGTGGCGGCGGTAGCAGACCATGTCGACCACCACGTCCTTGTGGAACCGCTGGCGGTAGCCGAACGCCAGGCGGGCGACGCGCACGACCGCCTCGGGGTCGTCGCCGTTGACGTGGAAGATCGGCGCCTGGACCATCTTGGCGATGTCGGTGGCGTACACCGACGAGCGGGCCTCGGCCGGCGCGGTGGTGAAGCCGAGCTGGTTGTTGACCACCACGTGGATCGTCCCGCCCACCCGGTAGCCGCGCAGGGCCGACAGGTTGAGGGTCTCGGCCACCACACCCTGGCCGGCGAAAGCGGCGTCGCCGTGGATGACGACGGGGAGAACGGAGAACGCCTCCGGGTCGTCGATCAGGTCCTGCCGAGCGCGGACCATGCCCTCGACGACCGGGTTGACCGCCTCGAGGTGCGACGGGTTGGACGCCAGCGTCACCGGCAGGCTCACGCCCGACCTCCCGACGAACTTCCCGGCCGCTCCGAGGTGGTACTTCACGTCGCCGGTGCCCTGGGTGGTGGACGGGTCGATGTCGCCCTCGAACTCCCGGAAGATCTGGCGGTACGACTTGCCCACGATGTTGGCCAGCAGGTTGAGCCGGCCGCGGTGGGCCATGCCGAGCACCGCCTCCTGGTAGCCGGCGGACGCAGCCTGGTCGAGCACCTCGTCGACGAGCGGGATCAGGCTCTCGGCCCCCTCGAGGCCGAAGCGCTTGTGGCCCGTGTACTTGGTGTGCAGGAACCGTTCGAAGGCCTCGGCCGCGTTGAGGCGGTCGAGGATGTGGAGCTGCTCTGTCGTGGTGAGTTGCGTATGTACACCCTCCACCTGCTGCTGGATCCACTGCTTCTGGTTGGGCTCCTGGATGTGCATGTACTCCACGCCGACCCGCCGGCAGTAGGCGTCGCGCAGGACACCGAGCAGGTCGCCCAGGAGCATCGACCGCTTGCCGGCCACGCCGTCGACGAAGAACTCGCGCTCCAGGTCCCAGATCGTGAGGCCGTACGTGGCCGGGTCGAGCTCGGGGTGGGTGTGGGGCTCCTTCCACGAGAGCGGGTCGAGGTCGGCGATGAGGTGGCCGCGGACCCGGTACATGTTCATGAGGGTGTGGACGTGGACCTGCTTCTCCCGCTGTACGTCGACGTCCAAGGGGTTCGAGTCCTGCCGCCACCTGACGGACTCGTAGGGCACGCCGAGCGACCGGAAGACCTCGTCGTAGAAGCCGTCGGCGCCAAGGAGGAGCTGCTCGAAGCGCTGGAGGTAGAGGCCCGACTCGGCGCCCTGGATCACCCGGTGGTCGTAGGTGGAGGTGAGGGTCAAGACCTTGCCGATGCCCAGCTGGGCCATGACCTGCGGGTCGGCGCCGGCGTACTCCGCCGGCCAGTCGAGGGCGCCGACACCGACGATCACGCTCTGGCCGGGCATCAGCCGGGGCACCGAGGAGACGGTGCCGAGGGTGCCGGGGTTGGTGAGGGTCATGGTGACGCCGGCGAAGTCGTCGGGGCCGATCTTGTTGTTGCGCACCCTGCGGACGACGTCCTCGTAGGCGGCGTGGAAGGCGGCGAAGTCGAGCGTGTCGGCGGCCCTGATGCAGGGGACGAGGAGTGTGCGCGACCCGTCGGACTTGGGAACGTCGATGGCCAGGCCGAGGCCGACGTGTTCTGGGTGCGCGCTGCCGGCGCCCTGGCCGTTGTCGCCCGCCACGTAGATCGATCGCATGGCCGGCACCGCCGCCACTGCCCGGACGGCGGCGTAGCCGATGAGGTGGGTGAAGCTGACCTTGTTGCCCCCGATGCGGGCCAGGTGCCCGTTGAGGACCTTGCGGTTGACCTCGAGGAGCCGTGCGGGGACCACCCTTGCGCTGGTGGCGGTGGGGACGGCGAGGCTGGCCTCCATGTTGGCCACCAGGCGGGCGGCAGCACCCCGGAACGGCTTCAGGTCGCCCGCCGGTGCCGCCAGCTTCGCCGGCGCCGGTGCCACCCCAGGCCGGACCGGGGCCTGGACCGCCGGCGCCGGCGCCGGCGCCGGCGCCGGCGCCTCGCTCTCACGGCGGTAATCGTCGAAGAAGTCGCGCCAGCTCTCGGTGACCGACGACGGGTCGGCCCGGTACTGGTCGTACATCTCGTCGACCAGCCACGCATTGGGCCCGAAGCTCGCCTGCGGCTCCTGTGCCATCTGATCAAGTCTACCGGCACCCCCCCAGTGGCCGGACCGGGCTACGCTCTGCTCACATGCCGGGCGTTGTCACAGCCGGCCGCGTGGTGGATGACCGCTACCGCCTCATCGAGGTACTCGACGAGGGCGGTATGGGGATCCTGTGGCGGGCCGAGGATCTCACCTCCGAGCGGCTGGTCGCCGTCAAGGAGTTGCGATTTCCCGACCCCTTGGACCACATGCAGCGGCGCGCCCTGGCGGCGAGAGTCCGCCGGGAGGCCAGGGCCATGGCTGCGGTCGAGCACCCCGGCCTGGCTCGCATCATCGACGTCGTGGATGATGGCGACCGGCCCTGGGTCGTGACCGAGCTCATCGAGGCGCCCACGCTGGAGGAGGTCGTCCGGCGTGATGGCCCTCTCGACCCCGAGCACGCCGCCCTACTCGGTATCCGCCTGCTCGACGTGCTCGACGCCGCCATCGACCAGGAGATGGTCCACCGCTTCCTGCGGCCGTCGAAGGTCTTCGTCGGCCCCGACGGCGACGTGCGCCTCACCGACTTCGGCATCGCCTCCCTCATCGGCGACCCCACCGTCGCCCGCAGCGGCGCAGTGGGCGGTGTGTCGTTCATGTCGCCCGAGCAGGCGGGCACGACGGAGGCCGACATCTGGTCGCTGGGCGCCGTGCTCTACTACGCGGTCGAAGGCGTGCCCCCGTTCGGCGGCGGGGACTCCGCGGCCATCCTCGAGGCGGTCGCCTCCGAGGCGCCCCGACCGATCAAGGCCGCTGGGCCGCTGGCCCGGGCCCTCGAGGTCAGCCTGCAGAAGGACCCCTCCGAGCGCCCGTCGCCCGACGAGCTGCGGTCCCTGCTCGAGGTAGCGGCCGGACCGCTGGCGCCGCAACCCGAGCCGGAGCCGGCGCCAGGCCTGGGGTTCGGTGACAGTGTCGGTGACAGTGATGGTGGCCGGCTCGACGACGGTTCCGAGGACGACCTCATTCGCTGGGCCGCGTCGGAGCCCGCCGACGGGCCTCCGATGGTGCTGGTCACCCCGTCGACCAACGGGTCGGCGCCGGCCGACGCCGGCGTGGACGACGCCGAGACGAGCGTCGAAACCCAGGCGCAGCCCGAGGTCGATGAGCCGCCCCCACCGCCACTCCCACCCAGAGTCGCCCTCGAGCGCATGTTTTTCCCGGCCCCTGGCAGCCGTCCCGTGCTGTTCACGCCCGAAGAGGAACACCGGGAACCCGCTCCGCCGTGGCCGGTGCCCCGCCGGCCCAGCCGCTGGGTCACGGCGATCTGTGCGGCTGTCACCCTCGTCCTCATCGCCATTCTCTTCACCAACGGGCGTGAGATCTTCACCCGCGACGGGCGCACGGCGCGGATCATCGCCTCGGTCGACTGGTCGGAGTACGTCGACCCCGACACCGGCTTCAGTATCGACTACCCGTCCGACTGGCGGGTCACCAAGGACGGCCAGTACACCGACTTCCGCCACCCCGGCGCGGCGGCCGCCCTGCGCGTCGTCGTGCAGGACTCCAACTCGCGGTCCCCCGAGGCGGCGTGGCTCGAGCTCGAGCGACGGTTCAAGGCCGAGCAGCAGAGCTACAGCCGCATCCGGCTCCAGCCCACCGAGTTCCGTACCTACGCCGCCGCCGAGTGGGAGTTCACCTACACCCGCGAGAACGCGCAGACCAAGGAGCGGGTCCAGCTCCACAATCTCGACCTGGGCGTGGTGACCGGCACCAAGGCCTTCACGCTCAACTTCGAGTCGCGGCAGACCAACTGGTCGGTGGTGAAGGCCTTCATGGAGCGGTTCGAATCATCGTTCCGTCCGCCTGAGACCTAGCGGCACTGCGGCGCAACCACGGCCGCAGGAGAAGAGGTCGGGGCTGGGGTGCACGGCGGACGCACCCCGGGCCCCGACGTCACGAAGCTTGCAGATGCCGACCGGCGCCGTCAAGTCCCGGCGCCGAATCCCTCAACTGAGTGGACCGGCCTGCCGATAGGTCGAGTATGACCGTTCAGAGCATCTTCACCAGTCGTGCGGTGACGCGCCTCATCGAGGCGGGCAACACCGCCACGTGCACGATCTGCCGGCTGCCGGTCAAGTTCCGGGCCAAGGCCAAACTGCAGCAGGTGATCGCCAACGTCTACAACGACGGCGTGTGGGAGCGGGTCGAGCACTTCCACGTCGACTGCTACGAGAACGCCAGCCGGCCGTACGGTCCCGCCTCTTAGCCGGCCGCCAGCGGTCAGCCGGCCAGCGCCGCCTGGACGGCGGCCCAGAGGGCGTGGTTCAGCGCAGCCTGTGACTCCTGGATGCGGTGGACGCTGTCCGAGTTCGCCACCAGGCACTGCTCGACCGGCGTGCCCTCGGCGGCCATGCGGCCGCCGTCGTAGCCCGACAGGCCGACGGTCAGCATGCCCTGCTTGTGAGCCTCGGCGAAGGCCCGCATGAGGTTGTCCGAGTTCCCGCTGGTGGAGAAGCCCATGGCGATGTCGGAGGCCCGGCCGTGGGCGATGAGCTGGCGGGAGAAGATCAGTTCGAACCCGACATCGTTGCCGAGGGCGGTCATGACCGCCTGGTCCTCGGCCAGCGAGCGAGCGGGGAGGGCCCGGCCCCAGGGAGGCTGGGTGTAGAGGTGGGCCACCGCCTCGGCGTCGGTGGCGCTGCCCCCGTTGCCGAAGGTGAAGAGCCGGCCGCCGGCGTTGAAGCGCTCGGCCATGGCCGTCGCCGTGGCGTGGAGCTGGGCCTCGCACCGGGCCAGCGTGGCCTCGCGTAGCGCGGAGCTCTGCCGCCACTTGCCCTCGGCCGAGCGGGCCAGATCATCCAGCAGGGTGGCGGAGTCGGTCTCGTCGCCCTCGATGAAGGGGTACAGGAAGTCTGTGGTCTCGGGCATCAGCTGCCTGGGGATGTGATGGCGAAGCCGGCGTGGATGAGGACCAGGTCGCCAGGGGACGGGGAGTCGATCAGGGAGACGTCGATGCGCTCCTGACCGTCGGGCGTGCGGACCAGGGCTTCGTCGCCATCGACCAGCACGACCTCCGCCGGCCGTCCCTCGTCGGAGCAGGTGATGCAGACCTCATCGCTGCATTCCGGCTCCGGCTTCAGCAGGCCCGGGTGCTCGAAGCAGACGTGGGTCAGCTCCCAGAGCAGGTGATAGATGCGCACGAACAACTCGGAGGCCCCGAGGGCGTCGTCGGTGTCGAGCCAGATCACATGGTTGGCCGACCCCGCCGCCGGACGCTGCGTCCCCGCCCCGATCCAGACCGTCTCGACGCCCCACGCCGCGCCCCGGCGCATGGTGTCGATGACCCGGGGGTCGTCGGCGTCGGCCAGGACCAGCACGATGTCGCCGGGGGCCACCGACGCCCGCAACGTGGCGACCATGTCGGCGGCCGGCGGCACGGTGACCGCGGGCAAGGCTCGCTTGCCGACGATGACCGGGTGCACGAACTCCACCGCCACGTGATGAGCGTGGAACGTCCAGGTCGGCGACGCGCACCACATGGTGGCCCCGGCGGAGAACCGGCGGGCGAGAGCGAGCGAGGCGAGGGCCAGATCCTCGGTGAGGCCCTGTATCTCGTCGGTCAGCTGCACTGTCTGGGCCAGCTGCACTGTTTTGGTCAGCTGCACTGGGTTGCCCACAGCTCCAGTGTCCCATCCAGAGATCGTTTCGGAACCGAAAGTTCCACCTGAAATCCGTTTCCGGTAGATGTATCGTACATCTATAGGTCGGGAACACCGGCTTCCCACAGCTACCGGTCGATACGCAGGAGACCCAGATGCCCGAGATCAGGACACGGCGTTCAACCCCCCGGACCACAGAGATTGTTCCCGGTGCCCGCCGGGACAACGTCGTCGTACCCGCCGGCGGAACCGGCATCGAGGACTGGCGGGAGAACCCGCTCGACCCGATGGCGCCCATCGGCATCCGCTCCCGGGCCGTCGAGCCCGACTCCAGCCGCATCCGCCTGGGCCCGCTCGAGAAGATCTACCTGATCTGGATGGTGGGTGGCTCCTGTGACGGTTGCACCGTGTCGGTCACCGGCGCCGTGCACCCCCGGGTGG
>Ga0136633_1000230_pt1 | contig 42508 bp, 49 predicted proteins | sample AntDrymeUQ832206_2_FD_105494 | JGI IMG/M metagenome (GOLD analysis project Ga0136633, IMG submission 105494) | Polar desert sand microbial communities from Dry Valleys, Antarctica - metaG UQ83 (22.06) | ecosystem: Environmental > Terrestrial > Soil > Desert | place: Antarctica: Dry Valley... | reverse complement strand
GCGGCCTGGACAAGAACCGCAGCCCCCTCGATCCGGACTGACGGCGGTCGACATGGCGGTGATCTGCCTCGTCTCGGCTACGGTCGACCACGCGTGCGCTGATCGGTGGAACTGGCCGACCCTCGGCGAAGTGGCTCGATGAGATTGGTCGCAACCACTGACGCTATGACGGTACTTTTCATACGTTCACCCTCCGCCGTCCGATAGTCATGGAGAGGGAATTGCTTCCGATGTAGATCTGGACCGTCCGCGAACGTCACGATCAATTGCGCTCTAGGACCACTGTGAGCTATCTCGACACCTATGACCCTTCGTGCCCATGGCCATGCTAGCGAGGTGGAGGCCTCCTTTAGGGCCTGCTCAACCTCTTTAAGAACGTCCTGCTCAAATTTACGGGCGGCCTCCGCAGGGCTCATGTTCCCTAGCCCGGCGTGAACGCTGTGATGACCCCCATTGCGCCATCTTGTTGGACGGCTACTAGAAAGCTCGGTCCGTGGAACGTAATCTTTGTTCCTACACGCTCAATAGTAGTGGGATTGGCAATCGTCCCGCGGATTGCATCCAAAATGTTCTTGTTGGTCCCATTCTCCTCCGGCCATCCGTGGCCGTATTCAATGTGACGGCGACCCCAGCCCTGAAGAACAGAGCCGGCCCGAAGGTAGATCACGCCACCCTCCGCTTCCTGCGTATAAATTGTTGCTTCTACGTCCCAGTTGTCAGCGCCTAGCGGCTCATGCCCGCAATCAGCGAGCTGCAGGCCGACAGCAGCTGGGATCTGCCACGGCGGGCTGTGGCATACAGGCACGTGTCCGATGGCGCTGAACGTCCCAGTAGCTCCGAGAACGAGCACTATCGGCAACTGCACGAAGATGGCTACTCCGACAATGGCAATTTTCTTCCGCCTCGTAAGTCCCTTGATCACTGTCCCTCCCCTGGCTCTGCTGGAACTGGCGGAGGGTAGCACTTGATCCCGTAGAGAAGGTCCTCACACGCAGTCGGAGGAGGCCTCCCCCGGAGGGAAGCATGAGGGGGCCAACGCCGGTGCTGCCTATCGTGAGCCGCAGCGGGATTTGCCGGTAGCGTTCGTCCGGAGTCCTGGTTCGAGGGGAGCTGCGGACGGGTGTACGGGCTGGTGGTGCGTTTCAAGCTGTTGGACGGGCACGAAGCGGCCTTTGACGCTCTCGCGTCAAAGACGCTGCACTCGATCGAGGCGGAGGAGCCGAGGACGGCGGTGTACCTGACCCATCGCCTGCCGGCCACGCCGGGCGTGCGGATTTTCTACGAGCTGTACGACGACATTGACGCGTTCGAGGCACACGAGCGTACCGCGCACGTGCGGCGGTTCCTCGAAGAGCGGAGTCAGCATCTGCGGGCTGATCCTGAGGTATGGGTGGTCGAGCCGACGGCCGGGTTGGTCCGACAACGCCCGTTGCCAGGTGTCGCGCAGCTCTGACGCCTCGTTCGGCGCTCGGGTCAAGGAGCTGCGGACGAGAGCGGGTCTGAGCCAGCAGAACCTCGCCGCTACGTTGAAGCGGTCGGTGAGCTGGGTGTCGCAGGTCGAACGGGGCGAGCACGAGATCACCAGCGTCCTCGTCCTCCAGCAGCTCGCGGCGGCGCTGGGCGTGCCGGCCGGCGAGTTCGTGGCCATGGTGCTGGGCGAGGGCGAGGAGGACGTCCGGGATCGGCCGTACGTGGAGGTCCTGCGCCTCGCGCTCGCCGGTCACCCGGTGCCCGAGGCCCTGGTCGGTGAGCCGATGCCGTCAAAGGCCGCGGGCGGTGACCGCGCGTCGTTGGAGGCGGAGACGGCGCGGGCGTGGGTTGCCTTGCATGCGTCGGCGTATCAGCAGCTCGGCCCCCTACTGGCGAAGCTGATCCCGAGGCTCGAGCGAGCGACCAGGACACTGGCCGCGGAGGACCGACAGCGTGCCTTCGAGTTGCTGGCCGACGTCTACCAGGTGGCCTCGGCCATGCTCATGAAGGTCGGCGACCAGGGGGCGGGGTGGATCGCCGCCGATCGGGCCATCGGCACCGGTGAGCGGTGCGGCGATCGCCACCTGGCCTTGGCGGGCCAGTACCGCATGGCCCACACGCTGGCCGGGACCGACGAGCGGGTTCTGGCCCTGCACGTCCTGCGCCAGGCGGTCCGGGGTGCGTCCGCCGTTCAGCAGTCCGACGATCCCGGGCTCATATCACTCGTCGGAGCGTGCGCGCTCCTGCTGGCTGTGCTCGAAGCCCGTGAGGGCGACCGGAAGTCGGCTGAAGGACATCTCCGCATCGCCCGCTCGCTCGCACGACGGCTGGGTGAGGATCGGGACGACTACGGCACCGAGTTCGGCCCCACGAACGTGGCGTTGCACGCCGTTGCCGTCGCGGTGGAGCTTGGCAACGCCTCCGACGCGATTGCGCTGGCCGGCAAGGTCCAGATCGATGCGCTCTCCTCGGAGCGCCAGGCCCGCTTCCTGGTCGACGTGGCCCGCGCCCATGCGCAGCGGCGTGAGCTGGCGGCAGCGGTGAAGGCCTTGGAGCAGGCGGAGTCGATCGCGCCAGAGGAGGTCCGCGAGTTGGGCCTCGTGCGGGCCTTGGTGGGCGACCTGGAGCATTTCGCCGGCGGGCGGCGAGTGCCGGGGCTGAAGCCGCTACGCCAGCGACTCACCCACAACTGAACCACAATCTTGTTGCGAGTCGCAGTCCTCTCGTAGTCGGCGACAGCACCCCTGGATACGGTCGCAATCACGGCCGGACACGGTCGAAACCGATGAGGCGGCGGCATGGTCGCCTCGTATCCGAGGAGGTGCAGTTCATGAAATTGCCGATCGACACCACCGGCATGACGTTCCTGGCAGCCGGCACACCTGAGCCCGTGCGGGACTTCGACTCGAAGGCCGCCAAGGTCGACGAGAACGGCCAGGCGATCTTCGCAGTCCAAGTCGTCATCCTGGTCGACGGCGGCGCTGAGGTCATCAGCGTCAAGGTCGCCGGGGAGCCCAAGTCCCTCGGCCACGGAGCGCCTGTGAAGGTGACGGGGCTGGTGGCCACGCCATGGAGCATGGGCGACCGCAGCGGCGTCGCCTTCCGTGCAGCCCGGATCGAGCCCGCCACCAGCGGGACGACCCGGGCCGCCTCGTAGGAAGGGCGGCTCCGGCCATGGTCGAGGTCCTGATCGCCTTCCTGCTCGGTGCGGCCGTTGGGCGTCCGCTGCTTCGAGTCGCCGTTCGAACGGCGCACCAACTGCCGGGGAGGCTGTGGTGAGCGCCCAGCAGGAAGGGTTCGCCGAGGTCGTGGTCGGAGCCGTCGCCCGTACGACGTGGGCGTGGCGGGTCGAGCTTGCCATGCTCGCCGTGGTCGCGGTCATGGCCGGCGCCGCCTACGACCAACTCGGGCCACCCTGGCACGTGGTCGCCGTGATCGGCGTCGGGCTCCCGTTCGGCTCGGTACGGGTGCTGCGCCGCTTCCTGGTCCGTCTCCTGCGTCGGAGTCATGTGCGGCGGACGTGGTTGGCCGCCGTGCGGCGCCTGGATATCGCGTCGTTCCAGGAGCGGCTGCCGGTCGTCAGCCGGGTTCGAGAGGTCCCCGCTGGGTACCGGCTCGAGGCCCGGGTGCCGCCTCGAGGATGTGTCGACGACCTCGTGAAGGTGGCGGAGCGCATCGCCGCCGACCTCGGCGCCCGCGACGTTCGGGTCCGCCGCTTCGCCGAGGACGCCGGCCGGGCCGAGGTGGTGGTCGTGCGAAGGGACCCCCTGGCCGCTCCCCAGCCACTTCGCTGGCCGCTGGCGACGGCCGGACGAACGAGCCTGTGGCGCCCCGTGCCCGTCGGCGTGGACGAGGACGGGCGAACGGTGTCGATGTCGTTGCCGGAGCACAACCTGTTGCTCGGAGGCGAGCCCGGCGCCGGCAAGTCGGCTTCCTTGTCGCTGCTGACGGCAGCTGCCGCGCTCGACCCGACCGTGAAGCTGTGGCTGCTGGACGGGAAGCTCGTGGAGCTCGCCACCTGGGCCGGCTGCGCCGAGCATTCGGTGGGCGCCAACGTGGCCGATGCCGTGGACGTGCTGCGAACGCTCCAGGTGGACATGGGAGCGCGCTACGCGCAGCTCCTGGCCCAGCGTCGGCGCAAGGTCGGCCCAGATGACGGCGTCCCCCTGCACGTCGTCGTCTGCGACGAGCTGGCGATGTACCTGACCGTGGGCGACCGCAAGGAGCGCACCGAGTTCGCCGAGGTACTCCGCGACCTGGTGGCGCGGGGCCGGGCGGCCGGCGTCATAGTGCTCGCCGCCACCCAGAAGCCGGCGACCGACATCGTGCCGTCCTCGCTTCGCGACCTGTTCGGGTTCCGGTGGGCGCTTCGCTGTGCCACCCGCGACGCGTCCGACACGATCCTCGGCGCCGGCTGGGCGACGCTCGGGTACTCGGCCGCCGGGATCGACGCAGGGCTGCGCGGCGTGGGCTACCTGCTCCATGAAGGAGGCGAGCCGACCCGGCTCCGGTCGTTCTGGCTCGACGACGACAGCCTGTTCGCCGTCGCCGACCGAGCGGAGGCTGTTCGACGCCAGGCGGCGGAGGACGGCGAGTGACCGGTGACGCGGTGGTCGAGTACTTGTTGGCCCGGGCCGCCGATCCGGTCGCCCATGCGCGATGGGCCGAACAGGCGCGGTCCACCGGGTGGTGCTCCTGCCCCGTCCGGCTGAGTGGTTCGACGGCCAGGGTCGACGCCGGGACCGGCGAGGTGACGAGCGCGTTCACGACCGCCGACGAGCCGGACGGGACGCTCCTGAAGGCGTGCGGCCAACGGCGGGCGACGGCGTGCCCGTCGTGCTCGGTCGTGTACCGCTCCGACGCGTACCAGCTCGTCGCGGCCGGCCTGCGCGGCGGCAAGGGCGTGGCCGAGGCGGTCGCCACCCTGCCCCGGGTGTTCGTGACCCTCACCGCGCCGAGCTTCGGCCCGGTGCACTCCCGCCGTGAGCGTGCCGGCATTGCCCGGCCGTGCCACACAGGCCGTCCCTGCCCTCACGGGGCCCGGATCGCCTGTGACCGCATCCACCCGCCCGCGGACCCGGCGCTCGGTACTCCCCTGTGCTCGGCGTGCTTCGACTATCGGGCAACGGTGCTGTGGAACGCAAGCGCCACCGAACTCTGGCGTCGGACCACGATCGCCGTTCGCCGCCGCCTGGCGGAACGTCTCGGCGTGCCCAGCCGCCAGGTGTCCCGCCATGCCCGGGTGTCGTACCTCAAGGTGGTCGAGTACCAGGCACGTGGCGTGGTCCACGTGCACGCGGTCGTCCGCCTCGACGGCCCCGACGGAGGCCCTCCCGTCGGCATGGACGTCACCGACCTCGCAGTCGCCGTGACCGCCGCCGCCCGCGCCGCGAGCGCGCCTTGGCCTCCTGGCGCCCTCATCGGCGGCGCAGCCCGGTGGGGCGACCAGCTCGACGTGCGCCCCATCGGCGGCACCGACGCCACCGATCGGTCCGTTGCCGGCTACATCGCCAAGTACGCGACGAAATCCACCGACGGCCTTGGCCGCCTCGACCATCGCCTCCACCCCAGTCAGCTCGCGACGCTTGATCTCCCCGAACACCTCGCCCGGCTCGTCCGGACGGCCTGGGAGCTCGGCGGCGAGGACGCACTGTCCGGGCTCCGCCTGCGGGCGTGGGCGCACACGCTCGGCTTCCGAGGCCACTGGCTGACCAAGAGCCGGGCCTACTCCACCACCTTCGGTGCCCTGCGGGCGGCGCGCGTCCTGCACGCCGCGCAGCGCCGGGGCGAGGCGGTCGACCCGGAGAGCATCGCCGTGAAGGACTGGCGATTCGTCAGCCGCGGCTGGGCCAACTCCGGTGACGCCCTGCTCGCCGCCACTGCGGCCGCCGATCGGGTCGAGGCCCGCCGGCACGCCCGGCAGGACCGCCACGACACCAGAACCCAACGAGAGGAGAACCATGGACAAGCTGCTGCTCACCCCTGAGGACGCCGCCCGCGCCCTGTCGATCGGTCGCTCGAAGCTGTACGAGCTGCTGGCCACCGGGGCGCTGCGCTCGGTGCGCATCGGCGGGAGCCGGCGCATCCCGGTCGAGACGCTGGCTGCGTACGTCCACCGACTGACCGAACCAGACTCCTCGGTGCACGAACCGTTGGAGTCGGGGTGCGCGCAGGACCCCCCGGCTGGCTCGACGCCGCCGGGTGCCGCCGGAACCCTGGCAACGGCGGGGTGACAACGTGGAGGTCCAAGACGACGCCTCGGATGTCCTGGAACACAAGGTCATCGCCGGAGGGGGCGGTCAAGGGCGCCCGCAGGGCGAGCCAGGGCCGGCACGTAGTGTCGGCCGGCGGTCCTTGATCGACCCCGTAGGCGACACCCAAGGAAGCCCGATGTCGCCTCCAATCGGCGAGCTTCCCTTGCGTTTATCAAGGGTAATGCGTATGCTGCTGTTCGTGGCCGCACCCGTGGCGGGGATCGCCGAGATCGCCGAGCTACTCGGCGTGAGCCGCCAGCGAGCAGTCCAGATCGTGCGTGACCACGCCGACTTTCCCGATCCCGTAGCGGAGTTGGCGTCGGGGAGAATCTGGCATCGACCGTCGGTCGAGGCATGGATCACCGCCCATCCCGACCGCAAGCCGGGTCGGCCGAGGAACGAGCGGACGTAGGTAGGCAGCCATGAGCGTCGACCGTCGAGAGACCAAGCGAGGCACGCGCTGGGATGTTCGGTTGCGAGCCCCCGACGGCCGCGCCTACAAGCGCACCTTCGCCACCCGGAAGGAAGCCGAGCGGTTCGAGCGAGCCGAGTTGGGGTCGCGGGACCGGGGCGTATGGGTCGACCAGCGCCAGGCCGCCCGTACCTTCGCCGACGTGGCCGAGGAGTGGATGGCATCCAACCCGGCGAAGCGGCCCAGCGCCCGCGAGCGGGACCGCAGCGCCCTGCGCACCCACGTCGCCGAGCCCTTCGGCCGTCGCCAGGTGGGTTCGATCACGCCGGCCGACGTCCAGCGCTTCGTCAACGACCTCGCCGCCGGCCGCTCCCCCCGCACCGTGGGGCGAACGTACGGCGTGCTTCGAGCTGTGCTCCACTTCGCCGACGACCGTGACTACATCGGCCGGTCGCCGTGCCGCGGGATCAAGCTTCCCAAGCCGGCGAAGGCCAAGGTCCACGTGTTCACCCCGGACGAGCTGGTCGCCCTGGCCGACGCCATGCCCGCGCAGTACGCCCCCATGGTGTGGATCGGTGCGCTCCTCGGCCTGCGATGGGGAGAAACAGCCGCCCTCCGGGTCCGCTCGATCGACTTCCTGCGGCGCACGGTCAAGATCGACGAGACGCGTCTGCGGTCAGCGGGCGACGACGAGGAGTTCGGTCCCCCGAAATCCGAGGCCGGTGAGCGCACCCTGGCCGCCCCCGCTCCGCTCCTCGGGCTGATCGCCGACCACCTCGGTCGCCTCGGCCTCGGCGTCGCCACGCCCGACGCTCTGCTGTTCACGGCCCCGGAGGGTGGCGCCCTCGACTACACCGCATGGCGGCGCCGGGTCTGGTGCCGGGCAATCTCCGAGGCGGGCTGCGGCACGTTCGAGCGGGTGCGGGTGAACGGGAAGCACACTCGGGACCGCTTCGATGGTCCGGGCTTCCACGACCTTCGGAGGACCTCGACGACGGCGCTCGTGGTCGAAGGGGTCGACATCCGCACCGCCCAGGGCCGGCTCGGGCACTCCGATCCCCGGCTCACCCTGGCCGTGTACGCCCAAGTTGTTCCCGAAGCCGACCGTCAGGCGGCCGACCGGCTGGCTGCCCGGTTCCTGCCGGCGACGGCACCGTGTGCCATGGACGTGCCATCGTCGGCGGCAGCCGGACCCTCCGAGAGGCCGAGCAACGTCGTTGACCTGCCCCTTCGTGGTCGGGAAGGCGGGATTCGAACCCGCGGCCTCAGCGTCCCGAACGCTGCGCGCTAACCAAGCTGCGCTACTTCCCGTGCGGTCGAGCGTAGCCCGGCTCGTCCTGCGCCATGGAGGCGAAAGGTCAGGCGGTGGCGGCCGGCAGGTAGGACTGGTCGTGGTACGTGCCGCCGTCGAGAAGGGCGTTCACGGCCTTGCGCAGCCGGATCGGGTCGAGCGGCTTGATCACCCAGCCGTCGGCGCCGGCCCGCCGGGCGAGGAAGACGTCGGGGCGGCGGTCGAGGAGCATCAGCACCGGCACCTGGTCGATGCGGTCGGCGCTCTCTTCGAGCCGGAGGTTCATGCAGGCCGCCATGCCGCCCATGTTGCCGATCTGGAGATCGACGATCACCAGCTCCGGCTCGTACTCGTGCACCGCCGGCAGTACCGACACACCGGTGGTGACCTCGTGGACGGTGATGTCCGGGCGGCCCGACAGCACCGCCCGCACCTCCTCGCGCACCCAGGCCTCGTCGCTTGCGACTAGGACATCGAGCATCGGGGAAGGGTAACCCTCCGCGGCGCGGGGTACCATCTCTGGCACCGCCGGACCGTGCGCCGGGTCGCCGACACCGGTTGCACCTCAGGAGGACGACGTTGCTCGACATCAAGACCGAGCAGGCAGACGGGTACATCATCTGTCGGCCTATCGGCGAGCTGGACGCCTTCACGGTGAGCCAGTTCCGCCAATCACTGGCGGAACTCGCCAGCAACCCACGCCTTTTGATCGACATGTCAGGCGTCCCCTTCGTGGACTCGGCAGGCCTCGGCGCCCTCATCGGCGGCATCCGCCGCGCCCGTGAGCTGGGCGGCGAGGTGGCGGTGGCGTGCAACCGCCCCACCCTCACCCGCCTGCTGCGCACCACCGGCTTCGACCGCATCGTCACCGTCGCCGAGACGGTGGAGGAGGCGGCCGCCGCCCTCCAGCAGCCCACCCAGGCGGGCTGACCGGGGGTTCCGGCTGCGGCAGCAGAGGTCGTAGGGCGACGTTTCCTGCCGCAGGCGAAGCGCTAGGCGGCGCCCCGGCCTCGGTGGGGGCGAAGAGGTGCTCCCCCACCCGCACGAGCCCCGCGATGTCGTGGACGTCGCCCTCGAGGAACGGCACCCGCACGACCGGGGCGGGCTCGACCTGGCGGCCCAGGTCGGCGAAGTGGGACTCCTCCCGCTCGGACACCTGCCGAAACTGGGCCAGGTTGGCGTAGAGGGGCCCGAGCGGGGTCCCGGCCAACGACTCCGCCCGCCCCGAAAGCGCCGCCGCGCTCTCGGCCACGCCGGCGCCGCCGAAGCGGGGATGAAGCCGGTTGACGACGAGGGCGTCGACCCCGATGCCCGACTCGGCCAGCTTGCCGGCAAAGAACGCTGCCTCGGCCACCGCGTCGCGGCGGGGCGAGGCCACCAAGACGAAGGCCGTTTCGTCGCCCGCCAGCAGCTCCTGGACCCGCTGGGCCCGCTCCCGGAAGCCCTCCTCCATGCCCTCGAAGGCTTGGAAGAAGGCGACGGCGTCGGACACGACCTCCGACCCCACCACCCGGCTCACCGTGCGCAGGAAGGCCTGGGTGGCGACGCTCATGGCCCTGAGGTACGCCCGGGTGGGTGTCACCAGGAGCCGGAACAGCCGGTTGTCCAGGAACCGGGTGAGGCGGCGGGGCGCGTCGAGAAAGTCCAGGGCGTTGCGGGTGGGCGGGGTGTCGACGACGATCAGCTCGAAGCGGCCCTCGTCGTACAGCTCGTGCAGCTTCTCCATCGCCATGTACTCCTGGGTGCCCGACAGGGCGCCGGCGATGTTGCGGTAGAGGCGGTTGTGCAAAATCGCCTCGGCCTGCTCGGGCGTAGCTGCGTGGTGGGCCACGAGGGCGTCGAAGGTGGTCTTGGTGTCGAGCATCAGGGCCCACAGCTCGCCCGGCCAGTCCCCCTCCACCTTCGCCGCCGTGTTGGTGAGCGCCTCGAGCCCGAGGGCGTCGGCCAGGCGCTTGGCCGGGTCGATGGTGACGACGCACGCCCGCCGGCCCCGCCGGGCGCCCTCCACGGCCAGGGCGGCGGCGGTGGTGGTCTTGCCCACCCCGCCCGACCCGCAGCACACCACCACGGTGCGCCCGGCCAGTGCGCCCATGGCGCTCTTTGCATCCCGCTCCATGGGCCGCTCAGGCCCCGCCCGCCCTTCGGGACCGCTCATCCGGGCAGGCCCCGCACACCGTCGGCCAGCGCCGCGGCCAGGACGTCGACCTCTGCCGGCCCCAGCTCGGTGGTGAACAGGAACGGCAGGTGCAGCTGGGGCAGCGGCAGCGCCTTGGCCAGGCGCTCCACCTGCTCGGCCTGGAGGGCGGTGCGGGCCTGGCGGAACCGGGCGGCGGCGGCCAGGGCCTCCGCCTCGCCCGGGCGCAGGTAGGCGCCGGCCCGGGCGGCCGCCTCCACCGGGTCGGCGTCGATGCCCTCGGCCGGCGGGTAAAGACCGTTCACCACCACGGGCGCCAGGCTCACGCCCACCCGGTCCTCCAGCGTGTAGGCCGACTCCACCGCCTCGTTGACCGGCGTCTCCTCCGGGAGGGTGACCAGCAGCACCTGGCAGCGGTCGGGATCGCCGAGCAGCTCCACCACGTCCTCCGCCTGGGCCCGGATGGGCCCCACCCGCACGGCGTCGAGCAGCCCGCTGGCGCTGGACAGGAAGGTCACGGCGTGGCCGGTGGCCGGGGCGTCCACCACCACCAGGTCGGCGCTGGCGGACCGCTCCAGCTGCTTCACCTTGCCGAGCACCAGGATGTCCTTGATCCCGGGCGCGGCGGTGGCCACCACGTCGACGGCGCCGGTGGACAGCAGCCGGCGGGAGATCCGGCCCATCCCGTGGCCCTCCAGGTACTCGAGAAGGGCGTCGTCGGGCGTGAGCGAGCGGGCCCGGACCTCGGCCACGCCACCGGGGCCGACGGGCGCCAGGACCACCTCGTCGTAGCTCAGCGGACCCGGTCGCCCGAAGGCAGCAGGGAGCGCGCTGGTGCCCTCTACGTCGACCACCAGGGTGGTGAGACCGGCCTGCGCCGCCATCCGGGCCAGGGCGGCGCTGACCGTCGTTTTGCCGGCGCCACCCTTCCCGGCGACGATGATGACGCGGGTCTGGCCGCAGAACCCGGCAGGATCCATTCGAATGCGCAGACTACCCACCCCCCTCCTCGCCTCGATCGCCGCCTTCGTCGCGCTCGTCGTGCTGATCCCGGCGGCGGCGTCGGCGCAGGAGCGCACGCCCCACGTAGACGTGATCGAGGTGATCGGTCTGGTCGACGCGGTGCAGGTCGACTTCGTGTCCGACGCCCTCCGCGACGCCGAGAAGGGCGGCGCCGAGGCGCTGGTGATCCAGGTGAACAGCCAGGGCGGCATCGCCGACCGGCCCGACTTCGACACGCTGCTGTTCCGGGTCGCCCATGCATCGGTCCCCGTGGCGGTGTGGGTGGGGCCGAGCGGCGGCCGGGCCATCGGCCCCGCCTTCGAGCTGCTGGAGGCGGCCGGCGTGTCCGGCACCGCCGCCCGCACGCGCATCGGGCCCACGGGCGAGGCCGTGTCCGCCGAGCGCGCCCTGGAGCAGGGGCTGGTGGTCCTGAGCGCCCCCACACTGGGTGATTTCGTGGTCGAGCTGGACGGCCGCAAGATCGGCGACGCCATCCTGGAGACGGCCAAGGTGATCCGCACACCTGGCGAGGACCCTCGGCGCCAACCCACCGTGGAGGTGCGCTTCGCCAAGCTCGGCCTGGTGGCGCGCCTCCTGCACTCGGCGGCCAGCCCGTCGGTGGCCTACCTGCTGTTCGCCGCCGGGCTCGCCCTCATCATCCTCGAGCTGTTCACGGCGGGGATCGGCATGGCCGCCGCCACCGGGGCGGTGTGCATCGTGCTGGCGTCCTACGGGCTGGTGGCGCTTCCGACCCGCCCCTACGCCGTCGGTCTTCTCCTGCTGGCCTTCCTCGGGTACGCCGTCGACGTGCAGTCCGGCGCTCCTCGCGCGTGGACGGGGATCGGCACGGTGGCGCTCGCCGCCGGCAGCGTGCGGCTCTACGGGGACGGCCTGTCGCCGTCGCCCATCGTGCTGGTGACCGTGGTCGCGGGCACCGCCCTGCTGATGGTGGCGGGCCTGCCCGCCATGCTGCGCTCCCGTTTCTCGACGCCCACCATCGGGCGGGAGTCGATGGTGGGCGAGGTCGGCGCCGCGGTCGACCCGGTGGACCCCGACGGCACGGTGCAGGTGCGGGGCGCCACGTGGCGGGCGCGCACCAACCGGGCCACCCCGATCGGCGCCGGCGACAGCGTGCGGGTGATCGGGATCGACGGGCTCCTCCTCGAGGTCGAGCCCGAAGCGGGTGCGGCGAAGGACTACCGCAAGCACTGAATCCCGGAAACCCCCAGGTCAGGCAGCCGGCCGTTGGGAAAGTTTCCCTTGTATCGCCCGTGCTGGGGCGGTACTGTCGCTTGTCCGAAAGGGGGAGCTTCGTGAGCGCCAGCGCGAGCGTACAAGTCGAGGAGCTCTGGCAGGTGAAGGCGTCGTGTCGCGGGCCGCATGCCGCGATCTTCTTTCCTCCCTCGCATTTCGAGCGCAAGGACGAGAAGGAGGCCCGGGAGAGCCGGGCCAAGGACATCTGCGCGTCGTGCCCCGTCCGCAAGCCGTGCCTGGCCTACGCCCTCGGCATCAAGGAGCCGCACGGCATCTGGGGCGGCCTCAACGAGAACGAGCGCAAGCGGGTGTTGGCTCGGGACTTCGCCCCCGTCGGTTCGGAACCGGAGGTTCCTCACCGAGTGTGACAGCGCTGCGGATGGCCGGCGGCCTTTTGGCGGGCCTCGGAGCCCTCGCTTCGCTCGGAGCCCCCACCGGATGGTCGCTCCGCTCTGGCTAGAGCGCCGGCAGCCTGGGGCCTCCTATGCGGAGGTCGCCCCTTCTGCGGGTGACGCCGGTGGCGTCGAGGTTGGCGAGGAGGGGCAGCATGTATTTGCGGGTGGTGCCCAGGGCGTCGCGGAGTTGGGCCACCGTCACGCCTTCGGGGTTGTCGGCGAGGAGGGCCGCGACCAGGCGGGCGGCCTTGTCGAGTGCGGTCGGGGAGAACCAGACGCCGTCCTGCTGGACGACGAGGCCGCGGCGGGCGAGTTCCCGAAGTTCGGCCCTGTCGACCCCGTCGGCGGGGGGTGGAGCGAAGGGGCTGGCGTCGAGGGCGGCGACGAAGGGATGGTCGACGAGGGGGTCGGCGCCGGCGCCGGCGCCGGTGGCCCGGCCGGCGTCGACCGTGATGCCGTCGAGCGTGTCGAGGACGGCCCGGTCGCGCTCGTTGAGCGCAGCCACGTCGAGGCCCAACGGGCCGGCGCCGTCGACCGCCGCCCGCACCCGCTCCTCGGCGGCGGCCACGGCGGCCGGGTCGGCCACCCAGCGGCCGAGGCTTGGCGGCCGGCGTTCGCCGGTGAGGCGCTCGAGCAGGTCGGCCTCCACCCAGCCCCGCTCGGCGATCACCCGGTCGACGGAGCGGGACGGCCGGGCCTTGAACGCGGGCAGGACGGGGGCCACGTCGAGCACCTCGCCGCCGCCCACCGTCTCGCCCCGGCCGCTCTCGCGCAGCACGAGGCGGTCGCCCGGCAGCAGGGGCACGGGCTCCGGCAGGTGGAGGCGCACGAAGCCGGTGGAGCCGGGCGCCAGCTTCTCGCCGCCGAGCACCCGAAGGCGCACCGGGTGCTCACCCGAGCCGATGTAGGCCTGGTAGGCGCCGCGGCGGGACACGTCGTGATCGAGGGCCTCGAGCACACCGAAGGCGCAGTCGACCACCATGGTGGGCTCCCACTGGTCGGCCCGCACGAGGGCGTGGCCCCGCTCCACCTGGTCGTGGTGAATGCCGGCCAGGTTGACGGCCAGACGCCGGCCCGGGGTGGCGACCGGCAGGCCGGACTTGTGGCTCTGGAGCGCCCGCACCCGGGCTTTGCGGCCGCCGGGCACGAGCACGAGGTCGTCGTCGACGGCCAGCGACCCGCCGGCCAGGGTCCCGGTGACGACGGTGCCGGAGCCCTTCGCGGCGAAGGACCGGTCGACCCAGAGCCGGGCCCGGCCCCTGTCGACCGCGGTCGGCGTGCCCTCCAGCAGCCGGTCGAGAGCAGCCTGCAGGGCCTCCACGCCGGTGCCCGCGAGGGCGTCGACCTCCACCACCTCCGCCGTCTCCAGGAAGCTGCCCTTCAGGTGGTCGGCCAGCTCCAGCTGGGCCAGCTCGCGCCACTCGTCGTCCACCAGCCCGACCTTGGTGAGGGCCACGATCCCGCGGTCGATGCCGAGCAGCTCGAGGATGCGCAGGTGCTCCTCGGACTGGGGCTTCCAGCCCTCGGTGGCGGCCACCACGAACAGGCAGGCGTCCACCGCACCCACGCCGGCCAGCATGTTCTTTATGAACCGCACGTGGCCGGGCACGTCGACGAAGGCCAGCTCCCGCCCGCTCGCCAGCTTGGTCCAGGCGAAGCCGAGGTCGATGGTGAGACCCCGGGTCTTCTCCTCGGCGAAGCGGTCCGGGTCCATGCCCGTGAGGGTGAGGACGAGGGTGGACTTGCCATGGTCGACGTGACCGGCGGTGGCGACGACGTGCATGGGTGCCGCTACGACAGCGAGGCGATGGCCTTGGCCACGGCCGCGTCGTCGGCCGGGTCGACGGTGCGCAGGTCGAGGATCGTGCGGTCGTCGTGCACCCGGGCGATCACGGGCGGGTCGAAGGCCCGCAGGGCGTCGGCATGGTCGCCGTCGAGCGCCACGCCGGCCGAGGGGATCACCAGGCCGGGCACGGTGCCCCCGCCGGGCACGGACTCGCAGTCGACGACGTCGACCCGTCGTCCGGCGCCGGCCGCCACCGCATCGGCCCTGGCCCGCAGGACAGGGACCGGCACCGCCGCCATGCGCCAGAACGGAATGGCGTCGCCGTCGCGCCGCAGGTAGGAGAGCGCCGTGTCCTGCAGGGCGCCGAGCACCAGGCCGCCCGGCCGCAGGGCACGGGCCAGCGGGTGGCGGGCGCAGCGCGCCACCAGGTCGCTCCGCCCGGCGATCACACCCGCCTGGGGCCCGCCCAGCAGCTTGTCGCACGAGAAGGTGACGAGGGCGGCGCCGTCGTCCAGCGTCTGGCGCACGGCCGGCTCCTCGGCCACCCACGCGGGCGGGCCGGACGCCAGCCACGGGACCGCTGCATCGAGGAGGCCGGACCCGACGTCGGCCACCACCGGCACGCCCAGCTCCGACAGCGCCCGCACCCCCACTGACTCGGTGAAGCCGACGATGCGGTAGTTGGACTGGTGGACCTTGAGCAGCAAGGCCGGGTCGTCGGCAGCCACGGCGGCCGCATAGTCGGCCCGACGCGTGCGATTGGTGGTGCCCACCTCCACCAGGCGGGCGCCCGACTGGGCCATCACCTCGGGAACGCGGAAGCCACCGCCGATCTCCACCAGCTCGCCCCGGCTCACGACCACGGCCCGGTCGACGGCAAGGGCGGCCAGCACGAGCAGGACGGCCGCCGCGCAGTTGTTCACGACCAGCGCGTCCTCCGCCCCCGCCGCCCGGGCCAGCAGGGCGCCGGCATGGTGGCGCCGCGACCCCCGCCGGCCGGTTGCCAGGTCGAACTCGAGGTTGGCGTAGCGGGAGTCGCAGGACACCGCTACCGGGGCCCGGCCCAGGTTGGTGTGCAGGAGCACGCCGGTGGCGTTGACCACAGGTTGGAGCAGCGACCGGGCCAGCGCCCCGGCCAGCCGGCGGGCCGACTCGGGCTCGCCGGCGGCGATGGCCCGACGGGCGGCGTCGACCAGCAGGGGATGCGGCAGGCCGACGTCTGCGATGTCCCTGGCCAACGCATCGACGGACGGCGGTCGCACGCCCTCACCCTACGAGGCCCGCCCCCCGGCGACGCGGCGCGCCGGGCCGCCCGTGCGAGGATGGGGGCCATGGCGAAGGGGTTCCTGCGCGGCGTCACCCGGGCGGTCGCCCTGCTCCTCGTGTGCTCGGTGGTCACGCCGGTCACCGTCATCGTCACCATCCTCGGCACCTTCTTCTTCGCCCCGCTTCCGGCCAAACTTCCGGACCCGAGGCCCACCGTGGCCAGCCGCATCAGCCGGGTCTACGTCATCGACGCGGCCGGCACCCGCCAGGAGATCGGCGCCTTCCGCGAGTTCGAGCAGAACACGCCGGTGCAGCCGTCCGACGTCCCCCAGGTCCTCAAGGACGCCGTCATCTCGGCCGAGGACAAGGGCTTCTACAGCCACGGCGGCATCGACCCGCGGGGCAGCATCCGCGCACTGTGGGCCGACCTGCGCAAGCAGAACCTGGCCCAGGGCGGTTCCACCATCACGCAGCAGTACGTGAAGAACGCCTACGTGGGTGAGGAGCGCAGCTTCGTACGCAAGATCCGCGAGGCGATCCTGGCCAGCCAGCTCGACCGCCAGGTCGACAAGGACGAGATCTTGTTCCAGTACCTCTCGAACATCTACCTGGGCGAGGGGATCTACGGCGTCGGCGCCGCATCCGAGAGCTATTTCCGCAAGCCGGTCTCGCAGCTCACCGTGTCGGAGGCGGCCATGCTCGCCGGCCTGATCCCCGCCCCCAGCCGGTACGAGCCGAGAGGCAACCCGGCGCTGGCCGAGTCCAAGCGGGTCATCGTGCTCGACAAGATGCGCGAGGGCGGCTTCATCACCAGGGCCCAACGCGACGAGGCCACTCCGCAGCGGGTGTGGCTGGCGTCGCAGGGGCCGCCGCCCGGCCCCGTCACCCTCGTGCACCCGTCGCAACAGCAGGAGAACAAGTTCCCCTTCTTCGTCGACTACGTGCGGCGCTACCTGGAGCTCAGGTACGGCCCGGCCCGGGTCTTCCGGGGCGGCCTCGAGATCACGGTGACGATGGACCCGGTGCTGCAGGCGCAGGCGGAGGCCACCGTGGCCGACGCCCTGAGCGGCACCAACGCCCCGCTGGAAATGTCGCTCGTCGCCGTGGAACCGCCGACCGGGTACGTGAAGGCGTTGGTGGGCGGCCGTGACTTCGCCACGTCACAGGTGAACCTGGCCCTCGGCGGCTGCCCCCGCCAGCCCACCGACGCCAGGATCAAGGTCGAGGTCGAGGCCAGCTGCTGGTCGACGCCAGCGGTGGGCGGCGGTGGCCTCGGCCGCCAGCCGGGGTCGTCGTTCAAACCATTCGTCCTCGCCGCCGCCCTGTCCCGTGGCTTCGAGCCGACCAAGGTCTACAAGGCGCCGAGCACCTACCAGATCCCCGATTGCAAGGTCACCCCGAACAACAAGTGCACGATCGCCAACAACGAGGGCGGCGGCGGCGGGAGCGCCACCATCGCCCAGGCCACGACCAAGTCGATCAACACCGTCTACGCCCAGATCGTCCGGGACGTGGGGTGCAAGGAGACGGCCGAGATGGCGAGGAACCTCGGCGTCACGGCCGCCTGGTACAGCCCCACGTTCCACACCTGCAGCGGCACCTACGCGCTCGGCGTGATCGACGTGTCGCCCCTGGAGATGGCGTCGTCGTTCGGCGTGTTCGCAGCGCGGGGCGAGCGGGCCGCACCCACGCCGGTGCTCGAGGTGGCGGAGCGCACGGTCGACGGCCAGCGCCGGGTGCTGGAGGACAACAGCGCCCCCACCCGGGAGCGGGTGCTCGACCAGATCGTGGCCGACGCGGTGAACGACATCATGGCGGGCGTGATCTCCGGGGGCACGGCCCGGGCGGCCGACATCGGGCGGCCGGCGGCCGGCAAGACGGGCACCAGCCAGAACTTCTCGAACGCCTGGTTCGTCGGCTACACGCCCACCCTGTCGACGTCGGTGTGGATGGGCTACAGCAACAACCAGAAGACCCCGCTGCGGGGCATCAAGGGCGTCGACAAGGTCTTCGGCGGCACCATCCCGGCCCGTACCTGGAAGAAATTCATGAGCCAGGCGGTGGCCGACGTGCCGTCGACCAAGTTCTCGGAGGACCCCCCCATCAAGGACCTGGCCGAGGCGCTGCGCCGTGACGCCCGGGGCGGGTTCGATCCGGGCACCCGCCGCCCCACCGGTCCCCCCGACCCAGGCGGCGTCTACCTGGTGGAGGCGCCGCCACCCCGGGCGCCCGTGCCGGCCGCACCGCCGCCCGTCACGGCGCCGGCGGCAGCCTCGCCCCCGGTGCCCACCACCCGGCCGCCGGGCACCCCCATCACCCTGCTGCCGCTGCCGTAGGCGGCTCGGGCCGCCGGGGACGTTCCCGCACGCGACCTCCTCTGGAATCGGCCGAGGGGCGCCCGTGACGGCGCTCGGCTCAGCGCTTGGCGCCGGGCCCGCTCACCTCGGTGGCGGACGGGCACTTGAGCACCTTCTCGCACGCCGCCCCCACCAGCGGGGCGAAGTACACGCCGTCGGTGCTGAAGCCGAGCGGGGCGTAGGCGCGCGAGGCGACGGCCACCACGGCGCCCTCCGAGTTGACCAGCGGGCCGCCCTGGTACGCCTGGCCGATGGCGGCGTCGTGCTGGATGCCGGCGGCCGACACGTCGGCCACGAAGCCCTGGCTGACGGCCCCGCCCGCCGTCCCCAGACCGGAGATGGCGAACAGGCGCTCACCGGTGTTGATCGCAGGGTCGTTCGACGCCAGCTTGAGGCGGGGGACGCTGCCCTTGCCCAACACGAGCAGCGCCAGGTCCCGCTCCTCGTGCCACGTCCACAGTTCAGCCTTGATCTCCGCGTCCCCCTGGCTCACCTTGAGTGCAGGCCCGGGCTGGCGCGTCGCCGCCTTCACCGTCGTGTACGACGTGACCAGCAGGGTCTGCTCGGAGTCGGACGCCACCGCGAAGGCGGTGCCCACCGACGGCTGGCCCGCCTCGTCCAGGGTGCTCACGAAGAACACCGAGGCCTTGACCTTCTCGACCAGCGCCTCGAGGGTGCCGCCCTCGGCCTGGATGCGGCGCAGCGGCTCGAGCTCCTTTTGGATCTCGGCCAGGGCGTTCTGGCGCTCGGCCTGGATCGTGTCGGTGGCCGTCCTGAACCGCTTGTCGAAGCCCTCGACGAACGTGGCCACCCGCTCCTCGGTCGTGTCCTTCTTGAACTCGTAGTACGAGTAGAAGGCCACGCCGCTGGCCGCGCTGCCGACGGAGAAGGCCAGGATCAGCACGGCCATGCCGAGCACCGTCTTGGGGATCATCAGTTGCCGCCAGCCCGCAGATCGCCGCGCGCCGGGAGTCGCCATCCGGGAGAAGGTAGTCGGCCGTTAGGATCGGACCGTGGCGGTTGTGCTGTTCCTGGTCTTCCTGGTGGTCCCCTTCCTGGAGCTGTTCGTCATCCTCCAGGTCGGCCGGGCCATCGGCGCCCTGGACACCGTCGCCCTCCTGGTCGTCGTGAGCATGATCGGGGCGTGGCTGGTGAAGCGGGAAGGGCTCTCCGTCGTCCGCCGCGCCCAGGAGCGGGTGGCGCAGGGCGCGGTGCCCGGGCGGGAGCTGGTCGACGGGGTGATGATCCTGTTCGCCGGCGCCCTGCTGATCACGCCGGGCTTCCTGAGCGACGTCGTCGGGGTACTGCTGCTGCTCCCGCCGGTGCGGGCCGCGCTGCGTGGCTCCGTCACCCGACGCCTCAGTCGGCGAGCCGGATTCACCTCGTTCGACCGCGACCGCTGGTAGCGATCACCGCTCGGGATGACGAGCGGGCCTGCGTGCGCGAGGCTCCTGGGAGGGACGGCAGCAGGTCCGTCGAAATATGAGAGCACCTACATGTCAGAACGCAACACGGGAAATCGCCCGTTGGTCACGCTGGCGGAAGCAGCCGCCTACCTGAGCCTCCCGACCGAGGCGGTGCGCGGCCTACTCGACGCCGAGTTCCTTCAGGCCACCGACGAGAACACCGACGGCCCCCTGCTCGCCCTGGTGGACGTGAAGGCGTTCCTCGCCCGCAACGCCGACAACGGCGCCGGCAACCTGGTCGTCACCGAGCCCGGCGAGGCTGATCCCGAGGCCCTGCTGGCCGCCCTGGACGGCCGCTCGGAGGAGATGGCGCGGCGTGCCTTCGACATCTTCTCCGGCGTCTTCCCGGAGGCGCAGTCGTGGTCGCTGCGCCAGCAGGCCCGCTTCGTGGACCAGGCCAAGGGCCGGTTCGAGGCCATCCTGGCCGTCACCGGCCAGGGTGCCGAGGTGGACGAGGCGCTGGTGGACGACCTCCAGGAGGTCGGCGCGGCAGCCGCCTGGGACGGCTCCCCCCTCCCCCAGCTGCTCGTCGTGCTGCGCATCTCCCGCGATCTCGTGGTGCAGACGGCGGTCGAGCTGGCCGAGGAGCGCGGCGGGCATTGGGGCCTCGCCCTGTCGCTGCTGCTCACCCGCGTCCTGCCCGCCATGGACCGCCTCACCGACGCGCTGGCCCAGGGCTACTGGGCGGCCATGATCAACCGCCAGCAAGAGGCCCGGGCCCGCTACGAGCACGTGGTCGAGCACTCGTCCGACGGCATCTGCGAGGTCGACCTGGACGGTGTCGTCCAGTATGCCAACCCGTCGCTCGCCGTCATCCTCGGCGTGGCGCCGGAGAACCTGTGCGGCACGGCCCTGTCCGACGTGATGGGCCCCCTGGCGGCGGACTCCCGGCTTGCTGCCCTCAGTGGCGACATCTCAGGCAGCGCGCCCCGCCGTGAGGAGGTCAAGGTCGTCCGGGCCGATGGCGTGGGCCGGGTGCTCGACGTGCGCACCGTGACCCGCTTCGACGACGGCGAGGCCATCGGGTTCCAGCTCGTGATGAGCGACGTCACCGCCGCCCACGACGTGGAGCGGGAGAAGAACGAGTTCATGGCGCTGGTCACCAAGGACCTGCGCACGCCGCTGGCCACCATCCTCGGCATGGCGTCCACCCTGGAGGCGCCGCCCGACGACCTCACGGCGGAGCGCATCCGCCGCCTCGGCTCGTCGATCCGGGGGCAGGTGGAGCGCATGGTGCGCCTGGCCGACGACCTGTCGGACATGAGCCACCTGGAGGCCAACACCTTCCTGCTCAGCCCCAGCCCGGTGGAGCTGGCGCCGCTGGTGGAGGCGGCCATGGCCAAGCTGGGCCACCCCGACGGCGTGGTCATCGACCTGCCCCCGGGCATCCCGGTGGTGGCCGACGCCCGCCGCCTCGAACAGGTGGTGGCCCACCTGGTGGAGAACGGCCTCCAGCACGGCCACGCCCCGGTCACCGTCACCATGGCCTCGGTCGACGACGGCGTCCTCGAGCTCGCCGTCACCGACCGCGGCCCCGGCGTGCCCACGGGCCTGGTGCCCACGCTGTTCAGCCGGGTGCACACCCTCAGCCGCATGAACCGCGACCGCTCCCGAGGCACCGGGCTGGGCCTGTCGCTGGTGCGCAGCCTTGTGGAGGCCATGGGCGGGCGCATCTGGTACGAGACCGCCCCCCACGGCGGCGCCTCATTCCGCCTCACCCTCCCCGTCCCCCGCCGCCGCTCCGGCGACGAGCCGGTCCGCTTCTAGTTTCGCGCTCGGAACCGGAGGTTCCTCGGCGAGCTTGGTCGGGCTGCGGGGCGCCGGCGGCCGCTTGGGGACCTACTCGGGAGCGGCGGAAACCGGGCCTAGGGCGGCTTCGACGTGCTCGAAGAGGCGGGCCGTGCAGGTGGCCATCTCCACCGGGGGCAGGGCCTCGGTGACGATGCGCTCGGCCAGCGCGGAGAAGGCGTCGACCACGGGGCCGGAGGCGGCCAACGACGCGGGCCGGCCGTTGTCGCCGCCGGCGGCAACCGAGGCGTCGAGGGGAATGGTGCCGAGCAGGGGGACGCCGATCTCGGTGGCCAGGCGCTCGCCGCCGCCCGAGCCGAACAGGGCGTAGGTGCCGCCGTGCTCGCAGTGGAAGGCGCTCATGTTCTCGATGACCCCGGCCACCCGCAGGTAGCCCTTGCGGGCCATGTCGGCCGCCCGGGCGGCCACCTTCTGCGCGGCCAGGGCGGGCGTGGTGACGATGAACACCTCGGTGCGGGGCAGCATCCGGGCCAGGCCCATCTGCACGTCGCTGGTGCCCGGCGGCATGTCGATGAGGAGGTAGTCGAGGGCGCCCCAGCGCACGTCCTCCAGGAACTGCTGGACGGCCCGGTTGAGCATGAAGCCCCGCCACATGATGGCCTCGTCCTCCGCCGCGTTGCCCACGGAGCCCATGGACACGACCTCGAGGTGGCCGGCGCCGACGTCCTTGCGCAGGGGGACGATCTTCTTGGCCTCGGCCCCGAGCTGGCCGTCGAGGCCCAGCATGCGAGGGATGGAGAAGCCGCCGATGTCGGCGTCGAGCACGCCGACCACCAGGCCGCGCCGGGCCAGCTGCACGGCGACGTTGACGGTGATGGACGACTTCCCCACGCCCCCCTTGCCCGAGGCGACCGCCGCAATGCGGGTGGTCGGAGGGATCTCGGTGTCGGGCGCGCCCTCGCGGGCCTTCCAGCGGGCCCGGGCCATGAGGCTCTTCTTCTGCGCGTCGGTCATCTCGCCGAAGTGGACGCGCACGTCGTCCACGCCCGGCAGGCTGCCCACCCGGAGCTTGACGTCCTTCATCAGCTGCGCCCGCAGCGGGCAGCCGGCGGTGGTGAGGGCGACGGTGACGTCGACCTCACCACCAGCGATCTCGACCCGGCGCACCATGCCGAGGTCGACCACGTTGTCGCCCAGCTCGGGGTCCATCACGCCCCGCAGCGCGCCCCGGACGGCCTCCTCGGAGGGTCCGGGATCGGTGTGGACGGGCATGGCTGCCAGTTTACAAGGAACTGGCCTGGTATATTCGGATCTACATGGATCGCCTCCGCCTGTTCAAGGCGCTCGGGGACAACACCCGCTACGCCATCTACCTCGAGCTGGCCCGGGCCACCACACCCCGGTCCACCGCGGATGTGGCCGAGGCCCTCGACCTGCACCCCAACACCGTGCGGCCCCACCTCGAGCGCATGCGCGACGTCGGCCTGCTCGACGTGGCCGTCGACGGCCGGGGCAGCGTGGGCCGCCCCCAGCACCGCTACTCGCTGGCGGCCGACGCCCCGTCCCTCGGCCTCGAGCCCCCCGCCTTTCCCCTGATGGCCGGCCTGCTGGCCAACGTCGCCGCCTCGTACGAGCCCGACGCCGACGCCGTGGCCGCCATCGGGCGCGAGCACGGGCGCCACGCCGGGGCCACCCACGCGGCGGTCGGCACGGCCTCGTGCGTCGCCGCCGTGCGCAGTGAGCTGGCCGACCTGGGCTTCGACCCGGTCTCGGAGACCGACGGTGGCGTCACCACCATCGCCTTCACCCACTGCCCCTACCAGCAGCTGGCCGAGGCCTTCCCCGAGCTGGTGTGCCATCTGCACCGGGGCGTGGTGGAGGGGATGGTCGAGGTGCTGGGCGGCGCCCGGGTGGCGAGATTCGCCACCCTCGCCGACCGGGACCCGTGCCACGTAGCGCTGACCAGCCGATAAGATCTTCTAACTGAGCCCCCAAGGAGGAGCCCTGTGAGCACTACCGATACTGGTACCGGCATCGACCTCATCAACATCACCGACACGGCAGCCAAGAAGGTCGCCGAGCTGTTGACGATGGAGGGCAACCCGGAGCTGGCGCTGCGCATCGCCGTGCGTCCCGGTGGCTGCTCCGGCTACTCGTACGAGATGTTCTTCGACAGCGAGTTCGCCCACGACGACCTGAAGTCCTCCAACGGCGCCGTCTCCGTGGTGGTCGACGCCGAGAGCGCGGCCCTGCTGCGCGGCGCCAGCCTCGACTACAAGGACGGCCTCCAGGGCGCCGGGTTCAGCATCAACAACCCCAACGCCCAACGGTCCTGCGGCTGCGGCCAGAGCTTCAGCTAGTCGCCGCCGGCTCTCGCCGGCGGTTGTCGCCATCCGGAGGGGCCGCCTGTCGGCGGCACGGGCGGTCGGCGACACTGGCGCCCGCTCAAAGCTGTGTGCGTCCGTCAGCGCTTCTTCGCGTCCGTAACGACCTCCCGGGTCGTTTCGCTTGCACAGAAGGACGGCGCCGCTCGCCCTAACTGACCAGGCGGTCCAGGGCTGCCTTGAGTTCGACGCGGTCGTAGGCGTTGTCGAGGCGCTCCTAGACGACGCCGTCGGCGCCGGCGAGGAAGAGGACGGGTTCCTGTTCGAGGCCGTAGGCGGCGACCGTCGGGGCGAGGTCGGGGCCGGTGCGGGTCTTGTAGATCTCGACATGAAGGAAGCGGACCTGGTCGGCAAAGGCCGCTCGCTGCTCGACGAAGGTGTCGAGCACGGGGCCGCAGAAGCGGGACTGGCAGCGGGCGGGGGTGGAGAAGAGGACGGCGACGGGGCGCTTCTCGGCGAGGGCGGCGTCGAGGCTGACCTCGTGGAGCGGGCACACCGGGTCGGCCGTGCAGATGGGGTCGACGCCGAGGGTGTCGGCGGCGGTGGGCGACGGGGTGGAGATCATGGGCTTGCCCGGGACGGGCACCTTCAGCTCGTTCGGGTCCATGACCTGGAGGGCCGCCTCGCCGGTGGCGCCCTTGAAGGTGGCCTTCAGCATGGACACGCCGGGCTTGGTGAAGCGGTGGTGCAGGAGGAAGTACGGCAGCGGGGTGCCGTCGGTGTGGGTCGTGGTCTCGACCGGCTGGCCGTCGATGCTCATCTCCACCGGACCGTCGAGCACCACCGGCCCGGTGCCTTCGGCGTTGATGATGGCGGCGGTGACCCGCTCGTCGATGCCCGGTACGTGGAAGTAGGTCGCCACCACCAGGTTGAGGCCCTTGGCTACCGTCGACCCCGACGGGTCGGTGACCTCGGCCACCACGTCGTCATCCTTCTTGCCCCCGCAGGCGGCCACCACGGCCAGACCGGCGCCGGCCAGGAGGAACTCGCGACGGTTCATGGCGCTCATTCCTTCAACCTATCGTGACCGGGTGACGCTCAGCTTTCACGTCGACGGCCGCGAAGTTGCGGTCGACGACGACGGGGCGTCGCTGCTGGAGGTGCTGCGCGACCGCCTCGGCATCCGCAGCCCGAAGGACGGGTGCGCCCCGCAGGGCCAGTGCGGCTGCTGCACCGTGCTGGTGGACGGCCAGCCCCGGGTCGCCTGCGTGACACCGGCCCGCCGGGTGGCGGGGCGTACCGTCACCACCCTCGACGGCTTCGCGGAGGCCGACCGGAGGGCGTGGACCGAGGCGTTCGCCGACTCCGGCGGCAGCCAGTGCGGCTTCTGCACGCCGGGCATCATCGTGCGCCTGGCCGCCCTCCACGCCGCCGGCGGTGCCGACGTGGACACCGCCCTCCTCGCCCACCTGTGCCGCTGCACGGGCTGGCAGGGCGTGAAGGAGGCGTTCGCGGCCGTGGCCGCCGGCAGTCCTCCGGCGTGCTCCCCCGGTGACCGGGACCTGGATGCCGCGCGCAGGCGGGCCCTCCTCGAGGGCGGCGCCGCCCAGGACGTGGGGGCGGCCGTGGCCCTGGGCCAGGGCGGCTTCGCCGACGACACTGCGCCCGCCGACGCCCTGGTCGCCGTCCCCGACGGGCGGGGCGGGTGGTCGGTGGGCCACACGCTCAGCGAGGCCCGGGCGGCGGCAGGCAAGGTGCAGGGGCGGCGAAGCACCATCGCCCTTACCCATCCGCTCGACGTGCCCCCCGGCGACTGGGCCCTCACCCTGCGCACCACCTGGGTGGAGCCCGCCTACCTGGAGCCCGACGCGTCCTGGTGCGCCCCCGGCGGCGAGCCCGCCTCACCCCTCGGCAACGGCGGCGCCTTCGGGGCCAAGCTGGCCTCCGCGGCGCCGGCCGCCGCCCGGCGCCTGGCCGGCCAGCACGGCCGGCCCGTGCGGGTGCTGCTGAGCCGGGAGGACGTGGTGCGCACCGGCCCCAAGCGCCCGCCCATCGCCGCCGGTGTTCGACCGGACGGAACCGGCGTGCTCCGCATCGCCCGCACACCCGGCATCGCCGCCGCCGTCGCGTGCGTGGCGCCGGGGCTGGTGGTGGAGGAGGTTGACGTCGCCGGCCCGCCCACGTCCGCCGCCATCCGTGCCGCCGGTTGGGCGGAGGCAGCCGTGCTGCTGGCCGCCGCCCGGGGCGACGCCGCCGTCACCGCGCCGTCGGGGGCGCGGGCGGAGGCGGCCGTCGAGGCGGGCGGATCGATCACCGTGCGGTTGTGCTGCGGGGACCCGCTCGACGAGGTCGTGCTGCGTTCGTACTGCGTGGGTGCCGCCCACATGGCGCTCGGCTGGGTGCGCAGCGAAGGGGTGGCGGTGGGGCCCGACGGCGTGCCCCACGACCTCACCATCCGTTCGTTCGGCATACTGCGGGCCCGCGACATGCCGGAGGTGCACGTGGAGATCGTCGAGCGTTCTGGCCCACCCATGGGGGTTTCCGACGCCGTGTTCGCAGCGGTGGCCGCCGCCGCCTGGCAGGCGGACGGCTACCCGCCGGTCTGGCCGACCCGCCCTGCGGGGATGGTGGGCCGATGAGCAGGCCCGCAGGGCATGCGGGGCCCGAGCGGCCCTGCGAGCGGGAGGAACCATCGGTGCGCCATCCCGCAGGGATGGTGGGCCGATGAGCAAGCCGGTCGGCCCCTACTCCCCCGTCGTCCGGGCCGGCGGCTGGCTGGTCACGAGTGGCCAGATCGGCCTGCGCGACGGCGCCATCGTCGCCGGGGACGTGCGGGCCCAGACGGTCCAGGCCCTGGCCAACCTGCGGGCGCTCCTCGAAGGCGAGGGCGCGTCGCTCGACGCGGTGGTGAAGACCACCGTATTCCTCACCGACATGGCCGACTTCGCGGCCATGAACGAGGAGTACGCCACCGCCTTCGGCGAGCACCGCCCGGCCCGCTCCACCGTGGGCGTGGCGGCGCTGCCGCTCGGCGCCGTGGTGGAAGTCGAGGCGTGGGCCCACGCCCCCGCGGACGGCTGACCTATGGGAGCGGCAGCCGTCGTCATCGTCGTGGTCGTGGTGCTGCCGGGGCTGTTCCTGGCCACCGGCGCGCTGGTCTGCGCAGCACTGGGAGCGACGCTCTCCCACCACCCGGAGCGCTGACGCGTCCGATCGGACCGCCAGGTTCAGATGCTCCAGCGGGACTGGCCGAAGCGGTAGCCCACCGACCGCACCGTCTGGATCAGCTGCTCGTGCTCGTTGCCGAGCTTGGCCCGCAGTCGTCGTACGTGGACGTCGACGGTGCGCGCGCCCCCGTAGTACTCGTAGCCCCACACGCGTGACAGCAGCGTCTCGCGGGTGAACACCTTCCCCGGATGGGTGGCGAGGAACTTGAGCAGCTCGTACTCCATGTAGGTGAGGTCGAGCGGCCGGCCCGAGATGGCGGCCTGGTACGTCTCCAGGTTCAGGACGAGGGGGCCGTACTCCACCAGCTCGGGACGGGTGCCCCGCCCGGTGCGCCAGAACAGGTGCTTGAGGCGGGCCTCGAGCTCGCGGGGCTGGAATGGCCAAAGGCAGAAGTCGTCGAAAAGGTCCTCCCGCAACTCGAGGTCGGCCAGCTGGTGGCCGGCCACCAGCAGCAGCAGCGGCTCGAGGGGGAGGTCCCGCTTGCGCAGCGTGCGGCAGAGGGCGAAGGCCCCCTCGGGGTCCTCGTGGGCGCACACGATGGCGCCCGCCCAGCCGTCCTCCGGCTCGACCCGCGCAGCCACGTCGGCCGTGGCGGCCGCCTTCCACGGGTAGCCGGCCAGGTCGAGCGCCTGCGCGAGGGCAGGCGGCGCAGGGTCGGGATGGAGGAGGAGCGGTTCCATGGTCTGGCCGTCCTAGAGGAGTGGGAGGTAGCGGTCGAGTTCGAACGGCGTGACCTGGGACTTGTAGTCGCCCCATTCGGCCCGCTTGTTCCGCAGGAACCATTCGAAGACGTGTTCGCCGAGCGTCTCGGCGACGAGCTCGGACTTCTCCATCTCGGTGAGCGCCTCCATGAGCGAGCCGGGCAGCGAGGTGATGTTCTCGGCCAGCCGCTCCTCGGGCGTCATCTTGTAGAGATTGGCGGCCGCCTCCGGCGGCAGCTCGTAGCCCTCGTCCACGCCCTTGAGCCCGGCCGCCAGCACGACGGCAAATGCCAGGTAGGGATTGCACGACGGGTCGGGCGCCCGGTACTCGATGCGGGCCGACTCGGTGCGCCCCCGCTTGGCGACGGGCACGCGCACGAGGGCGGAGCGGTTGTTGCGGGCCCATGACACGTACACCGGCGCCTCGTAACCGGCCACCAGCCGCTTGTAGGAGTTCACCCACTGGTTGGTGACGGCGGTGATCTCGCAGGCGTGGGTGAGCAGTCCGGCGATGAAGCCCTTGGCCACCTTGGACAGCTGGTGCTCGTCGCCCTCGTCGTGGAAGGCGTTGGTGTCGCCCTCGAACAGCGAGAAGTGGGTGTGCATGCCCGAGCCCTGCACGCCGGCCAGGGGCTTGGGCATGAACGTGGCGTGCACGCCCGCCTGCTGGGCGATGTCCTTTACCACCAGGCGCATGGTCATCACCGTGTCGGCCATGGTGAGGGCGTCGGTGTAGCGCAGGTCGATCTCGTGCTGGCTGGGAGCGTCCTCGTGCTGGCTGTACTCCACGGGGATGCCCATGTCCTCGAGGGTGAGCACGGTGCGCCGGCGCAGGTCGCCGGCCAGGTCGGCCACGGTGAGCTCGAAGTAGGAGCCGTGGTCGAGGGGCTGCGGCGGGCGGGCGGAGCCGTCGCCGGCGAAGTAGAAGTACTCCACCTCCGGGGCCGCGAAGAACGAGAACCCCTTCTCGTGGGCCCGCTTTAGCTGGCGCTTCAGCACGAAACGGGGGTCGCCCTCGAACTCGGTGCCGTCGAGGTTGTGGACGTCGCAGAACACGCGCGCTACGGGAGCGGAGCCGGCGCTGCCGGCGGGCAGGATCTGGAACGTGTTGGCGTCGGGGCGGGCCAGCACGTCGCTCTCCTGCACCCTGCTGAACCCGTCGATGGCGGACCCGTCGAAGGTCATGCCCTCGGCCAACGCGTTCTCCAGCTCGGCGGGTGTGATGTTGAACGCCTTCGGGATGCCCAGGACATCGGTGAACCACAGCTGGATGTAGCGCACGCCGCGCTCCTCCACCGTCCGCATCACGTAGTCCTGCTGGCGCTCGTTCGTCGTCATCCATTGCCTCCGGCCTGCTGGAAGAGACCAGTCTCGCAGCCGCGGCTGGCGCCTCGGGGGGATTTGGGCGGGGTTCACAATGTGTTCACACCCCTCTCCAGCATGTCCGAGCCGTTGATGGCAGGCTTCCGCGAGCAGCAACGTCGTCTCGAGGAGGCACCCGTGGAGGAACGCAGCCCGGCCGAGGTCGTCCGCCTTGCGCAGGACGAAGGCATCGAGATCGTCGACTTCCGCTTCTGCGATCTGCCCGGGCTCATGCAGCACTTCTCGGTGCCGGTGGGCCAGCTCACCGAGGAGGCGTTCGAGGAGGGCTGCGGCTTCGACGGGTCGTCGATCCGCGGGTTCCAGGAGATCCAGGAGTCGGACATGATCCTGCTCCCCGACCCCGACACGGCCGTGATCGACCCGTTCCGCCAGCACCCCACGATGAACCTCAACTGCTTCGTGCGCGACCCGATCACGGGCGAGAGCTACTCCCGGGACCCCCGCTACGTGGCCAAGAAGGCCGAGGACTACCTGCAGACGACGGGCCTGGCCGACACCGCCTACTTCGGCCCCGAGGCCGAGTTCTTCATCTTCAACGACGTGCGCTTCATGCAGGACCAGCGCTCGGCCTCTACCAGGTCGACTCGGTGGAGGGCATCTGGAACTCGGCCAAGGACGAGGGGCCGAACCTCGGCTTCAAGCCCCGCTACAAGGAGGGCTACTTCCCCGTCCCGCCCATGGACCACTTCCAGGACATCCGCTCCGAGATGATCATCGTGATGGGCAAGCTCGGCCTCGACATCGAGGTCCAGCACCACGAGGTCGGCACCGCCGGCCAGGCCGAGATCGACATGCGCTTCGACACCCTCCTGCGGATGGCCGACAAGCTGATGCTCTACAAGTACGTGGTGAAGAGCGTGGCCCGGGCCAACGGCCTGTCGGCCACGTTCATGCCCAAGCCACTGTTCCAGGACAACGGGTCCGGCATGCATACCCACCAGTCGCTGTGGCGGGGCGGCGAACCGTTGTTCTACGCAGAGACCGGCTACGCCGGCCTGTCCGACATGGGCCGCTGGTACATCGGCGGGCTGTTGAAGCACGCCCCGGCGATCCTCGCATTCGCCGCGCCGACCACCAACTCCTACAAGCGGCTGGTTCCCGGCTACGAGGCGCCGGTGAACCTCGTCTACAGCCAGCGCAACCGGTCGGCCGCCTGCCGCATCCCGCTGTACTCCAAGAGCCCCAAGGCCAAGCGGGTCGAGTTCCGCTGCCCCGACCCGAGCTGCAACCCCTACCTCGCATTCGCCGCAATGCTCATGGCCGGCCTCGACGGCGTGCAGAACCGTATCGAGCCGCCCGACCCGGTCGACAAGGACCTCTACGACCTCCCGCCCGAGGAGCTGGCCAAGGTGCCCCAGGTGCCAGGTTCCCTGGAGGAGGCACTCGCCGCATTAGAGGCCGATCAGGACTTCCTGAAGGCCGGTGGCGTCTTCACCGACGACCTCATCGAGACGTGGATCTCCTACAAGCGTCTCAAGGAGATCGACGAGGTGCGGCTCCGACCCCACCCGTGGGAGTTCATGCTGTACTACGACATATAGCCAAAGCAGGCTTCGCTGGCCGCAGTGTGCCGTAATCTGGGCCTCATGGCACGACGAGCCGACGAGATGCCGGAGGACCCGGTCCTGATCCTCATCGACGACGATGAGCCGACGATGACCTTCGACGAGTGGCTCGCCAGCCTTGCCCTCGACGAGCCGACGGACGTCGATGTGGGCGCGGCGGAGATCCTCCGAGAGATCCGCGAGCACGGCGAGCGTTGACGGCAATCGTCCTCGATGCCTGCGCCGGCGTCGAGATCGCTCTCCAGACCCCGATTGGGCGAAAGCTCCAAGCGAAGATCCCCGCCGGATGCACCACCTGGGTCCCCGAGCACTACTTCGCCGAAGCCACGGGCGTCCTACGTCGCGACGAACTCAACGGGCTTCGCACCGCGGCCAAGATCCAGGTCGCTCTCGACCGGCTCCTCGGCGCCCCGGTCCGTCGCGTGTCGGTCCGACCCCTCATCTCGGAAGCCTGGCTCCTACGCCACAACATGACGATCGCCGATGGGCTCTACATCGTGGCGGCAAAGCACCTCGGCGCTGACCTGGTGACGACGGACCTGAAGCTGGCGAACAGCCCGACGCTTCCCGTCTCGACGATCACGCCCTGACGCGCCGCCGCCCGGGTCCGGCTTACCCCTGGGGAACCTCAGCCCTCGGGAGGCCGCCCGCTGAAGTCCTCAGAGCGGCGTCGATCGCGTGCCCCGTGCGGTCCTCCTCGTCGGGGAAGCGCGTGCGGTCGCCGTCGGCCATCGGACGGAGTCGTCCCTGTCGCGGTCGTGATTGTCCGATGACCGGGCCGGGCCGTCGAGCATCGTCGAAACTCGGAGGTGCCGGTGGAAGCGGGGCCGTCAGAAACGATAGAGCCAAACGCATTACGGTCGTGGTTCAATCGCCTTGTGTTCGAACGATTCACCGACCGGTCCCGCCGGATCCTCGTGCTGGCGCAGGAGGAGGCCCGCCGCACGAATCAGGACGTCATCGGGACCGAGCACCTGCTGCTCGGCTTGCTCGACGAAGGCGAGGGTGTCGCTGCTCGGGCGCTCGAAGCCATGGACGTCTCCTCGGAGGCGGTGCGCTCGGCGGTGGGGCGCGGATGCACGCCCTGCACGGCAAGGCGCTGGGCCGCCTGATCCAGATGATCGCGGCGTGGCGGGGGGAGATCTTCCTGTACTCCATGCGCCGTGACGAACTGATCGGTCCACTGATCGCGGCCCACGGGCTCGGCTCCGCCGACAGCGGACACCGGTTCATGGTCTCGGAGATCTTGCAGGTGATGTACTGGCTTCGGGGCGAGGGCTTCGCCACGGCCGTCGAGCCGGCCGCCATCGAACGTTCCAGCCCCCGTCGGCACGAGCGCGCCGTACCGCCTGGAACCGCCAGCGCCAGCGCCAGCGCCAGCGCCAGCGCCAGCGCCAGCGCCAGCGCCAGCGCCAGCGAAAGTGCGCGCGCTAATCCCACCCCTGGTGGGGTAGGATGATGACCATGAAAGCCGTGCACCAGCGATCGGTCCTCAACCGGCTCAAGACGGCGCGGGGTCACCTCGACGCTGTCGTACGTATGGTCGAGGAGGACACGTACTGCCCCGAGGTCATGAAGCAGTTGTCCGCCGTGCAGGGGTCGCTGGAGCGGGCCAGCCGGATCGTGCTGCGCAACCACCTCGAGACGTGCGTGGCGGCGGCGATGGTGGCGGGGCGGACCGACGAGATCGTCGACGAGCTCATGGAAGCCCTCCGCTACGACCGCGTGGCCACCGGCCCCGGGCCCGAGCTGGCCCTGGGCGGGGACGAGGCACCATGAGCCAGCTACTCCACGACCGTACCGAGGGAACGGGTGGCACCGAGGTCGAGCTGGCCGTGTCCGGCATGACCTGCGGGTCGTGTGCCGCCCGGGTGGAGAAGGTGCTGGCACGCCACGAGGGCGTGGAGCAGGCCGGGGTGAACTTCGCCACGGAGCGGGCCACTGTCGTATTCGATCCCGACCGGGTGGGGGTGGACGACCTGGTCGCCGCGGTCGGCAGGATCGGCTACGGACTGGCGCCGGCGGAGGTGACCGGCGAGGCGGAGTCCGTCGATGCCGAGGCTGCGATCCGGGCGATGTGGCTGCGGCGGGTGCTCGTGGCCTGGCCCCTGGGGCTGGCGGTGCTGGTGCTCTCGCTGTTCTTCATGCACGAGCCTTGGGCGCGGTGGTCGGCGTTCGCCCTGGCCGTCCCCGTGCAGTTCTGGGCCGGCTGGCCGTTCCTGCACACCGCCGCCGTCCGGGCCCGGGCCCGACAGGCCAACATGGACACCCTCATCGCCATCGGCACGCTGGCCGCCTTCACCTTCTCCGCCGTCAACGTGGCGTTCGGCCCGTCGCACTCCGACCACTACTTCGACACCTCGGCGCTGATCATCGCCTTTCTCCTCCTCGGGCGGTACTTCGAGGCCACGGCCAAGGGGCGGGCGTCGAGCGCCATCCGCGCCCTGCTCGAGCTGGGGGCCAAGGAGGCCCGCCTGGTCGTCGACGGCGTCGAGTCGATGGTGCCGGTCGAGCGGGTCCGGGTAGGCGACGTCCTGCGGGTGCGGCCGGGCGAGAAGATCCCGGTGGACGCCGAGGTCGTCGACGGCCGCTCGGCGGTAGACGAGTCGATGCTCACCGGCGAGTCGGTGCCGGTCGACAAAGGCCCAGGCGAAAAGGTGGCGGGGGCGACCCTCAACGCCCAGGGTGCGCTCACGCTGCGGGCCACGGCCGTGGGATCCGACACGGCGTTGGCCCAGATCGTGCGGCTCATCGAGGAGGCCCAGGGCACCAAGGCCCCCGTGCAGCGCCTGGCCGACCGCATCAGCTCCATCTTCGTCCCGTTCATCCTCGCCCTGGCCGCCGCCACCTTCGTCGGCTGGTGGGTGCTGGCCGGCGATGCCGGCGCCGGGATCGTGGCCGCCGTGGCCGTGCTCATCATCGCCTGTCCCTGCGCCCTCGGCCTCGCCACCCCCACCGCCATCATGGTGGGCACCGGGCGGGGCGCGGCCATGGGCGTGCTGATCAAGGGTGGTGAGGTCCTGGAGCGCTCCAAGAAGGTCGACACGGTGGTGTTCGACAAGACCGGCACCCTCACGCGGGGCGAGATGGCCCTCACCGACGTAGTGGTCGCCGACGGGGAGGACGAGGCGGTGCTGCTGGCCCGCGCCGGCGCCGTCGAGGCGGCTTCGGAGCACCCGGTGGGCCGGGCTGTCGTGGACGGCGCCCGGGAGCGACTGGGTTCCCTCCCCGAGGCGACCGCCTTCGAGTCGGTGGCAGGCCACGGGGTGCGGGCCGGCGTCGAGGCCACGGTGGTGCACGTCGGGCGGCGCAAGCTGATGCACGAAGCCGGCCTCATGGGTTGCACCGCCCTCGACGAGCAGGCCGAGCGGCTGGAGGGCGAGGGGAAGACGGCGATCTTCGCCGGATGGGACGGCCGGGTGCGCGGGGTGCTCGCCGTGGCCGACACGCTGAAGGCCGACGCTCCCGCCGCCGTCGCCGAGCTGCGCGCCATGGGGATCGAGGTGGTGATGATCACCGGCGACAACGCCCGCACGGCGGCCTCCATCGCCGCCCAGGTGGGCATCGGCCGGGTGCTGGCCGAGGTGCTCCCGGCCGACAAGGTCGACGAGGTCCGCCGCCTCCAGTCCGAGGGCCGGACGGTGGCCATGGTCGGCGACGGCATAAACGACGCCCCCGCCCTGGTGCAGGCCGACCTCGGCATCGCCATCGGGACCGGCACCGACGTGGCTATCGAGTCCTCCGACATCACCCTGCTCTCCGGCGACCTCCACGGTGTGGCCACCGCCATCCGCCTGTCCCGGCGCACGTTCCGCACAATCCTGCAGAACCTCGGGTGGGCGTTCGGCTACAACCTGGCGGCCCTCCCCCTGGCCGTGGTGGGGGCCCTGAACCCGATCATCGCCGGAGCGGCCATGGCCTTCTCCAGCGTGTCGGTGGTGTCCAACAGCCTCCGCCTCTACCGGTTCCGCAAGGCGTGAGCACGGAGCAGAGCGACTCGAAGCGCGAAGCAGAGCGACCCGGATCCTGGTCGCCGGCGTGGCCCTCCTCCTGGCGCTGCTCACCCGGCGCCTGCGCAGCCGCATGGCCGTGGTTCGGCTGCCGCTCTACACCTTCCTCCTCGAACGACCTCCCCGCCTGGCCTGAGCGCGCCAGCGCGCGCCCGGAAGCGGGCCCAAGGTGCCCGCTTCAGTCCCCAGTCAGGTGCCGGACGCATCCTTGCGTCCCTTCGTTCCCGAGGAGTAGAACGCCGATGAAGCTGTTCCTGCATGTCCCGACGCACGCCGGCAGGCCGACCCGAGGCGGATTGTCCCGGGTCGTGAACACCCGAGGCGGCCGATCATGAGCCTGTGGGCCGTCCTGCTCACCGGGCTGTTCGCCGGAGGTGCCTCCTGCGCGGCCGTGCAGGGCGGGCTGCTTGCCGGCACGCTGGCCCGCCGCCGTCCCGAGCTTGCGGTCAAGGGCGGCCCGCGGGAGGCGCGAAAGCCGGCGCCGGCCGGTCCACCCCCCCGCCAGATGGGACGACGCCGCCCCCGTCGGGGCCTTCCTGGCCGGCAAGCTGGCCTCCCACGTGGTGCTCGGTGCCGCCCTGGGCCTGGCCGGGGATGCGATGCAGATCAGCCCCCGGGCCCGGGCCTTCATGCAGATCGCGGCCGGGGTGGTGATGGTGCTGCTCGCCCTCAACCTCCTCGGGCTGAAGGCGGTGCAAGGGCTGGTGCCGTCCGCGCCGCCGGCGTGGTCCCGGCTGGTGCGTCGCAGCGGCCGGTGGGGCAACGGGCTCGCCCCCGCCCTGCTGGGTGTGGTCACCGTGCTCATCCCGTGCGGGGTGACACTCAGCATGATGTTCCTGGCCGTGGCCTCAGGATCCCCGGTGGCCGGCGCCGCCGTCATGGCCACCTTCGTCTTCGGCACCATGCCGCTGTTCGCTGTCATCGGCTATGCGGCCCGCCGCTCGACCGCCTACCTGCGGGGCCGCCTCGGTCTGTTGAAGGGTGCTGTGGTGCTCGTCGCCGGCCTGCTAGCCATCAACGCGGGCCTGGTGCTGAACGGCTCGTCGGTCACCCTCGCCGGCGTGTGGGGCAACCTCACCGGAACCGGCCAGGCGGCGGTCACCGTCGAGGCCATCGCGGGCGCCATCACCGATGCCGGCTACCACGCCGAACTGTTGGACGAGTAGCGGTGGAAGCCCTCGCCCTGCCCCTGCTCGCCCTGGTGGCCATGCGCGAGCGCCACATCGACCTCAGCCGGGTGCCCCGGGGCCCGGCGGTCGCCTTCCCCATTGGCATGGCCTTCGCCGCCGGCATCCGCGACGCCGGCATCCGCGACGCCGGCATTCACGACGCCGGCATTCACGACGGCAGCGCCGTGCAGGTGTTGGTCAGCCGCGACAGCGGGGCCCGCTGGCAGCGTCCTTGATCCCCGAGACCACAGCGACGACCCGTCGATCCCTCATCGCCGCTTGGGTCGCCGCCGCCATCGTTCTCGGCGCCCTCATGGCTGTGGCCAGGGCGAGCGAATCCGGCCTCGACGACGCCGACCCGGCGCAGCAGCGTCCCGGCTTCCTCCACGCCGGCGCCCCCGCACCCCGTCTCACCGCCGCCCTGCCGGTCGCGGGGCGGCGGACCGTCGTGTTCTTCGTTCGCCCGAAGGGTCTCGACGAGGTGTGCCGAGCCCTGTCGGGCCCGCAATTGGCCGAACGGGCCGACGTCGCTGTGGTGGTGTCGGGCCCGGGCCGCTGTGACGGCGTCACCACGGTCAACGACCCCGCCGCCCGCCTCGGACGCTCATACGGACTCCGCCGTCCCCGGGCCGGCGGTCCGCCGGTGGGCTACGCCGTCATCGATCGCCGAGGCCTGATCCGCTACCGGACCCTGGACCCGACCGTCGCCGACAACCTGGGCGAGGTCGACACCATCGTGCGGGCCGTCCCGTGAGCGGGGCCCGGCCGGCCACGATCCGCCCGTCGCTGCGCCTGTGCCTGTGGTGCGCGGCGGCGGTGGTGGTGGAGGTCGCCCTCTACCTCTCCTACCGCGGCCACGATGCCCGGTTCCACTGGTTCACCCATTTCTACGTTGGGAGCTCGACCGCCGTGGTGGTCATGGCCGCCGTGACGGCGCGCACCGGCCGCCCGGTGCGCTACCCCCTGGTGTGGCCGCTGCTCGGTCACCTGTTCGCCATGGCGCCCGACCTGGCCTTCGCCGGAGGCGTAGCCCACAAGCGGTGGATGGACGTGTTCCTCGGCCACATCGCCAGCCACTTCGTCCCCGGCCGGAACCTCACCTGGTACGCGGTGTTCCTCGTCGCTCTTGCCCTGTACCTCGTCGCCGTCGACCGGTCGCGTCAGCCATGAGCGACGGCCAGCCGTTCGCCGCCACATCCACGAGCTCGCTGCCGCCGTTGCCCTGAGCGACCGGCACGTGGCCGTTCGGCTTCTCGAGGCCAAGCAGGCGGTCGAGCGCGATCTGGCCGGAGACGCCACTGGGTTGGCCGGCGACCTCGACCGGCTCCTCGCCGTCTGGTGCTCATCTTGGCCGTATCTATTTACGCCCCCGGCGGGACACCGTCACCGGGGTCGGCACCGGACGCCGCGAGCTGCTGGCTGAACAGGCGCAGTTGCCGCAGGGTCTCCGGATCCACAGGCATCCCCCGGCCGGCCAGCGAGGCCTTGATCTCGGTGTACACCGCCGCTTCCATGCCGCAGCGCCGGCACAACTCCAGATGGCGGGCCACCCGCGCGCCGGAGAGGTCGTCCACCTCATGGTCCAGGAAGGCCTGGAGCACACGGGCGACCTCGTGGCAATCAGCCGCGGGTCGCGGGCGCGTTCGTCGCCACGGCCTCATGTCTCCCCCTTTCTGGCGACCAACCCCGCGGCCGACAGCCGGGCCCGGATACGGCCCCTGGCCCGGTGGAGGCGGCTCATGACCGTCCCGACCGGGATGGCGAGGGCGGCCGCCGCCTCGGCGTAGGTCAACCCCTCCAGGTCGACGAGCTGCACCACGTCACGGAAGCGGGTGGGCAGGCGATCGAGGGCGTCGGCCACCACCGCGTCGAACGTCTCGCCCACGACCAGATCTTCGGGGCGCCCGCCGTCGGCGGCCACGCGGGCGGCATCGTCAGGATCGGCGAGCAGGCCCGGGCGCCGGCGCCGGGTGCGATTGACCTCGGCGTTGCGCATGATGGTGAGCAGCCAGGCCCGCGGGCTGGCGCCGTCGAATCGGTCGATGCCGCCGTAAGCACGCAGCAGCGTGTCCTGGACCAGGTCCTCGGCGTCCACCAGCCTCCGCGTCATGGCCGTTGCCACGCGGAGCAGAACATCGAGCTCGGGCACGACGTGGCGCTCAAAGGCCTCCTTCCTGCGATCGTCGGCACTGAGCGGCTGGGACACGACCGGGAACCCTCCCACGTCCGGCGACATTCCGCACCGGGTGGAATAGTGGGGCGCCGGACCGGGTTCCCGCCCCGATGACCGCCCTCCTTTCACACCGGCGTCTCCGGCGCCGGATCGACCCCTACGTGGACGGGGAGCTGGCCCCGGCGGAGCGCCACTGCGTGCGTCGCCACCTCGACGACTGCTGGGGTTGCAGCGAGGCGGCCGACGTGGTCCGCCTCGTCAAGTGCTCCCTGGCGCACCTCGCCGACCGGCGGCCCCCTGCGCTGGCCGCCGTGCGCCTCCAGCGCTGGGCCCGCTCCGTTCCCGATCGGCTGCGGTGACGGGCGCGGCGGGGATCGACCTCGTCGGCGCCGACCAGGCCCCCCTGCTGGCCCGGCCCTACTACCTCGGGGGCGACCCCGGACCGATCGTGGCCGCGCTGGCCCACGTGCCCGAGTTGCTCGAGGTGGCCCTGCCCTTCATCGGCGTCGCCCTGGGGCCGTCAGCCATGGAGGCCCGGGCCAAGGAGCTGGCCATCGTGCGGACGTCGGCCCTACTCGGTTGCCGGTACTGCGTGGAGACCCACACCCCGGTGGCCCGCGACGCCGGCCTGGCGGCCGAAGAAGTGCGGGCCCTGCGGGGCGAGGCCGGTCTCGAGGACGTGTTCGCCGACCCGGGCGAGCGCGCCCTGCTGGCCTGGGTGGACGCGCTGGCCCTCGGCCGGGGCCCACTGGCCGCCGAGCTGCGGGAGGCGGTGGCGGCCCGCTTCGGCACACCCTTCCTGGTCGAGCTGACGATCCTGGTGGGCGCCACCATGATGCTGAACCGCTTCTGCACCGCCCTCGACCTGCCGACCTCGCCCGAGACGCGCCACCGCCTGGAGGCCGAGGGCCTGGGATGGCCGTGACGGCACTGGCCGAGGCGATCGACGCGGGCGCCATCTCGCCCCGCCTGTGGCTGTACAGCAACTACCACTGCAACCTGGCCTGCACCTACTGCCTGACCGAGTCGGCCCCGCACGTGGCGCGCCGAGAGCTGGATGGCGAGCGCATGGTCGAGCTGGCCGCCGAAGCCCAGGAACTGGGGTTCACCGCCCTCGGCGTCACCGGGGGCGAGCCCTTCCTGCGACCCGACATGCCCGAACTGCTGGGCCGGCTGGCATCGGTCCTACCCGTCGTTTGCCTGTCCAACGGCACCGTATTCACCGAGGCCCGTCTCGACCGCCTCCACGCCCTGGCCGGCCTCCCGGTCCAGCTCCAGGTCTCACTCGACCGGCCGGAGCCAGACGCCAACGACGCCATGCGCGGCGCCGACAACTTCCACAAGGTGGTGGACGCCATTCCCCGCCTGGTCGGGCGGGGCATCGCCGTGCGCGTCGCCACCACCCTCGGCGGCCCCGTCGACGAGGCCGAGATGGCCCGCCTGTGCGAGCTGCACCGCAGCCTCGGCGTGGGCGACGAGGACCACGTGGTGCGCCCCATCGTGGCTCGGGGCCGGGCGGCCACCGCCGGCCTGGGCGTGGCCGCCGGAGCGGCCGAGCTCGAGCCCGAGCTCACCATCACCGCCGACGGGGCCTTCTGGAGCCCCTTCGGGCCCACCGTCGTCGATGACCGCCTCGACACCGATCTGCTCGTGACCCGCACGACCCGGCCCCTGACCACGCCGGCCGCCGCCCTGCTGCGCCTGGTCCAGGGCCGCCCGCCCGGGGACGACGCCCGCTTGGGCATCCGCTGAGCCTGATCCACCGCGGCCCGGTCGGGCCCGCCACCCCCCGCTCCGCCCCACCGTGCCCTTCCGAGAGGACTCCATGGCCACCACCACCCCCACACCACCTCGCACCACCGGGCACCCACCCGTCCTCGACGCCGCCGTCGACGGCCATGCCAGCGCGCTGGTGCTCGGCGCCGTGCGCATCTCCCTCGGTGTGCTGTGGCTCACCAATGCCGGCTGGAAGACGCCGCCCGACTTCGGCCAGGAGCGCGGCAGGGGGCTGTTCGCCTTCGTGAGCGATGCGGTGGACCACCCGGTGTTCCCGCCGTGGAGCTGGTTCGCCCGGGAGGTGATCCTGCCCAATTTCCGCCTCTTCGGCTGGTCCGTGCTGATCGTGGAGGCGTGCCTCGGGGCCTTCCTGCTGTTCGGCCTCGGTACCCGGTTCTGGGCCCTGGTCGGGGTGGCCCAGTCGACGGCCATCGGGCTGTCGGTGCTCCAGACGCCCAACGAGTGGCCGTGGTCGTACTACCTGATGGTGCTCGCCCATCTGGCCATCTTCGCCACCGCGGCCGGCCGCACGCTCGGGCTGGACGGCGTGCTGCGACCAGCTTGGGCGGCCCGCCCGTCCCGGTGGTCGAGGCTGCTGATGAGGGCGTCGTGACCAGCCCCGGCAGCCGGTCCATCGAGCTACTCACTGCGGTCCATTCCACAGGGATGGTCCGCCGGTGACGGCCCCGGGAGGCCGGTCCATGAGCCGCTACCGGCGGGCGCAACTCGTCGTGTGCGTCATCGCCCTGGCCTTCGCCCTGGTGGGCCTGGTGGTGGCCCGCGACCTCGGCTTCACCGCCCGGCGCGGCGCGCTGATCGGCCCGAGCGATCTCGAGCTGGCGACGCTGACCCTCAACCCGCTGGGCGCCCTCGCGTCGGCGGCCGTCGCCGCTTTGGGGATGGCGGGAGCGTTGCTGCGCCGGCGCCTGCTGGTCACCGCCGCCGGCGCCGGCTTCGTGGTGCTGGCCGCCCTGGTTCTGGTCCAGTGGGGCGGGCCCACCAACTGGACGGGCGGGCGGGGCTCGAACATCTCGCTGTGGCTGGGCGCGGGCGTGAGCCTGCTGGCCCTGGCGTCGGGCGAGCGGTCGGCTGGTGCACCCGCCCGCTGAGCGCATCCTCGAAGCCTGCGCCGGCGGCGGGATCGCTCGCGGGGATCACCGCCCACTCGTCGAAGGCCGGTCAGCGACCGGTGCCCTGGAAGCCCTCCTGGGTCTGCGGGTTCAGGTGGTGCCATTGGCGCGTCTTCAGCTGCTTGCCGTCAACGTCCGTGACGGCGTAGACCTCAAAGCCGGGATTCGAGCAGCGGTTGGCGGGGTCGGCGGCGCTGTCGTTGCAGGGGCTCACCCCGGTGGCCGTGCGGCGGTGAAGCCCGCCGTTGTGGAACACGTAGCCGTTGTACCAGTACGACGACCAGGCATCGGCGTTCGGCGTGTCGATGTACCCAACCTCCTGCGGCGCTGCCGGGTTGGTGAAGTCGACGATGCTCGTCCCGCCTTGGTAGTAGGCGAGGGAGGCAAGGTAGCGGCCGTCGGTGACCGGGATGATCTGCCCGTTGTGGGTGACGCAGATCTGGGTCCCCTGCGGCCTCGGAATCGTGTAGCGGCCGATCTCGGAGCTCGGTGGATCACCGGGACGCACGGCAGGGTACAGGTACATGAAGCCGTCGTCGGAAGCGCTGCCATCGCACTCGGCGCCGCCGCCGCCGCCCGTCTCGTCGACGAAGGCGAACACCTTGCCGTCGTAGGTCGCCATGGCGTTGTGCATGAAGTCCCACTGCGGGTTGTGGAAGTGGGTGTGCTTCGACTCGTCGGCCGTCGTCGGGTTGCCGCGGTCGGCGATGTCCCAGACCTGGACATCTCCACCGCACGACCCGATGGCGAGATCCTCGCCCAGCACGGCCTGGATGTCATGACAGGCTTGGAACCCTCGTCCGGGAGCTTCAGCGGAGTCGTCCGACAGCGGGACCTCGCGGACGGTCATGTTCGTAGGCGAGGAGAACGGCACGTCGACGATGGAGATCTTCTTGTGGGGCAGCAGGCACTGGCGGTCGTTTGCCGCCACCCGGTCGATCGTCGGGGTGATCCCGCTCCCGAGCGGGTAGGACGAGACGTAGAGGTACAGCTTCTGGCTCGACTTGTCCGGCACGAGCGTGTGGGTGTGCGACCCGCAGGCGGTCGGCACGGACGCCAGGTGCCTCGGCCTGGTGGGGTCGGTGATGTCGAACATCCGGATGCCCTCGAAGCCGTAGCGCGCTCGCGTGGCACCGCCGCCTGCAGTGTCGGTCACGAGCGGGGTCGGGTTCGGGTCGGCAGAGCACGCCGAGGAGGTCAGGGCCCTGTCGACCGACTGCCAGAGGTACAGCCGGCCCCGGATCTGGTAGACGCTGACATCGTTCTGCGGGCCGTAGCAGGGAAAGTCCGAGAGCAGCCGGGGGCTGGCGGGGCGGGATATGTCGAAGATGCGGAACCCGTTGTAGTTCCCGGCGATGGCCAGGTCCTTCCAGAAGGCCATGTCGGAGTTGGTCGTGCCCTCCTTGGGGATCCCTGCCACCTTGGCCACGTTGACGGCTTCCGGCCCGACGAACGGGGGTTGGGTCGGCGGCTGGCCGTCGTGGGTCAGGTCCCCTTGTTCCTCGGGGTCGGCGCCGGCCTGGAGGGTCAGGCTGCCCAACAAGAACAGACAGGTCATGAGCGACACGACGAACTTGCGCACGGAGTCCTCCTAGCGGGAGTTTCCCCCTTACGGTCCCATAGCCAATCTGGGTAGCCAAAGAGGTTTCTTTGAAAGAAGCCTCTGACCAGCGCGTTTGCAGGCGGTGAGTGCTCGCGATTCGTGCCGTGGGG